>Ga0209488_10003832_pt1 | contig 11939 bp, 4 predicted proteins | sample Rivendell_Oct201_8_FD_188349 | JGI IMG/M metagenome (GOLD analysis project Ga0209488, IMG submission 188349) | Vadose zone soil microbial communities from the Eel River Critical Zone Observatory, Northern California, USA -... | ecosystem: Environmental > Terrestrial > Soil > Vadose zone >...
CGCTCCGCAGATAGCGGCGGTTGCGCCATAGATCGGGCCGGCAAACCCGAGTATCCACGGCAGCAGCGAAATCGGCACCAAGAGGAAGCTATAGATGAGGATCTGTTGCGTTGTTGCGGCTCTTCCGGCAACAACCGGCAGCATGGGGACGCCCGCGCGGGCATATTCGTCGCTACGATTGATGGCCAGCGCCCAGAAATGCGGCGGTGTCCATAGGAAGACGATCAGAAATAAAATGACTGGCGCAAGCCCGATGTCTCCTGTTGCCGCTGCCCAGCCGATCACGGGTGGCAGCGCGCCGGCGGCGCCTCCGATGACAATGTTATGCGGCGTGTATCGCTTCAGCCATACCGTGTACACAACGACATAGAAGAAGATCGCGAAGGCGAGCAGTCCCGCTGCCGTAACGTTGGCCGCGAGAGCAAGAATGGCGACCGCACCACTGGCAACGACAAGTCCGAATACAAGCGCTTCCACCCGCGAGACCGTGCCGCGGGGGATTGGCCGCATCGCGGTGCGAGTCATTACGCCATCGATGTCCGCGTCGTACCACATATTGAGGACACCGGCCGCGCCGGCGCCCGCGGCAATCGCGAGAACCGCAATGGATGCAAGTAGCGGATCCCGGTGACCCGGTGCGATCATCAATCCGACAAGCGCTGTGAACACAGCAAGCACCATCACGCGCGGCTTCATCAGTGTGAGGAACGCGTATAAACGCTGGCGTTCGGTCGGAAAGTAAGGAGTGTGAGAGGATGATGTGCGAGCAACCAGTGAAGGCGGCCGCAGGCGCGAAAAGAGAACCGCTGTAGGCGCCATTCCCAGTTCTCCTCAGCGCCAGAGGTTGGAGCGGGCGAGGTCGATGACCTCGTCGCCGCGGCCGCTCATCACCGCCTTCACCATGTAGAGGGTGAAGCCCTTCGCCATCTCGAGGGTGACGGAGGGCGGCATTGCCAGCTCGCTGCGGTTCACCACGGCGTCGACGAGAACGGGCCCTTCATGCGCGAGCGCGGCGGCGATTCCCTCCGCGACCTCGCCGGCGTCTTCGAGTCGGATGCCGCGAATGCCGACGGCCTCGGCCATCGCCGCAAAATTCGGGTTCTTGAACTCGGTGCCAAAATCGAGAAACCCAGTCGATTTCTGCTCGAGCTCGATAAAGCCGAGCGCGCCGTTGTTGAACACCACGACCTTCACCGGCAGGCCGAGCTGCGCGAGGCTGAGAAAGTCACCCATCAGCATCGAGAACCCGCCGTCGCCCGACAGCGAGATCACCTGGCGGCCGGGGAACGCCGCCTGGGCGCCGATCGCCTGCGCCATCGCGTTTGCCATCGAGCCGTGCCAGAACGACCCGATAAGCCGGCGCTTGCCGTTCATCGCCAGATAGCGCGCGGCCCACACCGTCGGCAATCCGACGTCGCAGGTGAATACGGCGTCGTCCGCGGCGTGTTCGCTGATCGCCCTGGCGATCTGCTGCGGATGAATGAGTCCCTTGCCGGGCGAGCCGACCGCCAGCACGTCGAGCGCCTTGCGCGCCTTGGCGTAGTGCTCGCGCGCCTGTGCCAGATGCGCGGCGTCGCGCTTCTGCTGCAGCAGAGGCAGCAGCGCCTCGAGCGTCGCCCGAACGTCTCCCACCACCCCGAGATCGACCGCCGCGCGGCGCCCAATATTCTCTGCGCGAATATCGACCTGCGCGATGCGTACGCCGTTTCCCTGCGGATAGAACTGGCGGTAGGGAAAATCGGTGCCGAGCATCAGCAGGACGTCGCAATCGAGCATCGCGTAGTAGCCGGACGAAAAACCGATCAGCCCGGTCATCCCGACATCGTACGGGTTGTCCCACTCGACATGTTCCTTGCCGCGCAGCGCGTGCACCATCGGCGCTTTGAGCCGCTCGCCGAGCGCGAGAAGCTCCGCGTGAGCGCCGGCGCAACCCGAGCCGCATAAGATCGTGACACATCCTTCGCCATTCAGCAGGGCCGCCAGCCGGTTCAGGTCACGGCTCGTCGGTGTCACTACCGGCGCGGATGGCAGCAGACCTTGGACCTTCGGCGCCGGCGCGTCGGCAGCATTCTGCAATGCCACATCGCCGGGGATCACGATCACCGACACGCCGCGTTTGCCGACCGCCTCGCGGATCGCAACTTCGAGCGCGCGCGGCATCTGGTTGGCACCGGAGACGAGTTCGCAGTAGTGGCTGCACTCGCGAAACAGGTCCTGCGGATGGGTTTCCTGGAAATAGCCGGCGCCGATCTCGGCCGACGGTATCTGCGCCGCGATCGCGAGCACAGGCACGCGCGAGCGGTGACAGTCGAACAACCCGTTGATCAGGTGCAGATTGCCCGGGCCGCAACTGCCGGCGCAGACCGCGAGCTCACCCGTCAGATGCGCCTCGGCGCCCGCGGCGAAGGCGGCGACCTCCTCGTGGCGGACGTGCACCCATTCGATTTTGCCCTGGCGGCGGATCGCATCGGTCAGACCGTTCAGGCTATCGCCAACGATCCCGTACATCCGCCTCACGCCGGCTGCCGCGAGTATATCGGCGAATTGATCGGCCACGGTCTTGGCCATTTATCGCTACTCCCGGTGGACGACTTTCGGCAGCCGTGAGGATTCTACGATCTGGACGTGGCGCAGAGTTCGCGCCACGATGAATTCGGATTTAACCGGCTTGGCGCCGGCATGCGGCATCGAGCTGCGTCGGCGATAATGGTGAAGCATGAGCCGTGGTTTTCGGTTGAGCGGACTTCGACGCGGTGCCCGAGCAGATCGGCCGCGTGCTTCACGATGAACAGCCCGAGGCCGAGGCCGTCCAGGCGGCTTTCGTCGGCTCGCTGAAACGCCCGGAAGATCATCGACAGCGCGGTGGCGCGGATGCCGACGCCGGTATCGCGCACCTCGATGCGCAGTTCCGGGCCGCAACGGCGAGACGTGACGAACACAGAGCCGCCGGAAGGCGTGTAGTCGATCGCGTTGCGTATCAGGTTCCGCACCATGCCGGTCAGCAGCACCGGATGGCTGAAGGCCGTGCCGCGTGCCGCGGTGACAACAAGCGTGATCCCCTTCAGCCGCGCCATCTCGGCGAACTCCTCTGCGAGACCCTCGAGAATGGGACGCATCGGTACCGGAAAACGGAGGTCATCGCCGGATCGCTCGCGCAGCTGTAGGGCCTCGACCAGCTGACCCAGCATGCCGGCCAGTTGCGCGGTCGCCTCGCGGGCCCGCATCAGCTCCTCCCGCTGCCCCTCGCCGTCGAGCGTTACCGCCAAGACATCGTGAGCGCTGGTGATCAGCTGCAGCGGCTGGCGCAAATCGTGACCGGCCATCGCCAGCAAGGTCGCCGAGAAGTCGCTGTCAGCCTGGTCTGCCTCGCGGCTCACCAAGCTGCCGACGTGCCGCATGTCCCAGCGGGCGAGCCGCGCATCCCGGAGGTCGACAATCGTGCGTGCCATTGGATCTGCTCCTGCGGTATTCCCGGATCGGCCTCGGCACCAACCTAATCACTCGGCATTCCCCGGTGCTCTTAAGTCCTGTGAACCTGCGTTAATTCGGCTGAAGAGAGCTGACGACACCTGAACGCACGGGTTATTGCCCGGACTAGCGCCAGCGTCCCGGCGACGATCGGCGATCAACTCGGCGTGAATTTTGACGCGCCGATGCCGCCCGCGACGGCGATACGGCGGTCGATCTGAAGCGGTAACGGTCTCTGGATAATCAATCTTTTGGCGCGGTGGAGGTCCCGCGTCTCGTTTCGAGCACACCGCCTGCAAGCTCCGGTGCCTGAAAGAATCTGAATTTCTCTGAAATTAGAGGCTCGACTTTCCGTTAACCAATTCTACGATTGCCATTATGGATCTCGCCCAAGCGCCGGAGGCAATCGAGTTTGGCCGTTTCCGGGTCCTGCCACGCCGCCGCGAGCTCGTCGTCGAGGACCGGCCGCTGGAGCTCGGCGGACGCGCCTTCGACGTGTTGCTGGTGCTGATCGAGGCGTCAGGCGCCGTCGTCAGCAAAGACGTGCTGATGGAGCGTGTCTGGCCGGATCGGATCGTCGAGGAGAACAACCTTCAAGCGCAGATCTCGGCGCTGCGCCGGGCCCTCGGGGCGGACCGCGACCTGATCCGCACGGTCGCCGGGCGCGGCTACCAATTTACCGGCGAGACCCGCACGGTTTCGGCAAGCGCCAATGCGCAGGCAAGTGCGGCGATGCCCCAACCGAGGCGCACGCCACCCCGCCCGCCCACAAACCTTCCGGAGCCGGTTTCCGAGCTGATCGGCCGCGATGTCGAGCTGGACGAGATCCTGGACCTCAGTGCCTCGCACCGCCTCGTCACGCTGACCGGCGCCGGAGGCATCGGCAAGACCCGGCTTGGCTTTGCGGCCGCATGGCGCCTGCTGCCGAGATTTGCCGATGGGGTTTATGCCATCGAGCTGGCCCCTCTCGCTGATCCCGAGCTGGTCCCGGTCGTCGTCGCTACCGCGCTCGGGCTCGAGCTCGCGTCGGGCACGGCATCGCCGCTCTCTGTCGCGACCGCGCTGCGCGCGAAGCACCTGATGCTGGTGCTCGACAATTGCGAGCATGTGGTCGAGGCAGCGGCACAGATGGCCGAGGCGTTGTTGCGCGCCAACCCGGCAACGCGCGTGATCGCCACCAGCCGCGAGCCGCTCCGGGCGGAGGGCGAGTGGGTTTACCCGGTGCCGCCGCTTGCTGTGCCGGCTGAAGGCAGCCCGGATAGCGAGGAGCCGCTGCGCTACGGCGCCGTCCGGTTGTTTGTCGAGCGGGCCCGCGCGGCCGCGCCACATTTCTCGCCTGACGTGCGCGCCGCGGCTGGGATCGCCGGGATTTGTCGTCGCCTCGACGGCATCCCGCTGGCGATCGAGCTAGCGGCAGCGCGCGCGGCGGCGCTTGGGATAGATGGGCTTGCGGCCCGGCTCGACGACCGTTTCCGACTCCTCGCGGGCGGCTATCGCACGACAATGCCGCGTCATCAGACATTGCGAGCGACGCTCGACTGGAGCTACGAGCTGCTGACCGAACCCGAGCGGGTGGTGCTGTGTCGCCTGGCAATCTTTGCCGGCGGCTTCACACTGGAGGCCGCGAGGGCGGTAGCGGCGGATGACGAGATTGGGGCGCCGGAGGTCGTCGATCGCGTTCCGAACCTGGTCGCGAAATCGCTTGTGACCGTGGAGGCTGATGGCGTGAGGGTACGCTATCGGCTGCTCGAAACAACCCGAGCTTATTTACTCGAAAAGCTCATTCAAGCTGGCGAGTTCGACGCGGCGGCGCGACGCCACGCAGAACGTTATCGGGACCTTTTTGAGAGCGGCGAGGCGGAAGCGGAGATGAAGCCAACCGACGAATGGCTCGCAGAGTACGGCCCAAGAATCGACAACGTCCGCGCGGCTTTGGACTGGGCCTTTTCACCCGGTGGCGATTCGTCAATCGGCGTCGCCCTCACCGCCGCTTCGGTGCCCCTGTGGTCACGGTTGTCGCTGATGGAGGAGTGTCGGGGGCGCGTCGAACGAGCACTCGCCAGCGTCGATCCCGGATCGAGTCGAGGGCAACACCAAAAAATGCAGCTTTATGCGGCCCTAGGCGCATCGCTGATGTATACGAAAGGCCCAGTGACCGAGACTGGCGCCGCGTGGACATACGCCCTCGGACTCGCCGAGTCGCTTGGCGATACGACATTTCAGCTAACGGCGCTCTGGGGCCTGTCGTTTTATCGAGCCTTGAGGAGTGAGCATCGGTCCGAGTTAGCGCTTGTCCAAAGGTTCTGCACCCTTGCCGCTACCCGGATGCACCCGGAAGATATGCATGTCGGCGAGCGCATGATGGGGGCGGCGCTGCACTATCTGGGCGACCAGGTCCATGCGCGCCATCACATCGAGCGCGTGCTGCCGGTGCTCGATCGCATACGATTATATCGCTTCCAATTGAACCAAGCGTCGGCCGCGCGCTGCATTTTGGCGCATGTCCTGTGGCTCCAGGGGTTTCCGGAGCAGGCCGTCCGCACCTCGCAAAGCAGCGTTGACGGCGCGCGAGCAAGTCAGCATGCGCTTTCGTTATGCAATGCGCTGACCCAGGCGGCGTGCCCGATAGCGCTCTTCGTCGGTGATCTGGCGGCAGCCGAACACTGGGTGACGATGCTGATCGATCATTCGGAACGGCACGCACTGGCGGTTTGGCAGATTTTGGGCCGCTGTTTGAAGGGGGTGCTCCTGATCAGACGCGAAGAAGGCGCCGCCGGATTGCCGCTTCTCCAAGCCGCTCTGGAGGAGCTTCGGAAGACCGGATACGTGTTGCGTTACACCGGATTTCTCAGCGCGCTCGCGGAGGGCCTCGGAGGTGCTGGGCAGGTGGCTCAGGGTCTGATCGCCGTTGGTGACGCGCTCGCACGATCGGAGCGCAACGACGCGCGCTGGAACATGGCCGAACTCCTTCGCGTCAAGGGCGAGCTTCTTCTGTTGGAGAGCGCACCGAACGCCGCCGCCGCGGCCGAGGACCACTTCCGGCAAGCCCTCGACTGGGCGTGCCGGCAAGGCGCGCTCTCCTGGGAACTGCGCGCCGCCACGAGCCTTGCCCGGCTGTGGCGCGATCGGGGCCGTCCCGCCGACGCGATGGCGCTCCTCCAGCCCGTCTACGGGCGATTTACGGAGGGGTTCGCGACCGCCGATCTCAAAGCGGCAAAAGCGCTGCTCGACGATCTGTCCGTGACTCGAAGCAGCCCGCCCGAAGCTTAACATGGAGCCCATCCCGTTAGCCCCGACAGCGATCGAATTTGGTCGTTTCCGGATTCTGCCGCATCGCCGCGAGCTCCTCGCCGAGAGCCAGCCGCTGGAACTCGGCGGACGCGCGTTCGACGTGTTGATGGTGCTGATCGAGGCGTCAGGGGCTGTCGTCAGCAAAGACGCTCTGATGCACGGTGTCTGGCCGGATCGGATTGTCGAGGAAAACAACCTTCAAGCCCAGATTTCGGCGCTGCGCCGGGCCTTCGGGGCGGACCGCGACCTGATCCGCACGATCGCCGGGCGCGGCTACCAATTTACCGGCGACATTCGCACGGTCTCGACAAGCCCGGATCCACGGCCAGCCGGTACGCCAACCGTCCCGGTCTCCACTCCGACGCGGATACCTACCAACCTGCCGGAGGCGGTTTCCGAGCTGATCGGCCGCGATGTCGAACTTGACGAGATCCTGGCCCTCACTACCTCGCACCGCCTCGTCACCCTGACCGGGACCGGCGGCATCGGCAAGACGCGCCTCAGCCTGGAAGTCGCACGGCGCGTGCTGCCGCGATTTGCCGATGGGGTTTGGGCCATCGAGCTGGCGCCGCTGTCCGATCCCGAGCTCGTCCCGGTTGCTATCGCGACCGCGCTCGGGCTCGAGCTCACTTCGGGTACCGCATCGCCCTTATCGGTCGCGAACGCGCTACGCTCGCATCAGCTCATGCTGGTGCTCGACAATTGCGAGCATGTCGTCGACGCCGCCGCGCGCATGGCTGCGGTGATGCTGCGCGTCAACCTGGCAGCGCGCGTGATCGCCACCAGCCGCGAGCCGCTCCGGACAGAGGGCGAGCGGGTTTACCCGGTGCCGCCGCTCGCTGTGCCGACGGAAGGCAGCCCGGATGGCGAGGACCCGCTTCGCTACGGCGCGGTTCGGCTGTTTGTCGAGCGGGCACGTGCGGCCGCACCGTCCTTTTCGCCTGACGCCCGCATAGCGGCCGCGATGGCCGGAATTTGTCGTCGCCTCGACGGCATTCCGCTGGCGATCGAGCTTGCCGCGGCGCGCGCCGCGGCCCTCGGGGTAGAGGGCGTCGCGGCCCGGCTCGACGACCGCTTTCACCTTCTGACCGGCGGTCGACGGACGGCATTGCCGCGCCATCAGACGCTCACCGCTACCCTCGACTGGAGTTACGATCTCCTCGATGAGCGGGAAAAAGCGGTACTGCGCTGCCTATCTGTGTTCGCCGGCAGTTTCCCTCTCCAAGCAGCGGTCGCCGTAGCGGGAAATGTCCCAGGATCGCCCGTTGTTGACTGCATCGCCAACCTCATCGCCAAGTCGATGGCCGTGGCAGACCTGCGCGCGGAAGCACCTACCTATCGTCTGCTCGACACGACACGTTTGTATGCGCTGGAGAAGCTCCGGAGTGCCGGCGAGCAGCGCGGTGCCTCAGAGCGTCACGCTCGCTATTATCGCAACCTCTCCGCCGAGGCGCAGGACGAGACCGAAGTCGCCGATGATGGCGAGGGCCATCTCCATCATCATCTCGATAACGTGCGAGCCGCCCTTGATTGGGCAATTTCACCGGAAGGAGACGCCCAGACCGCGGTGGAGCTCACGCTCGGGATCGTCCCGCTGCTGCTGAAGCGGTCTCTGATGCATGAATGTGAAGAACGCGTCGAGCGCGCGATAGGAGTTCAGCGACAAGCTCCCGTGCAAAGCCCGCGAACTGAAATGCAGCTTGCGGCCGCACTTGCGACCTCGCTCTTCCACACGAAGGGTGCTGTCCAGGAAGTTGACATCGCTTGGAAACGGACGCTCGAACTTGCGGTGCGGCTGAATGAGACCGATTACCAGCTGCGCGCACTCTGGGGCCTTTGGTCCTATCGCATCAGCGCCGGCGATTATCCGGCTGCGGATACTCTGGCGCGGCGGTTTCATAAGATTGCGACGCGCAGCAATCATGCCGGCGACTTGCTGATTGCAGAACGAATGATGGGTGGGGCGCTGCACTTCCTCGGCGATCAGGCCGCCGCACGCCGTCACATCGAGTCAATGCTAAGCCAATACAATGAAGCAATTCACCGCCCGCATATCGTACGGTTTCACTACGATCAGCGCCTGGCGGCGCGAGTAACGCTTGCACGCATCCTTTGGGCACAAGGTTTCCCAGAACAGGCAATGCATGCCGCCGCTGAGGCCCTCGACGAAGCTCAAGCAAGTCAGCACACGATTTCATTGTGCTTCGCCTTGAATGAGGCCGCCATACCGGTCGCCCTCTTCGTCGGAGACTGGGCAGCAGCCGAACGATATATCGAAATCCTCGTGAGCCAATCGGCGGAGCATGCGCTCATTGTGCTTCATGCTCGAGCCCTTGGCTCAACGGGTGTGCTCGCGTCGAAGCGAGGCGATCCGGGCAAAGGAGTGCAAATTATTCGCGATGCGTTGCGCGAGTTGGACAAGAGCGGGTACCACGCCTATCCGCTGCTGCTCGGGAGCCTGGCGGAGGCGCTCGGAGCTGTAGGCGAAATCGAACAGGGCTTAGCCTCCATTGAAGCGGCGCTGTCGCGTTGCGACCGTAATGGTGAGCGGTGGTATATAGCCGATCTCTTGCGGATAAAGGGCGAGCTGATCCTTCGGTCGAACGATCCGCAAGCATTTGTCAAAGCCGAGACCGAAGTTTCTTCGTCACTCGAGTGGGCACGCCGGCAAGGCGCTCTATCCTGGGAACTGCGCGCCGCGACGAGCCTTGCCCAACTGCTAAGGGATCAGGGCCGTTCCGCCGATGCGACGGCACTTCTCAGGCCGGTCTATGACCGGTTTACCGAAGGGTTCGCGACCGCTGATCTCAAAGCGGCAAAAACGTTGCTCGACGATCTGTCCGTAACTCGAAGCAGCCCGCCCGAAGCTTAACATGGAGCCTATCCCGTTAGCCCCGACAGCGATCGAATTTGGTCGTTTCCGAATCCTGCCGCATCGCCGCGAGCTGCTCGCCGAAGGCCGGCCGACGGAACTCGGCGAACGCGCGTTCGACGTGCTGATGGTATTGATCGAGGCGTCAGGTGTTGTTGTCAGCAAAGACACGCTGATGGAGCGAATCTGGCCCAACCGGATCGTCGAGGAGAATAGTCTCCAAGCCCAGATTTCGGCGCTGCGCAGGGCCTTCGGGGCGGACCGCGACCTGATCCGCACGATCGCCGGGCGCGGCTACCAATTTACCGGCGAGATCCGCACGATCTCGACAAACTCAGATCCGCTGCCGGCCGCCACGACGAGGGTGCCGATCGCCGCTTCGGCGCGGACACCCACGAACCTGCCGGAGCCGGTTTCCGAGCTGATCGGCCGCGACGCCGAACTGGACCAGATCCTGGACCTCACCACTTCCGACCGCCTCGTCACCCTGACCGGGACCGGCGGCATCGGCAAGACCCGGCTCGGCTTTGAGGCCGCACGGCGCCTGCTGCCGCGATTTGCCGATGGGGTTTGGGCGATCGAGCTGGCGCCACTGTCCGATCCCGAACTCGTCCCGGTCGCCGTCGCTACCGCGCTCGGGCTCGAACTGGCTTCAGGCACGGCATCGCCGCTCTCGGTCGCGAACGCGCTGCGCTCGCATCAGCTGATGCTGGTGCTCGACAATTGCGAGCACGTCGTCGACGCCGCGGCGCGCATGGCCGAGGCGTTGTTGCGCGCCAACCCGGCAACGCGCGTGATCGCCACCAGCCGCGAGGCACTCCGGGCAGAGGGCGAGCGGGTTTACCCGGTACCGCCGCTCTCCGTTCCCAGAGGAGGTGGCTCGGATGGCGAGGACCCGCTGCGCTACGGCGCGGTTCGGCTGTTCATTGAGCGGGCCCGCGCGGCCGCGCCACATTTCTCGTCGGATTTGCGCGTTGCGGCCGCGGTGGCCGAAATTTGTCGTCGCCTCGACGGCATCCCGCTGGCAATCGAGCTTGCCGCGGCGCGCACCGCGGCCCTTGGGATCGAGGACCTCGCGGCGCAGCTCGACGACCGTTTCCGGCTCTTGGCTGGCGGTCATCGCACGGCAATGCCGCGGCATCAGACATTGCGAGCGGCGCTTGACTGGAGCTACGAGCTGCTGACCGAACCCGAGCGCGTGGTGCTGCGTCGCCTGGCAGTCTTCGCCGGTGGCTTCACACTGCAGGCGGCGAGTGCGATAGCAGCCGATGACAAGATTGCGGCGCCGGACGTCGTCGATTGCGTTGTGAATCTGGTCGCCAAATCGCTCGTGACCGCCGACGCTGGCGGCGCGACAATACGCTATCGCCTGCTCGAAACGACCCGAGCCTATTCGCTCGAAAAGCTCGTTCAAGCTGGCGAGTTCGACGCGGTGGCGCGACGCCATGCCGGACGCTATCTGGATCTGCTTCAAAGGGCCGAGGCGGAAGCGGAGACGAAGCCGACCGACGAATGGCTGGCGGAATACGCCCCGAGGATCGACAACGTCCGCGCGGCGCTCGACTGGGCCTTTTCGCCGGACGGTGACGCCTCGATCGGCGTGGCGCTGACCATCGCCGCTGTGCCGCTTTGGGAACAGCTGTCGCTGCTGGGTGAGAGCCGTGAAAGGGTTGAACGAGCGCTAGCCAGCCTGGATGAGGCAGACGCAGCGAGCCCGCGTACGCGCATGCAGCTTTCCGCAGCGCTCGGCTGGTCATTGATGTACGGGCTCGGCCGCGCACGGGAGGCTGGCCCCGCGTGGGCGGTGACGCTGGAGCTCGCGGAGAAGCTCGACGACAAGGACTACAAGCAACGCGCCCTCTGGGGCTTGTGCATCGACCAGTTTAATAATGGCGAGTTTCGCGCTGCGCTCGGTTTCGCCAGGCGCTTTGCCGAACTTGTGGCGAATTCAACCGATACGATGGACCTTGTCACGGGCGACCGCATCCTCGCCACCGCGCTTCATTACATCGGCGATCAGAAAACCGCCCGCTTCCATATCGACCGCGTGCTCGCGCATCTCGCGGATTTGGCGCAGCAGCCGCACATTGTCCGCATGCGGTTCGATATGCGGGTATCGACGCATTATTTTCAGGCTCGCATCCTGTGGCTGCAAGGGTTTGCCGACCAGGCGCTGCGAGTGGTCGAGCACAATATTGAGGAGGGGCGAGCGATCGGGCACGCTCTGTCCTTTTGTAGCGTGCTGGGTCAGGGGGCCTGCCCGATCGCCTTCTTGGCCGGCGATTTCGATGCTGCCGCGCGCTATGGC
>Ga0209488_10003834_pt1 | contig 11933 bp, 7 predicted proteins | sample Rivendell_Oct201_8_FD_188349 | JGI IMG/M metagenome (GOLD analysis project Ga0209488, IMG submission 188349) | Vadose zone soil microbial communities from the Eel River Critical Zone Observatory, Northern California, USA -... | ecosystem: Environmental > Terrestrial > Soil > Vadose zone >...
ATTTTCCTGATGCACCACACAGCCGGCTAGGCCAGCGGATTGTTGGGTAAACCAACGTCCTGCGTCATCTCGAAAAAATTCCCCCAGTCTGTCGTGCGGAAAAATAATGGCAAAGTTTTAATGTTAATGAAGTGCTAGAGTGAGCGTCACTTGTCAGCTCAGCTAGGCACGTGAGAGGAAGAAAAAGCGTGAGAAATTTCGCAACGCCCAGCCTCAGCTGCAGCCGACCTGGTCCTCCATAGCCTTGCCAATTGCTGGTTGGGCCTTTAAAAGGTTTGCTAAAGGTGAGTCTCTCTTTCTTCTGAGATATCCCACCCGGATGTTGCTGTCTCTCGATGATGAACACCATTCACATAAAATCAAGCTCAACAGTCTAATGGATCCATTTCCATTTGATGACCTTATTCTGCAATCCTGACTTTTTTTTCTTTCCGTCTTCGAGTCGTATCATGTATTTTGAACACAATTAACTGAGTACAGCTCCATTCTTTTCAGGTATATGGGTCTTTTTTTTCAAACTGGGCGCTGGCTCTCCGACATTCCCTGGACGCGTTGGCTGATACCTTACTTGATGGCAAAGACACGCTGGAACGAGTAATTCCCACTGCAACAGTGGGGATCATCTATGTGACTTTTAGTATGAAATACTATGTATTAGAGCCAAATACTTTGGGGTACCACTCAATAGTACATGGAATTGCACGAAAATCACTATTAAGCATCGTGGGATAGCAACACACCAAGAATTAAAAGACTATCTTCCAAGGACACTTGTAGACAGCATCGTTCATTACAATCTCGCCTGTAGTGACCCAAAACGTTTGTCCGTGGAGTAACAAGATTACGCTGAGAATTTCGTACAATCTATTGTGAAGGGTACAATGGTACAGACGAGTTGACAGAGCAGGGCTAAATAGAAGCGCGCTTCATAACGCAGTCCCGCGCTCGAAGCTCGCGCGTATTTCTGTGGTATATTTATCGAAGTAACGGGCAATCTTGGAAAGAGCGATCAGTAAAGGCGAGCCACTGAAAAGACTAATGACGGTTCTACCTTCCTGTTGAAGATGCGGTTCTTCTCGTTGATATATGTAATATCTCCTGAATCCTCATTCGCACGCTTTCTGGAAAACTTGCGCCGCTTGTCAATACTAAGGGAGCAAGTGGTCAACAAAAGGGAGGGAACACATGCAACCCCACAACGTACTCTTCATTGATCTTGCCGATGACGCGATCAATAGCCTCGTCAGAAGGCTTGTTATCGGCATATAGCAAGCTGTTCGCATCGCGGTAGAGGCTCTCCGCTGCTACCTGCTGCTGGTGGGCGGTCGGGACCAACTAGAAACCTAGAGTTAGTGTCTATCACAAGAAGTAGTGGAACCAAATGGGGATCACCTGGGAGCTCGAAGCCTGAGCTGGGTCAAAGCCTGTTAATGAGAATGTTGACGAGCCGCTTTGTTGCGAAAGCGTCCCAGGCGCAAGTCCCATTGCAGCCTCCTTCTGTCTATTATAGGCTTCTAAGTCTGGCCTGAGCTTATCGACATCCTTCTTATATTTCCGCCGAGCGGCGTGCGAATCATCTAGGGGGAGAGGAAACCCGTGAACAAAGGAAGGGTCGACAACGGACCGAAGAGACGGGCTTGGCCGTACCATGGAACTCAAAGTCCGCTCTCCGCGCCTTCCTCGCAAGCTTCTTCTCCCACTCCTCGTTCTCCTCGATAGTCCACTCCCAATTTTTCTGCCTCTCGACGTCCTCGCCCCGTTCCTCGGCATCCGCCTTCAGTCGGAGCGTCTCAGCGAGCCTGCGCTGCTTCTCGAGCCGCGCAAGGTCGCGAGCGGCAGTTTTAGACTTTGCAGATTCTTCGATCACAGAGGCACGATTCGCGAGTGCGGACGACCGCTGTAAACGGTGGTTTGTGAACGGACAGTGGTGACTCAGAGGACGACCACGACGCACCATTTTAGCTCTCAACTGCAGCAGCTTTGCCTTCCTTTCGTCCATCGTCGAGGGTCTGCCTTCGCTTCCCTCACGATCCCCATCTTGGTCTTCATTCTGCATGCCAGCTATACCATCCTCGTGGACCTCCTCGTCCTCTTCTGGAGTTTTTTGATGCTCATCCTCGGGATCCGAGTATTCTTTCGGGATTGTGCTGTCAGGAGACATTGGTTTGAAAGAGAGCTCTCAGATAAATTAGAAGCGAGGAGCGTGATGGAAGTAGGAGGAACCAAGTCGTCTCTGCACAGCTCCAACATCTGAAGTGTCCGACACAGCTCACGTGATGCGTGGGAATGATCCATAATATAAGAGTACAGTAACTTACAAGTCAAAGAAGCTGTCTAAGCACGTTAATGCATAACATGTAAATTGGCAGATGTATGCAGAGTCCTAATTTCGTAGCGTTGACCTATCAGAGCCGTCATTCCTGTGAGCTACCATCCGTCCGCCACTTAGTGGTGCAGCGCACGCTTGCTCGCAAGGCGTATGCGCTCGCCGTAGAAGTGCAACAAAATCGGTATGGGAATGAAGGCACACGAAAGTAACGCAAGGAGGGTGCTCGCCCACCCAACGCCAAGGTTGCGGTTCATCGCTGCTCCAAACAGAGGGAAGGCTGCCGCGAACGACGATCGCATGAGGTCGTTCCCTGCGAGCACGCTCGCCGCATATCTTGGGTATGCGTCCGCGAGGTAATTCAACACGACATTCTACGGAGTGCGCGTGTTAATCATAGTGATTCATTAGCGCTGGAAATAAACACTCACAAAGAGAAGAAGGGATGAACTAGGGTAGATACTCGAACCTAGAATCGGTACCATCCAATGGATGCTGGAGCGGGCGGTCCAACCGAACCAAAGTAAGGAGATCGGGGCAAGAAAGGACGCGAAAATTGCGATACGCATCCGCTTCTCAGGTTTGATCTGGCCGTTTTCGTCATACATCTTCTCTTCGACGTGATAGATGTAATAGAAGTAAGGTGGTATGGTGACAACGATCCCACCCAACAACCCGAGGAATGCGAGACCGAGTAGCTGTTCCTTGAAGTGGTAGATACCGATAAATACGATGGGAAATGACTCGAACCAGAGGTAGAACACCGCGTAGATGAGCGCGATGTAGAGGTTGAGCACCAGGACAATGGGTTCCTGGAAATTAAGCGCGAATGGCCGGACTAGCACATCGACGACAACATCGCGTCCACTGAGGGTCTCAGCCTCGATTTCCGACTGCGATTTGAGCCGATCGTCACCTGTAGCCTTGCGAATACGCTTGGCACGGCGGTAAAGGATATTGGAGGAAGAAGTCTCGGGGAAGAAAAAGAAAAGGAAGACCAGGGTGAAGCCACCTAACCACACCAATTCCCATATTGTCCATCGCCAGCTCTTCGCATGGACAGCAAAGCCGCCGGCGATGGGGGCTGTCGCAGGGGCACATACTGCAAAAGCGCCCCAGAGTGTGATACCATACACCCGCTTTTTGGGGCTGTATATGTCCGCCACGGTAGCACCCCCCGTTGCGAGGACTGGCGATCCGACGAAGCCAGTAAGGAAGCGGAATGCCAAGAGCATGCCCAGGTTTGTCGCCAGGGCCGTGGGAACTTGGAGGACGACGGACAGGAATAGTGTAAACCAATAAATGGGCATCCGCCCGATGTAAGGCATCTCGCTCAGTGGCGACCAAAGCATAGGGCCTATCCAACAAATTGAAATTCAGTAAAGGAAGTAACTTGGAACATCGGAACAACCGACCAATTCCACACCCGAGAAGGAATACCGTAAGGCCGACAGTCGCAGAGACGTTGCTGACATGGAATCTCTGTGAGACGTCGGTGAACCCAGCAGTGTAAACGGCAGCACCAAAGTAGACAGAGAATGTCAGAAGATAGACTTGGAACATAACCCAACATTTCTTGAATTGCGACCAGTTCATTGGGTTCTTTGAAAATAAGTCAATGGGTATATAGATGAAACAAATAACAGCCTTGACATACTTCTGGATCATCGGGACCATACCAAGTTACCAGAAAGGAATCGGCCCCTTCTTCTTTTGCGGGTTTTTGTAACTCTCCTGGGGATAATGTGTACTCCGAGTCGGCTGCACGTGCTTCTTGTGCGTCGTATGCGCCGAAACCACGTCCACGTGCATTCATTGGGTCGTTGTGGTCCTCTTTGGCGGGTCCAAAGGTAATCTCTGGAGCAGGTTCGATGGGAAGCGTGACCTTTGAAGCCAATCCAAGGGTAGTCTCTGGGGTCGGTGCAATGACAAGCGTAGACTTTGAGGCCAACCCATGGACGGCCGCTACTGTTGGCGCAATGGCAAGAGTAGACTTTGAGGCCAGTCCCAGAGTGGCCTCTGAGGTCGGTCCGAAAGTCGTCTCTGACGATTTTTGCTTTTTGATTCCTTTACGATAGACAATGGGCTGGTTGATCTCGTCCACATGGGAGAAATACGTAGGACCGAGGACAGCGCGGACGGTGCGGGCGAACAATGTGTCGTGGAATAGTCCAGCCATGACGATTGCCCTTGAGCAGGGATGACTTCGGGAGATGGGACAGGGACAGCTGCATGTGCCAGGTTAAGTTTATAACGACGTTAGTGCGGGCATCACGGACAAAGAAGCGGGAGGCCCGCTTTCTGACACATAAGACGACAACCTAGGAGTAACGACGTTTGACTAAGTTAAGCGCGGTATGAGTAGATGACAGTGAAGAGGGACGAGAGGGACGGGAAAAGGTAAGCAGCACCGCCGCAACAGATCCAGCGCGCGGAGATGGGCGTGATGAATGACTGCCAATTTTGGGTGTCAGATCACGGTGCTACGTACTCCGACGGCCAGCAGCGAGTCCGAGTGTCAGTCAATTGAGCGACAAAAGCTAGGAAACCCCCCTATTCATCGCAGAGGGGAGGATACAGTTTTCTGGTCAAAGAGAAGGACGAAACAAGAGAGACAAATTGGAGCGCAAATCTGGGAGAGAGAGCCCCAACACCCCGGGCCGCCACCTCTTATATGACCGGTGGGGCGATTAGGGAATAGACAAGTGACCATCCGGTTCTACGGGGACTTGAATAGATCGGTGCATTTGAAAAACCGTGTCAACGTTAAGTCTTCAAGGTACAGCGGCGGCATGTGGAATTCAAAGAATTGAGAAGCGTTGGGCTACTTGAGATGCACCCCAGAGTGGCATTGGCATCGAACCTCAGTGGATATGGCGGTGGGCCAAATCGGAAACGAGTAATTGAATGGAATCTACGATGATAGGTACAATTGAAGTCCAGCAAACTCGAAAATCGAAAGCAATGAACCAGCAGCAGTCAGCAACCCAGTAGAAATGAATTCATTTATATCACCTCGCCTCGACAGGGGCCTCGCAGCAGGCTCGTAGCGCAAGTGGAGGGCAAGTGGCTCGTGCGCTCACGGGTAGATGATACCGACATCAGCAAAGTATGAAAAAAAGAAGCGGGTATTCAACAAAAGACACTATATGCCCTGGACAAATCACCGACAACCGACTAGTGGAAGCACTGTATTCATGGGCCGTTACCCCAAGGCGACGGGTTTCACGTTCGACTTAGGTATCCTTGACCGACAAGGAACGTACTGCAGCCTCTAAACCAGAAGCTTTGTTCTCGTTGCCTGCCCCTGTCTCATCCTCTTGGTTGTGGTGGTGTATTATCGTGTTGCCCTGTCAAAGTCACTCAGAGAAAGGACTAACAGCTAACAAGCAAACGCGACGCACCTCGTTTATTTCCTCCTTCTCTGACTCCTCCTTGAATTTGACCAGATTCTCTTGAAGTTCACCCGCGCCCGCACTAGCAAGCGATGCGAGCATCGACATGCGTTTCATCGCGGTAATGCCCCAGACGGCACGGCGGACTGCGCGTTAACATCGTATGAGTGGGACAGCGTAGTAAACGATAGGATAGACACGACACTCACAACGCGCCTTTGCGTCCAATCGTTTCTGGATGTGCGGAAGCAGGTCTGTGGGACCACCAGTCTCGCTTGCAGGGTCGGGCACATAATGGGGCTTCTCGTCTGCGAGCCACGGGTGCTTCAACATTTCCTCGGCCGTCGGACGCTTCGTGGGATCGCCCGTTAGGCACTTCGAGACGAAGTCTTTCGCTACTCCAGATACATTTGCCCAGTACTCCGCTGTTCGTCATGTGTCAGAAGGGGCAGCAGGTGGGTATGAATCAGAACATGCCTGGTTCAAATTTATAATCGACGGCAATGATAGCCTGCATCTCCTGATGCTGGTTCTCGCGATCGAATGGCGTGTAGCCCGCCAACAGGAAGTAGGTGATGACACCCATTGCCCATATGTCCACCGGCTTCCCATGACCCGCTAACCGACAGTCATTCGTCAGCCGTCGTAGTTCACCCCATAGTCTGATATGCCACATACTCTTCTTAAAAATTTCGGGAGCCATATAACCTGGAGTCCCACAAATCTCCGTGAGCAAATGGAATTTCTCTTCTTCCATGACGCGGCTCAATCCAAAGTCGGCAATCATGATGTCCGCATCCTCAGCAATTGTTCGGAAGAGCAAATTTTCGGGCTTGAGATCACGATGGACGATACCACTGTCGTGGATATATTGCACGGCCTTCATGATAGTGCGCACCAGGCCCGCCGCATCACTAAGAGCGTGTTAGTGAAAGTGCAGGACATAAGACCGCTCGGCTTACGGCTCATGGTAGTTACCCTTGGCGCATATCCTGTCAAAGAGTTCACCTCCACTGCACAGGTCGAAACAAAGGTACAGGTTGTTTGCTGTCTAGGCTCGTCAGTAAGGAACTATTCCCGAAAAGTCGATGTAGAGGATCTACCTCGAAATAGTCGTAGAGTGTGACAATATTTGGATGGCCACTGGACACACGTTTCAAGACGGCGATTTCATTCCGAACCTATGGCGACATCAGATTACGCCCTGAAATGCAACTGCCTGTGGCACCATGGTGTAAATAAAAACGTTGACGTACCATGAACTCTCGTCCCTCCATGAGTTTCTTGTTGATTACCTTGCAGGCGTAATACTTCCCTGTTTTAATGTGGACAGCTTCCTTGACGATTGCATATGTCCCACTTCCGAGAGTCTTCCCAGTACGATACTGATGGTGGTTGGTTCAGAATCAGGGTTCCCACATAATCAGAGAAAAAATCACTTGACATGGGACAGTAAGTGGAGAATTTGCCATCTCCGAAGGAGACTGAAAGCGCAAGCGCAGAATGAGATCAGTCGGTTACCGCTCCTATAAACATCCCATCATTGGGACGCACGGTTTCGGTCGGCTGCGCCGGGGGGTTGCTTGGCCTTTCAGCGACGGCCGGCGCCGTTTCGGGCCGTGGTGTACTGCTGCCACTGCCGGCACTGGCAGCCGTTGCGCTCGTTTGGTTTTGGTCGTTTGCGCGCCCCCCTTTCACTGCCGTTGCCGATGAGCTGGCCGACGCAGACTGGTACCCGGAGTCCTTCGCACGCTCACGTAACGAGGGTACTGCTGGCAGTTTGGCCCCAATCTTGCGTGGTAGTTTGTGGATGGGGTTGGACGATTGGTTTTGGCTTTGAGTGTTCCCCATGGGTGGGACGTTGATGTGGTAGGTTGTTGAGAGAGGAAGTAAGCGACCTGTGACTTGTGGCGCTTAGAATGGTGTGCGCGTATTTATGGCAGGTTCACTGCTATGCCATCAACCAAGGGCTGTAGCGCCCTCCGACCGCACGACGATGCGGTCGTGGTCAATGCATCACACGCGGCACTGCACGTTCATCTTCTCAACGTGTGCTTCCCCTCATTGCCGACGCCATCCATGCTAACTGTGCGTGTCTGTTCCCGAAGTTCGGCTAAGCTCCTCCCCCCTTCGTCCACGTCACCTTTCGTCACTCCCCTAAATTGAACCCTTCTCCCCGCTAGCGCTAGCCACTGAATACTATTCTACTATCATTGTATAATTGTTAGACAGGGCAACCGCTGCGATCCCCGTGCGCCTGTATAAACCGGATCGCGTTACAACGTAAAGCTTGACCTGCCACGCTGGCTATTTGAGATACGCACACAGCTCTGAACGCCCAGCGCCAGCACACTTGTAGTCAACAGGGGTGGAGCCTATTTCGCCTATTTCGATACGGGCCAATCGAGATCGGTGTTCTAAACCGTACAATTTCCACCTTGCTCACTACCACTACAGCACCTATTGGAGTGATGCAGGCAGCCACCACACCTCAGGCCTCAGGTTCCAAACTGTTTTCATGTTCATGGTCCGTAGACTGATCACGCTTGGCTTGCGTAATTAATCCCTTTGTAAGGCCCCAGCATCGAGCATGGACAGTGCTACACCCGACGAGCAAAACCCAGGTCCTGTTCTAGAAATAGAACCACCCGCCACCGGCGGCCTTACAGAGACCATGCGTTCTGCTTGCTGTGGTTCCCTGGATTGGCAAGTGACGTATCACTAGTACTGCTTATGATCAAAACCGACGTCCGATAGTGTTAAAACAAGACAGTATCCTGTACAGCGCCCAGCCGCATGGTCCAATACTCTCTTGCGGGCCCGGGGTTCCCAAGTAGCCCACATGATCCGAGTCTCTCGATCCTCGGCACCTGAAGGCGGTTACCAAGACGTCTCCGAGTCCGTGCCTGGGACACTGCACAAAAGTGCTTGCTTTGCTATCAATGAATTTTATGTCGGTCGGTCCTCGGGGAAGGGATCCTTCGGGTGCAGTTTATCATTCGATTCTGTGCTAGACATAATCAAATTACCATGATTTTCACACGTGATTCAGTCAAGGAAATTGACACATTCAATCAACAGGAATAAAAGGGGGCCCGGAAGGGCAATAAATGCGTTTCCAGATGGTCTTATTCGAGTTATACCCTTGGGATTTTCCTCCGGAATTTGTATGTCCGATGATGTCCATCGCCCCTGAATATCATATAGCACCGCAAGCGAGGTACCAGAGATTCGATACGTATCGTTTCGGTGCTTCGATGTCGTAACGTTCGTGTGTTTGCACAGCCAAGAAACACATAGAGTAGTCTCGTCATACTTGGTACACGATAAGAGGTCAGTAGTACTCGGATCATCGATTCAAGCTAAATCCTTTGGACAACCCAGTCGAGCCTCTTTGGAAGGATGCCACCTTTCAGCCTCAACCCAACGTCATGGTCAAAGTCTTCAAGATGTGCTTCGACCTTCACTGACCCTTTAGGGAACACAACGCCGTTCCACAATGCATCCCATGACAATGGAGAGTGACGGGGATGGGAGATGTTCCCTTGAATTCGGAATAGCCAACCTCCGCGATGCCGGTCGACCAGCCGAATATGCACGCACCACTGACAGGAGCAAGGAGGCTGCCCAAGGCTAACGCGAGCGACCGCTGTTTTTCTTCAGAAAATAGGTGAAACAGCGCGGATGCATGGATCGCCGTGATGTGTCCACGAAGTGGATTTAGTGAGCTCAGGTTAGCCAGATCCGGGGAGTCACTTGCTGGCGGACCAGGGCTGAATTGGGCGGGATCCAGGAGGTCTGCATGGATAAACGTAGCAGGGAATGAGGCCGCCGAGGATTTGAATAACTTATGGCCCAGGTCCCAGAACTCTGCACGGCATTTATCAGCATCAGCAAATACTTACCTAGGATTGGAGGTTAACGCCCCGTGCTTACCAGGGACGATATCTGTGGCGACTATTCGGTTCGCAGGCCAACCGTCCTGTGCTGCCTTGCGCATCGGCCCCAACTAGATGGCGAGGCTACATCTCAAATACAGTACAATGGCGAAACAAACGCAACGCACAGCAGGACCCGGCGTCCAATAAGATGCCTCCCTCACTGACACCTACAGCGAGCACATTCGCATACCCAGAAAGACGAGCGATGGTAATCCTGCGTCACTTATTGATTTGGATCACCAACAAGCAATTGCCCTGACCCACCTTGCGAACGTATACGAGTATGGAAACACCTACAAGCAATGTTGACGACAATTTCTGGCCTCTCATTATCCCGTTACGCTTACTTCATATGCCCCCTTAGCAACCTCTCGGATATGATTGCGGAGCTCTTGAGTATCATCAATCTTTGTCGTGGCCTTGAAGAAAGCCTTGTCCTTCGGATCGAGAACAAGCAACGATGAGTCGAGTGGAGGTGGTGGGGGCATGGGAATCGCTATTTTATGTTCGGTTGACAGCCTGCAGCCATTTTATTTCCCTGTTTTCCTGTCACGGGTACCGAGAAACGTCACCAGAGCAGCATGCAGCCAATGCAGTCCCGAAAAAGGCTAAGCAGTGAGAACGGCTGACCAAGCAGGCAGAAAGTCAAACCTCTGTCACGTGTGTAAGTACATATGTTCGGTTGCACGGGCTCAAAGACACTGAACTGAAAGGTGACGGAAAAAGAAAATAAACGAGTCATTAGATGAGAGTACTAGATTGGATTGTTGCACCCGATGGACCGTGGATGGACGAGGTCACCTGAGAACTTGAAAGTGAAGATCAAGTTCATACTAAATTTGCGCGCAACCCCTTTGCGATCTTACTGTTCTGCGATTTGTTCAGAGTCCAGCCGGAAACCGTGCCGTGTCTGAAGATGGCCGAAATCGCCGGGACCCAAGCCGAACCCTTAATCATTGGAATGACATCGTGCATTGCAGTGATGCTCCACCCCCTTGTCCTCCTCAAAAGCGGGGTCCCCTTCACAAAATATAACTCGTAACTCAGCCATGTCTACCACCCCCGAAGTCTATGTTCTCGTCACGCTTTCAAACGCGACCCTTACATCGTCCCCGACCTCCAACGGGCCCACGACATTCACCGGCAAGCTCGCGCTCGAATGCGTTACCCTCAACACCCCGAGCACGAGGGCGACCTCCACACCCGTCACGCCGACGCGCGACGTCCTACTCGTCCTGCGCCTCGGCGCGTTCGAAGAGCCCCTTGACCCTGCGCGCGCCCTCACGGTGTCCGTGCTGCCCCCCTCCGGCGCACATCGCTACGTCTTCCACGCCACGCAGGACGACGCCCAGTTCACAGTCGACCTACCGCCCGTGACTCCCGAAAACGCGGAGGCCATCGAACTCTTCCACAGCGTGCTCGTCGGATACACGGCAGATGCCCGCGGTGTCGGCGGCGCTCCCGCACGCGGTCCGAACCATAATGCTAGCGCTCCTGCGGAGAGGGAGAAATTCGAAGAGGACCTCCGAGGGCGGTTCGTCCTCATGAACGAGGATAATGGCGAGGTTGTCGGCGCGCTAGACAGATCGATTCGAGTGAATGAGGACCCGTCGCTCGGCGAGAAGGGTCACGAGAATGACCCTGTTGTCGTCGAATTGCCTGAAGATGCAGATACGCTTGATGACAGCGAAGTCCTCGTGCGCGCCATCCCACCAGACGAACGCGACTGGATGCTAAAGGGGGCCATCTTCGTCAGGCACGTCCCTCTCCCTTTCCCCACCATCTTCCTTTCCTTCGCTGACACTCCAACAAATCCAGCTATGCCATCTCGGGCACCACCACTCTGCTTACGAGTGCAATGACAAGCGCTTCAAACTACTACATCGCGCATACGACGCCAGACGCACCCTCATCCTCCAGCGCTCCCCCCGCTCGCAACTCGCAGTCCTCGTCCTCGCGCACGCTGCTCCTCTTGCAGTCCCCAACGACACGGAAACACCTCACCAGCATCCATGCCGTCAGCGGCAGCGCCGTAAAGCTCGGTAACAAAGCCGCCGTGGCCGTTGAGAGCTGGATCCAGCGCGCGGCCGGGCGCAGCACTATCCCTGACAAGTGCAAGGGCAAAGCGCAGTCGACCTTATCCCCTTCCCAACCCTTGGGTACAGCTGCCGACCGCAAATCACCACCCCCACCGCTTCCATCACGCAGTCGTCGCCGTTCTCCCGCTCTATCCGCCTCCTACCCATCCGATACCAAACCACCCCTCCCCCC
>Ga0209488_10003838_pt1 | contig 11926 bp, 17 predicted proteins | sample Rivendell_Oct201_8_FD_188349 | JGI IMG/M metagenome (GOLD analysis project Ga0209488, IMG submission 188349) | Vadose zone soil microbial communities from the Eel River Critical Zone Observatory, Northern California, USA -... | ecosystem: Environmental > Terrestrial > Soil > Vadose zone >...
CAAAGGGATTCCAGTGTATTCGTCGTATCCCAGCGCAAGATTGAGGTTCTGAATAGAATAGGGATTAGTTTGACATCCCTCCACAAGAACAGGGGAAGTCGCACCTGGAGACACTGTGTCGCCGCACCCTTTAGGAGGTTATCCAACCCACCCTAGAACCCAATTAATAGAAGAACACAACAGTACAACGTGCCGTGGCACCTACCACAACGACTGCGCGATCGCCCTGGCTGTGTACCTGGAATCCACCCGCAACCCATCCATGCTGATCCTGCACGTCCTTGACCTCCACAATGCCATTTTGTAGGCGCACGAGCTTTTCCCCGGCATACCTCTTTTCGTAGAGCGCTCTCAGCTCGCGAGCTGAGAGGTTTTCGCTGAGCGGCATACTCAGGACGGCAATGATACCGCTGAACCACGATGCCACAGTTGGCACGAATGCAACCTTCATGCTATCCGCTCCAGGGGGTAAGAGTCGTGAGAGGTGCATCCCGGCCTCACGCTCATGAATGTGGTCCGTCAGAGAGTATGGTCGGACTCCACCGTTGAGGTTCTCGGCGCCAATTTTTGGAATCGTCGTAGGTCGTCCTTCCGGATCCTGAGCACCTGCAACGGTCCCTGCCCCGCTGTAGCCTGATATTCCAAATACTGAGGGCCACGCGGGGCGTGCGAGGAAAGGGAGCAGGGGAGCAATTAGCAACTGTGTTGACGTTGCGAAGCAGCCAGGATTTGCAATGCGCTTCGCGGCACGTATGGAATCTCGAGAATACAACTCTAGTTGGTAGCAAAGCAACACGATGACATTCAAATGGCGCCTTATGTTACATTGACGGAGAATTCTTACCAGGGAGCCCGTATGTCCATCCATTCTCAAAGCGATAGTCTGCACCAAGATCGATTACCACACTTCCTTCCCCACTGCCCTCCACGCGCTCCGCGACACCACGGTCAATAGCATCAACAAATGGTTTCGTGGCGCCATTGGGTAAGGCAAGGACCCATGCGTCGACTTCGCCGTCTTTCTCCATCCGCTGCACATCCTCTGGAGAAAGATTGGAATATCTAATGGGCGGCTGCGTGTACCCTTCAAGCGGGTAGCCAGCAAGCTGGCGGGACGAGACATGTGTAATGTTCAGAAACGGGTGTTTCGAGAGGAGTGTTGTCAGCGCTTGTCCTGTGTATCCCCGCGCTCCAATTAGAGCAAGTCGTTTGTTCTCCGAGGACGTGGCTGGTTGCGCGGCCGTGGCATAGCCCCGCGTTGACCCTGGCATACGACGCGCCAGAGTAGAGTATGTTCGGGTACCATTTGAATTGACCGAGGAACGATGAGGAGACGCAGATGGGCCGACGGGAAGGTATGACCGGTCGATACGGCCCTTTTCTTCAAATTCCGTAACAGTTCGTTCGACTTCACCGACGTTTTGAATGCCATACCAGAACAAAGTCTTTCCGGAGCGAGTGAAGCTGCCGTCGGCGCGCTCAAAGTGCCACGCACGATTCTCGTCATCCGCATGTGCAGTCCAGAACAGCCGACGGTGATCCCTACGCACGGCATTGAAGACATTGTCGACGACGTTGTTGAGAATGCCGTTTCGTGAGGCAAGGAGTTTTGTCATGACGGGGATTTCATCTTCTGGATGCGACACGATGGCAACAACGTCCAAAGGTTCATCGCCATAAAGAGTGTAGGGTGTTCTATCGAGATTACTGAGCACTTCAGTGACACTCTGGTGCTCCGTAAGAACATCGGGATCACGGTCACGGATAACTTGCCGCAGGCGATCGGCACCTAGGGAATCAATGGAATCGTGTCTGAATAACTTGTACCCACGGCGGATAAGGGTGCCCGCTCCGCTGTCCGTGAAAAGTTCCTTTTGCAAGGAGTCCGGAGAGATGACGGCGACAGACGAGGAGCGAGGTAGGTGGTCTAGGAGTTCCTTGATCTCCCTGAGCTTCAACTTTGTTCCGTACTTGACCCAGGGCTGTTTCATGAGGTCATTGTATTCCTAAGGAAAAGCTTCACAATCATGGCAAGGGATGTTCTAGGAGTGTGCCTTACTTCGTCAAGATTGATAATATCCAACTTTTCACCACTGACACCGTGAAAAAGCCCGCCCTTTTCATTCAAGAAGACTATTTTAAGAGGCTCGAGTTCCTTGGCGAGTTCTCCCGCGGCAATGTCGGCGTTGACATTGAGAATTTGCCCATCGGCGCTCTCGGCCAAACTGGTAAGAATGGGCAATGCGCCAGCGCGGATGGACGCCTCGAGAGGGCGTTTGTCGATCCGCGTAATTTTTCCGACGAGCCCGTACTTCTCGCGGTCGAGATAGTCAGCGGTAAAGATACCGGAAGTGATGGGCCGGGCCCTCGTGCCGAGTTTCTCCAACGCGGAAACAATTTTAAGATTTTCATCCAAGAATACACGACGAGCAATTTGTAAGGTTTTTGCGTCTTTGATATGATAAGTAAAGAGAACGGGACAATGGCAGAAAGAGCGCACCAGTTACACGAATACCGTCAATATATTCGGGTACGACACCGCCGCGTTCCATAATTTCGTTGAGCTGAGGCCCTCCTCCATGGAGGATGACAGGATAGAGGCCGACACGGTAGAGGAAACTGAGGCTGAGAGCAAGCTCGTTGAGCTGACCGAGGACACCACCGCCGATTTTTACGACAGCAAACTTGGCGGGTTGCGAGGGGTTTGAGGAAGAGGAAAATATGCGAAGGTAACGTTCAACCTCACGCTTTGTTCCGATGGAGTATAACAGACGGGTGATTGTTTCCTGAAAATGTGTCAAGGAAGAAACAAAAAGGGGAGGTGAGTGACCAACCCTATCAGTTTGGGCCACTGACTGGATGGACCTCTTCGAGAGGAGAATGGGGGTGAAATGACGACGACCGGCGATGGAAAGAGCGCGCCTGAGGAGCATCGTAGTGGGTGGGTGAGAGAAAAGAGAGGATGAGGATAAGATTAAAAATATACGGATGTTACCGTAAATGCACGCGGGTATAATTTGTTGTCCTCCCTCCACGACTACCACCCCCACCACCATCATGTCGTCCTCGGACACCCCTCAAGTCCGTCTTTCCCTCTCCCAGTCCGCCTCAACTTTTAAACGCTCCTTTGATCAGTTTGGCTTTGATCTCGAATCTCCTCTCGATTCAACCGCAGTGGCAAGCTCAAGTGGCACCGTTGAACATCGCCCTGGTCCAAGCAACGCTGATAGAAATAAGAGGGCCCGAAGTAATAGTGTCACCCCAAGCTCCGCAGAGCAAACTCATTCCATGGACGTCTCTCCCAGCTCTAGTTCTTCTCACACCCTATCCTCCGCTTCATCCAATCACCCCATTGCCAATCATAGGGACCCCCCGCCCGCGGCTGCTGCAACGCGCCATCCGCAGGCGCTAGAGAATGATCCGTTTTTCCCTTCCAGTTTAGGTGAGGAGCTGAGCCATCCCTCCTCTGGATTGTTTGACGCACGACCCTCCGAACCTTCTCCCGTTGAGCCACCGACTACTTCAGTCTGGTCAAATCCGGTGTCCTCTACGAATCCCAGCACTGAGCAAAATGACCAATTTCGTCTATCCATGGAACGTTTTCATGCTTTTGATAGCCAGATCTCCAGCATTCGTTCTCGTCCTTCGCCACTTCCTTTTCGCGTCCCTGCCAACCCCCCTACACTGCCACCCTTAACCCTTTCCTCCTCGATCGAGCATTCACATTCGCACATAAGCCCTGCACTATCCCTTCCCTCGGTAGGCTCTTCGTCCACTTCTGCGCGAGCGTCTGTGTCTGCACCCTCATCGACTGCCCCCCCATCAATCACATTTCCTGATCATTACCACCCCGATATGTCGCATTTTGAAGAATTTGGGGAGTTCAGAGAAATGATGGGTTTCTTCCAAGGAGAGAATCCAGACTCCTCAATCACAGATCGCCCAAGTGTCAGACGTCGCCAAAGCCCACCTCTACCCGACAACTCAGAACGTCGCCGCATCGGAGCACCCTTTCGGCGTTCCTTCTCGAGATATTCAGCGGAAAACGTGTCGAGGCATTCTGCCATTGATTATTGGCCCTCGGACCGTAGGAGTATCGTTCCTGATGTTTCCGATGATGACATTGGTAGTCGGCCTGTCGCTAGCAGCATGGCAAACAGAACGTCACTGGACCTTCCCACGTCTCGTTTCGATTCTTCTCTGCTGGCCAATAGATTACGAAGGTCAGTGGAGAACGACGTAACTCGCTCGTCTCTCGACCGAGTGTCTCCCCCTCTCTTCCTGGACATGCCCCCGTCGCAAGTTGAACCAAATTTGACGCACCCCGTGAATGGCCCCCGTACACAAGAGCCTGGGCGGTACGAACCGTGGTCGTTTCATCATCCTTCAAGGCTGCCTGTTTTCGCAGAAGCTGTCCGTACGCTGGCTAGGAGACTTGGCCGTGCGAGGCAGAGGACTAGTTATGGTAGCGAGCATCGCGCCGAGCGATCACGCAGTCCGGGACCCGGCGTTTTCTCAAGTCCGTATCCAGTTACACCTCCTCGATGTTCACCAACCCAGCTAATTTTCTTGCCCATCTCCACAGGTTCAGTGTCTTCTGCGCATCATGAACGGCCTTTCGGCTATCCTGGACTGACATCATCAGAAGACAGTCCCTACGATTTAGATCTTTCAACACCATCTCCTTGGTTCAACGAGGGGAATCCTCCCTCTAGACTGTCTGTTCCCTCTTCGCGTATTCAGAGAGATACATCAGTTTCACGTGAAGTGCCGTGGCGAAGTTCACTTCTCTCAAATGATGCTTCAGAAGAACCATTCCTGAATTACCTCACGCCCCTGCACCGTCCGTCCGTGACGGCACCCCCCAGTGAGGCAACACAGTCAGGTGAGCAATGGGCTTTCTGTTCAAAATTCCCCACATTAGTTATCCTCGGACTAAGCAATTGATATACAGACCCCGTGTGGCGGCGCCACTCTTACACCAATTACCATCCTCCGCATCTCCCATCTATTCGCAGTAGTCGTGGCGACAGGAATGACCCGCCGTTGACACCTGCGCCTCACGCCGGTGAACACGACAGCCATGATCTAGACGCTGCGGAGGTCGGCCGGGGATGGTTGCGGAGCGTTCCTCGTGGGGAACAAAACTACGGTCCAAATTCTACTCCCAACCCAAGTGCCATCCTTAGTGACCATCCTGCGACCGAACGCCGTTCTGTACCTATGCGGGAGTTCATCGGCAGATTACCCCATTCCCAGCCACCCTCCCACATACCACCCCATGATCTGAACCCGCGACGGTCATCAGAGGTATATCAATCGATGCCAACGCCGGACGTCGAAGGTATGATCGTCGATCCAGATCTACTCCGGCCAGACGAGTCACCAGCAGTGCCCTTTCCGAGTCATGCTGCGGCCGTCTTCGGCTCTCGTGCAACTTCGTCAGCGCCTGAATCCACACCCCAACGTCGCCCGGACATGGGTCTTGACCGCATGAACCAGTACCCATGGTCAAACCGGGCTGAAGAGGACTTTGCACTTCCAACTCCGCGTCATCGTGCAAACGCAGGGGAGAGGAGACATCGTAGTTCTCCAGATCCAGAACGCACGAGCACCATTCGACGGCTCGTGGCAGAGCCGCCTGCGTCTTCTGCACCTGCACCTCGGATGCTAGATATAGAAGAATTTCAACATGGGCCCTTCCGTGCCACGCTGGAGCGTTTGGAGAGACAAGGACGGCAGGATCAGCAGATGATGATGGAGCGACAGGCAGAGATCGACCGATTACGCTCGCGGCTTGACGAGCTGCAGTCTCAGGAAAGATCCGTCTCTTCATCACGCGCTCCAACGTTACCACCCCTACGATTTGGTTTTGAATATTTTGTTCCTGATGCTCCTCATAGAGCGCCAACATCTACACACCTGGCCAATATCGAGGCGAGCTCGGTATGCTGTCCTCATATCATCCTGCAAACCATACTTACCCGTCTGTAGCCTTTCCGTACCGATCTCGATGCAGCGCATCGCCGGCGTAGTTGGCAGAGAGGGAGAGGAATCCCTCCCTGGCCTAACCCTGGCGATGAGCCCGCACCGTGGCGTAGCTCCTCCGGTTTTGCCTCATCCACTACCCCCTTCCCTATGCCCCGCGCGCATTCGCCACCACGTGCCCTTCCTGAGAGTCGGAATATCCACCCGGCAGTTGAGCATGAAAGTGAGCGCCGGCGCCGGCCTGGTACCTTGGAGCTGTGGAGCCCTGGAGATGCGGACGACGCCATGGACACCCTGGGGACGTCCACAGCGGATGGTGGTAGTTTCGTGACACGTTCCTTTGCGCGCACGCGCGGGCAATTCCAGACCTCGGACAGGCAACAACCACGTCGCGAGCCACGCAGCAACGACCCATGGGGTGGTTTCCTGACATTGAGGGAACACGGAGATGCGCTACGCGGACTTGACGCGATGTTTGACCATCACATAGATCAGTGGGGAACACACGTGCGCGATGAGACGATCGCGGATGCCCCCGTCAGCGGACGTCCGTCCCGTGTTCACCCTCCAGGTCCGTGGGGAACGGAAGTGGCTGATGAAATGTTCGCTGCAGGGTCGACTGCTATGACCACTGCGGATGTTCCTCCTGTCCGTGGACGCCGCCGTCGTGCCAATCAATCTGCCTTGCCTCCTCAAGGACGTAATGTGTCTGAGGATGAGAGGGCCCCTGGAGCCCGTTCACGTTACGTGACGGCTCGCAGGGTACGTGATCCCGTTCTCGATCGGGTCCAAAGGATGGTCCGTGGCAGCCCGCGAGAGGGCGGGCTTCTCGGTCGATATGCTCGACGGAATGCTGGTGATTTCATCGTGAGCTGATTTCCCTCGTTGCTTTCTCACTTCCCTGGCTGAATGTGCGTGTGATTCCACAGCGCGATGAAGACTTTGACGCGTCCTATGAGAGTTTGTTGTCTCTAGCCGCGACTATCGGTGATGTGCGACCCCGACACACGCCTGACCACGTCATCAATTCTCTGCCAACTGCAACCTTCAAAGAGTGGCGCAATGCTGAGAGTGACCAGCGTTGCCCTATTTGTCTGGACGATGTGAGCACACAGCAGCTACTCGATGCTCTATCTCCTTCTGACCACGCATTTGCAGTACCAAGAGGACGATTCGGTCATGAAACTGTCCGACTGCTCGCATTGGCTGCATAAGAACTGTTTGCAGGTACGGCCGTTGCCTTCGCATGTGCTACACAACCCAGCTAACACCGAAACAGCAATGGCTTAAGGGCGCCACAACCTGTCCTGTCTGCCGCCAGCGCGTCCGCTGCCCCCAGGCCGCCCGTCACGATCGTAGTGCGCGGGCAGATCCCCAGCCGGCCCCGTCGCTTGGCAGTGACGACCGCCGCGGAATAGATCTTGCCCGTCAGATCCGCGAGCATGTGCGGATGGCCTTTCCGGACTTCGCGACACCCGTTTTGCGCTCTGATGCTGGGCCGGGTGTCAGCGGATCGGAGCCCGAGCGGGAGATTGTCGAACCGGACGGGGACGTCGTGGATATGTGGGAGTTGATTGGGGGCTAAGCGGGTTCTATCTAGAAGAACCATCTACTATGAGTTCACTCACGCGCATCCACGATTTGGGGCCCCATCATTTCTCTACAAACTCTGAAAAGCTTCCAGTCTTCGTATTTACGTTGTTTTCCATGGTCATCATCATCTGTACGATCTTGTCACTACTATTAGCATGCCTGTTGCAGTAGCCTATTCCTATTCATTCATTGTATGTTGTACATTTGACACATAATTCGACTGCCTTTGATTGCCAACTGTTCGTCGTGGTTTGGCTCGAATCGCCAATGCCACCAATTGTGAGTAAACGGATCCATTTCAGTCGTCCTCCGTTGTCCCTCTTAACACCTAATAGTCGCGTAAGGTGAATACACCAAATCGGGCAGCGTTCCATTATGGCCACGCCTTCGACAAAGTTCCCGGATTCGAACGCAAATCGCTGGAAACTCGAATCGATCATGTTACTCCCATCACCATCATTGAAGCCGAGGATCGGGAGTCGAAAGCCCGTCGTCTGGGTTATTGAGGGTAACGAAACCACGCATGAATCAAGTCGAGAACAGAGCGAGTCCGTGCTGATACCATACATATGGGATGCGCGAGGGGAACAGACAATCAAACCGGTTCAGCAACATCAATTCCTCCTCTTAATTCTGCTCTTGACCCTTCGCAGTGGCCTGAAGGGTCAAGAGATTGACATTATAGCTTGGCCCTTTGCAGCTTCTCATCAAGGTATGCACTCACCCTCTTGTATGCGGGTCTATAAGGAGCGAAGGATGGGTGAGGAGGATGACCAAACATTCAAAAAAGTAAGTAGCACGATTCCTACCGCTCATGAACTTGCTTAACCCAAGCTTTTGCCTTTGGCCCGACCAAGTCCGGCCTACGCTCAGAAATTTCGTCGAGGCCAAAGTTCATCATATAATCCGCCGTCGTCGGATTGGGGCCACCGGCGAACCAGCCGGTGGGCGATTTCTCAAGGACCTCTTCAATCTACAGGTGGGATGAGACGGCGACCAGTTGAGGTCAAGTTGAGGGCAAGCGCACATATTTGAGGCTGGCATCTAGTGGGCCAGCGACGAGTTTGGCGTCAAGAGCGGACAAGACAGTTTTAACCAGCGGGCGGAGAAAAAACGGCGCCTGGGCGGGCGCCAGAGAAAAGACGAATCGGTTGACGAGGAGAGGCATGAATGAGCCCTCTGCAAAGTGAGTGACTGGAAGGTCGTGGTCAGCCATAAACATAAATACGTGAGAGAGTAGAGGCTACAGTAGAGGTCTGTTACTTCACCCTCTTTGGGTGGAGTAACGCGGCCATTGCCATATTTATTGATAATATACTCTTGATTGGTGTCTATCAGTTAAGTATACAAATAAAAGCCAAGGTACGCACGAATGATGGCGCCGCTCTCGGCGAGAGTAACATCGCCATCAGTGATGACGGGAGCTTTTCCTAGTGGATGGATCTTTAGAAGTTCCTTCGGGGCACGCAGATTTGCATCGCGTTGATAGAACTTGACCTGGTAGGGTGCCTCGAGCTCTTCCTTGATGAGTAGTTGTCAGCGGTAGAGGGGAAAGGGTTGAGGAGTGGATGAGACGAACGAGGAGCCAAAGGATGCGCTGCGAGCGCGAGTTGTTTAGGTGGTGAACCACCAGAGTTGACATGATGTGCCTGTACATGTGGCAACCGCAAGTCACGACACCTCGCTAAAATAGACGTTTGGGGTATTTCCGGTTTGGGGTTGTGTGGATCATCTGAGGAAATATGGACACGGTGAATTCCAAACTGGCCCGGGTATGCGTTCTGACCGAGGTTGGGGATGGTCATAAAACAGGGATTCACCCACTTGCCTGACAGCGACGATGGACTCTTTGGCACTGGTCGCCGTTCTCTCCCTTCTTTCGTCCTTCTCGTTCCTCTTTCTCCGTCAGCTGGCTCTTCATGTTCCCCTTCCACCGGGTCCCAAACCGTGGCCACTCCTTGGCAATATCACTGATCTCAGACCAAATGAACTCTGGTTACTCGCAACGGACTGGGCTAAACACTATGGTCTGTCTCCGTCTCCTCGAATCGTTCTGGGATCCAACCCGTCATTCCAGGCGATGTCGTGTACTTGCACCTCTTCGGCCAGGGTCTCATCTTTTTGAATGATCCCGCTGCAGTTACCGAGCTCATGGAAAGACGGAGCGCAATCTATTCAGACAGGGCTCCTCTTGTCATGGCCACAGAGCTGTTAGTCCATTACACTCGCCCTCTGATCCACCGCCGACAATCAACCATTCTTCCATTTTATTTTTTTCTAGCTGTGGTGCAGGACACATGGTACGCAACTTGGCGTTACGATAGCCTCACGCACATCGCATTCTATCATACCCCCAGGTTGCATTTACGCGTTATGGTGAAGAGTTTCGTCGTCAGCGACGGCTCATGGCGCGTGGCCTCGCGCAAGGTAGAATTCCTCAATACTACCCACTTATAACCGCATCCACCCGTCCACTCCTGCGCAGTTTGCTTGCCTCGAGTGGTAGTGACTTTGTTCCTGCAATCCGCCGCTACGCCGGTGGTCTCAATTTGAGCGTCGTCTATGGTCTCGAGGCGACGCGCGACGATGACCCCGCATTTCTCAAAGTTGAGGGGGCAACGGATCTATTAGCCAACCAAATCACGGCTGGTGGCGGTCTTTGGGCCGTCGACATTCTTCCTTTCTGCACGTGCCTCACCGCCCTTCAAGTTGGATAAGTGCTGACAGAACGTATGTTCTAGTGAAGCACCTGCCTGCATGGTTTCCCGGCGCAGGTTTCCTACGCAAAGCATCCACGTGGAGGGAGACAATTGTCGACTCGGTGGACTTTCCCTTCTCCCTTCTCAAGGCAAATATGGTACGACGTTTGGCATATATGCCGAATTCTCTCACTAAATCCTTTCCCACAGAAGGCTGGCACAGCGCCTCCTTCGTTTTGTTCTACTCTACTACAAGAATCGGACCCCGCCATAGCGAGTCTCGCTGTTGAGGAATTTGATGTCAAATGGACCGCAAATTCGATGTATGCTGCAAGCTTGGACACCGTCAATAAAAAAATTCTTTCTCCTCGCTGGAACTCAAGCCCCTGACTATTGTATGCAGACAATAACTTTTACGCAACACCTCTTCTTGGCAATGCTCAAACACCCCGAATACCTGAAGCGCGCTCAAGCAGAGCTCGATAACGTGCTCGGCGCAGGCCCTTCTCGCTTTCCAACCTTCGAAGACCGGCCCCGTTTACCGTTTCTTGACGCACTATTTTCCGAGACAATGCGCTGGAGTGTTCCCGTCCCGCTTGGTGCGTCATATCGACTGGGCCCCGTACGATAACGCTGTGTTCACCCAGTCTAGGTCTACCCCACCGAGTGATGCAGGACGATTTCTACGACGGTTACTTCATTCCTAAGGGTTCCCTGGTCTTCGCGAACATCTGGGCAATGCTGCGCGATCCAGATGTCTTTCCAGAACCGGACCGTTTCAACCCCGAGCGTTATCTAGAAAAGGTTGACGAGGAGACTGCTCGCCGGCGCGATCCTCGCGTGTTCGTGTTCGGGTTTGGCCGTCGTCGCTGTCCTGGTGCCCATCTCGTCGAGAGTTCCGTATGGCTTATGCTCGCCACCATGCTCGCGATGCTGAATATCGAGAAGCCGCGTGACAAGAATGATAAGGAAATCGAGCCTGATGTGAAGTTTGAGAACTCTGTCTTTCGGTCTGTTTTTTTTTCTCGCAAAATGAAAACCTTCTTTGATCACCGACACGCAGGACGACCACTCGTTTTGGCGTCATCCTGCGCCCACGGTCTGACGTGGTTCTCAAGCTTATCGAAGAAGAGACTTGAATGTACACAAACTAGTCCTGGTGAATTTTTTTTTCTTTCCTTCGGATCCATAGTCACTTCCTTATCACACGACGCGTCTCCGCGAAAGTGTCGCATTGACATGGTAAAAAACATGAGGTTGTCTTGAAGCGGTGGTAGACAGAAAGCACTATCACTGAATTACATACGATACCCGGTCTTACCCTCAGTTACGATTTGCGCCATAATGACATAACCTTTCCACACACTGGGAGTTGTACCTGCATCAGTTTGTTGTCCGGTGAAGGGCAATTTGATGAGTAGTAAACGGAGCTTTGGGAAAAGTACGTCGGGCGTTTGGGCGAATAAGTGACTGTCATGCAGTGATACACAGTACGCATGTGGCGTGGCCAGAAGGTGTGAGGCTGAGGCAAATCCGTTCAGAGATTGCAACAAGTTTTTCTGGTGCATCTCTATCATCAATTCTGACTCAATAGACCTTAGTGTAATCACTGGTGCACTCGGCCTCCAAATGACTGGAACTGTTGC
>Ga0209488_10003839_pt1 | contig 11925 bp, 7 predicted proteins | sample Rivendell_Oct201_8_FD_188349 | JGI IMG/M metagenome (GOLD analysis project Ga0209488, IMG submission 188349) | Vadose zone soil microbial communities from the Eel River Critical Zone Observatory, Northern California, USA -... | ecosystem: Environmental > Terrestrial > Soil > Vadose zone >...
TCCGTTAAACCAGCTCAGGCATTCGAATCGATTGACAGCGATAGGGAACGTCTCCGCAGACCAGTTGCTAAGTGCATATATCGGTATACTCCGCGACCGCAATTCTCTGAGAATGTCGACTGTGCCAGGGATCTCTCCCCCGAGCATTTCCTCGTATCGCTCGAACCAAGCATCAATTAACTTTGCCTTGTCTGGATGAAGTCGTTTAAGAGAACTGCAACCATCAGCAAACGGTCGCCCGGCATCTTGCTGCGCGTTCCACGACGATGTACAAATGGCAGCGAGGAAGTATTCCATCGCCGTTTCATTGCCATTGAACAGCTTGCGGTAGAGGTAACGTGGGTTCCAATCGATTACCACACCCCCCAGATCGAAGATTGCGGCACAATCTTTTGTCATTGCAAATACATTCTATCTTTCTTGCGTGAGTCGTCCATCATGTCTGTGTCGGGCAATACTGAAATAATCGGCGAGACCCCAGTTTCCCAATCGGCGACCTGTCGGCAACTAAGAAGTTCCGGTGGAGCTACAGCACTGGGCCCAGAAAAAAACGAACTGCGGCGCAATTCCTTTACCGTCGTGGCGACTCGCATGAAGCAAGAAGCACTTAAGTTCGCCATTAGGGGGATACAGAAGGGTGTCGCCAACGTTCGATCACCTGATCAACGGCCTCATGAATAGAGTCACGGGCGTCAGTTCGGCTATAGCCGCTCATAAGCAGCTCATCGTATCGCGTGTGACGGTGGCGGATGGCTGCAATCACAGCGGCGGTCAAAGCCTCCGTTTCGAGACCTCGCCCGGCGGACGTGCGACCCACCCGACCGCTGCCCCGCAACGCCGTGTGTGCTGCGATAACTCGCGCTTCTCCCGGAGGACAGCCAGGAAACAGTTTCCGAATTGCTTCTGCAATGTGCGCCGCGAGCTTGCGGTCATCCTCAGCGCGCCGCACCTCGTCCCGTTCGCGGCGTCGCGCACGCTGCTGGGCATCCGCAAGGCATTCTTGTTCGGCGCGCTCCAGGGCAGCCTCCTCTACCAAGATGCCTTGGCGTTCGTACCGTCCACGTGATCTGCTGAAACGAACAACAATGGCTGACAGTGCGCTGTACTTCTTAGCACGACGTGTGAGGGCGGCATCGCCTCGAGGGAGGTAAATCAGATGATCGAAATCGGCGCAACTTAGGCAAACCGGATGTTTGCCTTCCATGAAGAGGAAATCGCCCTTCCCCAGCTCCTTGCCACACTCCGTGCACTTAGAATCACGCAGGATGTCAAAGACGATGAGTTCTTTGGACTCTAGCGAGGATCCGATCTTGCTTTGCAGTACCATCATGCCTCGGCAGTCCACCTGCTTCGACTTTTGCACATCCGCCGAATTCGGGCGAAGGACCCGCCTCTGCCGCGATCGTCAATGTGGGCAGGTTCCCGGAACCCGCAAGGGGACTTTTCCTTCGCTGTCCAGCCGGTGTTGCTTGCGGTATTCTGCCCACGCCTTTTCCAGCGCACGGGTTTGGTCCTTTTAAGCGATTTCGAATCGGCCCAGCGCCAATATGAAGGTACGCACACTAACGTGGGGTTCTGCTGCCCGACCCGTTGTCCCACACCTGCGGCAAGTGATGATCGGTGTCTGGATGTTACGGCCGGTCCGAATCCGCTGCAGCATTCCATCCAGTTCGTCTCGTAAGCTAATGAGCGTCGGCATCGACACTCCCTGGTGCCACTTCGACTGCAACCGCACGACCCATTTCCGGAAACCAGGTTCGCTGTGCGTTGCTCGGCGGCATTTTCGGAAATCTCCTCACCAACTGTCCATTTTCGACTTTCGGTTCATTGTAGTCGCGCTGCAAGCTCCGATACTATGGCCAGCTTGTGGTCTGCTATCGCGCCAACAACCTGGTGCCACCGCACTCGCGGCGACAGCGCGAAGCGGCAGTCAGCGCCCATGCCTCGTGGGCAGGCGTGCCATTGCTTCTGGGGGATTCGGAGAGGGGGAGAGCTCCCCGATTTTCGCTGTTGGCCAACTTCCGAGTGGCCCACAATACACTCGCGATTAACGATCAATCACGGCTCTTCGAAGCAGCATGCGAATCTCCCCACGGTCGGACTCTGTCGTCTTTTGCGGGTTTTGTAAGTCAATGTTTGAGATCAATTGGCCGAGCCGAACAGATTCAGACCGCCTTAGATTCAGGTTTCCAACAAGGTTGTGCTCGATGCTATATAGTAATGGGTAAGAACTAGACTCTTTCGGCGCGGCAAAGGCTGGATCAGTGGACTGAATTTGATCTTCGGGCAACTGAATGAGCCCATGGTGGCCCAATTCGGCGCTTGCAAGGAGCAAATCCTCTCCGGAATAGATCAATTGTAGTTAAGTTACGAGTTTGGCACCATTCCAGACATCTCGGTTGTTCTCGACCCAATCGCCAACGATCTGCGGTCGATTTAACGCTGGGCATGATACCCTCTTCCGGTTTTCTTATGGAGGCTGGTGTGAAAACTTCTCGCAGAACTTTGATTTTGTTTGCCGCGATTCTGTGCGCGCTGGTTGTCCCCTTCGTGTTCGCCACGGCGCAGCAAGTCGAGCCGAGTACTTACGGTGGGCTCAAGTGGCGCCTCGTTGGTCCGTTCCGGGGCGGCCGCGTAATTACAGTTGCTGGCGTTCCATCTCAGCCGAACACCTATTACTTCGGCGCAGTGGCCGGTGGCGTTTGGAAAACCACGGATGGAGGTAATACCTGGGATCCTCTTTTCGAAAAACAGTCCGTCTCCTCGATCGGCGCGATCGCCATTTCCGATTCCGATCCCAATGTAATTTATGCCGGCACCGGGGAGGCCTGCATTCGCGGCAACATTTCGCATGGAGACGGAGTGTACAAGTCCACCGACGCAGGCAAAACGTGGACAAACGTTGGCCTTCGCGATACCCGTCATATTGGTGATGTGATCATTCATCCTGCGGATCCTAACATTGTCTACGTTGCGGCACTTGGTCACGCTTACGGACCCAACACCGAGCGAGGAGTTTTTCGTACGCGCGACGGCGGGAAGAGCTGGGAGAAAGTTTTGTATCTGGATGATCGCACTGGCGCCATCGAGATTGTGTTCGATCCTAAAAACCCGCATGTCCTTTTTGCTTCCCTGTGGGAAGGCTGGCGAACTCCCTGGATGTTGAACAGTGGCGGCGCCAAAGACGGACTTTATCGTTCGACCGACGAAGGCAGTACCTGGAAGCGCATCGAAGGGAACGGAATGCCTGAAGGCCCGCTTGGAAGGATTGGCGTCAGCGTATCCGGAGCGGATTCGAACGTGGTGTATGCATTGATTGAAGCCAAAAAAGGCGGGCTCTATCGCTCAGACGACGGCGGAGAACACTGGGCGCTCATCAATCCAGACCACCGCTTTCGTCAACGGGCCTGGTATTTCACGCACGTGTGGGCGGATCCGAAGAACACGCAAACGGTCTACGTCGCCAATACCGGTTTGTATCATTCCACCGATGGCGGCAAAACGTTCGACCGCCTTCTGGCACCGCACGGCGACCACCATGCTCTCTGGATCGATCCTAATAATACTTCGCGCATGATCAATGGCAATGACGGTGGCGCGACCGTCAGCGTGGATGGAGGCAAAAATTGGACTACGCTAAATAACCAGCCAACTGCGCAGTTTTATCACGTAGCCGCCGATAACGACTTTCTGTATCGCGTGTACGGCTCGCAACAGGACAATACTTCGGTGGACATTGCGACGCGTACCGACCACGGATACATCGGGCCGGGGGATTTTATGCCGGTCGGCGGTGGCGAAAGCGGTTACGTAGTGCCCGACCCGCGGAATCCGAATATCGTTTACGCCGACGATGAAGGCCCGTTTTTCACGCGGTTCGATCGCGCCACCGGCCAGGCTCAGAGCATCCAGCAGTGGCCTGAGGATATCAGCGGGCATGCGGCAGATATCCAGAAGTACCGCTACACCTGGACCATGCCGATCGTCGTTTCCTCTCACAATCCCGATGTGATCTATCACGCTTCGCAGTTTGTGTTTCGTTCTAACGATGCGGGTAACACCTGGACGGAAATTAGCCCAGACCTTACTCGCAATGACAAATCCAAGCAGGTGGATTCCGGCGGACCCATCACCAAGGATCAGTATTCCGTCGAGTACTTTGACGTGGTGTTCTCGCTGGCCGAATCACCCAAGCAAGACAGCGTCCTGTGGGCCGGCACCGATGATGGCCTGCTGCAACTGACACGCGATGGCGGAAAAAATTGGTCCAATGTCACACCGAAAGAAGTTCCTCAATGGTCTGCGATTAGCCTGGTTGATGCTTCTACCTTTGACCCAGCAATAGCTTACATTGCCGTGGACGCGCACCGACTCGACGACCTTCGTCCGTATATTTTTAAGACCAGTGACTTTGGGAAAACGTGGAGCAAAATCGTCGGAGGCTTACCCGACAATTCTTATGTGCACGCCGTACGTGAAGATCCGGCGCGGAGGGGCTTGCTCTATGCCGGAACCGAAACTGGCGTGTGGGTGTCGTTCAAGGACGGAGCGAACTGGCAGCCGCTGCAGCTAAATCTTCCGACGACGCCAATTCACGATCTCATTATTCACAATGACGATTTGGTCGTAGCGACACATGGGCGATCTTTCTGGGTGCTCGACGACATCGCACCGCTTCGTCAACTTACGTCCGCGATTGCCAGCGAGCCGGCGCATTTGTTTACCCCAAGCACGGCTATCCGGTCGCGCCTCGGCCACCGGGATCGTCGCCGCTCTGCGATCGCTGAAAATCCTCCGCAAGGCGCCATGCTCTATTACTGGCTGAAGGAAAAACCGAAAGATTCCATCAAGCTTGAGGTCATTGATGATCAAGGCAAAACCCTTCGCGCCGTGGAGAGCACCGTTAAGAAGGAAGCGGAGGAGACTACGGAGTTCGATGAAGACCCGGAGATATTGCACATGTCGGCCGAGTCTGGATTAAATCTCTTCGTTTGGGATCTCCGTGGCCAGAAGCCTATCACAATTCCCAAAGCCATTTACGATAACGGGAAGCCCACCGGCCCGCTCGTTCTGCCCGGAACATATCAGGTCCGCTTGACCGTTGGCGGCAAATCTTACACCGCGCCGATTGAAATAAAGATGGATCCGCGCGTTAAGACTTCTCAGGAGGATTTGCGCAAGCAGTTCGAGTTGCTGTCCAAGCTGCGCGACACCGAGGACGAAATGAATAAATCGATTCTCGGAATTCGCGACCTGAACAATCAATTGCAGGCACTCGAAAAGCGCCTTGGTTCCGTAAAAGAAAGCAAGGCAGTGGCAGATCAATGCGCAGAACTGCGCAAGAGGGCTCGTGCAATCGAAGAAGAATTAATTCAGGTGAACGCCACGGCGCAGGAGGATGAAGCCAACTATCCGACAAAGATCAACAGCAAACTTGGATACCTTAGCGGGGTCACGGACAGCGCCGACACAGCGCCGACGCGCGCGGAACTGGAGGTCTTTGCTGAGCTCAGCAAGCAACTGCAAACAGAGCTGGATAAGTGGCACGAGGTTCTGTCCAAGGACTTGCCGGCGCTAAATGACTCCATGCGGAAACAGGACATCGCAGTAGTGGGAACCTGGCATGCACAAGAGCAACGCTGAACAGGTGCTCCGGCAAGTTCCATCGGTTTCTGGCGCGCAGAATACCCTAAGTTACCGTACATCTCCATCCGCTAAAAATTCCGCAGGAAGCTGGTCGGCATCGGGTCAGCGGCGATGTTCATGTGCACAGGAATTGTGGTGGCGCGTATCGCAACACGCCCAGTCGTCTGGTGGCCCAAGCCGCCGCCGAGAATCTTTCCATCGTGGAAGACCTCATCGTAAATAAAGAGCGACGCTTTCCGGACATCAAATATTTCAGCCCTCTGCCGGACCCCGCTTCGACTGCGACGACATTGGTGCTGCACAGTCAGGAATATCACACCCGCTATGGGGGGCACCTGGGGCTTCTCAATTTGACCAGCAACGGAAAATGTTGAGGTCAGTGTCGACTTGACCAAAGCTCTGGTAGCGCTGGGAAACTTTGTAGACGCCGTCGAAATCCTCTACGACACCAATGTTTCCAGGAAAAATTCCAAAGTGTCTCAGTCGTTCGCAACAGCTTGCATCAAACTCGGCCAACAAACCGAATCAACCGGCTCGATCAACCATGCAAGGACGATCTGCAAGTCCAAAACTCCTCGCTAAATCACAACTCGCCAGAACCGCTGAATAATTTCGCTATCAACTCTTCACCCGCAGCCCGCGTGGTAAACTCCGGGCTTCAATCACGACAAAGTTCAGTCGTAAATAACGACGAATGTGAAACTGACTGTGTGTCGGAGCGTTTTATGAACCATTTTGTAATTGCATTGCTAGCGCTGCTACAGGGCCTTGCCGCTCCTTCTTCCACAAATCAATACGCCCCGGACACGCCAGAGCCCGACTCCGTCGAAGCCATTGCCAAAGCAACCACCGATCCACATTTTCTCTCGCCCTGGGTCTCCTATCTGCCGCAATCCTCCACGGTCGTGTCGCCCCAAAAATTTCTCGGCCGCATCCCCGGCGCGCCAGGCGAATTCGTCGACAGCGCTAGGGCATACGCATACTGCCGAGCGCTAGCCGCTTCGTCTCCTCGCGTGCGCGTTTTCACCATCGGCCGTAGCGAAGAAGGCCGCGATATTATGATGCTGGCTATCGCTGATGAATCGGGCATCCGCGACCTCGACCGCCTCAAAGTCGCCACTGCCGCCCTCGCCGATCCGCGCGGCACCGATCAAGCCGCCGCCGAACAACTGATTGCCACTTCGCGCCCCATTTATTATTTCAATGCCGCGCTGCATTCCGATGAAACCGGTTCTACGGAAGCGATGCTTGAGCTCGCGTACCGTCTCGCCGCTTCCGAAACCCCCATGATCCAGGGCATTCGCAGCAAACTCGTGGTGCTGATCAATCCCGTTTCAAATCCCGATGGCCGCGACAAAGTAGTGGAATGGTTCTATCGCTACTTAAAAGGCAAAACCGATCGCGCCAGCCTCCCGCGGATGTCTCCGCCGTACTGGTCCAAGTACGCTTTCGTGGATATTAATCGCGACACTCATCAACAAACTCACGAGACCACGAAGGCCGTTCATCGCATGTTTTACGAATGGCATCCCACCGTTGTTCACGATCTTCACGAAGGCTCGCCGTTCATGATGACCTGGAACGGCACCGGCCCGTACAACCCCAATATCGATCCCATCACCTACAGCGAATTCCTGGAAATGAGTTTTCACGAAGTGCAAGTAATGACCGCCATGGGCATGCCGGGAGTCTCCACCTGGAATTTCGGCGAAGCGTTCAGCCATCTCTACCTTGATTCCGTGGCCATGAATCACAACAGCATCGGCCGCGGTTATGAAACCTGGGGAAACGGCACGGCCGAAACGATGAAGCGCAGCATCCCCAAAACCGCTCTTACCATGGAGTGGTATCGCCCAGTTCCTCCGCCGAGCACGGATGTGGTCTGGTCCGCGCGCGACAATCTCAATTACCAGGAAACCGGTTCGCTCGCTGTCCTGGACTACGCCGCACGAAATTCGAAGGAGATGCTTCGCAATTTCTACAGAAAAGGCTGGGATTCCTGGCGCAAAGGACTTGACCAACCGCCGTATGCATTTGTCATCCCTGAAGATCAGGGCGACTGCACGCGCGTCGCGCAAATGGTAGGCCGCCTGCTGGCGCAACACATCGAGGTTAGCCGCGCGCAAAACTCTCTAAATCTGAAAGAAGGGAATTATCCCGCGGGCAGTTACGTTGTTCGGCTCGACCAACCATACCGGAATTACGCCGTCGATCTGCTCACTCCGCAGAATTTTCCGAAAGGAGGCGGTGAGCCTTATGACGACGTTTCCTGGGAATTGCCCGCGCACTATCACTTGAACGCCATTCCGATTGCAGACCCTTCGATCCACGACGCCACTCTAACTCCTCTAAAAGAAGAACCGCATCCGGCCGGTAACGTTTCCGGCTCGGGCCCGATATTCCTTCTGAAAGATACGGGCCAGGAAGGTTTGTTGGCGGCGCGGTACCGGCTCTCCGGATTCGAAATAGAAATCGCAGAAAAACCCTTTCGCGTCGGCGATAGCGACTTCCCAGCCGGTTCCTGGATCCTCGGCTCGCAGGATGGTTTGCTGCCGGCTCTTCGTAACACCGCAACCGAGTTGGGACTCGATTTCACCAGCGTCGCTGCAGCACCCGAAGTGCATCACCACAAAACAAAAGCGCCGCGCATCGGGGTCTGGGTACCTTGGGCGGACACCGATTCCATCGGCTGGATTCGCTATTCACTCGACCAACGCAAAGTTCCGTATACCTACATTCGAGACGAAGACATTCGCGCAGGTGCGCTTCGCGATCGCATCGATGTTTTGATTTACGGCCACGTTGATCTGGAACTAGCAGAACAGATTCAGGGCCTGCCAAAAGTCTGGGGACCGATGCCGTTCAAGAAAACTCCGCAGACTCCTAGCTTTGGCACTCCGGCCGAGTCCGATGACATCACCGGAGGCATCGACTGGGAAGGGCTCGCCAAACTGCAATCTTTTGTGAACGGCGGTGGCCTTCTGATCACTTTAGGCAGTGGCTCCATGCTTGCGCTTGAAGGAGGAATCGTCCGCGGAGTGCGTCGTGCTTCGGGCGGCGTGCCGCGCAGCAGCGCAGGAGGCGGCTCCGACGCCGCTGCCGCGGCCATGGAATCGGTGACGCGTACGCCGGGAGCGCACGTGCGCGCCACCTTCGCGCGACCGGATCACCCAATCGCATACGGCTATCCCGTTCGCACTACGCTGTTCCGCCAAAATTTTCCGCTTTACGATACTCCGCGAAGTTGGCTGCGCATGGCCTACTGCACCACGTGTCTCGATGGCCCCGTGGATCACAGCACAGTCGTTCTCGAATGGGGAGATCGTGAAGGCGCTCCGCTCCTGGTCAGCGGCCAGGTTTGGGGCGCATCGGGATTGATCGGTCGCCCAGCAATTTTAGATATGCCCGCCGGCAAAGGCCACGTCGTAGCTTTCAACTTCAATCCACTTCATCGCGACCTAAATCGCGGCGACCACCGCCTGGTCTGGAACGCCATAATAAACTGGCAAGCTATCCGGGGCCAGCAAACCAGCCGGCCCCACGGTCCACTAGAGGAAACCGAATAGGAATCGTCGCGAAGAGAAATTCCGTCGTGTTGGAGTCGGTGATGCGGTGCTGCTGCTGGTGGCGGCGGAAGTGAAGGAAGCGGAGGAGGAGGAAGAGGAAGAGGAGAGAAGCGATCCTGCGAGGTCTCTGCACATGGCAAAAAATCCCCCGCTCCGGGACATACCTTAAAAAGGTGATCGGTTCTCCCGGGAGATAAATGCGAGCAGTCAGTCAGCGCCGCTGGCTCGTGAGCAGGCGTGCCAGTGCTTCCTGGGGATTCGGAGAGGGGGGAGATCTTCCCGATTTTCGCTGTTGGCCAACTTCCGAGTGGCCGACGATTCAGGAGTCAGCCACGCAAAACTAAGCTTCGCAGACATTGTGAATACAGGCCAGGCTTAAACCTGGAACGTGGTAATGAGCCATACGATCTGGCACAAAAAGCAACGATTGTTGAATGTCCTGCGCAGGTGGAGACGCACTGCGCTCCACGGCAGTAACTGACGGCGGATTCGTCTGGCTGATCAACGCGATCGTGAAAAACAGTCCCGATAGGGCAAGGCGCCGATTTACCAGAGTCATGATCATTTCTCGATCGAGCACTGCGCTCTACCTGGAGCAAAAACGGACATCCTCTTTGACCCGCCGAGCCAGTTAACTATTCGCGGTTGCACACTTGCGTCATTGCGTGAAATACCGCCAAAAACAAGGCAAACGACCAAAGAAGCGATAGCGACGTCGCAACCACAATTGAACTTTGCAGTTGAAGTGGCACCGCCGCAGAAAACACTTCCCCGAGTGCGGACCGCCACACTCGAGCGACTCCCGGCAGACCGTTGTGTTCCCACTCGCCGCAGATCAGATCAGAAAACGTGGTTACCATCTCACTCCCGAAGCGCTGGCGAAACTCGCTCGGATACGCGAACAACAGCATTTTGTAGAGGCCACAGCTCGCTCGAACAGCGCTAGTCACAACGTCACTCCGATGTTTTTGGCACCAGCTTCTTCTCACGTGCCAAGCGCACTACAGACTCCATGCGACTGATGTCGGCAGCGAGGATTGTCTTTCCCGTGCGGGTCAGCTTGTAATACCTCCTCCGATCTTCGTGGTCGGATTGGCCGCCGACGCCCTCCGTTTCTTCAATCAAGTCGAGATCCAATAATCTCTGAATTGTTGAATACAGCGTGCCAGGGCCCATACGGAACTGGTTGTCAGAATTTCGGGAGACGCTCTGCATAATGGCGTAGCCATGCTTCTCCCCGTCTGCCAACGCGAACAGAATAAAAAAGACCGCAGGAGTCAGGGGGAGCAGGTGCTGCAGATCATCTGGAACGCGATTGGCAGTAGGCATAAGTATGTCCACCACCGATATATCAGTAGAAGATATAGTGTGTCAAGAATTTTTCCATTTCCGGAGTCCCCTCTGATATTTGGACATGGTACGGCCTGTCGATGACAAGAAGTCGACTTCCCTGAAGGTGGTTCACCTTCGCGGATCATTCTTGCGTTCTCGTCTTGTGTTTCAATCAGCAAATCTGCAGTGGGAATTCCGGCGCTCTGGACGAGTGACGGGCAAGCCTGAAGTAATCCCAAGGTAAGAGTTGCCGACAATCCAGGAACCCGTTAACCGCCCAAGGCACAACGTTATCAGGACCCTTGGGGGCTTGAGCACTGTCGGGATTCAGTCAGGCTCTCCGGGTCGTCCAACCCACTGGCCACCTTTGCATCCCGCGTATCCATCTGACAAACGCACAAGGGGTGTGACGCCGCGAGCGACGAAATCATCGATGACGAACCGGTCGTCCTCTAAAACCACGGTCACTACACCTTCATAATGCTCGTACTGAGGTGGATAACCGCAACAATATGTCTGTTTGTGTGTGAACCTGAGATGGACATCAACTCTGTTTTCTCCCACAGTCTTACTGCTGAGAATCGAGAACTTCGACGGGCTTGCCGCTTCGTTTGGTCCGGAAAACAGGCCGTCCTCCAACCATCCGATTCCGGGTTTGAACTGGTTCGCACGGAGATATTCCGCGTAACGTCTGAAATAATCGTCTTCGCACGACTGAAGGGTTTCGAGTTCTCGAACCAGTCGTTTGCTCATGAGCGGCCATAGCGCCCTCTTGGCCCGTCCCTTTGGAATGCCCAGTGGGCGGTATGTAGTGAGGTACGTATAGAAAACCCGCACTACCTCAACCGGCGACCGCCCGGAATTCCGTTGCTCCTGACCGGGGTCGGACTTCGCGGCGGGATTCTGACCTAGCGCCGGAGCAATTAAGAGCAGAAAAATAGAGGCGGCACCTAAACTCCTTAGCATGCGGACATCTTAGCTCTGTCGCGTCGGAGAGTGAGGTCGATGAACAGGCGTGTGCTGTGATTAGAGATAGGGCGGAAACTGTAACTGGAAAGACCGTCAAAAAATCGCATTATTTCTACCTGCCTGAGTGGACTTGTACGAACTGATCTCCACGCTCGGCATCGATTCTGGACGGATGACGGGCAAACCGGATGTTATTCCGCGCGAGAAGTTCGCCTTACCGGTAACTTGGGTCCGGGGCATAAATCTCCGCCTCTTTGCGTTTTCCTCGGTCGCGGCCTCGCACGATAGTTTCGCCACTGGGCTCCGGAGTGGGAGGCCCATTTTCGTACTCCCTCTGCTTCGCGAAAATAAAACTCCGGGTTGTCCAATTCAGAGGGTTCTCGAAAATGACTTTGTCGTCGTTACAGGCACA
>Ga0209488_10003840_pt1 | contig 11925 bp, 3 predicted proteins | sample Rivendell_Oct201_8_FD_188349 | JGI IMG/M metagenome (GOLD analysis project Ga0209488, IMG submission 188349) | Vadose zone soil microbial communities from the Eel River Critical Zone Observatory, Northern California, USA -... | ecosystem: Environmental > Terrestrial > Soil > Vadose zone >...
TGAATTTAAATGACGCACGCCACTAGCAGGCAATGCTCGCTTTTTGATATGACAGATTTCACAAACGCTTAGCCTTGCGATGGCCCGGTCGGGGCCACAACTCACCGCACCGGACCTTGGAATGGACGCAGATGCCACCCGCAGCCAGCTTGCCGCCGGCCTCATCCGGGTGGCGGGAGGCGACCGTGCGGCGCTGCGGATGGTCTATCAGGACACGTCTGCGAAGCTTTTTGGCGTGTGCCTACGTATCTTGAGAGACCGAAGCGAAGCCGAGGACGTGCTCCAGGAGGTGTTTGTCACCGTCTGGCGCAAGGCCACAAGCTTTGATCCCGGCCGTGCGAGCCCGATCACCTGGATGGTCGCGATCGCACGCAACCGTGCCATCGACCGGCTGCGATCGAGTGCCATGAGCCGGCAGTCGGAGCCGATCGAAACGGCGTATGAAGTGCGTGACAATGCGCCGGGAGCCGTGGACCAGGTGCTGGCGGCCGAGGAGCATACCCGCCTTCGAACGTGCCTCGGCGAATTGGAAGAGCGCCAGTCAAAGGCCGTCCGTTCGGCGTTCCTTGACGGCGTGACCTACGAACAACTGGCCGAGCGCATGGGTGTGCCGCTCGGAACGATGAAAAGCTGGATACGACGCGGACTGTTGAAACTGAGAGCCTGTCTGGAACAATGAGCGAGACCGACGATAACCTGACGCCGGAGGAGAGCGCAAAACTCCTTCCCGCCGAGTATGTGCTCGGCGTGCTGGGCGCGTCGGAGCGTCGCGAATTTGCCGCGCGCCTTGCGCGCGAGCCTGATCTCGCGCGCGAAGTGGCGCGCTGGGAGCAGCGGCTCGGCGGGCTCGCGCGCGACGTCAAACCCGTTGCTCCAGCTTCTACGACATGGTCGCGCATCGAACTCGCGATTGCACAACCGCCTGCGCCACATGCGCCCATGGCGCAGACCCCTGTGACGCAGCCCCCTGTGACCCAAAAGACGCCAGCACCCGCAGCACCGCCAGCGTCCGTGCAAGTTGCACCGAAACCACCGACGCCGCCGCAAACCGCTCCCAAGCCCACATTGGCGCCCACAACCCCGTCGACCCCGCCGGCGACCACTCCGACACGACCGCCGCAACGCACCGGCCTCTGGCAGAGCGTCGCATTCTGGCGCGGGTTGGGCTTGAGTACATCGGCACTTGCAGCCGCCAGCCTCGCGGCGCTGGCCTATGTGGGACTTGCCGGACCAAAACCCCTCGCCCGCACGCCCTTCATGGCGACACTCGGCCAGAGCAGCGGACAACCGGGCTTCGTCGCCGCCATCGGTTCCGATCGCCAAAGCCTGATGATCGTGCCGGCGTCGCTCCTGGCGGCCGACCAGATGTCGTTCGAACTCTGGCTCATCCCTTCCGGCGGCATGCCGCATTCGCTCGGCCTCATCTCGGCCGGCCAGCCGGTCCGCCTGACGGTGCCGCCGGAACTGGTCTCGCAGGTCAACACCGAAACCACGTTGGCAGTGACCCGGGAACCGCTGGGCGGCTCCCCTACCCGCCAGCCTACGAGCACGCCCATTGCGGTGGGGAAACTGACGAATTTGTAGGGTAGCGAAGGGATTGAGATATCGGGGGAATCACCCGTTGGGTCCGTTCCCTAAAAAATGACGCTTATTGGGGCGGGGCCAGATTTGCCTGGTTGGAATATCGCGGGTATGAGCGAAAAACCCCGATCTTGAGCCAAGTGCATTCGGCCCAACAACCAACTTAACGCAAACCGATTTACTGTCGCCGGTAAGGGACGCGACGGGTAACCATCCCTATTAAGGAAAAATTAAAACGACGCCCGATCTCAGGTCCGCTGGCAATGGAACATCCCCCGCCCATGATCTAAAATTACAAGTGATTAGAATGACTTACCCTGATCTGGAGCGATTGACCATCAAAATGTAAAGTCGCACAAGTGCTTGTTCAATGCGTGTGCAACTGAGCCAACTCGCTTGTCAGTACGCCGGTACCATGCCATCATTGCAACTCGAGGCCTGGAAAAGCCTTGACGTACCTGGTGTTTTCTCTCCGCAATGGGGAGGACGCCGCAGGGCCCTGAAAAAGCGTCTTTGACGAGCTAATCAACAATAAAAACTCTAGGCCTTCGACCGTCTTAGACCACAATAGTTTTTGAGCGGTCGAACATGGTTGTCTATCCCCATCCCCCCACGGAGGTTCCAAGTGGACAAGCGCGGTGCAGGGTCGTCATTGAACGAAGCGATCCGATTTCGATAACGAGCACGCTGATCGTCCCTTCCAATTCGGACGGTACTGAAACATGGGTCATCGGGACCAACTTTACATTTGACGGCAATGTTCCGGTCGGCGGCATCATGACCCCCGCGCACTTCGCACAACGTCGCGGATCCAGCAACAGCAACACCCGCGTGTGTCGACCATGTTCACATGGCTCGCTGCTTTCCCGTCACAACCTCACAGAGATGACGCCCGCGCCCTGAACGAAGCGCCGATTTGAATATTTATGGTGGGATAATCATGGCTGAGATCAAGAACAACACACCTCTGCAAAATCAAATCACACAGGGCATCGAAGGAACATCGATTTGGAATACACACACTCTTACATATGTATTCCCAGCAGAATCGGATTGGCTCAGTGTTGAAATTAATGTCGGATACATCCCATATTTCAGCGCATTCAATCCATTAGAATCCGGCAATGCTGGAGATGCGCCATTTATTCAAGATATTTTGTACGCCATGAACGCGTATCACCTTGTTGCCAACGTCTCATTTTCCTCGTCGGAAAGCTTCAACCAAGCGGACATCAAATTTGTCGGCGTCAACAACCTTGATCTTGGAATTGATGCCGGTCGAGCAGACTTCCCTGGCGACAACGGGAATCCCAAGTTCTCTGGAAATTATGAAAGCTATCTTGCGTTGAATACTAGTAGTCCGAGTATGCTACTTTCTGCTTTAGAAGACGGAGCGAATTTCCGCATTACAACGACTTTGCACGAACTTGGTCATGTGCTCGGTTTGGCACACCCACATGATGACGGAAATGGGACGACTGCATGGGCAACTGCAGACATTGTGCAGAATGACGACCCACTCGATAATCAACGCTACACGATCATGTCATATGAAGGTCCCGGCGTGGATGTGAGGGCTGGAACGCCAGCCGGAAATGCTGTGACTCCCATGGCGATCGATATCGCCGCACTCCAGCACATGTACGGTGCGGTCGATGCAAACGTCGGGGCAACCACTTATACACTCTTAGACAGCGGCCAAGGTGCGATAGATCTTGATGGAAGCGACGGAACGGTACAAGTTGGACGCGCTTTCTATTGCATTTGGGATACAGGAGGCACAAACGACAAGATCGCGTATAATGGTTCATTTAATGTAATCATAAATTTGAACGATGCCACATTAGAACGATCTGATAGCCCAACCGACCAAGCTTGGATCAAAGCACTTGAGGCCACCGCTCGATTTGCAGAACTCCCCGCTGAGCTGAGAACCAACCTTAGTGATCCAAATTACCACGCAGGCGGATTCTTTTCTCGAATATTTTCCGATTCGGGCGCAGTTCAGCTCGGTGGATACTCAATAGCCAATGGCGTGACAATTGAAGAGGCAGGTGGCGGCGCTGGAAACGATGTTTTGATCGGCAATGAGGTCGCCAACAAAATGCTGGGGGGTGCCGGACAGGACCTGTTAATGGGAGCAGGTGGGTCTGACCAAATCGATGGCGGCGCGAACAATGACACGCTTAACGGCGATGCCGGTCAGGACAAGCTGACAGGCGGTTCTGGTAGCGACCGGTTTATCTTTGATCGCGATGCATTAATCGACGGCCGAAACAATGTCGTCGACCATGTAGCAGACTATGCTGCCGGTGAAGGCGACATCATCGATCTGTCGCAGGCAATTGCAGCGCTCTATCCTTTCGGTACAGGAACTCCCCTCAACAACCTCGTGTGTGCGCAGGCGAACACCGATGGCACATCGACCAATTTATTCATCAAAGACCCGCACGATAACAGCTGGATTCCAATTGCCCGACTCGACGGGATTCACCCTGGCAACACGCTGAATTTGATTATCAATCCATCACAAACGGCAGCAACAGCAAGCCATATCCTTGTCACAGGCACCGGGGTAACTCTGGCTCCGCCACCCCCTCCGACCCTGCCGAACACGGCACCCGTTATCGTTGGAAGCGCATATTCGCCGCTTCCCGCGGACAAGGTTTTATCCCCGGTAAATTTGTATTGGTCTGGAATCGATTTCGATAATGACACCATCGTTTCCTACACGATCAACGATTCGATAGGCAGCGGGTATTTCAGACTAGGAACCACAATTGAACCTGAGGGCACAAATTTCAAAATATCGGCCGCAGAATACGCCAACCTGCAATATGTCGTCGGTGCCGTCGGAACGGCAGATGCTTTCACCATCAGCGCAAGCGATAGCCTGCACCCAAAAGGAGGAGCTGAGAGGACCTTCATCGTCGTCGGCGTCAATCCTGCAAACGTTGCCGCGCCCAGCATCCTCACCGCCCAAAGCGACACGATTTCGACCACGTCGGGCCACCCGATCGTTATTCCGGCGCTCGCAAACGATGATCCGCACCTCGTGCGAATTACCAGCCTGTCGGGCGCGGATTCTCAGTTCATCAAGATCAAGCCGGATACCCAGGACGCCATCATCGTGACGCCGCCGTCGGATTTCGTCGGTACTTATCATTTTTCCTACACCGCGACCGACGGTCACGGCGGCTCGGCGACCGCGAATGTTACGGTAATCGTCAACCCCTACACGCCAACGCCGACACTCCCGGTAGACACCAATCACGCGCCCGTCGCGCCTGACTTGAATCGTACCATTAACGCCGGCCATCAGGATCAGCTCAACCCACTTATTTTCACCTACGATCCCGATTTTGAAAGTGGGCCGCCGGCGCTGTTGGGGTTCACCAATCCGGGCCATGGAACAGTAACGCTCAATGCCGGCACGCTGACCTATACGCCAACGGCGGGTTTCATTGGCAAGGACACCTTTTCCTACACGATCACGGATTCCCACGGCGCCCAGGCGACCGGCACGATAACCGAGACTGTCAACCAGCCGCCAACGGCGACCGATGACTTCATTGTGACTAATCCGAATACGCCGGTCACCTTCAATGTCCTGCAGAACGACTTGCATAACGGCGGCTCGCTGACACTGTTATCTACGTCCTTCGGACCAAGCCATGGGTCCGTCACGTTCGACGCAAGCGGAAACGTCACTTACACGCCCACTGCCGGATACAACGGAATAGATAGCTTTAATTACGTCGTCTATGACGGCATGGGCGGATTTGGCCAAGCCACGGCGACCGTCGCCATCGGCAGCAGCAGCGCGCAGACGGGTGGTGGCGGCGACGACGTCCTCGTCGGCACAAGCGGCAACGACCTGCTCCAGGGTCTCGGGGGAAGCGACACGCTTTGGGGTGGCCCCGGCGACGACACTCTCGACGGCGGAACCGGCTTCAACTATGCGGATTTTTCAGGCGCGACGGCGCCGACCAACATTACCCTCGCGCCGCCGCCGGTCGCAGGCGACGGAACGGTGCGGTGGGACCAGGTGCTCTCGGCCGATGGGCAAGGAGGGCATGACTCCTTGCGCAACATCGACGGCGTTATCGGCTCGGATCAGGTCGACATTATTGAAGGCAACAACAACGACAATATCATCTTCGGCAATGGCGGCGACGACCAGATACACCCGGGCCTTGGACACGACAAGGTCTATGGCGGCGATGGCAACGACCAGATCGATCCACAGGGGCTAAATGGTTTCTATATTTTTTACGGTGGCAACGGAAACGATACCCTCGTTGGCGGCACCAACGCCGATTATCTTGATGGTGGCATCGGCGATGACTGGCTTTATGGTCAAGGCGGCAATGACACGATCCTCGGCGGCGATGGCAGCGACAATCTGTTTGGTACCGGTACCCTCGATGGCGGAGCAGGAAGCGACACGCTTCGCGCCCAGGGCGCCGCCGCCACCCTGATCGGCGGCGCGGGCGACGACCTTCTCGTTGGCAGCAGCGGCAAAGATTTGCTGCAGGGCGGTGACGACAACGACACACTGGTGGGAAACGGAGGCGACGACACTCTTGAAGGCGGTGCGGGAATCGACACCGTTTCGTTTAGTAATGATCAAGCGGGCGTCATTGTTGATCTCGCTGCCGGATTCGCCCAGACCTCGAACGGCTTCGACGTCCTGACCTCGATCGAAACCGTGCGCGGGTCAGCCTACGGAGATGACAAGATATCCGGCTCGGATGCGGCGGAAACCCTCTACGGAGACTTTGGCAGCGATATACTGTCGGGTCGCGGCGGCAATGACATAATCGATGGTGGCCGCGGCAACGATATCATCGAAGGCGGCAGTGGTGCTGATACTCTCACGGGCGGCGAGGGCAGCGACCGCTTCGTGTATAGCAGTATCCTGGATGGCGGCGATACGATAACTGACTTCACTGCGGGAACGGGCGGCGACGTCATCGACTTCACCGGTGTGCTGGCGAGCGTCGGCTACGCCGGTACAACGCCGATCACGGACGGCTATTTGCGCCTTGTTCCTTCCGGCAACAACACCGTCGTTCAGATTGATCTGGATGGATTTGGAAGCGGTGTCGGGTTTACGACGCTGGCGACGCTGCAGAACGTCGCATACACAGATTTGAGGGCCTCGAATTTCGGATCGCCTGTTGATTTATTTGCCAATAGTCCGGGCGACCACGCGCCGATCGTATCACATCGCATCTCCGATCAAACCGTGGCTGACGGTCAGCTGGTTAATTTCGCCATCCCGACCAATACGTTCGCTGATGCGGATGGGGACAGTCTGACCTATTCGGCAACTCTCGCCGACGGATCGCCTCTACCCGCATGGCTGACCTTTGACGCGTCAACCGGCACCTTCTCATCGGCGGCGCCTGTCAGTGGACTGTACCTTACCCTTCGTGTCACTGCCGACGATGGCCGCGGGCTGAGCGTGAGCACCGACTTCGCGCTAAGTAGTTCTTCGGTGTCATCGTCGCTCGTTTTCCAATCCGAGCAAGTGACAAATCTTCGTGCGTATTCGATCGTCGCTGCGGATTTCAACGGCGACGGTAAACTCGACATAGCTTCCGTCAATAACATAGGGTCTTCGTTTTCGACCGGCCAGGTCAGTGTCGTACTGGGCAACGGCAACGGAAGTTTTCAGGTGCCCGTGACCTACGCGACCGGGTCGCTATCGACCTCCATCGGAAGCGGTGATTTCAACGGCGACGGCAAGACCGACCTGATTGTTTCGAACCAATTCAGCAATACCCTGTCGGTTCTGTTGGGCAACGGCAACGGAACTTTCCAAAGCAAGACCGATTACGCGGTCGCAAACAGTCCTGGCCGCATCGCGGTCGGCGATGTCAATGGCGACGGAAAGGCCGATGTCATCGTGGCGACTGCCGGGTCGTCAACGACGGTCTCCGTGCTATTGGGAGGAACCTCGCAATATACCGCCTATACGGCAGGAAACATTCCGTCTTCCCCCGCAATCGGTGATCTCAACGGCGACGGCAAGGCTGACTTTGCTGTTACCAACTATGGCGACAACACCGTCTCTGTGTTCTGGGGCAATGGCAACGGCACATTCCAGACCACGCCCACAAACCTTGCCACCGGTACCAACCCAATCTCCGTTGCCATAGGCGATCTCAACGGTGACGGCAGGAACGATCTGGCCGTTGTCAATCAATCTGGCACTGCGGTCTCAGTATTCATAAACACCGGGGGCAACGCTTTTCAGGCTGCGGTGGGTTATGCCGACGGTGGCCACCCTTCGGGCATCTCAATCGCCGATATCAACGGCGATGGAAATCGAGATCTTGTGGTCGCCAACAGTCAGGACAACACGGTCTCGGTGCTTCTCGGCAATGGCAATGGAACGTTCCAGTCGCCAATCGTTCAAACGGCCGGGGCCTTTCCCGTAACTCCTTCCATCGGCGATTTCAATGGCGACTTCCGAGCCGATATTGCGGTGGGGAACTGGGATACCGTTTCAGTATTGCTCCAATCCAGTTCAAACCACGCACCGCAACTTGCGTCATCAATTCCGAACCAGACCGCTGTCGAAGGCTCGGCCTTTGTTTACCAGATGCCGGTCGGCTTGTTTGTCGACCCAGACGGCAATTCCCTTACCTATTCGGCGACACTCAGCGATGGCTCGGCGTTGCCCGGCTGGCTGAGCTTTGACCCGGCAAGCCGGACATTCAGTGGAACGGCGCCAGACGGCGCCTCGGGCGTGGACGTGCGAGTTACCGCGAATGACGGCCAGGGCGGCGAGGTCAGCAGTGCTTTCACTGTGACGACGCCTGCGGCAACCACTTCCGGAAGCCCGGTCGCTTCCGGCTGGTCGCAGAACCTGTCGTACCAACACGGTCAAGGAGCCATCGCCCTCGGCAACCTGGTGGTGGACCCAGACCCGACCACGGTGCTGACAGTCGAATTGGTGCTTGCCGACTCAACGGTGGGAACACTGACCACCAGCAATGGCGCGGTCTACGATCCCGTCAGTGGGACCTGGTCCATCCAAGGGACCGAGGCCGTCGTCAATGCCGCCCTTGCCGCAGTTTCTTTCGTACCGAATGCGGGCCACGAGGCCGATACCACGATCTCAACGTTCGTTACCGACGGTGTCACCGCACCCGTCGCCGGATTGATTTCTCTCAACTTGCTGAGGACCCCGACGGTCATCAACGGCACGAACGGCGATGACTTGCTGGTGGCCCAGAATGGGGACAATCTGATCTTCGGCGGGTTGGGCTTCAATGAAGTCGACTACCGTTACAGTGGCGCAATCGGTATCACGGTCGACCTCGCCCATGGCGCGGCGACGACCGCAGATGGCCGGCACGATGGTTTGTTCGACATTCAGGCAGCGCGCGGAACCGATTTCAACGACACGTTTGTGGGCGGAGCTGGCAATCATGCCTTCGATGGCGCTGGTGGAATAGATACGCTCGACTATTCGGCGGCCCCCGGCGCGGTAAATGTGAATTTGGAAAGCGGGACTGCCCAGAATGGTTATGGCGGCACCGATACCATAAGCAACATCGAGATCGTAAAGGGCAGCTCATTCGGAGATTCGCTTCACGGCGATTCTAACGACAATGTCCTCATCGGGAATGGAGGCAATGACGATCTGACTGGCGGAGCCGGCGCAGATACGTTTGTCTATGCGACGGGGGGCGGTGCTGACACGATCACTGATTTCTCTCACGCCGAGGGCGACAAGATCGATGTCACCGGCATCGCGGATATTCACGGCCTCGCTGACATTCTCGCGCACGCATCCCCGGACGCCACCGAGACCGGCACCGTCATTGATTTCGGCAATGGCGATGTGCTGACACTGCAAAATGTGCTCGTCAGCGATCTAACCACGGTGAACTTCAGTTTTGTCGGTGCGGTGATCGTTGGCGACGACGATCCCAATACGCTCGTTGGGACTCCGGGTGACGACACAATCCAGGCTCTCGGCGGCGCCGACACGCTGCAGGGCCTTGGCGGCGACGATGCCCTCGACGGCGGCGCCGGCAATGATACGCTGGATGGCGGGGCGGGTGAAGACCGCGCCATCTACTCCGGCAATCGTGCTGACTATGCGGTCTCAATGACCGGGCCGGGTATCTATTCGATCGCGGACAATCGTATTGGCGCACCCGACGGTACCGACACGGCCGTCAACGTGGAATTCTTTGTGTTCGCCGATATCGAAGTTCCGGTCGCTGACATCGTCAATCATGAACCGACCATCACGTCCGATGGCGGCCTTGACACCGCGGCGGCATCGGTTGCCGAGAACAGCACGGCGGTGACGACGGTGACGGCCAGCGACCCGGATGTGGGTCAGACCTTGGAATTCTCGATCGTTGGCGGCGCGGACGCGGACGAATTCACGATCGACAGCACGAGCGGCGGGGTCGCCTTTGTAACGGCGCCGGACTTCGAGGTCCCGACCGATAATGGCGGCGACAATATCTATGACGTGACGGTGCAGGTTTCGGACCTCAATGGCGGCATCGACACGCAGGCGATCGCAGTCACGGTAACGAACGTATCGGGTAACATTGTCGGCAATGCGTTTAACAACACGCTCAATGGAACCAGCGAAGAGGACACGATCAGCGGCCTTGGCGGCACTGACCTGTTGAGGGGATTCGCCGGCAATGATCTACTCCTTGGCGGCGATGGCAATGATACGCTGAACGGCGGGCTCGGGGCCGATGTTCTCGATGGCGGCGCAGGTTTTGATTTCGCGGACTATATTAATGCAGCGGCGGGGCTGACCGCCGATCTGGCGACGCCCGGGAACAACACGGGCGAGGCGGTTGGCGACACCTACATTTCGATTGAGAGCCTGCGTGGCAGCGCGTTCGCCGATACATTGCGAGGCGATGCAGCCGGCAACACGTTAAATGGCGGCCTCGGGGCCGATGTTCTCGATGGCGGCGCCGGTTTTGATACGGCGAGCTATTTTAATTCAGCGGCTGGGGTGACCGCCGATCTGGCATCGCCCGGGAACAACACCGGCGAAGCGGGCGGCGACAGCTACATTGCGATCGAAGGCCTGCGCGGCAGCGCATTCGCCGATACGCTGCGTGGCGACGCCGCCAACAACGTGCTCGACGGTGGCCTCGGCGGCGATGTTCTCGACGGTGGCGCGGGTTTCGATGACGCGAGCTATCAGAATGCCACAGGCGGCTTGACGGTGGATCTTGCAACGCCAGGGAACAATACCGGCGAAGCGGCTGGCGACACTTTCATCTCGATTGAAAACCTGCGCGGCAGCGACTTCAACGACACATTGCGAGGAGATACCAACAACAACGTGCTTCGAGGCGGCCTTGGCGCCGACATCCTCAACGGCGGCGCGGGATCGGATACAGCGAGCTATCAGAATGCCACGGGCGGCTTGACGGTGGATCTTGCAACGCCAGGGAACAATACCGGCGAAGCGGCTGGCGACACTTTCATCTCGATTGAAAACCTGCGTGGCAGTGACTTCAATGACACGTTACGAGGAGACGGCAACAACAATACGCTTCGAGGCGGCCTTGGCGCCGACATCCTCGACGGCGGCGCGGGCTCGGATACAGCAAGCTATCAGAATGCCACGGCCAGCCTGACGGCGGATCTTGCGACGCCCGGCAACAATACAGGCGAGGCCATTGGCGACACTTACATTTCAATTGAGAATCTACGTGGTAGCGATTTCGCCGACACGTTGCGCGGCGATGCCGCCAACAACACGCTCGAGGGCGGCCTCGGCGGCGATCTTCTCGACGGTGGCGCGGGTTTCGACACGGCGACTTATGTGAATGCGACCGCCGGGCTGACCGCTGATCTCGGTACGCCGGCGAACAACACCGGCGAGGCGGCCGGCGACAGCTACATTTCGATCGAGAACCTGCGTGGCAGCGCGTTCGCCGATACATTGCGTGGCGATGCCGGCACCAACCAACTCAATGGCGGCCTCGGCGGCGATATTCTCGATGGCGGCGCGGGGTCCGACACGGCGAGCTATCAGAATGCGATCGCCGGACTGACCGCCGATTTGGCAGCGCCGGGAAACAATACCGGCGAGGCGGCGGGCGACAGCTACATTTCGATCGAGAGCCTGCGTGGCAGCGCGTTTGCCGATACGTTGCGGGGCGATGCCGCCAGCAACACGCTCGACGGCGGCCTCGGCGGCGACGTGCTCGACGGTGGCGCGGGGTCCGACACGGCGAGTTATGTGAATGCGACCGCCGGGCTGACCGCCGATCTGGCGACGCCCGGGAACAACAGCGGCGAGGCGGCCGGCGACACCTACATCTCGATCGA
>Ga0209488_10003841_pt1 | contig 11924 bp, 8 predicted proteins | sample Rivendell_Oct201_8_FD_188349 | JGI IMG/M metagenome (GOLD analysis project Ga0209488, IMG submission 188349) | Vadose zone soil microbial communities from the Eel River Critical Zone Observatory, Northern California, USA -... | ecosystem: Environmental > Terrestrial > Soil > Vadose zone >...
TCTGCGGAGAGCGCGCCGCGACGGGCGGCTCTCGGGCGTCGGCGATCGTAGATGGAGACAAAAGGTGATCGCCGGCGTGAACCTGTTCTCGAAGTAGTACGGGCTCTCGGTTTCCATGGCTGTCCGAGTCACAGCGGCAAGCGTGTCAATCGGCGTCCAATTGTTTGGCCGCCGAAATACCAGAGTAGGCTACCGTCGCGACCGGTTCTGATCCCGGAGGATTTGGGCGCGCACATTGGGATCGGGATCCTGTCCGAGATAGCGGCCGCCGCGGTATAGCGGCCCCGTCCCTTGGATCCCACCATAGTTGTAGACGTTCGGGAACCGGTTCGTACCAGACCCGTAGCCACCGGAAGGGACCTGGGATGCGTGCGGATACAAACCGCCTTGCTTGTGCTTCACACTCTTGGCGTTCGCCGGCGCGATTGCGGCGAACAAAACCGCAAGGGATATTGCCACACTACGTTTCATGTTTGCCTTACGTTTCATGTTTGCTTTTCGCCTTTACTAAGCGTCGCCGTCGTCAAACGACATGGTGGCTGTGGCGCAAGAGTCAAGCGGGTCAGCTTCTTCCCGTCCCGAAACGAATCACCTGCACCAGGCTCAAGTCGTTGGTTTCCTGATTTGCATCGTCGTTTTCTGCCCTGCGCCGCGGCGTGTCGATGCGAAGGAGAGTTCGAAACGCGGCTTATGGATTCCGCACGCCGTGCTGCACGGCGCAAGTCCGATACGCATAATCGCGGTTCGTCTGCATGTCCTGATTCGAGCTCGGCCATCGCTTGTTCGCTTCGGCGGAGCAATCCTTGCGGAATTCCATACGTTTTACATCCTGAAGTTTGGCGAACGCATCAATATAAATCCGGATGGCATGCTTTGGCGTCCAATTGCCGCATTGCGCAAATCGGAGGCGCAGCCATTTTGAGCGTTGATCCTGCCGCTCCGTCGAGCTCACGTTCATCCGCCGAAACGACAATCTTGAAAGAGCGCAACATTGAATAAAAGAGCGCAACATTGAATAATTGCAATCAGTTTTCAATCTTTCGCATTGTTCCCATTTACTCGCTGGCACGTTGGTCCCTCGCCGCGTTTGCGGCGGCTCATTTCGTCGCTGCGGCCCACGCTGAATCGAAAAATGCAATCGAGATCGCTCTCAACGAGCGACAGATCCGGGCCGCCAGCATCGAAAGCACGCGCGTCGATTTGGAGGACGGGTCAACGGAAATTACCTTGCCGGGCACGATCGTGACACCTCCGCGTCAGGTTCGCGTCATTGCCGCGCCCGCTGCCGGCCTGGTCGAGACGATGCTGGTGTCGCCCGATGAGGCCGTGAAAGCCGGGCAGCCCATTGCCCACCTGCGGAGCACGGAATTGGTCGAGGCCCAACGCCGCTTTATTGAAGCCATAGCGGCGGAGGCGCTGGCGCGCGATCGCCTGGTGCGCGACGAGTATCTCTATCGCGAGAAAGTCATTGCGGAACGGAACGTGCAGACGACTCGTGCGGAGGCTGAATATGCCCGCGCGACGCTGGACGAACGGGAGCAGATGCTCGGGCTTTTGGGTATGACCGACGGCGCGGTCGCGGAACTGCGCCGCACGCGACGTTTGTTGCCCACGCTGACGATTGTCGCTCCGATGGACGGCATCATTTTGCAACGCCAGACGACGGTCGGCGAGCGCGTTGCCCAGTCCTCTCCGCTGTTCACCGTCGCGCAGCTCGACCCGCTCTGGGTGCAGCTTCAGGTTCCCCTCGCTCGCGCTGCAGCCGTGGCCCAGGCCAGTCGCATCAGCATCCCGACGCAAGGTGTGACTGGCGTTCTGGTCCGCGTCGGCCGCAGCGCCGATGCCGGTACGCAGTCCACGTCCGCGATCGCCGAGGTCGACAATGGCGCTCAAGCGTTGCGACCGGGGCAGGCCGTCGCGGCGGTCGTGGTGCTTCCGCGCAACGGATCGCCGCAATGGCGCGTGCCGGCCGGCAGCGTCGTGCGCCATAACCAACGATCCTGGGTATTCGTTCGCACGCCGTCTGGCTTCATTGCGCGGCCGGTGACGGTGCTGGGCGAAACCGCCCAAACGACGTCCATCCAAGGAGACTTGCAGGCACAGGACCAGATCGCCACGCGCGGCGTACTGACCTTGCTGTCCGAACTCGCCGCTGCGGACGGAAGCTGATGCTCTCCCGCATCGTCGATCTGGCGCTGCGCCAGCGCCTGGTGGTGCTATTGGCTGCACTCGGTCTGGCGGCCTGGGGCACGGCCGCCTATGTGGCGCTTCCAATTGACGCGTTTCCGGACGTTTCTCCCACGCAGGTGCTGGTCTCCATGCGCGCGCCCGGCTTAACGCCGGAAGAGCTGGAAAGCCGCGTGACCCAGCCGATCGAACTGGCCATGAAAGGCATTCCCAACCTGGTCATGATGCGGTCGACGACGCGCTATTCCATCACCCTCATGACGTTCGAATTCGCCGAGGGGACGGATATTTATTGGGCACGCAACCAGGTGAACGAGCGCCTCGGGGAGGTGCAGAATCAGTTGCCGCCAGGTGTAGGCGGCGGGCTGGCGCCGATCGTGACGCCACTCGGGGAGATGCTGATGTTCACCATCGAGGGCGGCGGGCTCGATCCGCAGCAGCAACGCCACCTCATTGACTGGACTATTCGGCCGGCGCTGCGCGGCCTGCCCGGGGTTGCCGACGTCAATGTGCTGGGTGGTTTCGTTCGAACCTTCGAGGTTGTTCCGAATCCCGGCGCGATGGCGGCCCGCGGCATCACCATTGGTGCATTGACGACCGCGCTCGAGGGCAACAATGCCAATGACGGCGCCGGTCGGGTCGTTGATGGCGAAGAAGCTCTGCTGGTCCGAGCCGAAGGACGCATCCAGACGCTGGAGGATATCCGCGAGATCGTTCTGGCTTCCCGTCAGGGCGGGATAGTGCGAGTGAGAGATATTGCCGATGTGCGCATTGGGGCGCTCGCGCGCAATGGCGTCGTCGTGGCGAACGGCGACGGCGAGGCTGTGTGGGGCACCGTACTCGGTCTGCGCGGCGCCAATGCCCGAACGGTGGTCGAGGGAGTCAAGGCGCGCTTGCAGCAGTTGGAGTCTTCGCTCCCGAATGGAGCTAAGGTGGCGATATTTTATGATCGCAGCCAGCTCATTTCGGCGGCCGTATGGACCGTACAAAAAGTGCTCATTGAGGCGGTCGTGCTCGTCGTGGTGCTGCTTCTGCTGTTTTTCGGCGGCTTGCGGGCGGCGATCGTGGTATCGTTGATCCTGCCAATGGCGGTGCTGTGCACGTTCGGGCTGATGGGCCTTTATGGCCTTTCAGCGAACATCATGTCGCTCGGCGGTTTGGCCATCGCGATTGGTCTCCTGGTGGATTGCGCAGTCGTGGTGGTCGAGAATGTCTCGCATCGCCTGTCGTCCCACCACGGGCCGCTGACTTTGCGTGATCGCATAGGCCTGACCGGGGAAGCGACCCGGGAAGTCATGGTGCCCTTGGTCTCCGGCGTGATCATCATCGTCACTGTGTTCCTCCCCTTGCTTTCGCTGCAAGGACTCGAGGGGCGCATGTTTGCGCCGGTAGCACTGACCATCGCGTTTGCGCTGATGTCCGCCCTGCTGCTCTCGCTCACATTGGTGCCGGCCTTGTGCACATTCTTGCTGCGGGACGTGCCGCACGGAGAATCGTGGCTCGTGCGAAAATTGCATGCCGTCTACGACCCTTTCCTCGATTGGGTGATCGATCGTCCGTGGATCCCGGCCGGCGCCGTTGCGATTGGAGTCGTCGCGGCCCTCGTCGCCTACGTCGGGATTGGTTCGACCTTCGTCCCGAGCATGGACGAGGGATCGCCGGTTCTCACCGTCCGCAAGCACCACTCGATCAGTCTGGAAGAGACCGCGGCGATCGATTTGCGCCTGCAACGAGAGTTGATGTCGCGTGTCCGCGAAATTCGGGCGATCCGGGCACGCAGCGGCGCCGACGAGCTCGGGATAGATCCGGTTGGATTGAACGAAACTGACATGTTTCTGAGCTTGGCGCCGCGCGCCGAATGGCGCGGCCCCGACACGGCTTGGCTGCTGGATCAGATGCGGGCGGTATTGGACGATATCCCTGGAATTTCCTACTCGATCAGCCAGCCGATCGAGATGCGGGTGCAAGAGATGGTCATCGGCGCCCGCGGCGACCTGGTCTTGAAAGTATTTGGACCGGACCTCGCAGAGCTCAATCGTATTGTTCGTCAGGCTGCCGATGTCGTCCGCCGCCTGCCCGGAGCGACCGACGTATTCGCGCTGCGCAATGAGGGGATGAAGTATCTCACGATCCGTCTGGACCGGCTTGCAGCCGGTCGGTCCGGGCTGAACGCCGCCGACGTGCAGAAGACGCTGCGAGCCTGGGTGGACGGCGCACCCGCCGGGACGGTGCTGGAGGGGGAGGTGAGAACGCCGCTGATGGTGCGGGGCGAGGAAAGCCTGCGCCGCTCGGCCGCCCGATTGGGAGATGTGCCGATCGTCCGACCGAGTGGAGATTTTATGCAACTCTCGCAGCTCGCGGATCTTCGCGAGGAAGAAGGCCCGGTGCAGGTGATACGTGAGCAGGCGCAGCGCGTCGCCACTATGCTCGCCAATGTGCAAGGCCGTGATCTCGTCGGATTCGTTGATGACGCCCGCGCCGCGGTGGGTCAAAGCGTGAAGCTCCCGCCGGGCTACCGGCTCGAATGGGGCGGCCAATTTGAGAACCAACAGCGGGCATCGGCAAGGCTTGCGATCGTCGTTCCGATCGCGCTCGGTCTCATTTTTCTGTTGCTCTACCTGACGTTCAACTCCCTGCGGCAGGCGATTCTGGTGTTCTGCAATGTGCCTTTCGCCGCAATCGGCGGCGTGATCGCGCTGCGCCTATCCGGCGAATTCCTGTCGGTTCCGTCATCGGTCGGATTCATTGCACTTATCGGGATCGCGGTTCTCAACGGCGTCGTGTTGATCTCCTACATCAATCGGCTGCTCGTGGAGCAAGGCCTCGAGCTGCGCGACGCGGTTCTGGAGGGTGCGAAGCGGCGCATGAGTCCGGTCCTGCTGACGGCCGCCATTGCGGCTTTCGGACTGGTGCCGTTCCTGTTCGCTGAGGGGCCGGGCGCGGAAATCCAGCGACCGCTGGCGGTAGTGGTGATCGGCGGCCTCGTTACTGCAACCGTATTGACCCTGGTGCTGCTTCCGCTCCTCTACGATCGCTTCGCATTGCCAAGGCGCCGGACATCACCGGGAAGAGCCGCACTGCCCGAGGATCAGATCGGAGCGCCTGCCGGCCCGCGGAGCGGGGCCCCCGGTTGAGGTTGGCTCAAGCAGCGAACCATAGGCGGCTGGGGTTATCCGAGAGACGGCGACTGCCGCAGCACCAGCCGCGGACTCGTGATCTTCTTGAATCGCGAGCCGGGCAGGATCGGGCTTGACTCGCGCGGATCGCATGACTAATTGCCGACCGTCGCACCGACTGCGGTCGTGCGAGCAAGCCTCGTAAACCAAGAACGACCACATGGGCAGTATTCCCTTTGGTGACGCCGGGACACGGCGCCATCGAGATATAACGATCGCACGCGGCATGGATGGCTGCGCGATGGCAAGCGACCGCTCCTAAACGGTCTTTTCCCAACGCTCACCAACCTTCCGCGAAACGCGGAAGTGGAGGTGAGCGATGTCCGCAAGACTCGCCAGAACGCTGCGCATTGAGCGCCGGCAGCATTGCGCAAAACGCAAGTCGATCGGCCCGGATCAAGCCGCGCTGAATGAGATGAACGCCGCGCCGGCGACGGTCGTCGCGCTTCCGCCTGCCTGGCTCGACGCGCAGGCTGGGAAACCCGCCGGCTCCAGCGAAATCGAGCGCCTGCACGATACGCTCCCGGTTGTGACGCCGGAGAGCCATCCGCGTACCGCCAAGCTCTTGGGATCCGGCACACGCAAGGTGGCGCAGAAGGTCATTGAGGAGGCCGGCGAGGTCGCGCTCGAAGCCGTCAAGCGCAATAACGGCGGCGTCGCGCGCGAGAGCGCCGATCTGCTTTATCATCTCGTGGTGCTTTGGCACCGCCTCGGGATCGATCCCGCCGATATCTGGTCGGAGATGCAGCGCCGCGCCGATGCGTTGGGCATAGCCGAGAAGCTTCCCAAAGCCCGCCATCGCAACGACGTTCCGGGCTGACCTTGCGAGCCGATTGAAACCGCGCGCCGTTGCGTGCATGGTCCGCCCAACGGCGCTTCGCCGCTCCCCTTTCATCAAGCCGAGGAATCACGTCATGGCGTACACGATGTCTCAAGCCTGCGTTCCGCCGTTGGAGATCGGTCTCAACGCGCTGTCGGACAATCTCGACAAGGCCACCGCCTTTGCGGCGGCCAAGAAAATCGAGCCCACGGTGCTGACGCAGTGGCGGCTTGCGCCCGACATGTTCCCGCTCGCCCGCCAGGTGCAGGTTGCGTGCGACCTGGCCAAGAACGGCGCGGCGCGCCTCGCCGGCGTCGAGCCGCCGCGTTTCGAGGACACCGAGACGACGATCGACCAGCTCAAGGCGCGCCTCGCCAAGACGATCGCCTATGTGAAGACGCTCGACTCCAAGCAGATCGACGCGTCAGCCGATCGCGAGATCACGTTCCCGCTCGGCCCGACCAACAAGGGCCAGATGAAGGGCGGCGACTACCTCAACCATTTCGTGCTGCCGAACGTCTATTTTCACCTCACGGCCGCCCACGCGATCCTGCGCCAGTGCGGCGTGGACATCGGCAAGCGCGATTTCCTGGGCGCGATTCCCATGAAGATGACGTGAGCATCAGCGTCGTCATTGCGAGGCGCGCCGAGCGCGCCGAAGCAATCCAGGCCAATCGTGTCGTGGCCTGAGATTGCTTCGCTTCGCTCGCAATGACCGATGTTGATGGCCTGAGCCTCACTCCGCCGGCTCTCGCATCGGCTCGTGGCGGACCGAGCGGCGCAAGGCGCGCGAGAACAGCGAGATCAGCACCGGCAGCGTGATCAGAATCACGATCGGCGCGAGCATCATGCCGCCGACCACCACGACCGCCAGCGGCTTCTGCACCTGCGATCCGATGCCGGACGACATCGCGGCCGGCAGGAGGCCGACGCCCGCGATGATGCAGGTCATCATCACCGGACGCATCTGCAGCTCGCCGGTGCGCAGCACCGCGGTGGTGCGGTCGACGCCGGCTCGGATGAGCTGATTGTATTGCGACATGATGATGATGCCGTCCATCACCGAGATCCCGAACAGCGCGATGAACCCGATCGCGGCCGAGACGCTGAACGGAATCTGCATGATGGCAAGAGCGAAAATGCCGCCGATCACCGCCATCGGAATGACGCTCATGGTGAGCAGGGTGTCGATGGTCGAGTTGAAATTGAAGAACAGCAGCAGGGCGATCAGCGCCAGGCTGATCGGCACCACGATCTTGAGCCGGCCGATCGCGTCCTGCAGGTTGCCGAACTCGCCGACCCATTCGAGCCGTGACCCCGGCGGCAGCGGGACATTCTCGGCGACCTTGGCCTGCGCCTCCTGGATGGCGCTGCCGAGGTCGCGCTCGCGCACGCTGAACTTGATCGGCAGATAGCGCTGCTGCTGCTCGCGGAAGATATAGGAGGGGCCGGACACCAGCTTCACGGTGGCGACCTCGCTGAGCGGAATCTGGGTGATGCCGTTGGGGGTCTGCACGCCGATGCGCAGGTTCTGGATCGCCTCCGGGCTCGCCCGGTATTTGGGCGCGAGCCGCACCACGATGGGGAAATGACGGTCGCTGCCGGGCTCGTAGAGGTCGCCGGCCGAATCGCCGCCGATCGCGACCCGGATGGTGGCGTTGATGTCGCCGGGCGTGAGGCCGTAACGCGCCGCGCGCGCCCGGTCGATGTCGATCTGCACGGTCGGCTGACCGAGCGAGGTGAACACCGCGAGATCGGTGATGCCCTGGACGGTCGCGAGCTGCGTCTTGATCTTGTTGGCCGTATCGGTGAGCGTCTGCAGATCGTTGCCGAACAGCTTGATCGAGTTCTCGCCTTTGACGCCGGACACCGCCTCGGCGACATTGTCCTGCAGATATTGCGAGAAATTGAACTCGATGCCGGGGAAGCGCGCCTGCAGCTTGCCGAGAAGGTCCGTCGTGAGATCGTCCTTGGTCACTCCCTTGGGCCACTGCGACGCCGGCTTGAGCGGCGCGAAGAATTCGGCATTGAAGAAGCCGGCCGCGTCGGTGCCGTCGTCGGGACGGCCGTGCTGCGACACCACGGAGTCGACCTCGGGGAACTCGCGGATGAGGGTGCGGATCTGGTTGACGTAGCTGTTGCCCTCCTCGAGCGAGATGGTCGCCGGCATGGTGGCGCGGATCCACAGGTTGCCTTCCTCGAGCTTGGGCAGGAACTCGAGCCCGAGGAAACGCACCGTCACGACGGCAAGCAGCAGCAGCGTGACCGCGCCCATCGTCACCAGCAGCCGGTTGGCGATCGCGAAACGCAGGACCGGCGTGTAGAGCCGGTGCATCCAGCGCACCACGATGGTGTCGGTCTCCTGCACGCGGTCAGGCAACAAAAAGGCCGACAGCGCCGGCGTCACCGTGAAGGTGGCGATCAGTCCGCCGGCCAGCGCATAGGCGTAGGTCTTGGCCATCGGCCCGAAAATGTGCCCCTCCACGCCGCTCAGGGTGAACAGCGGGATGAAGGCCGCGATGATGATGCCGGCGGCGAAGAAGATCGACCGGTTGACGGCCGCGGCGGCATTGAAGATCTCCAGCACCTTGCCGCTCAGCGTGTAGGACGACCGTTCGCCCGCCAGCGGCTCGGTGTGACGCTGCGCCGGCGGCTGGGCGAGCCGGCGGAAGATGGTCTCGACCATGATCACGGTCGCGTCGACGATCAGCCCGAAGTCGATCGCGCCGACCGAGAGGAGATTGGCCGATTCGCCCCGGATCACCAGGATGCCGACCGCGAAGGCGAGCGCGAAGGGAATGGTCGCGCCCACGATGATGGCGCTGCGCAGATTGCCGATGAACACCCATTGCAGGAGGAAGATCAGCGCGATGCCGAACACCATGTTGTGCAGCACGGTGCGGGTGGTGATATCGATCAGCTCCTTGCGGTCGTAGATGCGCTCGATCTGCACGCCGGGCGGCAGGATGCCGGCCGAATTGATGCGCTGGACCTCCTGGTGCACGCGCTCGATCGTGGGCATGCTCTGCTCGCCGCGGCGCATCAGCACGATGCCTTGCACGATGTCGTCGGTCTCGTCCTGGCCCGCGATGCCGAGCCGCGGCTGGTTGCCCACCATGACGCTGGCGACATCCTTGACCAGCACCGGATTGCCGCCGCTTTGGGTGAGCATGGTGTTGCGCAGATCCTCGATCGAACGGATGAGGCCGACGCCGCGCACGACCGCCGCCTGCGATCCGATATTCACGGTGTTGCCGCCGACGTTGATGTTGCTGTTGCCCAGCGTCTGCAACAGCTGCGGCAGCGTGATCCCGTAGGCGATCAGCTTGTTGAAATCGACCTGCAGCTCGTAGGTCTTGGTCTTGCCGCCCCAGCCGGTGACGTCGATGACGCCCGGAACGGCGCGAAACCGGCGCTGCAGCACCCAGTCCTGCAGGGTCTTGAGATCGAGCACGCTGTAGCCGGGGGGGCCGACCAGCCGGTAGCGATAGATCTCGCCGATCGGGGAAAGCGGTGAAATCTGCGGCTGCGCGTTGTTCAGCAGCGGAGGCAGCGAGCTCAATCGGTTGAGCACCTGCTGCAGCGCCTCCTCATAGGTGTAGTCGAAGGTGAACTGCAGCTTCACGTCCGACAGCCCGTAGAGCGAGATGGTGCGGATGACGCGCAGGTTCTTGATGGCGGCGGTCTGGGTCTCGATCGGGATCGTGATGTAGCGCTCGATCTCCTCGGCGGACAGGCCGGGACTTTGCGTCACGATGTCGACCATCGGCGGCGTCGGATCGGGATAGGCCTCGATGTTGAGCTGGCGGAACGCGAGGGCGCCGCCCGCCATCACGGTCACGAACAGCGCAAGCATCAGCAACCGATGCTTGAGCGCAAAGGCGATAAGCGCATTCATGCAGTCACGGCTCGCTTGTCGCCCCCGACGAGCTTCAACTGGCGCTTGCGGCCCGGTCGATGAACAGGCTGCCGCGCGTGATCACGCGCTCGCCTGCCTTGATGCCTTCGAGGACCTGGATCATGCGGCCATTGGTGAGGCCGGTCTTGATCTGGCGCAGCTCGATCGTCTTGTCCTCGTGCGCCACCCAGATGCGCACCGAGCTGCCTTCATAGATGAGCGCCTCGCGCGGGACGGCGACGCCGGCGAGATCCTGCTCGGTGAAGATGCCGACATTGGCATACATCTCCGGCTTGAGGAGGGCGCCCGGATTGTCGATCGTCGCGCGCACCAGCAGCCGACGGCTCGTCGGGTCGAGCGCGGTCGCCACATAATTGAGCCTGGCCTTGAAGACATGGTCGGGATAGGCCAGCACCGTGAACTGGAGATCCTCGCCGACGCGCACCCGCCCGGCCTCGGTCTCGCGCACATAGGCGGTGAGCCAGACGGTCGAGAGGTCGCCGATCACGAAGACCGGGTCGCTGGCGCCCGCGTTGACATACTGGCCGGGTCCGACCTTGCGCTGCACGATCGTCCCGGCAATCGGCGCGAAGATCGCCGTCTCGGCGCTGATGCGCCCCTTCTCCTGGAAGGCGGTGATTTCGTCGTCGGTGCGGCCGAGGATGCGCAGCCGGTTGCGCGCGGCCTCGAGCGCGGTGTCGGCCGAGCGCAGGTCGTTCTGCGCCGCGGTCAGGTCGGCTTGCGATTGCTGCCATTCCTTGAGGGCGACCGCCTTGCCCTCGTACAGGTCCTTGTTCCGCTTCTCGACGATCTGCGCCAGGTTGAGCTGCGAGCGCGCCTTGTTGGCGCCCGCGGTGGCGGTGCGGAAATCGTTCTGCGCCTGCACCATGTCGGTGGCTTCGATGGTGAACAGCGGCTGGCCCGCCGTGACGCTGTCGCCGGGCCGGGCGAGCAGTTTGGTCACGCGTCCCGCATAGGGCGAGAAGATCGGCGTCGAGCGGTCCTCGTCGACCGCGATCTTCCCTTCGGTCACGTGCTCGGTGCGGAATGCCTGCTCCTGCACGGGCTCGACCGTCAGGGTCACCCATTCGGCGTCGGTCGGGTGATAGAAGTGCTGGGCGCGCCTGGCCTGGCTGGAAATCTCGGAATCGGACCCCTTGAGGCTTTGCGGCTCCCTCACCAACAGGAAGACGCCGACGCCCGCCACGAGAGCGAGCGCGAGCGCGGCCATGGCCTGCAGCCGCCACGGCAGGGCCGGCCCCGTCTGGTGGGACCCGGTCAGGTCTTCGCTCAACTCACGCTCCCTCTTGGGCGTTTCCTCGTCCCGGCGGATATAGGCGTAAAATATACCGCCTACAGTTAAAACAAACGGAATTGGACGGGGTTGCGTGGAGCCCCGCCCCAAATGCCCGGGCGCTGGAGCGAAATCAAGGCATTTTGAGGAGGCCTGGGCCCCCGGCGAGGCCCAGCCGCCGGCTCAAAACTCGGCGTGCAACCTTCCGGAGAAAACCGATACCGGCCCGCGATCGGCGTTATAGGCCGGATTGGCGATGAACTGGTAATCGAAGGTCAGGCTCATGGCGTCGAACAGCGCGATCGAATAATAGCTCTCCAGGATCCGCTCGGTGCGGTAATTGAGCTGGCCGTCGCCGATCAGGGGGCCGAGGCCGCCGGCCGCAATGAAGTCGCGGTGGTCCCGCGACAGGCCGTTGACGGCGGCGCCGATGCCCACCGTATCCTTGGCCCGGCCCCAGGACGTGCCCTTGATCGAGGTGCCGAACGAGAGGCTCTGGTCGATGTCGGTGAAGGCCATGATCTCGTTGCGGCCGTCGTTCCAGCTCCA
>Ga0209488_10003844_pt1 | contig 11917 bp, 16 predicted proteins | sample Rivendell_Oct201_8_FD_188349 | JGI IMG/M metagenome (GOLD analysis project Ga0209488, IMG submission 188349) | Vadose zone soil microbial communities from the Eel River Critical Zone Observatory, Northern California, USA -... | ecosystem: Environmental > Terrestrial > Soil > Vadose zone >...
AGGTACGGAATGACGTGCTAGAGTCTGAGATCAAAGAGGCGTCCAATCCGGCGGCTGTAACCACGGCCGGAATCTCTGAATGGGTGCAAGGCACGGTACCAAGGACACGTCATACGACTGCCAGCCGCTGTCCCAAGAACAGAAGCACGACGTTCCTAAGAGCGAGCTTGGTGCCTTCAAGTCTCTCTGGGCCTCAGCACCCCGTCTGACATGCTACCACGCGTTGGACGAGTACCCACTTACAACAGAAGCAAGGGCGTTAACGTCCCAAGATTTTGATCTTCAGGCTCGAGGTCAGCCATAATTCAAAGGTTGATGCGTGTTAGCCGCCCTTCCCTCTAGCTAGTGGTGTCATCCGAGTCAGCTCAGGGCACTTAATTCAAAAGTCACTCAATAAAAATTTGAATTGTTTCCCTGAGCAGGTGACACCACTAGCCTCTAACTCTGCTTAACCAGACCCAGACGAGCAGGAGTGACTTTCCTAAGCCTGAGCTGGTCTGCACCCCTGCGCCGGTCGTAGTATGCTTGACATTTGTAGACACGGCACGGGCTCCGAATCAATGAATTGGGATAACGCTTAGTACACCAATCGTAATGTCGTTTCACGATGAGCGTTTCCTCTGCGAGTTACGTCCGCTCGAGAGGTGGTTTGACGAAAAGCCTTGATCATGAAAAAAAGCGCCCACTGGCCGCTGCCTGTGTGCCGAACCTGTCGCCGGTTGCTCGTCATGTCGACATTGTTGGCCAAAGTCGCGTGTCCCAATTGCCTAAGGAAACACGTTTGCAACCCCCTTTTCTTTTTGTTCTTTCGTTGAATTTGACGCGTAGAAAACTTTCTTTACTACATGGGCGGCTAGAGATTTGATCGTGCCTGCTGCGAGCCTGGAACTGACCCCAGACCACACATGCTCCCGCTAATTTAAACTTCCTACGTCGACTCTGTTATCACCCATCCCCCACAAAGTGCCTTTTGCTCGACAAGTCACATAGGTTCGAACAGGCGGAAAAAACCTCATTTGCACAAGCCTTGCCTTGTGAATGGTAGGTTTCATTTCCGCACTATATTTCCCTGGAGTCCATTTCCCTAGACAGGTATGGGTTATGACAGAGTCGACTGTATAGGCTAAAAATTGCCTGGGCTTGGAGGTATGATGATACTATACCTCTCCGCCGTCGTCCACTAATCCAGCCCTGTTTTATTTCCGGGAGACGAGAACTTGTCTCCGTCACTTGGTGTCAGATATAGGTCAAATGGAGTCTACGCTCCCTGTTATTGAGGTCATGACATTCCGCGCGAACGAGACATGCTTGGATGATCCAAGGCTCTTCAAGGAGGTTCGCGACATGGTGGCGGCGACCACGAGGTTCGTCGGCTCTATTTCGGACAGACGAGATCAAAAAGCTAACGCGCTAACTGAACGATTTCGTTGGGTCAGGGTAAACGCCATGTACTGGGGCCGTAGCGTCGAACAGCCGCGCGTCTTCATCTGGTTGTTGTGTGAGTAGACCTCCCTCACCTATACCCTCACCCGCGTCAGGATCGTGCCCACTGCCACTCGCTCACCCGCGCGCGGAATCGTTTCTGAACAGTCTGGGATTCATTAACGCAAAGCACCGCTCGAGCGGAGACTCCATCTCATGTCGAGATGGTCCGCAAGCTAGACGCGCTCCTCGACGACCCATCCCGCAAACGATCCTTTCACGTGCACTTCTCGCAACATCCCCCGTTGCCGTGCATCGAGGCGCACGTGACGGAGTTCAACATCGCCGTGGTCAGAGAGCCCGAGTCTTTGCCAATATGGGACCGAACCTTCGAGTCAGCCACGACACATTTGAGGGCTATACTGCCCGAAGGATATCTCGGCATGGCGCACGGAAAGGCGCTGGAAGACGAGCTGACGACCGTGTACGCTGCTGGATGGACGAGTATCGAGGTGCGTGCTTCATCGAGCGTAGCGAAGAGAACGAGGTTTGATGGTGAGGAACGGGGATATAGAAACATATGAAGTTGGGCACGATGGAGGGTCACCAGAAAATTGTGGACGCAACCGAGGAAGCCTTCCCGCACCTCAGGGATCTGCAGGTGCACCATGTATGCTTCAAACGACACGTGATGTATGCTCTTGCTCTATTCGAAATCTGAAACATCGACCACCGCGTTCATGTCAGTGTCAGTGATAAGTGGTGATGATGATTCAAACTGACGGTAAATGGTCAGGCAACATCCGTCGAGGGGCTGTGGCTGAAATGGGTGAACGGGTTCTTGCGGCCTTGGTTCACGTCGCTACAGAGCGGGATTGGATCATCAACCCAACGATGTTACCTCACTCCCACCCCCACAGAGCTGGGTCACTCTAACGTCGATGGTATGTCGTGATGATACGTCTTGCTAGGCCCTTGAGATCCTGCTTAACGTCATGAATTATCTCACCGGGGTTATGGCTGCTCTGCCTTCTTCCCTGATTGCCGTCACTTTGATCATTGCTTGTCCCACTGGCAGCTGGCTCGAGACTGGCTGCACCGTTGCCCGTTCCAACGCGACGAAGAGGAGAGAAAAGAAACCCGAGCCAGCCCAACCAGGTCGCGGGGATGACCTCATCGATTTTACTGCGATGGTGGGCATGGAGGAGAAACCAGTTAAAGGTGCTTGTGCTATTCATCCAGCTTAGATCGGGGACAACGGGAACGTGAAAAGTAGAGATTGATTGACCTCGGCCAGATCCCATGATTTGAGTGACGGTGGAGATGAGGATGGAGAAGGCGACGGCGAGCATACCGATGGACTGGTCCTTGACTCCCTTGATCTCAAAATTTCCATCCCAGAGGTCAGTGACGACGGGTGCAAAACAGATGAAGTTCCGAACATAAATGGCAGTGCGTACACCGATACCTGAGATGTCTGGGTTGGCGGGAGTGTATAGGTGGGCAGGTACAAGAACGGTTGTGCAACGTCGACGATAACCGCCTGAGGACGTGATGCCGTTTTGCTTCTGGTCCCACTCGGATGGCCATGCCCTTGACGGAGGTGGTGGCTTGAGGATGCCATTCCCAACAGTCGACTTCGAGGAAAGCGCCTTCATGTGGGAAAGTCCGGGGTCAGGCCGCTAGCTGGCAACTGGCGTAATGGGGATGCCGTCGCTTTCACTTGGTGTGGGCGCCATGCCGCAGGTTCTCGAGTTTCAATGGGGTACGGCGAATACGCTGGGCTATCACAACTCCTCGCCGTACAGCGTGCTGCACAAGTATGAACTGTACCCGATGACGCTGCGCCGGTTCGAAGGGCGCAAGTTTCTCACATTCCCGACTGACGGACTCACCTCTTCCCTCCAAAGCTGCATCACGAATGTCACCACGTGCTGGAAAGCCGACAATAAGGGTGTGCGTTAAGTGAGTCAAGCGCCCTTTCCATTCCTTCCAGGCACGGTGGAACCTGGCGCTAATGAGAATGAGACGAGACTGGACGACGTTTGGATAAATGAACGTGGAACGCGGAATGACAGATGCAACGCGTAGATTAGATATTATTAATAGTGTGCCACGTACAGAGCCTCGCACTTATGCTTTCTTTTCTTTTCAAATCAACCTGGATACAGTACCTTGGAGATGTCCGTATACGGATTACGTCAATTTCGCTGTCCCAATCGGCGGAAGCCGCGCGGAAGTTACTGCCCGTGCACCATCTTCCTCTCTATTCCCATTCACAATGTCCCATGCCTAAAACCTCTCAGTAACACAAGGGACATGGATTCTTGTAGGTCATCCTTGCTTAATGACGTTCTGTCATTGTTACACCAATGCTTATGATCGACATGGCTCGGATGCTCTAAATCGGCTTCTGCTTGGCAACTTGAAGACCGACCTGGGGAGCATAAGTCTGTAGACGGGCCGGAGGATTCGTTCTTCGCGCACTCAGAGAGGTCATACGAGGATGATTTAAAGATCACTGAGCATTGGAAGGGGGAAAGTGACGCAATCCTTATCTTCGTGAGCCACTCCTGCCACATCGCCCCTCGAGGGCTCGAACCGCCACTGTCGTGCTAAACCTGAACGTGTTATAGACCGGCCTGTTATCAGCCGCTCTCGCAGCGCTTATTTCCGTTTCCATCCAAGACCTTCGTCCGAGTTCACAGGACAGTTCAACATCCTATCTCGCACATATTTGCCATCAGCTCGCCAATACCGACACACCCCAGCCAAGCACCTTCCCCATACGCGCAGACCCACCTAAATTTTCTCCGCCAAGATACGCGGTCTTGGTTAACTCGCTTTGGTTCTTGAGCTTGGTTACGGCTCTTATCGGTGCTCTTCTGGTGGTATTTATACAGCAATGGGCTCCGACTCATCACCAGCCGACTCAAAAGCGACATGATCCACGCCACCGAGCACAGATCCGTGCTTTCCATTTCACGGGGCAGCTTCATCGCGTAACCCGAGTGGTGCCCACGCTTCTCCTTGTCTCCCCTTTCCTGTTCCTCTCCGGCCTTCTGCTGTTCTTGTACCACGTCAACCGCACAGTCTTCAGAATCGTACTTCTGTGGATTGGGCTCTATTATAACATAGCATCCCTCAGTGGCTGTCTGAAGAGGCCAAGTGATATCATTTATATGCGACGCGGGGTACGTAGTGCTTCAATCACGTGCCGTTGGCTTTCGCTGATGAAACGCATAGCCATTTTTTAAATGGCCGTGAGTGGTCATCGTTGTGCATTGTAGGGCGGTGGATGATGCCAAGGATGGGGCATCTGCGCTAGGAGATGTTGAGAGTGAAGTTCGAGTGCTGCCTTTTCGCCATGAGAAGGTGGTGTGCGGTGTTTGGAGTTGATGACATTCGACGCCCTTTCAAATCGGACGTTGGATTCGTGAACGACAACAGACACGCGCGCTCTAAACTGACTCCTCTCTAAGGGCGGGCGTAAGTCTACGGTGGGGAGGCAAGACGCCGCTCCAGGTGGCAACAGAGAGAGGGAAATGGGGGAGTATCGTATGTGTATGTGCCAAGTTAATACAGGACAAGTGATTCCTCGACCTTACGATCCAGTGTCATGTAGAAAATTACGCCGACTATTCTTCCCATTCTGAAACAACACTTTACATTTGACTACCGTGGCCTTAAATACATAGTTATAGTTATTTTAATACCAGTCTTCAGGATGAGAGCTGATGGTGTGCGGGAACAAAGGATGAGGACACAGCTCTGGCGGCGGTGCGGTGCTGTGCTGTTATACATCCATCACACCGTCAAAGCGTCCGACGGGCGATCTCGGAGAAAGTTAGGTGGAGCGGGGGTTGAGGGTTTTTTTATCACGTGGGTGGCCTTCCTTCAGCGCTCCGGCGTGACCGATTCAACCATGCATTATTGATGCATGATCCGTTCTGAACTTGGTTCTGAGGGTATCGTGGCTCTGCGAGATATATTGCTGGAACACCGGCATGACAGAGGGATGTCCTAGAACGCACACAAGTAAACTTGAACATTCAAGGATCTGTTTCCCGTCACAATCTATGACGGCATCTACATTTATCTGCCCCCTTTCATAAAAAAGGAATATTTCGCAAGAACCGAGAGCTTCGGGAGCGTCGATAATGAATGTTGTTCCAGGTTTCTTTGGTTACATGATGTCCGGATTCCCCCTGCTTTTGCCAATGATTGATTAAGGAAGAGCCTCAGTCTCGATACCTTAGCACAGACCTACGTGCACAGCCAAATCATATTGCCAAATTTTTGCGGTGGTCCCTCAGGCCTCTGACAGGGGTGAATCCAACCCGAACTCGAAGCCTGCCTGCTGGCGCTGAGATTTCATCCAAACCCCAACATCGCGTGCGCTCCGTATTGTCGGCCTTCTCTGAATTCCGCGGCAAGCGACATTCCGTGGGATGAGTGCGGTGCCACTGTATGTACTACACCAGACCGGGCACTCTTCATGGACTGCATCACCGAAAACGTGGCCACAGCGGCAAGTTGCACAAAATTACATGCTCTACAGCGTTACATTGGAGGGACGCTGATGAACGCGTCTGCGCCGGCACGGATGGCGATAGAAATACACAATAATAAAGTGACCGCTCGAATGCAGATTTATGGGGAATGGGAAAGGAGATAGCCTCCGGGAGAGAAGAGTCTAGTCTAGACCGCGATAGCGGCATCGGAAGAGTATGCGTGAATGGGCGCATGGGTTGTGTCAGGCACAAGAGGCAGGTCAGATGCACTGTCAGGATCCACACCTGGGGTCATCGCCTCCAGGGGCGGTGACTTTTCCCGCGGCTCAGAGGACAGCGATCCCATGGAGTCCGACAGTGAAGACTGATCTGTCTCGAAATCAGGCATTATTAGGTCGCCGCCGAAGGAAATGGATGGGATTGAGAGTCGGTCGGTGACCGAAAGGGTCGAGTCACGCATGTCTCCATTCGCGGCAATCACGCTGACAATAATACCGTCTTGGCCCTTCTTCGAGTAACCGAACGAGGACGTACTAAAAAGGAGATGATCTGAGTCGAAGAGTCGAGATCGATACATTTGAACGACGTACGCATGTGGTGACCCGCGGAGAGTGCGAGACGACGTCGAGGAGGAAAACCGACAGACAAACCATCTATACACGACCCGGTAGTGATGGCGCGCCTCGACCGCGAACCCGAAAAACGCGAAAAATATAAACGCGCAAGCGACAGGCGTCCAACGAGCCACCTCGATCCCAAAGGGTTTGGCCTTCCAAACGAAACCCGGGACCTGGACAACCCGGGAATAGTTTTCGTGCACGGAGGCCCAGCTTGTCCAGGGTATGAGTTTCCGCGCATTCCTCACAATGATATACGTCCCTAATGGTATGGTTCCAAGCACCTCGATGGAGGAAAGCGCCATCAGGCGAAAGTAGCGGCCACGATTGAGGCCACGGTTGAATGTTATTATCTGCCTAAACTGAATTATCGTTCGTACTTTGTAGAAAATATGAATTGTGACGAATGAGCAACGACACAATTGAGGGAGAGGGCACCCACCGCAATAGACGAGAGATACACAACCGATCGCAACGGGCCATGCGAAGAAGAGGACGAAGGCCGGTGGCGTGATCACGATGGTGAATGCAGGACCGAAATCCTCAAATATGTTGTAACGATGTCCCGAAACAACGTACTCTGTCACGCATACATGACGTAAACAATGAGCTGAGGGTGAATGTCGTATCGCACTCACGGGCAATGACCTGGAGAATGGGAATGCCAATCCCAATTGACAAATCAGCCATGATTGCGCGATGCTTTTCTTTGCGCGTGACCATCACAGCATTCACACAGGCAATTTGATAGAGACGGCGGTTGATGCAAAGTGAGGCAGCAGGGATTGCGACGCTGAGAGCAACTTGAAAACGGGTTACTGTGGGACGAATTAGTGATCACTCAAAGGAGGGCGCATCAAGCGCCTTACTGATGTCGCAGTAGACTGGAGCCCTGTCGATGGTGTTCTGATTCCATACAATCGAGTTGACGCACTGGACAAGGCATCCGAGACCGGTCCAAGCCATGTACAGGCAAGTTCCCGTATTCCAAGCTGTGCCAGGAATACCTTAGACGCTGTATTTGAAATAGCCAAATACAGTACCTTCAAGGTGCCAATAAAAGGGAATGGCACACATGACAAAGCCAATGAATGAAAAGGCGGTATAGACCTGGTTCGGGAAAGCGTCCATCGTTGACCTCGAATGTGAGGTATACTCGAGGAGAACGAATTGGGGGCGTCGCTAAGCGGTTGAACGAGGCAACGGTGATTTAAATGTCCCATCGAGAGCTTTAAGACGTGAAGGTGATCCAGGCACAGCAGATACAAAAGTGGACGCCCTTGTACTATTCGACCTTCCTTTCAAGGTCTCCCTTTTAGTGCGATTCAAGAAAGGTCCTCGAAAATGATGGATAGGTACGGTGATGAAAACATTCATAGTCAAGGCTGCGGTGTCTGAGAAGTGGCGCGGTTCATACGGGCGTGCGCTGTGACCTTGATTCATCGGATTACAAATCCTGCCACTAATTCTGGCGTCAAGGGTGTTCAACGGTCACCTCGGACTGTCACTGCCACTCCTTCTCTCCCCGACATCACCGCTGCGAACACAGTAGGTTCCCTGAACATGTACCAACAACGTTTGTTTCGTGTTCCCGTGTGCGTTATGTTCTCTACCTTATAGCTGCATCACACCTGTTCTTTCCGTTATCGACTCAGAAAGGTATTTGAAACCAGACATCAAGGACGCGTCTCTTTAGTTGGACAAGTGGACAAGAGAGGTGTCTCGATTGCAAGGGCCCTTGAGGGTCAGCACACCGTCGACGGCAATCAATCTTTCATCGCCTTCCGGTCCTCCCTTCTGGGTCTTCAGAAATTATCATACGGAGATACCCTGAGATGCCGTCAAACTCCTCCTAATCCATCAATCTAGTAACGCCGAGCGTAACGTTCGTCACAAGAGGCGAGCTCTTTCATGGCAGTATTTCGATAGATTGAGGTCCACCGGCCCTTTTTTACGTTTGCATGGAAAATGTACGTTTCTCTTTCTAATCTCTATCCATGGCTATTGATCAACGATCACCTCCAACCCCCCTCAGGGATACTGAAAAGCAAAACTGAATTGTTTCCTTTCCTTTTTCTCCAGCTTTCATCTGTCTGATCCTTATTGCGCCACACTTCGCCTGCCTTTCTTCATGCATGACAGGTGAGTACAGGTCGGACGATGTCGAAATCCACCTTCCCAGCTCAAAGGCCAACTTGCATCACTACCGATGCCCTTGACTCGACATGGGGGTATTGGGACATTCATCGAGGGCATCGATGGGTGTCCCAATACCTCCGATATCGATTCTCTTCGAGAAGAGGTCACGGCCCTTGGGCTTGTGAATGAACCTGTCAATCTTCGGTTTCCAAATCTCCATATATGTTACCGGCCGTCCTGACATGGACACCCGGACAGCATCCATTGGCTGATGCAATGCGTCATGATGGCCGTTCGCCTGCTTGATGTTGAGGAACTTTGGGAAGTACTTGCATCCGACTCTGACGTTTAAGGGACGCGAACCTCAACAAAGATTGACGCTGCGAAGATCAAGAAGCGGCGATATCTGCGTGCACCGTGACTCTAGCTTGGTCTGCAAACCAACGGGTGCGATTCCCTCACTTGGTCAGTTTTCGCACTTCTCCGTACGTCAACGAGTTTTTAATGTTGAACACTGTCTTGCAGAATTTAAGCGGAGAAGTCTCGCACTTGTACTCCGCTCGAGGCTGCACATAGGATTTTCGCTTAAGCTTTGGCCACAAAGAAGTCGATCGCGTCGATCGTCACAGCACCCGGAGACACGCTTAATTCTGAGGCTGGGTCGTATGGTTTTCGTGATCTGGCCAGACGCCTCATCGCCAAGTATCCAGAGGACGTATGTTCCCATGGTGACCACCATGTGACCCATTACATGCATCAATTAACCCTGTCAGTCGGCATGCTCCGCTAAACTGTATATTCCCGAATACAGATGATCGCAGTGCACCCTCAGGTTGCAAGCCAACTCGAATTCGCTGTCTTCCCACTGGTGTGGCATCCAAACCTTAATTTGCGCCCCCCCAAAAAAAATTGCGTGCGCTGACTTTCATGTCGTCGCGCCGTCTCGGGACTCAGGGACAAGCGACTTTCCGTGCGTGGGTTGCGGTACTACCAGACTGGCGCCCTCGTGATCTACGTGATTGGAAAAGTGGCACGTGGGCCGGGTGTATAAAGCTACATACGCTATTATCCTCTGGCTGTAGGACGCCGATTATGTTTAATGCGTCGGCGTGGGTATGTATGGGGATAAAAATACACAAAGGAAGGTGAAAGAAGTTCGAATGCGGTCTGATAAATGAGAAATCCAAATAACGAATGACCAATAAACGAAATGATAGGCATTACGGGAGCGTTCAGTTCAGACCGAGTCAACAGCGTCAATGGAGTAAGCGTGAATGGTCGCATCGGTCGCGTCTGGCGGATGGGGTAGGTCAAATGCAGGATCCATAGCTGACCTGCCAGACGGCTCGAAATTAAAGCTATCGACAGAGTCCGGCGATCCGACAGAGTCCGTCAATGGTGAAGACGGCTCAAACATGAAATCAGGCTTCAAGTCACTGGCGAGGGAAATAGAAGGGATCGACAGTTGGTCGGTGACCGAAACGATCGAGTCGCGCTTGCCAGATGCCGTGACCACGGTGACGGTAATGCCGCCTCTGCTCCTTAAGTTACCGAATGAGGAAGAACTAAAAAAAAAGGGGGGGGGCGTGAGTCTATGATGAGCCGAGATCGGTGCATTTGGACCACGTACGCGTGTGATGAGCCGTTGAGAGTGCGAGACGACGTCGACTTGATGGTGCCGATATGAGTGGTGAGCCATGTATACACGAGATGGTAATGGTTGCGCGCCTCGACGGCGAATCCGAAAAACGCGAAAAAGACGAATGCGCACGCGACGAGCGTCCAGCGGTACAGCTCGAGTCCCAAAACCGTATTCGGGTCGTTCTTCCAATCGAAAGCCGGGACCTGCACGACACGGGAATAGTCGCTGTGCGTGTCGGACCAGCTTTTCCAGGGTATGATGCCCGCCTTGACGTTGGCCACCAAGAAATATATCGCCAACGGAATGGTCCCGAGTATTTCGATGGAGGAAAGGGCCATCAGGCGGAGGTAGCGCCCGAGATTGCGGCCGCGGCTGAATGATAACATCTGCTTGAGGTGAAATATCGTTCGGACTTTGTAGAAATGTGAGGTCATGATTGTGGGTAAAGGCAATCGAGGATGCTCACCACAGTAGACGAGGGATATACAACCGATGACTATGGGCCATGCGAAGAAGAGCAAGTAAGTCGGCCACATGTTCACAATGGCATAGTCAGGACCGAAATCCTCGAATATATTGTAACGATGCCCCGAAACAATGACCTCTGCGTCACAAACATGTGAATAATTAATTGAGGGTGAAAGTGTTAGCGCACTCACGGGCAAGGATCTGAAGAATGGGAATGCCGATGCCAATGAGTAAATCAGAAATGATGGCGCGACGCTTCTCCTCTCGAGTGACGATCACAGCATTCACACATGCAATTTTATAGAGACGTCGGTTGATACAAAGAGAGGAAGCTGGGATTGCGACATTGAGAGCGACCTGAATACGGGTTACTATGGACGAATTAGCAATCACTCGAGGGACACACATCAAAAACTCACCGATGTCGCAGTAGATCGGAGCCTTGTCAATCATGTTATTATTCCATACAATCGAGTTGATGCCCTGAACAAGACACCCAAGACCGGTCCAAGCCATGTACAGGCAAGTTCCTGTATTCCAAGCTGTGCGAAGTCAAGGTATGCTTAGACCCCGTACATGAACCAGGGAAATGCTCCCACGTACCCTCAAGGTGCCAATAGAAGGGCACAACACACATGAGGAAACCGATGAATGAAAAGGCAGTGTAGACCTCGTTCGAAGGGGGACCCATTATTCTCTCGAATGCTGGGTGTGTTCGACGACTTGGGGGCGTCACCAGAGGGTCGAACAAGGCAAGGGTAGTTCAAATGAGCCCAACGACGGAGAGCCTTAAGAGGTGAGCGCGACAGAAGCACATCAGGTACCAAAGTAGACGTCCTTGTATTTGCGGGTCTCCGTTAGAGTTAGTTTGAGCGCGGGTCAACCGCCGGGAGTTGTATGGTGACTTGCCTGCTCCCTCGGACATACAGTCGATCGTAAAACTTCGGCCTGGACATTGCCATTGGGACGATAGATTGCGGTAAACGGTTCTGCTTGCGCCGCCATTGCCAGTGCCAGTGCCAACTCCGGTTCAAGTGATGTCCCATCTCATGATCAAACTTCTTCCAACCATCCCCAACTGTGAGACAATTTTCAATTTCAATTCCGCTCTTCGT
>Ga0209488_10003845_pt1 | contig 11916 bp, 16 predicted proteins | sample Rivendell_Oct201_8_FD_188349 | JGI IMG/M metagenome (GOLD analysis project Ga0209488, IMG submission 188349) | Vadose zone soil microbial communities from the Eel River Critical Zone Observatory, Northern California, USA -... | ecosystem: Environmental > Terrestrial > Soil > Vadose zone >...
AGGATCTTCTCGAGATCCGGCGTCGGCATTTCTAGCGCCCCACTGGTTTCCACGGAAACTGAATCAGTCCCGAATCAAGATGCGGACTCGCGAACAGGTTCACCGTAGCGCAATTCGGACTCTCCATCGCGATCGGGCCGCAGGGCGCCTCCGCCAGTTCGAGCGCCGCCGAGGTGAGGGATTGGCCGGCGGCGGGATCGAGCATCCGATCGAAGTCGTTCATCGTACCCAGGATCGTCCGGCTGTTCGTTTGCGCGAATACGATCTTGGCCATCTGCCGCTGCTCTTCTTCAAGCTGTTGGAGCGGGACGCCGAGCGCACCAAGCACCTCTCCCAGCGCCGCAGCGAGTCTCGGAGCCAACGCCCCCGAATCGCGTGCGGGAATCAGAACCGGCGTTCGCACCTTGGTGTACATCTTGAATGATAGCATGATTTCTGGGGCGCGGTACCACCTCGTGGCCACGTACTCCGTCATCATGCCCACCTCCTTCCCTCCTTGCGCGCCGCCCGCCTTGACGCTCCTCGCGAGACCGAAATCGCATACCTTTAGGTCGCAGTTGGCGTTTACGAGCAGGTTTGCCGGCTTTAAGTCCCGGTGTACGATGCCGGCGCTATGGATGGATTTGAGAGCACGTAAAGTCTGGTAGATGAAGTACTATCGTTACAGAATCGTGTCAACGTCGGGGTCTGATACCGTTTCGTCATCCTCACCTGGCAGTGGTCGTCAGTCAGTTTCTGCGTGCGGATCACTCGATGTAAATCAGTTTGCATCAATTCTTGAATGACTGTTAAAACGGTAGTGAACACGAGGGACACCACCTCAAATGACCAGAAGCACCCACAATAGATCTCCTTGAATTCCTCTAACGACGGCGGTTTGATGATGCTTAAGATGGAGACGATCTGGACATCGGCCTGTCACTAACGGCATCCGTGGCAGTGCAAGGGGCTCAACTTGCATTCTCGTTTACACAAGTTTCCGAGAAGAAACGTAGCAGTTTCAATTCACGTAGCGTGCGCAGGCAGAATAAGGTATGTTCGAATGGGAGGACTTTCTTGATCGCAACTTGTCGCCCGGATGGCTTGTGCAACGCAGCGACGACGGTGCCATAAGCGCCTTCACCTAAACTATGGAGGAGCTTATAGTCGTCACCTGGACGACATGAGGCTGTGGAGGAGATCGGGGGAGTGGTGTGAGAACTTACCGACATGGAACTTGGGAAGAGGCTTTGCTGCTTTGCTACGAGACATTGGGGGGTGGAAAGAGAAGTGAGGGTGAATCGTCAAGGACATCATCATTATCTATCATCGTGATAAATTACGGCAAGTACGGTCATCAGACGCTTCACTACGCGCCGAGCGGATGATCCAGATAATTAATTACTGACATCGGGTCCGGATCGCTGGGCAATCTCCTCTTGGCCTGGCCTCTGGGCGTACAGAGTGCTCTGCATCCACCCACCTTTGCTTCAACAAATCGACTCCAACCTTACCCAAGCTACTAAGCGGGCATCATCGGGTACTACACCGTCTTCGCCGTCTCCAACGTGTCAGCGCTCATGAAATGGGATGACATGAGGCTGTTCTCGTTTGCTGGTTACAGATGTACCCGAGTATATGACAGGATCATGATATGAACTGGGACATGATCAACGCTGGATGGCTTTTTGATCGACGGAGCCGTCAGAGACATGCGATGCGTTCCTCTCTCCGGCAGTCAGTGAGTGGTAATCCTTGGATGTAGGACACACAACTGATACAAAACAGCATTAAAAATCCTACGGGTCCACACACAATGATCACACAAGGGTCACTCTTCCTCGTCGTCATCAGGTCCCCTTTAAGAGTGTCAGATGGAGGACAAAGTCTGACCGAAGAGCGGAACGACATACTCAATGTTGTAGAAGCGGAGTTGATACACATCCTTCTCAGACGCAATAACCCGAATATAATCCCGCAGGGCAATCTTCTTGAGGTGTTTTTTGGTGAGATACTTCAAGTATCGCTTTGAAAAGGCGATGTTGGAGGTTACGGTGATCCTATTATTCTGATCTGGTTTTCAACTCGTTAGCCGAAGCAGGTACCATGGCAAGCAGGTTAGAATACGGACCATCACGCGTTACTTTTACTTTATCGCCTAGTTGGCCCGCTTTGCCGTCGACCTTGATACGATCATGAAGGAATTTCTCAAAAGCCGCTCCTTCGAAAATGTCGTCATTTGCAGGACGAGAATAATCGACGACAAATTTATGTTTCGCGGCGGAAGTTTTAGATGCGGGAGCCTTAGGCTAGAGAAGTACGGATCAGCCTACTGAGAAGGGGACTCAGCAAAGCGAACCGTTGGACTGACCATGGTGAGAGGAGGGATCGTGTCTTGTCCTTGTCCTGGTGTGAATTGGGTTCTGTAGACCTGTACAGCTCATTTCGGTAATTTCCGTAGCCATTGCCTTGGACCCACTCAGCAGTCAAGTGAGCGCGACATGCGATGGCTTCCACGCTCTCACAAGCCAATGTCGCTTCTGCTCAGCAACAAGGTGATTTCTCTATAAAACCTGAAAAAGTGCAGCCGGTGCTGTCAACATCAGAATGGCCTCTACTTCTCAAAAATTATGACAAGCTTTTGGTTCGCTCCAGCCATTTCACTCCCATTCCCTCTGGCTGCAGCCCCCTCAAACGCGACATCACTTCCTACATAAAGTCAGCATTTCGGGTGATCTTCTCTCTGTTTTAGCTGACTGTGTTTTACCTGCAGATCTGGTATCATCAACTTGGATAAACCCTCAAATCCTTCCTCACACGAAGTTGTTGCCTGGCTCAGACGAATACTCCGAGTTGAAAAGACGGGTCATAGTGGTACTCTCGATCCCAAGGTCACAGGGTGTCTGATCGTTTGCATTGATCGCGCAACGAGGCTCGTCAAGTCTCAGCAGAGTGCTGGTGCGTCCACGTCTCATATGTATGAGCGACAGGAACCTTGATGGCGTCATTTAGGTAAGGAGTACGTCTGCGTCTTACGATTGCACTCTGTGCTGCCCAACCCTACCGCTCTTCCTCGTGCTTTGGAAACTCTTACAGGAGCCCTCTTTCAACGTCCCCCCCTCATCTCTGCTGTGAAGCGGCAACTTCGCATACGCACCATCCATGAATCTAAGTTATTGGAGTTTGACGAAAAGCGCAACCTCGCCGTATTCTGGGTCTCTTGTGAGGCCGGTACATACATCCGGACACTCTGCGTACATCTCGGCCTCCTTCTAGGCGTTGGCGGTCACATGCAAGAGCTCAGGCGAGTACGTAGTGGCGCATTGTCAGAAAATGATGATATGGTCACCATGCATGACGTGTTGGACGCCCAATGGACATACGATAATACTCGAGATGGTATGGGTTCTGTATTCCACCTCTGAAAGAAATGCTGACACGGTCACATAGAGTCTTACCTACGTCGCGTCATCCGCCCATTGGAATCCTTATTAACGGGCTACAAGCGTATTGTTGTAAAAGACAGTGCCGTCAACGCCGTCTGTTACGGTGCCAAGCTCATGATACCGGGCCTTCTCCGCTATGAAGCTGACATATCTGTCCACGAGGAAGTGGTTCTCATGACTACGAAAGGGGAGGCTATTGCTTTAGCCATTGCATTAATGTCGACTGTTGAACTTGCCACTTGTGATCACGGCGTGGTTGCAAAAGTCAAGCGTTGCATTATGGAACGAGACACGTACCCTAGGCGTTGGGGCCTCGGACCCAAGGCAATGGAGAAAAAGAAGATGGTAAAGGAAGGCAAGCTTGGCAAGCATGGTGAGAAAATCGAAGGTGTCACTCCCGTAGAATGGAGCAAAGACTACGTTGACTACACGCGAAAGGTTCGTTGCGTCCTCTGCAGATGTATGTGTCCACACTTCTGACACCTTTCACAGCAGCCTGCGGGCCAGTCAACAACAGCCGCGCCACCATTGGTTGCTCCTCCCGTGCCAGCCGCCGCTGATCAAATTGGCCCCTCTGAGACAGGCTCGCCGGAGAAATCTAAGGATAAGGACAAGAAACGTAAACGAAAATCGGAAGCGGCGGACACTTCTATCGCCGTTACAGAGGGCGATGTGGAAGAAGATGAGAAAAAGTTGCGGAAAAAAGAGAAAAAAGCTAAAGCCAAGGAGCTAGCTACAGAGGAAGATGAGGAGGCGAGACGAGAGCGCAAACGTCTCAAGAAGGAGAAAAAGGCAGCAAAAAGCGAGGGATCCTGATGTTTTATTTATTTGCTGAACATTTCCGCCCCTGATCTTTGTACTGTCTTTTCTGACCTCCATTTTTGCAACAGAGACAAATATCAGCCAGGCTGAGCTCCATGATCAGGGTCAGAATGCGTGCCAGTGTATTAAATGCAGGTGTCACCGTCGCCCATCACTAGTTGCGATCCTGGCGCACCTGCATGGCCCTTGTAACTGAGCTGAACTTGAAGCTTGAAGGACTGATAGTATTTTGTGGTTTCGGTTCCTTGGAAACCGTCGACGAGGTGCATATTGCGGTGTCAGTGTGAACACAAGCCATCAAGCGAGCCGTCCGGAAGGGTCATGCAACCAACATCACAGAGGACCAAGAGCTTGGGAGACACGTATGACATTGATGCTGGATACGAAGTTGTTGGGAACAATGCTCTCCCAAAATAGGATGTTTACGATAAAACCAATTGTCTGATTACGGCATTTTGGCCGATCACTCAAATCATTCAATCCGACCGCGGCGACCCCAAATCTTTAGCAGGTTTAGAACTGTCACAAAGTGCTGACTCGCACAACAGAGGGGCAATGTTCCGGGAGAGACAACAGGATGTTATAAACAGCCCCCTAATCGCGGACCGCGTTGGGTTCCGAAAAATGGTGATGTTGGTGTTCGGTTAGTATATCTCACTGGCAAGCAGCAATGAGGTATTACACCGGGCCTCCTGTCCTGTTTGAAGAATAATGGTACGAGAGACAACACTTCTGAGTCAACGCCGCCCAGGAAAATCTTGTGGTCCGCACATCGGAGGGTGGGTAGAGCGCGATTTAAACTCGGAGGATACGCCTCGCAGCTGACGATGCAGGTGGGACGGAAGAACTTGAATCAGCGATGCACCCTGCAGTCTTGACTCTTGGGCAAATTGCGAATCATGAGGCATCGGACTCGGCGGATGCCATTGGCAGCTAGACATTCAGTGCATCACTCACAATATTTGTGGTTGCAGCTGGGCTTGGGATCATGATCATGATCATGCATTTCTGGCGCACACTAGGTAAGGGGTAGACACGGTTCTGCTTGCACGTTTATCTGAAATGTGCGCCCACGCGACTGACTGTGTGTGCAGGCGTGTACCACACCCCATTTCATCGTTCCCCTGCTCACCTGCAGATACTTTCAATACAACCACTTGGCCTTCAGGCGTTACATCCTCACTGATGCGTTTTCTCCTGTAAGTCGAGCGAGATCCATTCTCACAATTCCTGAAGTACTAACCAGGTCTCACACAGTCGTCTTCTTCATCAAGTTCTCCTGTTACTCACTGGCTTCGTCCAGTCATTATTGCCTTGCACCCCCCGTTCGTCGACTCGGATCAATTCCTCATCTGAAGATCTCGTGATAGGTGGTCATTTTGTACATCTCCGGGAAGAGCCTGGTCCAGCACGAGATCTACGTATGCCGTTTGTATGGCGTCCTGAACAAACACTGACCCTTTCAACGTAGGCCTGGTCACAATCCACATGCTCCCCGACGATGTACTCATGGAAATATTCAAACTCTATGTAGATCGGACCATTTTCACTTTGCGAAATACGTGGCATGTACTCGTCAACGTGTGTCGTAGATGGCGACACCTCGTGTATGCGTCACCGCGCCGCCTCGACCTACGACTCACGTATTGTGGCCATCGACCCATATCGGAGGTGCTGGTCGCCTGGCCAGTTCTGCCTGTAATACTGGTATCAAGCGCGTATCATCTACTTGACTACCTTCCCGCCCCAGAATTGGACCCGTGGTGGGATAACAGGATTGCTGCACTCGAGTCGGAGCATTACGCTCGCATTCGTGAAATCCAGATTCTTGATGTAACCGATTCGCGCTGGGAAAGATTCGCAGCAGCGATGCAAAAGCCATTCCCGGAGCTGACACATTTGCATGTTGTCCTGGCGCATGGCGATGTGGTGCCAGCCCTTCCTGATTCGTTCTTGGGCGGATCTGCCCCACGTCTGCGAGCACTCTGGTTGAGAAACATACCATTTCCATCAATTCCGAAACTACTTTTATCTGCCAATGGCCTCGTCATACTCTCCCTTGACGGCATTCCTGATTCTGGATACATTTCACCCGACGTGATGGCCACTGCCCTGACGGCGATGACCAGACTCGAAACTCTAGATCTTCGATTCCGTTCTCCTCGATCTCGCCCCGACCCAGCAAGCCGACCTCTGCCTCCGCCCACACCCTTTGTCCTCCCCGCTCTCGTCGAACTTAAATTCGAAGGTGTTCATGAGTATTTGGAAGACCTTCTGGCCCCAATTAATGCCCCTCTTCTCCACTACCTCTACATCGTATTTTTCATGGACCTCAACTCTGACCTCCCACAACTTCACCGGCTCGTCGATCACGCAAAGGAGTTCAAGACATACGACCACGCAGAGCTCTTGATTTCTGATCTCTCAATCCAGCTGAGCCTCTACCCCAAAACAGGGCTAGTTGATCACCACTGGCTCAAGCTCATCACTATTAAGTGCAGAGTGTTAGAGGGGCAGTTTTCGTCTCTCGCTCGGGTTTGTAGTCCATCCTTCCCCCCCATCTCCACTTTGGAGGAGCTCGAAATCAGGGAGGATGCATCATCGCACTGGAAAGGCGACACGGAGAACGCTCAATGGCTGGAACTTCTGGATCCGTTCACTGCCCTGAAGAATCTCTATCTTACCCATGGCGTTGCACAACGTGTTTGCGGTGCCCTTCAAGAGCTTTCTGGAGAAAGGGCAACTGAAGTGTTACCCGTACTACGCAATCTTTTCGTACGGAGGTCCTCATTGCCGCCTGTCCAGGAAGCCGTGGTGTCATTCGTTGCTGCACGACAGCTCTCCGATCATCCTATTGTTGTCGACCGTTGGAAGGACTGAAGTCGGTGTTAACCATGTACGCGAATGGCACGTTCTCCACTTGACACCCCTGTAAATAACAAATAACAACTCGAATTGCGTCGATTGTCACAATCGTAGGATTATGAGATACAGAGGTCGACGTTACATCAGGAAAATATCCATCACCTTTTTTTACTTGTCTACTTTTAAAAATAAAGAGGGGTTTTTTGTGCTTCACTCCCCCTGAAAATGAATTTTTGAGAATCAACTTTTTTTGGGTTCTAGACTTTTCAGCTCATAACGAGTCCAAAAAAGTAAGTGGCAGGTTTCCTGATGTAGTAACGCTGCCCTTGTCCGTCCCTAGAGGGTGACAAGGTCATCAGAAGTATCTAATCAGTGTGGGGTATAGTACGGGTGCGGCAATGCAGAGTGGAAGGTGGGTATGACGCGAACGCACCCACGCTAGTCATGGATGGGATCGTTCGTTCTCCACCCACTCATCGGCCACCATGCTGCAATCGTCAACTCCAGCTGCCGACGTCAACTCGCCCACCGCAAAAACGACGCCACTCTTTCAGAGCAGCACTCAGTACAAAAACTGGCGATTCTCAGCCGAGCAGCTACGTGCGACCCGGGCGGCGATGAACCAGGCAGCGGTCGCCGCGATCCGCGCCACGTTTGAGAGTGATTCGGTGCGTCGTTAGGTTACGCCCCAAGTGACGTGTCCTCTTGTCCAGTTCACGGCCTGGCCGTCGTTGAGACGAACAACTCATATCGCACCTAGCCCGGTTCGTCTTCAGATGTCCAATTCCTCGATGCCAACGAGGAGCATCTCCTCGTCAAGTTGTATATCACCAAGATATCTCAGCTATGTGGTCTTTTCCGCTTTCCCGAGGAGGTGGAGGCGACAGGGATCACCTACTTGAAACGATTCTATCTCAAAAATACAGTGATGGATTGGCATCCCAAGAACGTCATGTAGGTGCAGAACAGTCATTCATGTATCTAGTGACCCAGAGTTTATCCTTCCCATTAGGCTCACAGCTTTGTTCCTTGCAACTAAAACCACCAACCACCCCATCTCGCTCGAATCCTACACAGCGAACATACCGCGAACGAATCCGTCTGACGTCCTCGAACTTGAGTTCTTGGTTGCTCAGAGTCTCGCATTTGAATTCGCAGTCTGGCATGCTCATCGTGCATTGTGGGGCATATGGCTCGACATACAAGTTTGGTTTTACCTGTTCCTGCACCGACGCCCCATTGAAGTGATGTCAGGACTTGCCTCAGGCTCCCCCACACGAAGAACTGCAACAAATTTACAACGCCGCCTTGCAGCATCTTCGCACATCTCGATTGACCGACGTGGAACTTATATATCCGCCTTCGCAGATCGCTCTGGCCTGTCTTTCGCTTGCTCAACCCGAAATCGCAGCATTTTGGGCACGGACGAAGAATGCTGATGTCGCCCTTGACGCTGTGGAGACGATTAAGCGAACGATCACTCAGGATGGGGATGTCCCATCAGTAGATGTTGTACGCGAAATCGATCGGCGACTTAAGATATGCAAGAACCCAGAAAAGGTCGTTGGCAGCAAGGCATATTTAGCGAAGAAGGCCAGAGAGGAGAAAGCAGCCGAATTAAAGAGGATGAAGAAGGCTGAGATCGTGAGGAAGGCAGTGGAGGAAGGCAATCCCTTTGGTGAAGAACTGGTCGGGCGAGCTAACCTGGATGATGATGACTGAAATAAGTCAGGAATCATACTCATCAGGATCACCAGCACGAATACGTTGAAGCCACCGCAATAGCTATGCTCGTGACACCTCGCTATATGACGGGATGCTTGGATGCTAAACTTATCTGTCGGCTTAGAGGAATCCGCAATCGTTGACCAATTGGAACGACGTAGTATAAAGAGCATGGAGTTACACGGCTCATGATAGAACATACTCCCATAAGGCCACAACAAAGCTGCATGTTCTATCTAATAGCCAAGGGCAGTAAGTTTCCCGAACGATGCCGAATTATCGGCGATCGCCTTTTGACGCAGCTTAATCGTGGCAAGCTGAAAAAGAAATAATTCGAAACGACGAAGACCATGATAAAATTCGTGTAATCACCTTGCGTTCATGGAAGGCCTTCGCCCTGATCTTCCTCTTCTCCTCGAGGCGGTCAACAACATCCTTGTAACCCCAGCCAACTTCGTGTGAGAGACGCTGAGAGACGATAAGCGACGGTCAGCGTTAACAAAAAATAGCAACTTACCTTTACTGTACAATATTTCCGCCCAGGCTTCAATCGGAGAACCCGCAGAGCCTCCGGCACTACCATTCGCTTCTTCTTATCATAAGGAGGCGGGACACCTTCGAAGAGTTTCAGACGTTCAAGGGCAGCGGCACCGCGAGAGGTCTTGTGGGGCACCATGCCCCTAATGGCACGGAATAGAATCTTGGAAGGAGCGCGGTGATGAAAAGGACCTGATTTTTTGGGGTTGACAATATGGCGTTTATGAAGGAAGTTGTGGTAGCGCAGCTGAGATAATGGAAGAGTGGGTATCGTTGCGGTTAGAACGTTGGGAGCGGACATAACATACCTTGTTACGAAAGAAGCTACCTGAGATGTTGATTTCCTCACATCGTACAACGACGATCTTCTGGCCACTCAGAATCTGCTTGGATATAATGGAGGCCAGCCGACCGAGAAGGTGACCCTTGCCGTCAATGACGATTGGGGTAGAAGAAATGGTGGCCATGACGAATCTGAGGAGAGTAAGTAACAAAGTGCGTCACGTATTATTGATGCTAACCTGCAGAAGAAAAAGAAAAGAGGATGAGTTAGAGGCGGGGACGCCGGAAGTTGCGCGTATTCAGTTCTGTTCCTTGTATCGAGGTGAGCGAGGCCTGCTCAGCTCAGTGACAGCCACCGTGACATAAACTACATAGCTCAGCCGGCAATCTCCGCATGCATGGTCATGTCCGTGGCTATCTGCTGCTTTCTATCGCACGCTTTGCATCGTCAACAGTACGGTGGTCGTACCAGGGGATAGTAGGCATACTGATAGCAGCCGTGCACGGTTCATCATGAAGGGTTTGAATTGACCTGCCTCCGCAATGTAGGACATTGATGACTTCATTCCATCTCTACGATTTCTACGCAAGTTTTTACTCGACCGTCTGTTATGCCTTCTGTCTTTAAAGAAATAGATCGCGCTCGTCGTGCTGCAGACACAGTTGAAGTTGTTATGTTAATATCGCCCCGAACAAGCCGAGAATGGGAGCCACGGGCAAACTCCGAGCGGAGAGAGAAATCCTCATGACGCGGGTTCGGCATGGTGCGAGCAACGGTCCAGCTCACTCGGGACGACCGCAAAACAGACACAACCATGTCATTCATTCGCCTTGCTCTCCGTAGCACAGCGACGCGCTACGTTACTTCTCCTTCACTCTCCAGACTCCACCAGAGTCGCCTTCCGCAGCGCGCAGCTTTCTCCGCCGCTTCCACTCTCGACAAGGTTCAAATTGAGACGCGAGTATTGGAGGTCCTAAAATCCTTCGAAAAGGTCCAACCGGAAAAGGTTTGTTCAGACTCAGATATGCGCATGTGATTGCTCATAGAGTGTTTGTAGCTCAAGTCCACCGCCTCCTTCACAGAGGATCTGGGCTTGGACAGTTTGGACGCAGTCGAGGTTGTGATGGCTGTCGAGGAGGTTTGGCCAACGTCACCGTTCTACCAGTTTTTGAACGTAATGTGCTGTGTTCCTGCAGGAGTTCTCCATCGAGATTCCCGATCAAGAGGCGGATGCTATCCACACTGTGCAACAAGGCAAGTCCCAGCTTTGTTGGTTCCCATGATAGTGATTTGACTCATCCTTGTCACTTCAGCGATCGATTACATTGCGAAGACCCCAGAAGGTATGTTCAGCTGAACAGTGATCAACTTTTTGAGTGACGTGACGCATATTCGTTTAGCTCGCTAAGTTCATTTTTTTATTCTATCACAACTCCGCGTGTTATACGTATCATTGTTCCCATGCAATTAGAAATTTCAGCGATATCTAGTCACAACGGTCGTAAAAGAGCATGCATACCATCCCCGATGAGTAGTATTGCCACCTCAACTCGTTCGTGTCAGCCAGTCATGTACCGTGAGATATACGGCAAATGATCACTACCGAGCAGAGCCAAGCCTCTGGCGTTGGTTTTGCGCAGCTTAAAGCTTTCTGGGAATGCGGAGCATCTCTGCGCAGCGCGCCAATCTCTTGTTTCTTCCGAGTACAAATCCCGTGTGCAGTAATGAAATGTAACTTCCAATGGAGCGCGTGCTTGTCGCAAGATGATTCCACTGGCCGGAGTTTGTGCGCCGGACATCGGATTCCCCTTTTAAATGTAGCAACAGACCCAGATTTTCAAGTCGTGAGTGAGTCTGGCTACGTGATGTTTCAATCCGCCGGCCTTCATGTTGGCTATATCTCTCGCATCCTGTTTGATTGTTCTGTAAGCTGGTCTATTTGCACTTGAGCGTTTGAGCCCTGGCATGACCTGGGGCGTTATTGGCCCGTCGCTAACCTGAGATGGCCAAAGTCGACTTTTGATTGACATCATGGGGCCGCACAACGCCGAGATTGCTGGGGACTTCCAAGCAGCAGTGACCGGATCTAGGCCTCGTATTCTTATTTCCCACAAAAGGATGTCAGCGCATACCAGAAGCAGGATATCCGAACTACGATAACTCTATGCCGCCCATAAATTCCTCGGGACTGCCCCTTGGAATCCTTGGAAAGGAAGCCACGAGCAGAAAATGCGATATTTCCAACAGATCAGAGGATGG
>Ga0209488_10003846_pt1 | contig 11914 bp, 10 predicted proteins | sample Rivendell_Oct201_8_FD_188349 | JGI IMG/M metagenome (GOLD analysis project Ga0209488, IMG submission 188349) | Vadose zone soil microbial communities from the Eel River Critical Zone Observatory, Northern California, USA -... | ecosystem: Environmental > Terrestrial > Soil > Vadose zone >...
TGGGAAGTGCTTTAGAATGAGTAAAGCAGTTCATGTCGGGGCGTAGCGCAGCCTGGTAGCGCGCCTGCCTTGGGCGCAGGAGGCCCCCGGTTCGAATCCGGGCGCCCCGACCATTCACAATCCGTCAGATCCTTCAGGTAATCTTGCGGACGAGGGCTCCAGCTCAACCGCAATTGCGGCCATCTAAACCATGCCTGAGCGCAGACACGACCAGATCATCGCTGGCCTCTTCGCGAAAAAATTTTTCGCTCGATTTGCATCAGCTCCTCACCACATCTTTCGCGCTCCGGGCCGTGTGAATCTGATTGGCGAGCATACCGACTACAATGACGGATTCGTCTTGCCGACGGCCATCGCACTCTGCACCTGGACCGCCATCGCGCCGCGCAAGGATCACGAGCTGCATGTTTTTTCTGAGAACTTGAACGAAACCGCTAAGCTTGACCTAACCGAAACGCATCCCCAGCCGCAGCATCGATGGTCGGATTACATCCACGGCGTTGCTCTGATGCTGCAAAGACTCGCCGTGCCTCTGGCCGGAGCCAACATCTTCATTGCCAGCGACATTCCCAGTGGAGCCGGCCTCAGCTCATCCGCAGCCCTTGAAGTCTCTGTAGCCAGCGCGCTCCTCAGTAATTCAGGACGCACTCTGGATCTCGTCGAAATCGCGAAGCTCTGCCAACGTGCGGAGAACGAATTCGTCGGTGCCCGCGTAGGTATCATGGATCAGTTTGCCTCCTGCTTCGCAAGCGCGGATCACGCCATCATGCTGGATTGCCGTACGCTGGAATTCCAGCGATTGCCATTGCCTGCGAGCCTGGCCATGGTGGTCTGCAATACCATGGTCAAGCACGGGCATGCGGGCGGTGAATACAATAAGCGGCGCGCACAATGCGAAGAAGGCGTGGCGCTGCTACGGCGTTACTTCCCTTCGATTAAAGCGTTACGCGACGTAACCCTCGCGCAACTGCAAGCTCACCGCGATGAATTGCCAGAACCGATTTATCGGCGGTGTCACCATGCCATCAGCGAAAATGAGCGGGTCCTTCGGTGCGCGACCGCCCTGCAGGCAGGAGATCTCGCAACGGTAGGCCATTGCATGGCGGAATCCCACGTAAGCCTCAAAAACGATTATCAGGTTAGTTGCGGTGAGCTAGACGCGATGGTGGAAATTGCGGCACGCCTTCACGGCGTCGTAGGATCTCGCATGACTGGCGGAGGATTCGGCGGTTCTACCATCAATCTTGTTAAGACTGCGGCTATCGAGGAATTCAAGCACAGCGTCGCGAAAGAATATACGCTCGCCACTCAGATTGCACCGGACATTTATGTTTCAAAAGCGGGACAAGGCATCACCGAAGTCGACGCGAGTGTGTAAGCGAGCTAAGCAAATGAACGCTTTTGACTGGAGAAAACAGCCGCATCGCCGATTCAATCCGCTGACGCGGGAATGGATACTCGTCTCTCCACATCGCAGCCAGCGTCCTTGGCAAGGCCAGGTAGAGGTCAGCGCGCTCAATAACATTCTCGAATACGATCCAGCCTGCTATATGTGTCCCGGCAACACGCGCTCCAACGGAAGCGTTAATCCCAGCTACAAAAATGTCTTCGTATTTGACAATGACTTCCCCGCTCTGCGGTCGCATGCCGAATCCGCAAAAATGAATCACCGTGATCTGCTGGTGGCCGAATCGGAGTCGGGAATCTGCCGCGTGCTGTGTTTTTCTCCGCGGCACGATTTGGCACTATCCGGTATGGAACAAAAAGACATTCGAGCCGTAGTCGATTGTTGGGTCAGTCAATTTCAGGAACTTGGCGCGCGCGCTGAAATCCAGTATGTACAAATTTTTGAGAATCGCGGCGCAACGATGGGCGCCAGCAATCCGCATCCTCACTGCCAGATCTGGTCGACCGCAAGCAGCCCGGATATTCCGAAAGCTGAGCAGGAAGCGCAGATCGCGTACGGAAAGACAAAAAATTCGTGTCTGCTTTGCGATTATTATGCGCTCGAATCCTCATCTGCGATTAGAACGGTCGTCCAGAACGAACATTTTCTGGCAGTAGTCCCCTACTGGGCGGTTTGGCCGTTCGAAACCATGATCATTTCCAAACGGCATCTCAGCGCAATCGATGAGCTTGATTCGACCGAGCGTAATGCCCTTAGCGACATCCTAAAGCGGCTAACAACTCGCTACGACAATCTATTCCAGACGTCGTTTCCGTACTCCATGGGATTTCATCAGCGGCCGACCGACGGCCACGAGCATCCCGAATGGCATTTCCATGCCCACTTCTTTCCGCCATTGCTGCGTTCTGCCACGGTTCGCAAATTCATGGTCGGATTTGAACTGCTGAGTATGCCGCAGCGCGACATCACGCCAGAAACCAGCGCCGAAAGTCTGCGCGCAGTCCCAGACACGCTCTTACCTCGCTGACCTTCTATCGCTACGCGGAAACTCCCGCTTTTGTAGCGGCTACCTTCAGGTGGCCATCGTCGTCCTGGTTTAATCTATCCGCACCGCGGTACGGGCTCCGCAATCGCCTCCATATCTCCCAGCAGAAGTACATAGGCCGCAATTCCGATCGCCAAAACAATCGCCGCCGCAACAAACGCCCCGGAATAGCTCCTCGTAACGGTAACGATATAACCGGTCGCTATCGGAGCTGCAATGGCCGCAATCTGATTGCTGAAATTCATAATGCCGCCAACCGTCCCCACGCTTTCTTTCGGCGCAATCAACGACGGCATCGACCACCCCACCGGCGCCGCAATAGAAAGTCCGGTAATCGAAACCGTAATCCACAACAGCGCCGCTTGCATACTGTGCGCGTACGCCACTCCGAAAATTCCCAAGCCCAACAACATCCCGGTAACCAGAGTTGTCCTGCGCACTCGCGCCGCTTTCCATCCTCGTTGAATCAACGAGTCCACTAGCCATCCCCCGACAATCAACTCCGCCACGGTCGCACACAGCCACGGCGCGCTGGTGTAATACACGGAGTGCTTCAAATCCAAATGATGCGCGTCGGAAAGATATGTCGGCAACCACGTCAGCAGCAGGTAGAAAACATAATTGTACGAACCATAGCCAAGCGCCAGGCCGCAAACTTTCGGCTGCCTTAACAAGTAAAAGAATGGCGCTCCGGCCGCCGAGCGCACTGCGTCTTCCGGCTGCGCTCCTCCCTTATGAATATGTTCCCGCTCTCGTTGCGAAAGTCGCACATCCTGGCTGGGGTTTTTGTAGTAGGCGCAAAACAGCGTGAGATACAGCAGACTGATGATCCCTGTCGCCGCAAAATTCCAACGCCAGCCAAAATGTAGAAGGATCAGTCCAAGAACCGGTACGCCGATCGCCGAAGAGAATTTCGCCATGGAATCGAATATGGCCGTCGCCAGAGTGCGCTCATTTTTTGGAAACCAATAGCCAACCGCTTTTGCGGTGCCGGGAAACGTTGGCGCTTCTCCGATGCCCAGAAGAAAACGCGCTCCAAACAAACCCGCGATTCCCGTGGAAACGGCCGCAAAAAAGGAAGCCGCGCTCCAGATCGTGGTGCTGATGATTCCTACTCGACGCACACCGAACCGGTCCAGCAATAATCCCGACGGAAGCTGCAGCACCATGTACGTCCAGTTGTACGCACTCAACAGAATTCCGAACGTCAGGTCGGTGATTCCGAACGCATTGTGCAGCGCATCGCGCGAAACAGAAAGATTCACGCGATCGAAGTAGCTGATCAGAATTCCAAATGCCAACAGTACGGCAATGCCCCAACGTCGCCGTGGCACTGTCCCGCCCGCGCTCGAGTCGTTGTCAGGCAAATTATTAGTGGTGGCTCCGCTCTGATTTCACTTGGGCTTAGCAGCTTGCCCGCCTTTCAACATGGTTACAAACTGCCGCATCTGACGGCGCTCTTTTTCAAGTTCTGCGTCCTCGGATCTTCTCAATTCCGCGCAGGCATTCATTTCCCGCTTCGATTTCTCGGCGTTTCCTGCTCGTCGATAGGCCAGACTCAATTGGTAATGCGCATCGCTCGACTTGGGACTTGCCTTCACTGCGCTCTGGAAAGCCCGCAGCGCCTCATGATTTTCGCCCCGCGCTTTATACAACATTCCAAGTTGCACGTACACCTCGCCCAGCGATGGATCAATCGCTACAGCCTTCTTGAAGTAGTCTTCCGCTTCTTGAATCTCGATGCTGCTCTGTTCTCGTCTGCCTTCTTTCCATAACACCAAACCGAAGTATTCATTCGCCAACGCGTTCTCCGGTTGCTCGCTCGCAAACCGTTTCAGCCGCGCCGCGCTGCAGGCCGGCAAATCCACCGTCGCCTTTTCCATTTTTCCAAGAAATAGGTGGGGCACCGGGTCCTGCGGGTTTAAATCCGAAGCCTCGCACAGGCGCTCCGCCGCTTCCCCGTACTGGCCATCCGCAAAGTACGCTGCTCCCAGCCCGGCCAGCATTCGCGGTGATTTCGGATACGCTAGTGAACCTTTTTTGAAAACCTCCACCGCCGCCACTCCCGCTCGATGCAACAAAAGTTCCGCACCCCAGGCAAAATAATTTTCTTCGCTCGGCTCGATCTTCACGGCCTTTTCGTATTCGCTCACTGCTCCAACAGCATCGCGGTTTTTTTCCTTGGCATCTCCCAGCAACCGGTGCGCACTCGCGTCGCTCGCAGACCCTCCAAGACTATTGGCCGAATTGGATTTCAACGCCGCCGCCTCTTTGGCCAGCGTTTCGCTGGTTCGCACCTTTACGTCCGAACCGTGCACACCTCCCCCGCTCCAATCCCTCACTCCGGCGATAGTGAAATTCGCCTGGTCCGAATATTCCATGGTCTTACTCATTTCACCCGTGTCGGCACCAACCTTTGCCTGCTCCGACGTTTCCATAACTACTTTGCAGTGCCGGCCCTCTCCTTCACCCAGCCCAGCCAATTCCACTCTGACCTGGCGGAATCCATCCTTCCGCGCTTCCAGCAGCCAGTGCTTCCCGGGTAGAGCAACCGTAATTACGAATTTCCCATCGCCATCCGTCTGAGTTTCTGCAACTTTTTCTTCTGCTCCATTCACCAGCGACACCAACGCATCCGCAACCGCAGCCCCCGCGGCAGTACAGACATTTCCTTCCACCTTTGTTTCTGGCTCTTTAGATTGCGCTTCAGCAGCGGAGTGCAGCCCAAACCCAGGCCCATTCAGAAGGACCACTAAAGCGATGGCGGGTATCCGGCGAACGCCCAGACATTGCCACGCGCCGCGAAACCCAAGGCGTCCCACAACTGGGACTCCTTGCAATCCCACCTGCATTCCCGATGACTTTGGTTGGCTTGTCAGGCTCACGCTGAATCGCATTCTATCCCTGAGGGCCCACACGCGCCAGCAGCTTCCTTCTTCGGCGAAATGGCGAACTCGGTGAGAATTGTAAGGTAAAGCCTGCGGGATTTTCATACTCTCGCATCCGTAGGGACAATCCAGCATAGTATCGGGCTGAACCATCCCTGCGCATGCTCTACGCTAACCTGCGATCCTTCTACTGTGCCGGAGCGAACGAAATTCCGCGCAGAACTTCACCGGCTTGCGCCGTGCGCAGCGTCGTAAAGTGTCCCCAGCCATTGGAGTTGCTTGCGGGCAGACTTACTGCATTCAGCCGGTCAGTCACCGTCACGAGTTTGTTCGGATCGGCGCCTTGATCGCCGTTGGTGCTGATCGTTGACGTGATCGCATAAAGATTTACAGTGCCGTCTCCGTTTACGCGGCCAGTCAGATTGCGGCAGCCTCCCGTGGCAGGATTCAGCGACGCCGGATAATTGGCAATACTGTAAGGAACGCCAATGTGCAAGCCATCCTGCAACGTGTACACGAGGTGCCAGGTCCCGTCCTGCAGTTCCCATTTTTGCAGCCCCGCGGTGGCCAGCTCGGAATCGTCCGCCACATTGGTTTGGCCATTGATGACCCGTGGCGCGACCAATCCGCCGTCACCTTCATCGCAGACATACAACGTGTTTGCGTTTGCGAAGAAAATTCCAAATGGAAACATCACTGGATGACCGGCCGTTCCGTCCTGCGCAACGCCGCTTGCAAGCGTGGTCGGAAAACCCGGCAAGATGGTGATCGGAGCCGCCTTGACATCCGTCGGAGTTGGCAGCACGCCAGCGTTTCCCACCTGATACACAGTGTTAATTCCGTTGCCGCCGCTACCTTTTGTGACGTACATCGTATTGTTGAAAATCGTCAGCCCGCGGAAATTGTTGTCTTTTCCCGGTTTGTCCGCAGCGGTGTAGCCAACCTGCGTAACTTCGAAGTCGCCAATCATATTGATGCCTGGGGATACGGGCGCTGTCTGTTCCGGAATCAGCAGTTCCGCGCCGGTGGAAGTAACCAGATTCACGCCGACTTGCGTTTTGGTCAGCTGCGTCTTCGAGAGTCCGCCATTGTTGTCGTTTCCAACCAGGTAGTAGTAAGGCGCAAACTTGAATGCGGCGCGTCCATTGTTGCCGCTGTAGGCGTTCCCGTCCGTCACGGCGATTTGGCCATTGGCGTCGACCTCGGCCACTGAGCGGTAGTAGTTCGACGTCGCCGGGTTCGTTGGATCGATCACTCCCGGCGTATTGGAGTTCGAAACGTCAAGCTGATTTGGCGCCGTCAAAAATCCCGGCCCGCCGTGATAGCCCACGAATGTGATCGACTTTCCATCGCTCGCTAGGTTGACGGCCAATTCCGATTTCGAACTGAAACTTGTAACCAGCTGGTCGCTCGGGACCGCTAATGTGCCAATAAGTTTCCCTTTCGAATCAATATTGTCCAGGAAGATTGGCGAAGTCACACCAAAGCTGGCATCCGGTCCATCGTTGTTCCAGACGTTATGCGAATCCTCAAGGTTGGGATATTCCCCATTGTCGAATGCCGCGCCGCAGGTGACCGCCACCTGATTCGAACCGCCAGCGATGAGCGGCACTGTGACATTCCCAGCGACGCATCCCGGCGGCAGCGTCTGGCCGGGTGCAACCGTGTTTCGATCCCCAGCATAAACGCTGCGGCTAAGAACCAGACTGTTGGGCTGAAACTCAAACTGCGCAGGATTGCTGCTCTGGTCATCGTTAGCCTTCAACGCGATCGTTGCGGTCACTGCAAAAACCGCAAGCGCTACTGCCACCACCATTCGATTTCTTTTCATGGGCCCTCCCTAAGGGAAGCCATGAAAGTCACACGTGTACCGGCAGATTGCGTTAATGCTGAGAAAAAATTCTGTCAACGAATAATGAATTCAAAAAAGGGGGGGGAGTTTAATGTCGAAAAGAATCTAACAGGGAAACTGTCAGAGAAAAAAGAGGTGCAAGAACCGCAATTCGAATCACAAACAATCCGCATGGCACCAGAAAAGCGGTCTAGTAGTCGTTTTGCGGTTTACGCCCGTACGGACTTGGCGGAACTTTGGGCGTCCGCGCCACACGGTAGGTATCCAGCTCCGCGCTGCTGATGATAAATTGTGATTCCGGAGGATGGTTCGCATGCGCCAGCAATTCCGCATTCAAGCGCTCTGAACAGATCAACGGCGCATCCTGGTAGCGCGCGCGGTGCGACACAAACGCCTCATTCTCGATGCTCAATGTAAATTCCCGCTCGCTGCCCGCTTCCCGTACGTTAAAAGTGTACTCGCGCACCAGCAGCTTCACTTCGAAGCCACGATACTGCACGATGACGCTGTCACTCATTTTCCACCTGTGTGAGTGTGACAGAAAGCGCAGCCCGCATGGACTCTTTTTTTGACCGCACGTTTCTGGAAACTTTGCGTGAACAATTTTCCGCAATCTGTGCTATACTGTTTTTGCGCTTAATACCGCGGTTGTGTTGTGCGGTCCCTCTGGTTTCGTAAGTTACTGAGAATACCCGCCCTACGTTTCCTCCGTTCGTTTTACGCGTAATTTAAAATAAGACTGGTATTGCAGGCCATTGCGCCAGCACGGAACTCCGTGTGTACCGCAACGGCCTCAGCCAGCGAAAGCTAAATGCAAAATTTCTCTGAACTATCTATATCTCCAAGTCTGAAGGAGCGCCTGGTTGCCGGCCGTTTTACGACGCCGACTCCCGTGCAAGCTGCGGCCATTCCGCAAGCTCTCGAAGGCAAGGATGTGCTCGCGACCGCGCAAACCGGCACAGGCAAGACTCTGGCATTCCTGATTCCGGTGATCGAAAAGCTGCTCAAGCAGTCCAAACCGGGAATCGCCGCCCTGGTGCTCGTTCCGACGCGCGAACTGGCCATGCAAGTCGCAGCGCAGTACAACATGTTGCGCGGCAAACTCCCAGCCGCAGCCCTGGTCTGCGGAGGATTGCCTGAGCGCGCTCAACTCATGGCTATTCGCAACGGCGCGCGGCTCATGGTTGCCACTCCCGGCCGGCTACAGGACTATCTCGACCGCCAGCAAGTGCAATTCACCGCCCTGCATACGCTCATCCTCGACGAAGCCGACCGCATGCTGGACATGGGATTTCTTCCCGCAATCCGCAGGATCGCCAATACGCTGCCTAAAGACCGCCAGACCATGTGTTTCTCCGCGACTATGGAAGGCGATATGCAACGCCTGGTGAAGGATTTTACGAAAAATCCCGTTCGCCTCACCTTTGGCTCAACACTCAAGCCCGCGGAAAACGTTCGTCTGCAAGCCTTTGAAGTCCCCGCAGACGGCAAACAGTCCATGCTCAATCACCTTCTTGGCAAAGAAACCGGCCGCTGCCTGGTCTTTTCCCGCACCAAGCGCGGCACCGAACGCATTACCAAGAGCCTGAATCGCGACGGCATCAACGCCGCCATGATTCACGGCGATCGCTCGCAATCGCAGCGCACCGCCGCCCTCGAGGGCTTCCAGCGTGGCCGCTTCCGCGTTCTCGTCGCAACCGACCTCGCGTCCCGCGGCATTCACGTCCAGGACATCGTCCATGTCATTAACTACGATCTGCCCGAAGTGGCGGAAAACTTCATCCATCGCGTCGGCCGCACCGGCCGTGCAGGTGGCAGCGGCGTAGCCTCAACCCTTTTCGTTAAGGACCAGCGTACCGACCTTTTCCAGCTCGAACGCGCCCTCGGCATCAAAATGGAGAGGCTTCGCGCCGATGGCACCCAACCTCAGCCTCACACCACTCAGCCGAAACAGAAAGAACACGCCCGGCCCACAATCAGCGGCCTATCCAATGACCGGCCGTCCATGCCCAAACCCAGTCTGATTTGCCTGCCAGGAGAAGTCCTGCAGGTACAACTCGAAGGCTAAAACCTATTTGGCACGGACGGCCGGCGCTGCAATCGGCCTGGCCGTTCCTTGCTTATGCGTCGAAAACCGTTCGTTGGTGGAGAGTTATCCACATTCGCGCAAGTTTTTTTGCGCATGCGCGCCGGAACAGCGTTCAGACCGGGCAATCTAGTGATACAATAGTAGTCGTCATCCAGACTACCAACAGCAGCGGGGCGCGCTCTCAGCCACGGCTGCAATCCGTACATCATTTTCCGCATCGTCCAGGCGGCGTACTAAAGTCGTGTTTCAGTGCCGCTGTGCATCTAAAGAAGATTAGTCCAGTTCTGGCAGCGGCTTGACGGGGAGAAAACCTTCGTGCTCGTGACTCAGGAAAAAAACGACCACATCCGCAACCTTATCACCGTCGGTAAGGAACGCGGCTATCTGCTTACGGATGAAGTAAATGGCGTGCTCGCGGCCGAAGAACATTCCACCGAAGAGCTGGATAATCTTTTCGCCAGCCTGGAAACCGACGGCATTGAAATATACGAAGACGCTTCCGCGGCCAAACTGGCTAACACCGCAGTCGAACTTACAGAAACCACGGAAATCGAAATTCCGCACGAGCCGGCTCCCGGCGAAGAACCCGACTTCGAACGCAAACCCGGCCTGCTGGACAAAACCAGCGATCCGGTCAGAACCTATTTACGCGAAATGGGCGTCGTTCCTCTCCTCACGCGTGAGCGTGAAGTCTCCATCGCCAAACGCATGGAGCGTGGTCAATTATTAGTACTTAAAACCATTTCGCGTTCTCCGATTGTTTTGAAAGCGCTGATCGTGGTTGCCGACGAACTGCGCAACGGCACCCGCCCCATCAAGGAAATCATTCATTTCGACGACGAAGATCTGACACCGGAAAAAATTGAGAGTAAGACCCGGCAGACGCTGCAACTGATCGACAAGATTGCCAGATTTTACGATTTGGCCCTGAAGCAGGCCGTCAAGCTGGAAAATACCGCGGTCTCCAACAAACGCGCCTGTGTCCGCGCCAAGCGCCACCTGGGTCGTACGCGCATTGCCATGTCGCATCTGGTCCGCTCCGTGCACTTCAAAGAACGCGAACGCAAGCGTCTCATCGACCTGGTACGTCACGCGGTCGAACGGCTGCAAGGCTTGGAGCGCGAAGTGGTCCGCATGGAACGACGCGCCAACGCTTCACGCGGCGAAGCGGCCGCCGAAGCCCGCAAGAAATTGCGTCTGTGCCGCGTGCAGATTCGCGAAATTGAAGAATCCGGCAAAGCCTCCGCCACCAACCTCAAGCGCGCGCTGACCATTATTCTCCGCGGCGAAGCCGACGCCGAACAAGCAAAAAAGGAATTGACCGAAGCCAATCTGCGCCTGGTTGTTTCCATCGCCAAAAAATATACCAATCGCGGGCTGCAATTCCTGGATTTGATTCAGGAAGGTAACATTGGTTTGATGCGCGGAGCCGACAAATTTGAATGGCGCCGAGGCTACAAATTCTCCACCTACGCGACCTGGTGGATTCGCCAGGCCATCACTCGCGCCATTGCCGACCAGGCTCGCACCATTCGCGTGCCGGTTCACATGATCGAGACCATCAACAAACAAGTGCGCACCAGCGCGCAATTGGTGCAGGAACTTGGCCGTGAACCGACCGCGGAAGAAATCGCCAAACGCATGGACGTTTCGGTCGACTCGGTTCGCAAAACCAAAAAAATTGCGCAGCAGCCGGTGTCCTTCGAAACACCGATTGGCGAAGACGAAGAAACCCACCTCGGCGATCTGGTCGAGGACAAAGGCGTCGTGTCTCCGTCCGACGCTGCGATTCACCTGAATTTAAAAGAACAAATGGCTTCGATGCTGCGCACTTTGACTCCGCGCGAGGAACGAATCATCAAAATGCGTTTTGGCTTGGATGACGGCAGCGAACACACCCTGGAAGAAGTCGGCCAGGTGTTCGACGTCACCCGCGAACGCATTCGTCAGATTGAAGCAAAAGCTTTAAGGAAGCTGCGCCATCCGTCGCGTTCGCGCCGCTTCCGCATTTTCGTCGAGAGCTCTATCTAGGGACTTCGTTCCAGGGCAACACCGGCGTCAACCTAACTTCGAGGAGACACCTATGTCAATTACATTCCAGAAGCGTCAGAAAGAAATGAAGCGCCAGGAAAAGGCACGCGAAAAAGCCACACGCCGCGCAGAAAAAAAACTCGCCAAGGGTAAAGACGGCGAAAATAGCAACGGCACTCCCGTCGATCCGGCACTCGACCCCACCATCGACTGGGCTTACAAGAGCGAAATCGAGCTCGATCGCCCGTAACAACTTGGAGCTAGCTCACTAAAGTCTCGGGGAGGGCACGGCTTCAAGCCGGGCCAAAGTCCATACTCAATTCGGTGGTTTTTACCCCTGAGGGGTGAAATCTCCAGCGGGTTCGATTGACGCCAGTGCGCCCTCTAAGTCTGCGCGTTATCCTTTTCCCTATTATAACTGTTGCCGAAAATGTTGGAGGCGCGAGGCGGAATCGAACCGCCGATAAACGTTGCCAACCCCCTCTGGGTTGACTCGCCTACAAACTCGCGCAATATGGCGTCCTTCTCCAGCGTCCTTTTGATCGTCCATCGTTCTGTTTTGTTCCTATTTCGCTTCGGCTGCGGCGAATGGTCTATTTTA
>Ga0209488_10003847_pt1 | contig 11911 bp, 8 predicted proteins | sample Rivendell_Oct201_8_FD_188349 | JGI IMG/M metagenome (GOLD analysis project Ga0209488, IMG submission 188349) | Vadose zone soil microbial communities from the Eel River Critical Zone Observatory, Northern California, USA -... | ecosystem: Environmental > Terrestrial > Soil > Vadose zone >...
CGAATTCACTAATCAGGTTTCGCCGCTGCTTTTGCGTGTTCGTGCGCGGGAAATCTTCTTGTGGCCATTGCACCCACATCCCCATGCGCTGGAATTCCGCCAGCGACTGATTCGCGCGCTCCATCACTTCTTCCGCCTTGGCCCTGTCGTGCATAATCAACACCGCACAAGGTTCCGCATTTCCTCCCCGCTCAATTCCCACTACCACGCAATCTTTCACACCAGGTTCGCGCCGCAGCGCGGCTTCCAGGTCCTCTGGATAAATATTCAGCCCGCCCGGCGTCACGATCACTTCTTTCTTGCGTCCCTTGAAATAAAGATTCCCGGCTTCGTCTCGTGCGCCAATGTCTCCGGTGCGATACCATCCCTGATCGTCCACTACTTCCTGTCGTCGATCTCCGCCCCAATACCCCACCGCCACGCCACCACCGCGGATCAGGATCTCGCCATCTTCCGCCAGCTTCACCTCCCGCCCCGGCAGCACTTTCCCGATCGATCCTTTCCGCAACTTAAAAGGATGGTTCAGGCTGATCAGCGACGTTGTCTCCGTCAGCCCATATCCCTGGATCGCCGCGTAGCCGAGTCGGCCCCAGAATTCTTCGGTCTCACTGTCGAGCGTGGCGCCTCCAGAAATAAACGCCCAGAACTTCCACCCAAACTTCCGGCGAATCGCGCGAAAAATCCACCACCGGCGCAAGAAATGCTTGCCATCCGCCGCGCGGAACCGCCGCTGAAACTCTTCGGCCTTCCCATGCTCTTGCGAATCGAGGTCTTCGAGATCGCGTTCGATCTTCTGCCTGAGCGACTGCAGAATCCGCGGCACGGCCACCAACACCGACACTCGCTCGCGCCGGATCGTGTTCACGATTTCCGATGGATTCAACTCCTCCTGAAAAATTACAATCCCGCCCAACAGCGGCGGCAGAAATATCCCAAGAAATTGCCCGAAGACGTGGCTCAGTGGCAGCAAGTTAAGAAACCGCACCGGATGAACCCATCGCTCATACTTCAAGTACCGCTGCATCTCCCGTTCCAGCGGAGCGATGTTAGCCAGCACATTGCCATGCGTGATCACGACTCCCCTGGGATCGGCAGTCGTCCCCGAAGTAAATACGATTTGCAGGACGTCGTCACGGCCGATCGGAACATTCGGCCGTGGGGTCACGGGATGAGCCGCGACCGTTTGTGCTAGGTCTTCAAGGATCAGTGTGGCGGCGGAACTCCGCTCTGCCGAGTCCTTGTGCCGCCGCGAGCACAGCAGCAATTTACTCTCAACCTGGCGCGAGACTGTGCTCGCAAAATCAGCCGCCGCTCCGTTGTCTATGGGAACAACAATGACGCCGCTCAGCGCGCATCCAAAGAATGCCGCGACCCACTCCGCGCAGTTTCCTCCCCAAAGCATCACGCGGTCGCCCTTGCCAATGCCCCGCGCTTCCAGTTCATGGGCCAAGCGGAAGCCAGTCTCCAGAACTTTCTCGTAGGACCACCATTCCATGCGGTATCCACGGCGCTGCCCATAGGCAGGCTCGCCGCGGTGTGCCTGAAAGTTCGCCGAGAAAAAATCCGCTAACGATTCAGCCATGGGATGATGATGACCAGGAAAGCCATTCCAGCTTGCACTGTGGCTCTGCTGTAAGTTTAGTAGAAGTTCTCACCTTGGCCGGCGAGTCGATGGAAGGCTAACGGGACTAGTCCTGCTTTTTCAGATATGGGGCGGGAAAGCTCACCAAGCCCGACCCAGTTCTACGCGGCTACGGTCACGGCGGTTTTGGCCGAGTGTGGAACGAATCGCCGCCTCCAGCCTGCACTGATCGTCATTATGCAGCTCAACGAACCGGAACGGCTGCAGGCTCCAGGACATGGGATGCAACATCTCTGCAGCGCCAAGCACAAGTCCAGTACGGATCAGAAACATCAACTTCGCATCCGAACCAAGCTCCAAGGGCAAAGGTTTAGGAAGCCAGAGCAGCCCCCCGGTCACGGAGAGAACCTGCAGTTTGGCAGGAACGCAACGACCGCCTCTGAAGCGAAGCACCGCAACCGTCGTTTCCGCCAAATGTAGTCGTGCAGCCCGCCGCGGGGGCTGCGATTGGGGGAGGGACAGCATATGTGCTGTCCAGAATATGATGGGTGGACACAGAATAGGAGATTACGGAAGGCCTTGCCGGGAGGGACACTCGCAGCGATGGCTCATCGGTGAGACTGGCCACTACTCCCTACCCACGCCCAGCGCATCCGCCACGCGATTGATGTAGTTGAACCACGACGCGATCAACGTAATCTGCAGAATCCCGCGGTCATCAAACCCTGCCGCGCGTAGTCCCTCGATATCATCCTTCGAAACCTTGGTGGCATCGCGGGTCAGTTTGACCACATGGTCGAGCATCACCCGCTCCTGCGTCGTGATCGGAGCGGTGGTGTAATCCTTCTCCATCGCTTCAACCAGTTCCGGATCCAGCGTCACCCTGCGCAGAAACTCTGCGTGCGACTCGATTCAATACTGACACCGGTTGATCACCGAAACCATGGTCGCGATCATCTCATGCTGCCGCCGCTTCAGCGGAAGTTCGGGCGACATGAGCGCGCCGAAGGTGCTGAATGCGTGATAGAGCGCGTCCGGGATTAGCGTGTGCGAGCCAACAATCGACGACGCACCTGATGGGTCTGGGTGGACTGGCTCAGCGTACTCCTTGGGGTAAAGCAGTTTTTCGCCTTCGATTGCCTTGCGGAGCTTTTCGTCAGCCTCGGTCAGAGAGAGAGTTCGAATCCAGGTCATAAGTTGGTTTCGTTCCTAATTTTCGCCGCTCCGCTGGACGTTAGTACGCCTCGAAAATCGGAGTTTTGATATTTTCTATTGATTCAGAGTAAAAAAGAAGGTAGCCCCCTGGTCGGCTTGCCCCTCGGCCCAGATCCGCCCCTTATGCTTCAAAATGATTCGTTGTACGATCGACAATCCCACTCCGGTACCCACGAATTCTTCTTCCGAATGAAGCCTCTGAAAGGGAGCAAACAATCTGTCGGCGTATTTCATATTGAAGCCGGCGCCATTGTCGCGAATAAAGAATGCCTTGGTTTCGTCTTGTGGATACTGGCCGATTTCAATGACGGCACTCTCGCGCGCCGCGGTAAACTTTACGGCATTGGCAATCAAGTTCCAGAAAACTTGCTTCATCAGGCCAGCGTCGCACTCAACGGTGGGAAGAGAGGAAACCTCAAAGTTTATTTTCCGTCCATGTAAATCAGGTTGCAACTCAGAGATCACCTGCTTCACCAACCCGTCTAGATCGGTCGGATACACCTTCAGTTCTTGCCCGCCCAGCCGTGAAAACCTCAGTAGATCGTCCACCATTTGTTGCAGGCGCAATGCACCGTTCTGGATGTTGTTCAGGTATTGCCGTCCAGACGGAGTCACGCCCTCAGGAAATTCGTCGGACAGGATACGAGAAAAACCGATGATATGGCGCAGAGGTGCACGGACGTCATGGGAAACTGAGTAACTGAATGCTTCCAGTTCTTTGTTTCTTGCCTCGAGTTCCGCGATTTCACGGCTGAGTTCCGCATTCAGGCTGATAATTTCCTCCTGCGCGCGTTTGCGCTCGGAAATGTCGTGAATGAACGCATTGAACGAACTGCTTCCCGAACTGGAGACATGCGAAATCGAGAGTTCAACCGGGAACTCGCGGCCATTGCGGTGAAGAGCAGCCAACTCCAGCCGGTTGTTCACCACCACCGCCTCACCGGTCTTGAGAAACCGCTTAAGTCCCTGTACGTGAGCGTCACGGTGCCGCGGCGGGATAATCGTTTCGTGCAGCGGCTGGCCCAGAGCTTCGGTAGAGGAATAGCCAAACAACACTTCGGCCTGCGGGTTCCAGTCAATAATAATGCCTCGCTCATCAATGCCGACAAACGCATCATGAGATGCGGTTAGAATCTGTTGGATGTGCTCTCTGCTCTCCCGCAGTCGCCTGTACAGCAGCGCGATTGTGCTTCCAATAACAAGAGCAATACCGGTGAACAGCAAGCCAATCAGGCCCATTGGGCGTTCATATTTCCAAAGCTCCTTATCGATTTCCTCGAGTGGAATCTCCACCAGGACAGCCCATCCGAGCGACGAAAGCGGATGGCGGCTCACCAGGATCTGTTTGCCGTCTTGCCAGACGAATTCCGTGCCACTTTGGCCGATGATAGCTTTCCTTACGCTCTCATGCGCTCTTACATTGCGCAGATAGGCGGAAGGATCGCGATCCGGCGCAACGATGATGATGCCATTGTGGTCCACTACCGAGATCCAATTCGTGGCTCCCGTCTGCATCGGAACTAGCCAGCTCTTGATAGTCTGAGGAGTGTAGGTTGCTGCCAGCACGCCGCATTGTCCACAAGCCAGCGGCGCCGCCACAGTAATAACGAAATTGTCGGGTGTGTTTACTGCTGGCGAGCCGCTGGAAACCTGCACCGTGCGCGTCTGTATGGCGCCAGTAAACCAGTCGGATGAGCCAAAGTTCCCGTTAAAATCGGGGCCAGATTGGGGATAGCCGGCCCGTAGAAGGCCCTTGGAGTCGTACATACCCCAGAATGTAACTTTGTGTTCCAGGTCGTGTGCTGCGCGCAGCCGTGCGGTCGAGCGCTGCAGATCGCGGCGCATCCAGACATCGACCGTAACTGGATCTGCTGCAAATGATTCAACAGCTAATCGGGCATCGGTTAGTCTGCTCTCGATCACTCTGCCCGCAGTATCTGCGGCCAGTTGGCTCTGACCCAATAAGTTGCTGATCATGATTTTTCGCAACAACCGGTCACCGGCGTACAAGAACAGCAATAGAGGAAGAATGGAGCCCAGGGACAGAGCAAGATACAGGCGCCAACGCCTGGAGAATGCCAGGACCCAGCGTAGGTTCGGTATTGGTTGCACGTCAGACATCGAAACTGTCGATTGCCCGGGTGGCTAACACTGGTACCAAGTCACTGAGTAAACAACTAAAGGAAGAATGAAACGGCTGCGCAGCCCACTACTCTCACCATTTTGGAGAAAGTCGTTCCGCCGCCAACTCCGCCCCTGAAGCTGCCTTTCTTGGCGGCGCGCGCACTTGTACCCTACCCGATTTGTCCGCAGATACGGACTTTCTCGACCTCTGGGTTCGAGATCGGCCCAAAGGTGCGGTTACTTGAGTTAGGTCAGGCCTCTGGTTGGCTGAATAGCCGCCGATGGGCTAGGGCGGATTCCGAAAAACTTGTCGCAAACCGGAAGAGATTCTGCCGCAATCGCTCGTATGGTACCGACAGTCGGCTTGTGGAACACGACATTCCGGACCTGAGTTCTTAACTGCCAAGCTGGTTTGGATCACGAGCCTCTCAGGAGTAATCCACGACGCGTTTCCCTCGACTGGCGTTTCCGAAAAAGCCCGCCTTCCCGTGGTGCCCTTGGTAACTCGTTCGTACACTCCCTTTCGGTAACCCTTGGTAACCATGCGATTCGTGACGCCCGGTCGTACAATTGGCCTTGTCCGGAAGGCCATCGTCAAGTTGAGAGTTCGGCCTCCCGATAGATTCCTCGAGAACAGTTTCTCGCAATAGATAGGTCGGTAACCAAACCAGGGCTGGAGTTCGCACTGACATGGCGTTCGGTTTCGGGTTCAACAAACAAAAAATTCTCAGCGCTGCGGAGAAGTATGTCCAGCAGGGCAAACTACCCAATGCCATTGCTGAGTACGAAAAAGTCCTCAAGGCCGACGCCAAAGACCTCACGGTCAGCAATACTGTCGGCGACCTCTACGCCCGCCTCGGCGAGATCGATAAAGCCACGGAACAGTTCAAAGTCGTCGGCGATGCCTATGCCAGCCAGGGATTCACGGTCAAGGCCATCGCCATGTACAAGAAGATCAGCAAGCTCAAGCCCTCGCTTGAGAGTGTGCTGAAGCTGGCGGAACTCTACACCCAGCAAGGCCTTTTCAATGACGCCCGCGCGCAATACCTGCAGGTAGCGGAAGAATTCCTCAAGGCCGGAGAATTGGAAAATGCCGTGCGCATCTTCCAGAAGATTCTGGAGATGGACCCGGAAAACGTGAACATGCGGGTTCGGCTGGCGGAAGTGTACATCCGCCTCGGGAAGAAAACGGAAGCCTGGCAGATTTTCTCCGCCGCCGCCGAAGGCATGCGTTCGCGCGGCTCACTCGCAGGGGCCGAAGAAGTTCTGCAGCGCATGCTCAAACTCGACCCCGGCAATGCCTATGCGCTGCTGCTGCAGGGACGCAACCTGCTCGAATCAGGCGATGCCGAAGCCGCAATCGTTTCGCTGCAGAAAGTTCCCGATCTCGACTCCAATCCCGACGGACTGCGCGCCCTGTTGAAGGCTTTTCTGCAGACCGGACGGCTTTCCGATGCTGGAACTCTCGCCAACAAGCTGTTGACGGTGCACAACGATTTAACCTCGATTTCCACCTTTGCCGACGCCCTGATGCAGGCGGGCCAGTATGAGAATGCGCTTCAGGTTTACGGCCAGCACGCCGACCGCTTGCTGTCCGAGAATTCAGAAAAAGTTCTTGAACACCTGCACACCGTTATCGGGCACGTTCGCGAGAATCCTGCTTCTCTCGAGAAGTTGCTGGACCTGTTCCACAAAGCCGGAGAAACCACTCACCTCACCGAGGTGATTGAACTTTTGGCCCATGCCAGCGTCCAGTCTGGCGACTTGCCGCGCGCGCGCGATCTTTATCAGAAGTTGGCCACGCTCGAACCTCAGAACACCCTGCATCTGAAGAACTACCAGCAGGTGGTCAGCCAGCTCGGCGGAACTACTACCGGCTCCAAGCTCATCACCCCCGAGGAAGCGGCCGTCATCGTGGACGAACTGGAGGCGACAGCTCCCTCCATCCACCAGCATTATTCCGACGAGGTCTCACTCTCCATTCGCTCGGCGCTTACGGATGCCGAACTCTTCATTTCTTACAACATGCCCGCGAAGGGATTGGTCCCGCTGATCGCAGCACTGCCGCAGGCGCCACACGATCTGCGTCTGAACCAGCGCCTTGCAGCCTTACATACCCGCGCCGGACGTTTCGCCGAAGCCGCCCTCTGTTGCCGCACCCTGCAAACTCTTTACTCTGACGCCGGGTATCCCGATGAAGCGACGCGCTACAGCGAACTCGCCGACCGCTACGAGGACCGCTCCTCCCCAGACGCAGTCGCGGTAACTGAAGGGATCCTCGCCGCACCGGCAACGGCGGCCGAAGAAATCGCGAGCGAAGACATCTCCGTCGAAGAGCTGACGATCGAAGAAGAGACTGCAAATGAAGAAGTGCCCGCACCGGCCGCCGCATGGCCCGCGTTCGCCGGAAAGCCAGTCCACGAAGTGGCGGACGTTGCGAGCGCCCAGCACGCTGAATTCGCAGTCATCGATGACGCGCCCTCACCTGCGGTTGAAGCGGCGGCGCCTGCCGAGATCGACCTTTCCTCCGAATGGGACGACACCATCACAGTAGAAGCCGACGCCCCTGCTGCCGAAGCCACGGAAATCGAGATCCCTGACGCCATCGGGGATCATATTGGCGACCACGAAATTCCCCTCGCCGCCGAAACTGGCAAGACCGACGAAATCGTCGACGAGATTCGCTTCTACCTTTCCCACGGCATGCCCGAGCAGGCTTGGGCAGGGCTGGCCAAACTGCAGGTGATTACCCAGGATCCCACGCAGCTGGCCGAAATCCGCGCCGAGATTGAGGCTGCCACTCAACCCCCCGCCGTTGAGGAAGAGGCTGTAGCTCCCGAGCATTCGATTCAAGAGATTGCCGTCGAAGACCTTCCATCCGCGGAAATCGCCGTCGAACTTCCCGTGGATGTAGAGGAACCTGTAGTTGCCGAACCTCTTGTTGCAGAGCACTCAACGCCCGCGGAAATCTCAGTTGAAGCCGAAGTTCCGGCAGCGCTCAAGTCTAAGGCCGAGCCCGCCTCCGCACAGCCCGAACCAGCCGTGTTGCAGGACTTCGTTGCTGACCTTGAATCATCCCTGGGTGACAGCTTCCTCCCCGGAACGGCCATGCATGAAGCTGAGTCCGCGCAGGCCCCGGTCGCGCATGTCGAATCCGTGGAAGCCGAACTCGCTCCCGCAGCGCACGCCGCATCCGTCCCGTCCGCTGAGCACGAAGTCCCAGCACTGGGCGAATTTGTTGCCGATCTTGAAGAATCATTGGGCGATGATTTCCTGAAGGCAGCCCCGGTCCCCGAGCGCGGACGACCGGAGCCCGAGCCCGCCGTGTCCGCCGCAAATATCGTTGCACCAATACGGAGCGCACTGCCGCCGCCAGTGGTTGCTCCCCACGCACCCGCGCCTATGGCGGCCAGCGCCGCCGCATCAGCATCCGGACACACCGCGCCGCCTGCCGCTCCGAATCCGCCAGCTGTCCTTACACCTGCACTCACTGTGGGGGTGGCGAAGGAAGTGGCGAAGGACGTCCGAAAACCGCAGCTATCCCCGTCCGCTGCCAAGGCTTCCCCGTTCGGTGACGAAGCTGGCATCGATCTGGCGGAAATGTTTGGCGAGTTGAAGCAGGACCTCGAGTCCGGCGTGGCCTCCAATGACGAGGATCCCGAGACTCACTATAACCTTGGCATCGCCTTCCGCGAGATGGGCTTGCTCGACGAGGCCATCGGAGAACTGCAAAAGGCATGCCAGTCCGTCGATCGCGGACATTCGTTCCCGCAAATCATGCAGGCCTGCACCTGGCTGGCACAGTGCTTCCTCGAAAAAGGCGTTCCCGAAGCCGCCGTCCGCTGGTATGACAGAGCCCTGAACGTCCCTGGAATCGATGCGGAAACACGCGTGGCCTTGCACTACGAACTCGCTTCCGCCTACGAGACTGCCGGAGACAAGCCTTCCGCCCTCAAGCATTTTATGGAGGTCTACGGTAACAACATCGATTATCGCGATATCTCCGAGCGCATCAAGGCCCTGAAGTCGTAGAATATCCCGATGGGTTCTCCCAAGATTCACCAGGCACGCGGTACGCGCGACCACCGTTGCCGTGCAGTTTCGCCGCGGAGCCTGGCGTGACGACCAGTCCCAACCCTCTTTCGACCCGTCCCGCCAAACCCCCGGAGCCACCGGCGGCGCAGCAACAGGCCGATACCGCGGTACTCGATTCGCCGCAACAAAGCACCGGAAGGCACAGCGGCCTCCAACTGTGGCTTCACCGGGTCTCCGTCTTCCTCTTTGTCCTGGTCAGCGCGGTCGCCGGTGTTCTGCTCATCATTTTGCCCTGGACGCCCGAATGGACCGACAACTACCTGCTGCTCTCCTACCCCAGTCTCCGCACTCTGGTCGCAAACGGCTTTTTCCGCGGCCTGTGCAGCGGCCTCGGACTGCTGGATATCTGGATCGGCTTTTGGGAGGCGCTGCACTACCACGAACACAAGGCTAGCTGAAGTAACTGCTGGCGCTCCGCTATCGCGGGTTTGCGCACGAGTGCGGGGTTGTTCCGTAGCAAGTTCCGTACGCGAGTTTTCACATGATCGAAAAACTGAAGTCAGCGCCGCTGGCATATCAAAACGAAACCTTCCTCGATAGTCCCGATGGACGCATCCTCCGCATCCTCGCCGAATACCAGGAACCGCTGGCCCGTTTCCGCCGTGAGCAGATTCAGGACACGGTTGTCTTCTTCGGCTCGGCACGCTTCCAGGGTAGTGCCGCTGCCCAGTCAACCCTCACCGAGGTGGAAGCGAAGCACGCAGAAATCCCACCGGCCCAACACGAGAAAAACCGGAAGGTCGCTCTCGCAGGCGTGGACATGGCCCGCTACTACGAAGACGCGCGGCGTCTGGCCTACATGCTGACTAAGTGGTCCATCCAGATTCCCGCCCGCCGCCACCGCTTCGTCGTAACCACAGGAGGAGGCCCCGGCATCATGGAAGCGGCCAACCTCGGAGCCTATGAGGCCGGAGGCAAGAGCATTGGCCTGAATATCAATTTGCCTTTCGAGCAGAATCCCAATCCCTATATCACGCCGTCGCTCAACTTCGAGTTCCACTATTTCTTCATGCGCAAATTCTGGTTTGCCTACCTGGCCAAGGCCCTGGTGATTTTTCCCGGTGGCTTCGGCACCATGGACGAACTTTTCGAAATCCTCACCTTGGCGCAAACCGATAAGCTGGCAAAAAAAATTCTGGTCGTAATCTACGGCAGCGAATACTGGAACCGCATCGTCAACTTCCAGGCCTTCGTGGATGCAGGCACGGTTTCCCCGGAAGATCTCGATCTGGTCCAGTTCGTAAATTCGCCGGAAGAAGGCTTCGAAGTTTTGCGCGACGGCCTCACCCAATACCACTTGGGCGAGCAGCCCAAAAAGAAGCAAGGCGAGGTCCTCCCAGAAATCGCGAAGACCAGGCCCTGAACCCACTCACGTAGAGACAGCCGCCTCGGCTGTCCGACAACGCCTGGAAAACTCGCCGAAGCCGCTCTACGGCATTAACTATATTCAACTCAGCGAAAGAGACCTGCCCGCCGAAGGCGGTATGTACCCACGCACAACACTACCGATTAGGCACGTTGCAGTTGGCGATGCATTTCACGGTCTGCAGTTCGATCTCGGCTTTCTTGTGGTTGGGAGGCGCCGAATCCGGTATGACCATGATCGATTGTGGACCATCGCTCAGATTGAATTTGCATTGGAAGGTCAGGGACTGCACTCCGCGCTGCTTGCACGAGGTTTGGTTGAGGGCAGATCCCAGCGCTTCCGTCTTGTCGTAAACCTGATCGGCGAGGTGCGAGGGGATGACTGCGATGGTCATTGGCCCGGGAGCTTTGACCTTAACGCTCAGTTCCTGGCCATCGTGGTCTGGTGTAAGCAAGTTGTAAACCTTGGCGGTGGGCGTGACTTCGTACTTTTCTTTCACCAGGCGGAACCATTGAAATTCCGGCTGAACGCAGTGATCGATGCAGGCCCAGCTGTAGTACTGAATATGGACGTCGTTGGGAGAAATGAACTGCCTGGCGCCGCGTCCGCCTTGAGAGATGATTACGCCGATGCCGGAGAGAACGGCACGATTCGGAGTGCGCTCATCCCGAATGGTAAGCACCATCGGGCGGTCCGTCGGGAGATGACATTCGTAAGTGGTGCTTACCACGTGTTGCTGCACGCAGAGAAAACTGAGATTGGCGAACATCTCGGGATGCTGCTGCGCATTGTTCCACTCGTCGGCCCACGTCATCGCGATGGTAACCGGTTCTCGTCTTGCTTCGATGTCGACATGCATGTTGCCGCCGCCGGGGGCGGGACGGTAGACGCGGCCGGTGTGGTAGTCGGCGGGATCCATCTGCACGGTTTCGTCGTTGGCACGAATCCAGTTGAAAACTCTGTCCTGACAGAATGACGGTGCGGCGACGGCGCAGAGCAGCAAGGCCAAAGTAAACGTGTTTCGCATGATGCCAGTATTTCTTTGGAGGAGCGGGGAATCCAAGCCAAATCGGGACGATAAGGTTACGCAAGTACTTTGAAGCGGAGTCTTGTTGTAAAAAAGAACCCACCCTCTCGCAAAGAACGCGAGAAGGGTGGGGCCCCGACGGGCTTACTGTGGGGATGTCTCTTGAGTTGCAGGAGCCACCGGGGGTGCCGGGACTGAGGACGCTGCCGGCGTACTGGCGGTTACTTCGGAGGCTGGAGCTGTAGCCGGGGCCGCCGGAGTTTCGCTTTTGGCGGCCGTGGTTTCGGATGCTGCTGGAACCGGCGTCACCGGATTGATCTTCACGGTGGCCAGGATTTTCTCCAGGCGGTTGAAGACCTTGTCGCGATCGACATGCTTCATTCCACCTTCCGTCGGACGCGCCACCGTGGTGACGTTCAACGCGAACTCGTAGCAGGCGCCGTTTTCGAAGGCGTGGAAATATTTGACATCGCTCTGCGTGGTTCCCTCCCCTGCGACGGCT
>Ga0209488_10003848_pt1 | contig 11910 bp, 6 predicted proteins | sample Rivendell_Oct201_8_FD_188349 | JGI IMG/M metagenome (GOLD analysis project Ga0209488, IMG submission 188349) | Vadose zone soil microbial communities from the Eel River Critical Zone Observatory, Northern California, USA -... | ecosystem: Environmental > Terrestrial > Soil > Vadose zone >...
ACGAAGGCCTTACTCTGTCCAACGAGCGTCGGAGCCGTGACCGCCAGGGCCGAGAGCAGCGCGAGCGTCGCGGAAAGCTGTTTGGTCATCGGCATATTGTGCATCGACTCTGCACGCCCCTCAGTGATAAATTAGGCGTCCGCGAAGGTCATTGCGGCCTTGTCTATTTGCTCCTATTAAAAGAGGTTGTTGAGAACCATGAGCCAGAAGGGCTTAGAAGGCGTACTGCAAGCGGCGGGAAATCCGGTGACCCTGCTCCGCAACTCGCAGATTGGTGCGTACGTGTACCCGGTCGTCCCCTCGGAATATTCGAACTGGCGCGACGAGCAGAAGGCGTGGCGCGACAGCTGCGTCCTGTTCGATCAGTCGCACCATATGGCCGAGCAGCTCGTCGAAGGGCCCGACGCGCTGAAGCTGTTCTCCCACATGGCGACCAACAGCTTCGCGAAGTTTCCCGTGGACCGCGCCAAGCAGTTCGCGCCCTGCACGCCGTACGGCCACGTCATCGGCGACGGCATCCTGTTCCATCTCGAACAGAACAAGCTGCTCTACGTCGGCCGCGCGCCGGCGGCCAACTGGATTCAGTTCCACGCCGAAACCGGCGGGTTCAACGTCAAGACCTCGCGCGACGATCGCTCCCCGTCGATCACGGGCGGCAAGGCGGTCAACCGCCAGCACTACCGCTACCAGATTCAGGGGCCGAACGCGAAGCACGTCATCGAGAAGCTGAACGGCGGCCCGGTGCCCGAGATCAAGTTCTTCAACATGGACGCGATCACCATCGCGGGCCGCAAGGTGCGCGCGCTGCGCCACGGCATGGCCGGCGCGCCGGGACTCGAAGTGTGGGGCCCGTACGCCGAGCGTGAAGAAATCCGCGCCGCGATCGTCGAAGCCGGCAAAGACTTCGGCCTGCGCCAGGTCGGCAGCCGCGCCTATCCGTCGAACACGCTCGAGTCGGGATGGATTCCCTCGCCGCTGCCCGCCATCTACACGGGCGACAAGCTCAAGGCGTATCGCGAGTGGCTGCCTGCCAACGGCTACGAAGCGACGGGATCGCTGGCCGGCAGCTTCGTCTCGAACAAGATCGAGGACTACTACACCAACCCCTACGAGCTCGGGTACGGGCCGTTCGTGAAGTTCGATCACGACTTCATCGGCCGCGAGGAGCTCGAGCAGATGTCGAAGACGCCGCAGCGTCACAAGGTGACGTTCGCGTGGAACGCCGACGACGTGCTGAAGGTGTTCAAGTCGCTGCTCGAGGGCGGCGATCCTTACAAGTTCCTCGACGCGCCGCTCACCAACTACGGCTCGTCGTCGTACGACAGCATCAGCAAGGGCGGCAGAAACGTCGGCTTCTCGATGTTCGCCGGCTACAGCTACAACGAACGCTCGTTCCTCTCGCTCGGCATTGTCGATCCGGACGTCAAGAACGGCGACGACGTCGTCCTCGTGTGGGGCGAGGAAGGCGGCGGCACGAAGAAGGCCACCGTCGAGCGCCACAAGCCACTTGAAATCCGCGCCGTCGTGAGCCCGGTGCCGTACTCGAAGGTCGTGCGCGAGACCTACGAAGCGGGCGCCGCTGGCTGGCGCGCCGGTCAGAAATGATCCCGCCAGTCGGTGAAGCTGTTCCCTTCGGCGCTTATCGGCGTATGCGTCCTCCTGTCTCTTCCCGCGGCGGCTGCCGCCGCGGGATCCTCCTTCACTGAAGACGTCCCCGTGCGCGGCGGCATCGCCGCGCTGGCCGACGCCATCCCGATCGCCCCGGCGCCCGACCGCGCGCGCTTCATCAGCGAAGCGGTTCGGGTCGTGTACTCGTGGCCGCAGACCGGCCCGTACGCGAACGAGCCGATGCGCCGCCGCATCGCCGCGTACTTCGCGGACGCCGCCTCGGCGACGACGCGCGACGACATTCCGGTGCCGCTGACAGCGGCGCTCTGGAGTCAGGCCGTCTTTCACCGGACGGTGACGGCTGACGATCTCGCCGGCGCCATCCTCTCCGATCGCTCCGCGTCGCTCCTCTGCTACGGACTCGCAGGACTGGACGACGAGACGCTCGCGTTCTTCGCCAGCCACACGTCGCTCGTCTCCCGCATCGCCGAGCGCACGCCAGCCGTGTTCGCCGCCTTCGGTGAAAGCGTCCACGTGCGCAACGGACGCGTCGCCGTACCCGGCGGGCCCGCGGCCGCGGCGGCCTGGGAATCGGTCGTCGGTGAGAAGCTCGAGCGACCCGATCGATTTGTCCAGCAGCTCTTCGAAGCCGATCGCGGACGGCTCGCCTACCTGTTCGACGTTCTGTCGCACGTGGACGCGGCCACGCTTGACGCGACCCTCGGGAGGCCCGACGCGCTGAAGCGCCTTGCCGCGCTCGCCCGCCGTGGATTTCCCGAATGGGACATCGCCTCGGCGCCGTTTGCCCGCTCGACGGCCGCATTGTCGGCGTTCTTCGCGCGTCTCCAGACGACAGCGGGCCCCGAGCGCGACGCGAGCGCGCTCGGCACGACGGCGTTCTGGCTGCGCGCGTTTGACGAGAGCGGGGCGGCGGGCGACACGAAAGCCGACATCGCCTGGCTCGCCGAGGCGATCACCGGCCATCCGGCGCGCGAACGAGAGCGCCGGCTCGAGCTATTCAGCTTCGTCGCACGCGTGTTCGGGACGTCGGCGGGCGGTGACGACACGATCGCCGCCGCGCGCGCGTTCGCGTCCTTCGGCGGCCTGATGCTGACGCTCGAGCGAATGGGCGTCCGCACACCCGCGACGTATGTCGAAGCGGGCCAGCAGGCGGAAAGGCTGACCGCGCTCGACTCGAGCCGCGGCGCGGTCGCGCTCGCGCAGTTCCAGGGATCGCTGGCGCTGCTCGTGCGGCTCGTTGCCCTCCACACGATCGACCGGCCGGCCGGAGAGGCCCTGGCACGCCAGTTGTTCGCCCTGCACCTGGATGACACCGGACACTACAGCGGCGCGGTCGCCTCGTGGATCACCGATCGCGTGATCCCTGCGCTGCCGGCGACCGCATCCGCGAGCGCTGACGAAGCGATCCTCGGAGCGGCGGCTGGCCTGCGGGAGACGGCATCGCCCGCACGCGTGGAGTGGGAGGGCCAGCGCTACCGCGTCGATCCCGGCCGGGCCGAACTGGCGCGGCTCAGGCGCGCGCGCACTCGGCAGGAAAGCGTCACGTTTGCCACGGCCCTCGACCTGTCGGCGCTGGTACGCCGGCTGACGGCAGCTGCACCCACGGCCGACGCCGCACGCGACGCGGCAGCGGCGCTCGACGCTGCCGCCACCGAACTGGCTGTGGCCGAACGCGCGGCTGACGAAGCGGCGATTCGCGCCCTGCGGGACGCCGCGCGAACGCTCAAGAACGTCAGCCGTCCAGCCGACGTGACGGACTCGCGTCGCCTCGCTGCGTCGCTCGCGCCAATCGCCGACGCCCTGGTGGGCAACGCGCTGCTCTCGCTCGCGTATGCCTGCGACCTCGGCGATCCGGACGGGACCGTGCTCATCGCTGGCGATCCGGCGCGGCGCCACGACTTCGGGTACGACGTGCCGGGCCGCGACGCCCGCGTGAAAGCGTTGTGGGGCATCGCGTCAGTCGAAACGCGGCATGGCCCCTGGCATCTGGTGGGATCGGCGCTCGCGCTCGACGTGGCCATGGCGCCGCTGGCGCTGCGCCGCATTACCGTCGATCGCGTGCCCGAATCGCCGATGCTGAATCTGATGCAGCGCGACGGCTTCGCGGCAAGCGTGGCCGTCATGAGCTCCGCCGATCTGTCCGATGCCGATCGCGATCGCATCGCCGACCACATCAGCGACGGACGCCGGCGGGTCGCGCAGCTCGCCGACCGCGCGGACACGGCCGATGCCGTCGCGCGCGAGATCGATCTCGACGGCTGGCGCGCCCGCGCGCTCGCCTGGACGACGGCGCACGATCGGGAACGGATCCCGGCACTCTTCTCGCTGACCGAACTGCTCGTGCTCGGCGGCGGCTCGCCCGCCGTGTTCAACGCGTGGGGCACGTACGCCTTGAGAACCGCCGGGTGTCTCTGTTCGCGTCTGGCGCGGCCCGCCGAATGGCGCCTCTGGTGGGGACTCTCCCAAGCTGGACTGCCGGCGACGCTCGTCGCCGATTTGCCGCTGAACGTCGCAGTGGTACTCCATAATCTGCACTTACCGGCCGTGCTCGCAAAGCCCGTGCTGGCTGCTGCCATGCAGGATTTCGTGGACGCCACGAACCCCATCGACGGGAACGACTGGCTGACGCTGTCACGCGCCGCGCAGGCCGTGGACCGTCTGCGCTTCGAGGATTACATCGCGTCGGCGACTGCCGACGGTCCGCTCGTCGCCGAGTCGGACGGCCCTGACAGATAGATGACACGCGGGGCCCTGCTGATGCTCGCCGGCGTCCTCGCGTCCCAGGCGGCGCCTGCCCCTGACCTGGCGATCGTGTCGCCGGCGCCGGACGCCTACCTCAGCGGGACCACGGTACTGCGCGCGACGCTGACGCCCGCCGACGCCGCCGCCCGGGTCGTGTTTTCCGTGGACGGCAAGCAGGTCTGCGACGCGAGCGCGCCGCCCTTCGAATGCAGCTGGGAAGCCGGCTCGACCATCGCCGCCCACCAAATCCGCGTCGTCGCCGATCTGAAAGCCGGCGGGCGGATCGTCAAGACCCTGCGGACGAAAGCGCTTGGCTACGCTGAAAAAGTCGACGTCGAGGTCGTGCAGATCATCGCCACGGTGATGGACGGCTCCGGACACTTCGTGACGGGGCTGCCGCGCTCGGCGTTTCACATCGAGGAAGACGGCAGGGCGCAGGCGATCTCGCATTTCGGCGCCGAGGACGTGCCGCTCGAGCTCATCGTGGCGTGCGATGTGAGCGGCAGCATGACGCCGGCCATGCCGCGGCTGAAGGCCGCCGTGAAGGCGTTTCTCGCCGATGTGCCGGTCCGCGATCAGGTGTCGCTCCTTGGGTTCAACGACAGCATCTTCGCGCTGACGCGGCGCGCCATCGACCCGGCCGAGCGCATCCGGGCGGTGGATCGCCTCGCGCCGTGGGGCGCGACGGCGCTGTACGACGTCATCCTCAAAGGCGTGGACATGCTCGGCAAGCAGCCGGGCCGCCGCGCGATGATTGTCTTCAGCGACGGCGAGGATCAGGGCAGCCACGCCTCCATCACCGACGTCGAGCGGCGCCTGCAGGCGAGCGACGTGACGCTGTACATGATCGGCCAGGGCCGCGGCGTCGAAGTCGAAGCGCTCAAGAGCGTGATGCAGCGCCTCGTCGAGCCGACGGGCGGCCGCGCGCTCTCCACCGACAACATCGATCAGCTGCACGCGGCGTTTTCGGACCTGCTCGAGGAGCTGTCGAATCAATATCTGCTCGGCTACGAGTCCACGAACGCGAAGCGCGACGAGGTGTTCCGGAAGATCTCGGTACGCGTGGATGGCCAGAGCCGTGTCCGCGCGCGCCAGGGGTATCGCGCGGTTGCACCCAAGTAAGTCAGAAGGAAGAAGTCAGAACTGAGAAGTATGCGCATAGCATCCGCGGCGCTCGTGGTCGTCGTCCTCCTCGTTACCGTGCCTGCGGTGCCGCGCGCGCAGGACGCACAGGCGCCCAGCTTCCGTGCCGGCGTCGAAGCTCTTCCCGTCGACGTTGCCGTCGTTGACGACCGCGGGCAGCCGATTCGCGATCTGCTGGCGGCAGACTTCAGCGTGCGCATCGACGGGCGGCCGCGCCGCGTCGCCAGCGCGCAGTGGGTTGCGGCGGGCACGGCGACGAGCGCCGCCGCCGCGCCGATTGTGCCGGAGGGCTTCGTCTCGAACCAGTCCGCGGCCGGCGGCCGGCTGATGGTGCTCGTCGTGGACCAGCCGAACATCTCGTTCGGCGAGATGGTGCCGATGCGCGACGCGATCAACCACTTCATCGATCGGCTGTCGACCTCCGATCGCGTCGCGGTCGTGGGCCTCGGCCAGCCCTCGGTCAGCACACCGTTCGTCAACGACAAAGCCCAGCTCAAGCAGGCCATCGCGCGCATTCCCGGACAGCGCCAGATGCAGGGCGGCGGCAGCACGCACGAGATTCCGACGACCGCCGCCATGGCGATCGATCGCGGCGACAACGCGGCGGACGCGGCGCTGGAGCAGGTGGCCGCGCGTGATTGCCCCGGCCAGACTCAACGGCAGCGCGAAGTGTGCAAACAGGAGATCAGGGGCGAGGCGATGGCGATCGCCTCGGAGGCGCGCCAGGCCGGGGACTTCACCCTGACGAGCCTGCGCGAGGTGCTGACCTCGCTCAAAACCATCGAGGGCCCCAAGACGCTGATGTTCGTGTCGCAGGGATTCTTCTCCGATCGCGAACGCGGGGACGATACGGGACGGATCAGCGAGCTGGGCACGCTGGCATCCTCGGCGCGCGTGAACATCTACTCGCTCCGCCTCGAGGAGACGAACGACATCACGCGGGGCAAGGCGACGCAGCCGCAGTTGAATCAGGAAGACCAGCTGCTGAAGCGGTACGGCCTCGAGACACTGACCGGAGCCGCCGGCGGCGCGCTGTTCAACGTCACGGGCAACGGCGAAGGCGTGTTCGACCGGCTCACCTCTGAGCTCTCCGGCTACTATCTGCTCGGTCTCGACGCGGAGCCGCGCGATCGCGACGGCAAGGCCCATCCCCTCCGCGTCGACGTGTCGCGCAGGAACGTCAGCGTGCGCGCGCATCGGACGATGGTCGCAGGCCTCGGCGACACGGCGACCGCAGCCGTCGTCCGGACGCCGGAGCAGATCGTCACCGCGGCGCTCGGCTCCCCTCTTCCGGCGTCGAGTCTGCCGATTCGCGCGATCGCGTTTTCATTCCGCGGCCTCGATGCCGGAAAAGTCAGGCTGCTCATTCACGCCGAGATCGGCGCGGGGTACACGGCGCCGCAGCGGCTCCCGGTGGCGTACTACGTCTTCGACAAGAACGGCAAAGCGGTGGACGGGCAGATGAGCAACGTCCGGCTGTCACCGCCGGCCAACGGTCTCCCCGCGCCCGTCATCTTCACAGGCGGCGCGAGCGTGGATCCGGGCGACTACACGTTGAAGGTCGTCGTGGCCGACGGCGAGCGCGTCGGCAGCGTCGAACTACCCGTGCACGCGAGCCTTCTCGATCTGGGACGCCTGCAGCTCACTGATCTGGTGGCCGGCGGACCCGTGCCGCCGATTAACCTCCTGCGTCCAAGCGTCGGCTCCCGCGTCAGCTTCGGCGCCGTGCAGGGATACATCGAGGCGTACGGCCCCGACGCGGCCACGCTTCGCGTGAAATTTGAAGTGGCGTCTGAAGAACGCGGCCCCGCGATTCTGAACCTCGACGTCCAGGGCCTGCTCGTCGGCGAGGAACGCGTCGTGTTCAGCCAGCAGGTGCTCGTGCAGAACCTTCCGCCAGGGCCGTACCGGCTGCGCGCGCTCATTTACCAGGGCAACACGCTGGTGACGACGCTCGGACGGGCGTTTGAGATCGCGCCGCCTGCGGGCGCCATCGTCGCGAGAAGCGGCGACGCCCTGTCCACGGCCCCCGCGCTCGCGCCGGGAGCGCCGCTGTACCTGCCGGTCGAGGCGCGCGATCTTCAGCGCGTGTTCGATCGCGACGCCGCGCTGAAGGCCGAGACGCTCGACGCGTTTACGGCGCGCGTGCCGCCGTCGGGGCGCGCGGCCTTCGACGAGGGCATCGCGCACTTGCAGAAGAAGGAATACCGGGACGCGGAAGCCAGCTTCAAAAAGGCCGTGCAGCCTGACGCCGAGAGCGCCGGAGCCCTGGCCTATCTGGGCGTGACCTACGCGGCGGCCAACCGCGACACGCAGGCCGCCAACGTCTGGCGAACGGCCATGGCGGGCGCCGACGATTTACCGCAACTGTACGAATGGCTCGGCGACGCGCTGTTGCGGCTCAAGTCGTCGGGCGAGGCGCGGCCCATTTTCGAGGAGGCGATGACGCGCTTCCCCGCCGACGCGCGGTTCCTGCGTCCGCTCGCCTTGCTGTACGCGACGTTCGGCAAGGGCGTGGACGCCGCCCGGCTGCTGGAAAAGTCGATCGCGAGCCGGCGCGACGATCAGACGCTGCTGTTCCTTGCGGTTGAATGGATCTTCGACGCCCATCGCGGCGGCGCGGTGGTGCACGATCGCGCCGAGGACGCCCGGCTGGCGCATGAATACGCGGCGCAGTACCTGAAGGCCGGCGGGCTCAACGAGCCGCTCGTCAAACAGTGGCTCGGCTATCTGGACAAAGAAACGCCGTAGCGCCCGCGCCAGTCGGTCCACGCGCGGCTGAGCTGATCGCGGAAGACCCACCCGGCCGCGGCGGCGCCCACCAGCATCAGCCCGATCATCAGCACCGCGATGAGCGCGCGTTCGCGCCACCTGCCGGCCGTCTCGGCCGGCGACAGCCCGAGCTGCTGCGACACTTCTTCGACGAAGTCACCATCAATCCGGCTGGCGGACGCCTGATACCCCAGCGTCAGCGCGCGATCGCACATCTGGTTGATCACGCCGGGGACGCCGTGTGACAGCGAAAAGATTCTCCGGATCGCCGGCTCGCTGAAATCGACGCGCTCACCACGTCCTGCCACGGCCAGACGATGCGCGACGTAGCCGGAAACCTCGTCCTCTTCGAGCGGCCCGAGTTTCACGCGCGATTTGACTCGTTGATCGAGGGCGCGCAGGTCGCCGGCGCGTAACTGCTTCGTCAACGCCGGCTCACCGACGAACACCAACTGCAGCAGCCCGACGCCGGCAGCCACCTCCGCCAGCCCGCGCAGCTCTCCAAGCACGGCGCTCGACAGGCTGTCCGCGTCGTCCACGATGACGAGTGCGGAGGCCTGGAGGACGGCCAGCGAGCTCAGGAAGTCGCGCAGGGTCCGTGCGAGATCGTCGCGCGACGCCGCGGCGAGGCCGGCGGCGGCGTCCTCCGGCGAGACGACGCCGAAGTCCACAAGCAGCGTCCTCAGGAGCGCCTCGGGCGAGGCCGCGGCCTGCGCCACGAACGACACCAGCGTGCGGCGATCGAGCTGGTCTACGAGGGCGCGGCACAGCATCGTCTTGCCGATGCCGGATTCGCCGGTAAGGACGGCCACCGTGTCGCGGCGGCCGACGGATGCGACGAGTTCCTGGAGCGCGCGATCGTGCGCGGCGCCGTGATAGAGAAACCGCAGATGCGACGCCGCCCCAAACGGCTTTTCGTCGAAGCCGTAGAACGTCTCGTAGGTGACGCCGCGCGCCGGCGCCGGAGCCGGATAGGCGCGGCGCTTGCTGGCGACGCGTGGCGGCTCGACGGCGGCAATGGGTGGCGGCGCCGTGGTGGTGTCGCGGACGGGCAGCTCTGGCGCGGTGGAAGCACGTGACGCGGTTGGGGGAAACAGATCGAGCAGGGTACGCGGCGAGCCGGCGGCCGGCACAGAAGCGGCGGCTCCTGGCGCTGCCGCGACAAACGGCGAGTCAAACGTGGCGGTGAGCGCAGCGGAAGCGGCGGTGATTGCCGCAAACGCGGATGGCGGCAGCCAGGGCGGCGGCTCAGGCAGACCGGCGGCGGACGGCGGCGGCGCCGAGTGCGCGGCCAGCGGCGGTGGCGGCGCCTGTTGTGGAAGGGGCTCGACGTTGCTCACGGGAACGGCTCTGCCGCTCGGGCCGGAAAGACCCCGGTCGAGGTCCGACAGGCTCGTGACAAAGCTGGGGTCGTCGGCCAGCGATCGTTTCGTTTGCCGCTCGTCCAAAGTCCGCTAATACTCCCATTTTCAGGTACCTCCGGGCTAGAGGGGCGTCGACAACGTGTCCCGGCGCGGGACACGTTGTCCCATTCCAAAACATGCAGATTCAACCTCTTGCAACTAAATGAGCTATATAGGACAATCAGCTTCGCTTAATGACTCTACTGTCATACAAACGTACATATTCATCTCGGAGCACAACGGGGCGGTTGTGTGTACAAGGGCTTCGGCACCAGTCGTTTAGGGACGTATTACAAACATGGATCCGGAGTTGCTGACGTTCGCCCTTCGGACGGGGATTGTGTGGCTTGTTGACGGTCCCCACCGATGGCAACGGTACTGGTGGCAACGGTAAATGATGAGCAACGAATCCACTGTCTTCACGCCTCCCAACTGGCGAGCTCAGCTACCGACGCTGGCGGCGCGGCTCGTGACGCTGCGCGAGCCGCTGGCGTCGGATCTTCGTCCGCTGATGGACCTGCTGCTCCTCGCCGACGCGTCACGCTTCGGCATTGACGAGCCGGTCTCGGAAGTGTCTGTGCAGCAGCTGCTCGATCGCATCTCGCGCGATCGCGAAGCGGGCATCGCGTTCTCGTTCCTCGTCACGATCAGCTCGTCGCGCGCGGTCATCGGACTCGTGCAGGCCCGGCAGATCGACTTGAGCTGGGAGAGCGCCGAGTGGGAATGCACGCTCGCGCCGTCCTGGCGCGGCACGGGCGCGTTTCTGGAGACGGCGCGGCTCGTCGGCTCGTTTGCCTTCGGTTCGGTCGGTGTCCATCGGCTCGAAGCGCGCGTGCTCCTGCAGAACGGCCGCGCCAACGGCGCGCTTCGCAAGATGGGCGCCGTGCAGGAGGGCGTGCTGCGCGAATCGGTGCGCCGCGGCGCGGAGTATCTGGACCAGGTGCTGTGGTCGGTGCTGAAGGAAGACTGGGGCGAACACTGGGTGTCGACCGCCCCGCGCGTCCATTGACCCCATCATCAGGATGACCCAGCTTCCGCTCGCGGGCCGCGTCTACGTAGCCTCAGTCATCGTCGCGGGCGCGATCGTCGTCGGAGTCTGTCTTCCCCTCGCCAGTTTCACCCATCAGCCCGTGCTGTTCGCCGTCCTTGTGGGGCTGGCATCGGCGGCAGCGGCATTGAAGGTCACGCTTCCGCTCACGACCGGCGGCTCGACGATGTCGGTGTCGTACGCGGTGGATTTCGCGGCGCTCCTCCTCCTCGGCCCGCACGAGACGATGGTCGTCGCCATGGCCGGCGCGTTCTGCCAGTGCCACGTCAACACGAAAGAAAAGAACCCGCTCTACCGGACGCTCTTCAGCATGGCCGCCCTGGCGCTGACGGTGGAGGGCGCAGGCCTCGCGTTGTTGTGGCTGACCGAGTCCGCGTCGCCAGGCAGCTTCTCGGCGATCGCACGTCCGCTGGTCGGCGCCGCGACGGTGTACTTCCTGCTGAACACCGGCTTCATCGCGACGGCGATCGCGCTGTCGACGGCCCAGCCGATCTGGACGACGTGGCAGACCAACTTCCTGTGGAGCGGGCCGAGCTACTTCGTCGGCGCCGGCACGGCGGCGGTCGCGGCGGTGCTGGTCACGCGGACCGGCTACTGGTTCGCGCCGCTCGGCTTCGCGCCGATCTACCTGACGTACCGGACCTACAAGGTCTACATGGGCCGCATCGAGGGCGAGCAGCGGCACGTGCAGCAGACCTCCGACCTGCATCTGGCGACGATCGAAGCGCTGGCGCGCGCGATCGACGCGAAGGATCAGAACACGCAGATGCACATCCGCCGCGTGCAGATGTACGCGGCCGGCATGGCGAAGGCGGTCGGCCTGTCGCCGGCGGCGATTCAGGGCGTGAAAACGGCGGCGTTGCTGCACGACATCGGCAAGCTCGCCGTGCCCGAGCACATTCTCTCGAAGCCCGGCCCCCTGACGCAGGAAGAGTTCCAGAAGATCCGCATCCACCCCGAAGTCGGCGCCGAGATCATCGCGGCGGTGCCGTTTCCCTACCCGGTCGCGCCGATTATCCTCAGCCACCACGAGCGGTGGGACGGCAAGGGCTATCCGCAGGGCCTCAAGGGCGAGGAAATTCCGATCGGCGCGCGCATTCTGACGATCGTGGACTACTTCGACGCGGTCACGACCGAGCGGCCGTACCACAAGGCGCTGTCGCATGAGAGCGC
>Ga0209488_10003849_pt1 | contig 11908 bp, 13 predicted proteins | sample Rivendell_Oct201_8_FD_188349 | JGI IMG/M metagenome (GOLD analysis project Ga0209488, IMG submission 188349) | Vadose zone soil microbial communities from the Eel River Critical Zone Observatory, Northern California, USA -... | ecosystem: Environmental > Terrestrial > Soil > Vadose zone >...
CGCGGCATGGCCGCGGTGCAGCAGAACATCGCCTACAAGCGCGAATTGCTGCCGGGCGATATCGTCGAGATCAGGAGCAGGCTGCTTGAGATCCGCGAAAAATCGATCCGCCTTCTGCACGAGATGCGCAATGCCGAGACCGGCGAGATCGCCGCGACCTGCGAGACCACCGGCGTGCACATGGACCGGCAGGCGCGCAAGTCCGCACCGTTCGAGGAAGCCATCCGCATCACGGCGATGCGGCACCTCGCGGCCGTCGAGCCTGCGGCAGCCTGAGCAGCCATGTCCCGCTTTGAGCCGAAAAATCCGGATTTTCGTAACGTGGCGGCCGAGACCTTCGCCCGGCAGCAGGCGATGCGCACGCTCGGCATTACGATCGCGCGGCTCGAGCCCGGCGAGGTCGATCTCGCGATGGCCTATTCGTCTGACTTCACCCAGCAGAACGGATTTGTGCACGCCGGGATCATCACGGCCGGACTGGATACCGCCTGTGGCATCGCGGCCTTCACCCTGATGCCGGCGGGCTCAGATATTCTCACCGTGGAATTCAAGACCAACCTGCTGGCCCCCGCGATGGGCACGCGGTTCGCATTCCGCGCCGCCGTCGTCAAGCCCGGCCGAACCCTGACGATTTGCGAGGCGCGCGCCTATGCGGAGCGCGACGGCACCGAGCACCTGGTCGCGACCATGACCGGCACGCTGATGGCGCTGCAGCGGCTTGAGCCGGCAAATTCGCAGGGCAGGGATTTGGCAACAGCGAATTAACCCCCGGCGATTGACAAGCATCCGCGGCGGCCACTTGATGCAGACTGGTTCTGCCCGGGTGACGAACAATGATGCTCTCCGCGATGCAAGCTGTGCTGGGACTGGCATCGGGGGCTCTGGTCGGATTTTCGCTTGGCCTCGTCGGCGGCGGCGGCTCGATCCTCGCAGTGCCGCTGATGGTGTACGTGGTCGGCGTGCCCGAGCCGCATGTCGCGATCGGCACCAGCGCGATCGCGGTGGCGGCGAATGCGGCGGCCAATCTCTCCAATCATGCGCGCGGCGGCACGGTGATGTGGTCGTGCGCGTTGCCATTCGCTGCCGCCGGCATTGCCGGCGCGCTCGCGGGATCGGTGCTCGGCAAGATGATCGATGGCCACAAGCTGCTCGCGCTGTTCGCGCTGATCATGCTGGTGATCGCAGCGCTGATGCTGAAGACGCGGTCGCGGGTCGGCCTCGCCGACGTCAAGATGAACCGAGCCAATACGCCCGCCATCGTCGGCCTTGGTCTGGCCACCGGAACGCTGTCCGGATTTTTCGGCATCGGCGGCGGATTTTTGATCGTGCCGGCGCTGATGCTGGCAACCGGCATGTCGATCATGAACGCGGTCAGTTCCTCGCTGGTCGCGGTGACCGCGTTCGGCCTGACCACGGCTGCGAGCTACGCCTGGTCTGGCCTGATTTCGTGGGAACTGGCGGCCTTGTTCGTCGCGGGCGGCATTACCGGGGGACTGATAGGCACCCGCTCGGCGCGGCACCTTTCGGAGCGGCGCGGCGCGCTTAATATTGTATTCGCGATCGTCATTATTGCCGTGGCGATCTATATGCTGGCGCGTAACGTATCGCTATCTTGAGCGTAGAACAGATCGGGCCGCCGCGGGTCGCAACGAGACCAGACATGAAAAAATCGATCGATCAAGCCGGGCTGAAGCCGGCACCCAGCCGGCGCGAAACGCTCGGCTTGCTCGGCGCAGGCGTGCTTGGTGCCACTCTCGCATCCGGCTCGGTGCTCGCCCACGACGAAGATAAGGTGCTGACCGAAGCGCTGGTGCTCCGCGATCCCGACATTCCCGTGCTCGGAAATTCCGATGGCGACATCTCGATCGTCGAATACTTCGATTACAACTGTCCCTACTGCCGCAGGGTCGCGCCCGAGATTCGTCAGGTGGTGCAGGACGATGGCAAGGTGCGGCTGGTGCTGAAGGACTGGCCGATCCTCGGCGAAGTCTCGAAGATCGCGGCGCGGATGGCGCTGGCGACCAAATACCAGGGCAGGTTCGTCGAGGCCCATGAGGCGTTGATCGGCGTCAGTTCAAGACTGACCGAGCCGCGCATTCGCGAATTGCTCGCGGGCGCCGGCATCAACATGGACCGCCTCAACGGCGATCTCAAGGCGAAAGCGAAAGAGATCGACGCCATCCTCGCGCGCAACAACGATCAGGCGCTGGCCTTCGAATTCCGCGGCACGCCGTCCTTCATCGTCGGCAAATTCCGCGTTCCCGGCGTTTTGACCATGGCGCAATTCGAGCAGGTGATCGCCGACGCACGCAAGGCAAAGGCGAGCAACTAGCATTCACAAAAGCAGAGGACGCCCTCGCGGAAACGAAGGCGCCCATGGTTTGCGAATGTATCCGCGCGGTTACTTCGACGAGATCTTCACCCAGTCGTCGTGGGCGCGCGTCTTCAGCGCCTTCCAGTCGGCCGCCGCGACGTCCCAGTTGACGAGCGTTCGGTTGGTCTGCGCGACCTGGCCGTTAGCGACGCTCGACGTCTGCCAGGAATCGTAGAGATAGACGCCGCAAAACAGCAGCAGCGCGCCCAAGATCATTCCGAAAAACGTCTGCATGGCTGTCCTCCAATGACCGCTGACAACGCGGGCAGGGGAGGATGGTTCCGCCCGAAACCAAAGCGCTTCGGCATGGTTCGTTCACGCGCCGTTCAGCCATTGCAGAATCGCAGCGTTCATCTCGCGCGGATAGGTGTGGCTGAGATCGTCAAGCTCGCGATAGGTGACATTTGCGCCCGCGGCCGATAGCGCCTCTCGCGTCTGCCGCGCCACCTGCACGGGAAACATCCAGTCCAGCCGGCCGTGCACGATGTGGATCGGAAGCCCGCGCAGCCGGTCGGGATCGGCCATTTCCGCCATCAGCGGATGGAAGGTGGCGGACACTGGCGCCAGATGGGTGAACGGCGAGGCGCCATCGAGCCCGCTGACGTAGCAGAAAGTGCCGCCGTCGCTCATCCCCGTCATCAGCATTTTAGTGGGGTCGACATTCCAGCGCGCGCACACCGAATCGAGAATGCGCACGAGATTCGGCGTGTCGGTGTCGTCGCCCATCAAGGCCCAAGTGCTCTTGCTTGGCGCCGGGCCGGTCGCGGTCGGCGCGACCAGGATCGCGCCACGGCTGCGCGCATCGCGCAGCCAGCTCCACAGAAAAGCGCGGCCGTTGCCGCTGCCGCCATGCAGCGCCATCACCAGCGGCCATTTGCGATCCGGCGTATAGTACTCCGGAACATAAAGCGAAAAGCCGCCGCGACTGCCGGGTTCGTTGTTATTGTGGATGATGCCGGTGTTGTCATTGGCGGGTGCTGCGAGCCGCGCCAGCAAGGCGGCATCGTCGCGCAACGACGGCTCGACAAAGAACTGGCTGACCGGCGGCAGCTTTGCGGCAAGCGGATAGAGCGCTTCTTGAGCATGCGGCGCGTCGCGAAGCGCCTTGAACACGGCTGTGATGTCGCCATGGCCGTTATGCACCGTGCGCAAGCCGTCGAACGCAGCGAGCGTCGTGTCGCTCGCGGTTTCGAGCGGGGTCCTGATGCCAGCAAATTCCTCGGGCCAGCCGGCCATGCGCTCACGCACCGCCTGCAACGCCTGATCCGGCGTGCCGGCGGCCTGCATCACGCGGTCGAAATCCGGCGGATTGAGATGGCGCGCCACGAAGGAGAGCGCTTCCAACGATTGCAACAGCGGCGGCAACACGGCCACGATGTCGTCCACCACGGCCTCGCTCATCGCTGGATTCCAGTCTGTCGAATGCTCTAATGCAGCCGCGGCGCCTTGAGCAATTTTGCGCGATCGGTGGACGTCAGCGTCACATCGAAGGTGACGCCTTCATGATAGATCGTGAGCGGCACGTCGACGCCGGCAGGACCGAGCGCCCACAGCTTGCGGTAAAATTCGGTCTGGCTGGAAATCTTCTCGCCGTTGACCGCGAGGATGACGTCGCCGGCCTTGAGCTCGGCACGCGCCGCCGGACCGCGGCCCGCGATGCCGACCACCACGACGCGGTTGTCGATCTCGGTCGAAAACATGCCGAGCCAGGGCCGCGCCGGCTTGTTGACCCGGCCGAATTTCCGGATGTCGCCGAGCACCGGCTTGAGCAGGTCGATCGGCACGATCATGTTGACGTGCTCGGCCTTGCCCTCGCGCTCGCGTTCGATCTGCAGCGAGCCGATGCCGATCAATTCGCCGCGCGTGGAGATCAGCCCGGCGCCGCCCCAGTTCGGGTGTGCCGGATAGGTAAAAATCGCCTCGTCGATCAGATATTCCCAGTAGCCGGCGAATTCCTGCTTGGCGACGATCTGGCTTGCGACCGATCGCGTGCGTCCGCCAACGCCGCCGACCACGACGCGATCGCCGAGCTTTGTCGTGCCGGAGGAGCCGAGCGCAAGCGGCTCGATGTCGATACCGCCGAGCGCCTGCACCAGGCCAAAACCGGTCTCGGAGTCGAAGCCGAGCGCGTGGCCTTCCACGACGCGGCCATCGCCGATATGCAGCCAAACGGCTTCAGCTTCCGTGATCAGATAGCCGATCGTCAACACCAGGCCGTCATCGATCAAGACGCCGTTGCCGGCGCGCTCGGTGCCGAGCGTCTCTGCGCTGAACGCATCCGGCGGGATGATCGAGTGCAGCCCGACCACCGACGAAAGCACTTTATCGAGATCGAAACTATAGTCGCCCGGGCGCGGCTGGAATGCCGGCGGCACTTTCCATTCGGTCAATGAGGGCATGCAGGATCTCCTGGCCTACCGGCGTGCGCACATTCCGAGACGGTCCGCGAACAGCGCGCGCGAAACTGCCGACGATCTTATTCTGCAAACGACCGTCTTGAAAGTCTCCCATGGAATGATTGTGATGGTGGTCAGCCCGCTCCGATCGGGCGCAGATCTCCAATCGGATCGCGCGGCGGCGAGCAGGTCTGCTCCGGAGCGCCGCGCAGCTTTGCCAGGCCGGCATCGATTGCTGCAATTTCTTCGCCGATCTGCGCACGGTATGCGCCGACCTTGCAGTCGGTCCTGTTTGCGGCGCCGGCAGCCAACCCTTGCCGAAGCGCCTTCATGCACTCGAGCGCCTCGATATTGCCGAGCTCACGTCGGCGCTGACGATTTGCTCGATTGCCTTGGACATGGCCAGAGAACCGTCCGCGGTGACACGTTCGCGCTTGATATTTGAGCGGCGTCGCACATTCGGAGCGACCGACAAACCAGCGAACCCGCATCTGGTTTCAGCTCCTTGGTCAAAATTTGTTTGACTTGGAACCGCCAGCCCATCGTCCGGTTGAGTCCGCAAACGAGCCTCAATTGTGGAGAACACCGATGGACGAACCCATCTTGCCCCGGCACGTGCTGGAACGCGCGGAACGACGGTGGGCATCAATACTTTCGCATCAAGCCGCCCAGCGGCCCGAAAGGAAACCTCCGGCAACGCAGCAGCCTTCGCCCGACAGCACAAGCCCGCCCAGCCAACCGCGAAACGATCGGACCGGAACCGGCTCCTCCGATTTGCGCTTGCGGCGCTGAATATTGGGAACCGCTTCGATATCCGCTGGACCTTGCATCGGCCCCCAGGAAGGACGAGCCATGAACGTGTGGTCGAATGAAAAGTACTGCGACCTGGCAAACCTGGTCCTCGGCGCGGTGCTGTTTCTCTCGCCGTGGGTGTTCGGATTTGCGGCCGGAGCCCAGTCGCAAAACGCCTGGATCACCGGCATTGTCATCGCAGTCCTCTCCATCGCCGCCCTCGCTGCGTTTGCGGAGTGGGAGGAGTGGCTGAATCTTGTCGCGGGGCTCTGGGCGATCGCCGCGCCTTGGGTGCTGGGTTTCCCGGGAACCACCGCGATGACCGTTCACGTGGTGATCGGTGTCATCGTTGCGGCGCTGGCAGCCGCGGAACTGTGGATGCGGTATCAAAATCCGCCGCGTCTGACGGCTGGCAGCTGAGACCGCGATCGAACCCCGCAACCGCAAAACAAATGGCCCCGCTTCGGCGGGGCCATCAATGTTGGCGTCTATGCGATCCGGCTCACCAGCCGGAAACCGCGTAGCCGACTTCCGCGCTGTAGTCGTAGGGAGCGTAGTCGTACGGCACCGGCGCGCCAAACGCGGGGGCCGGTACATACGCTCTACGGCTAACCACGACGCCGCGCGGCCGCACGATCGGTGGCGCCGCGATGACCGGAGCTGGTGCGACGTAAACACCACCCGGAACCACGGCCACGGGATAGGGGGCGACATAAGGGTCGGCATACGAATCGACATAGAATGTCTGCGCCGACGCGCCGGTGATGCCGAGGCCCAACGAGCCAGCGATCGCTACGCCGGCAATCGAGCAAATGCGCGATCTCGCTGTCATGTTCTGCAATCTCCTTCACTGCTTGTTACGGCTTCCAACCGAACCAACATCGCGCGCGGTCGTTCCCGGTGCCCGCGAGGTTTTTTGGCCGCAAGTTCCATCGCGACTGCCTTGCGGCTTACGGACCGGCCAGGACATCGCCGGTATCCAGCGGGCTGTTGTGTGAAGCAAACCATTCGGCGCGAAGTGCTGCGCGGCGGCGGCCGCGATCGTTGATCGGCAGCTTCAAGGCCCCGAGCAGACCCTGAACCTCCCAGCGCACCGGCAGGCGAGACGCCTCCCCGTCGACGCCGGGCATCGTCTCGCATTGCTCGTCGAATGCGGTGAGCCCGCGGGGGAAAAGATCACGATAAATCGGGCGTTCGTGGAAGCCGGTTGCGACCCGCAAACCTGCCCTGAGTGCCAGTTCCTGCAAACACCCGCAAAGCACCGGCGTGGTCGATGATCCCCGCGGCGAAAGACGATTGCGCACCACCACCCAGTCGATGAGAGCGCCGTCGACCGGCCGGCGGTGGCGACGCGCCTCGCGCACCAGTTCCCCGTAATGGCTCACGCCGGTGACCGTCAACGTGACCGGATCGAGGGTTGCCAGCACGTCGAGGTCGAGAAAACTGTCGTTAAGTGGTGTCACCAGGGTGTCGGCGATCGAATGAGCAAGCCGCATCAGGTAGCTGTCGTGCGGGGAAGTATCGATCACGATGAAGTCATGGCGATCCTGCACCACGGCAATGGCGCGCTGGAAATCGGAGAATTCGGCGGCCTCGTTTTCGTCAACTCGGGCGCCTTCGACGCGCCCGATGCAGCAGTGGGTCGGCAGCTCGAGATCGACATCGCTCCGCCGCGCCCAGCCGCGCCGATTCTCGATATAGCGGGTGAAGGTTCGCTGCCGGCCGTCGAGATCGATCGTTGCGACGCGTTGGCCGGCTTTCATCAGCGCGACCGCGAGGTGCATCGCGATCGTGGTTTTGCCCGAGCCGCCCTTCTCGTTTCCGAGCACGACAACATGCGGCGAAGAGCGCAATTGATGTATGGGCGCGGTGAGCACGGCTGCGCCTCGCAGCGTCGGTTACATTCAAGCCTGCTCGCATAGGGCCGCGGTCCGAAACGCGGCGGCAGTCCTGCACGGCAGAGGACGACACAACTGCGCAAGCCGCCGTTTGTTCCGGGCAACGCCTTCGCTCGCGCCTCGCCACCAACCATTTTTTCGCGAGGTCCCCGAAGATTGGCGGCGCGCGGGATTCGACGCCCGATTCCGGTTTGTCGCAGGCCGTCCTCAACCCGCTTTCGCGGTCACGCGCGGGATGATGCGGAACGCGCGGTTTTCCTTCAGCCAGCCGGCGCGTTCGTCGCGCAGCAGGGTGCGGCGGACCTTTCCGGAATCGTCGCGCAGACCGACGCTGACGATCTCAAAGCTTTCCGGATGCTTGTAGCGGCTGAGCAGGTCGCCGAGGAATTCGCCCATGCCGTCGGCGACCGCTTGCGAATCGGCGGCGTCGGTCAGCTCGACGATGGCGTGGATGCGCTGGCCGAATTCGGCATCGGGCAGGCCGACCACGACGCAGGAGCGCACGCCGGGATGCGCGGTTACGGCGGCCTCGACCTCCGCCGGATAGATGTTGGCGCCGCCGCGCAAAATCATGTCGGCGAGCCGGTCGCCAAGATAGAGGTAGCCGTCGGCATCGAGGCGGCCGATGTCGCCGAGCGACTCCCAGCCGTCGGAGCGGCGTTTCGGTTCGGCGCCGAGATAGTGATAGGTGCTGCCCGCCCCGTCATTCGGCAGAAAATAGATTTCGCCGGTCTCGCCTGGCGCGACGTCGTTGCCGTCCTCGCCGACGATCCGCAGCCGGCAGGTTTCGCCGATCTTGCCGACCGAGCCCTTGTGCGCCAGCCATTCGACGCCCGAGATCACGCAGGCGCCCTGCCGTTCGGTGCCGCCATAGAGCTCAAAAATTCGCTCCGGTCTAAGCCACTCGATCCATTTTTCCTTCAGCCAGGGCGGCATCGGCGCTGCCATGTGAAACACGACCTTGAGGCTGGAGAGGTCATAGGCGTTACGCACCGCTTCAGGCAGCGCCCAGATCCGATGCATCATGGTCGGCACAAAGTTGACCCATTGCACGCGGTTGGCCTCGATCAGGCGCAGCGCCTCTTCGGCGTCGAATTTCACCATCCCGGTCAGGCGTCCGCCCGCGAACAGCCCCATATGCGCCAGGATGAATGGTGCGTTGTGATACAGTGGGCCCGGATTGAGCAGCGACACGCCCTGTGGGATGCCGAGCATCTGATCGGCCGCGGTCTCGACCACCGCTGGTCCATGATCGAGAATGACCTTGGGCCGCCCGGTCGAGCCGCCGCTGGTCATCGCCTTCCAGTAGCGCGCGACGGGATTTTGCATCGGCTCGTCGGAAAAGCCTTCCGGCACAAAGTCGGCGGGCATGCGGTTGGCCGCGTTCCAGTCGGCTTCACCGCCGACCACCAGGGAAGGCTGCAGGATCTCAAGCACGGCCGCCGCCTCGCCGCGTGGCAGCCGCCACGACAGCGAGGTCGGCGTCGCGCCACACTTCCACACCGCAAAACTGGTCTCGAAAAATGTGTTGCCGTTGGGTAGCCCGATGGCGACGAAATCGCCCGGCTTGACGCCTTTTGCGGCAAAGGCGCGGGCGCGACGGTTGGCGTTACGCTCAAGCTGCTCCCAGGTCAGCGTGGCACTGCCGTGGCTGATCGCAATCGTGTCGCGCGGTTTGCGCTCGGCATACCAGCGCGGCACGTCGGCAATGGGGATCAGCATGAGGCGTTCCCATTTTGGCGGCGTGTTGATGCCGCTCTTGTGCTTCGAAGTGGCTCTTGGCCACGCGAAAACACTTCATCAACAGGAGATGCCGGGAGTCAAGACGCGAGCGATCTTACGGATCGAGCTCGGTGTCCCAATAAAGATAATCCAGCCAGCTATCGTGCAGATAGTTTGGCGGAAACAGCCGCCCGTTGCGGTGCAGTTGATGCACCGTCGGCGCGAACGGGGCCTGGCGCGGAAACATCCGCGACTGCTGCGGCGTCAGATTGCCCTTGCGCAGGTTGCACGGCGAGCACGCGGCGACGACGTTCTCCCAGGTGGTCTGGCCGCCCTTGCTGCGCGGGACGATGTGATCGAAAGTGAGGTCGTCGTCCGCCGAACAATACTGGCAGACGAAGCGGTCGCGCAGGAAGACGTTGAACCGGGTGAAGGCGGGGTGCGTGCTCGGCTTGACGAAGGATTTTAGCGACACCACGCTCGGGAGCTGGATCTCGAAGCTCGGGCTGCGCACTGCACGGTCGTAATGTTCGACGATGTTGACGCGGTCGAGAAACACCGCCTTGATCGCGTCCTGCCAGGACCAGAGCGATAGCGGGTAGTAGCTCAGCGGCCGGAAATCCGCGTTCAACACCAGTACCGGCCAACCGCCTTGCGAGACATGTGCGTTCAAGTAACGCTCCTGGCCTCCATATACGCTGCGAAGCAGCCAATGTTGACATACTACATGCAGCGTGACGGGATTGTGAAGAGCGTTGAGGGACTTATCCTGCCGGCGCGGCCCGCACAAAGGCCCGCTTGACGCCGCCCGCGGGCGTACATTGCGGCGGAATAATGATTCGGAGGGAGCATGCGTCGAGGGTTGGCGATATCAGCGATCCTGCTGGGGCTTGCGTGGAGCGGCATCGCCGCCGCGCAAACCTTTCCCGCGCGCCCCATCACCATGATCGTGCCGTTCCCGGCCGGCGGCGCCACCGACACGCTGGCGAGGTATCTCGCCGAGCAGATGCGGCCGATTCTCGGCCAACCGATGGTGATCGAGAATGCCGGCGGCGCCGCCGGTAGCCTCGGCGTCGGCCGCGCGGTGCGCGCGCCCGCCGACGGCTATACGCTGAGCATCGGCACTTCGACCACGCATATGCTGACCGGCGGTCTCTACACGCTGCCGTTCGACCTGTTCAAGGATTTGGAACCGGTGATCCTGATTGGCAGCGAGCCGCTGTTGATCGTCGGCAAGAAGAGTTTTCCGGCCGACGACTTGAAGGGCTTGATCGGCTGGCTGAAGGCCAACCCGGACAAGGCCTCGGTCGGCATTGCCGGCGTCGGCGCCACCGGCCATCTCGCCGGCATCTCGTTGCAGAAGGCGACCGGCACAAAATTCCAGTTCGTGCCCTATCGCGGTAACGGCCCCGCGATGCAGGACCTTCTGGCCGAGCAGATCGATTTGATGATCGAGCCGGCGTCGAATTTCAAATCGCTGCTCGGCGCCGGCAGCGTCAAGCCGTTCGCGATCACCGGCAAGACGCGGCTGAAATCCTCGCCGAACATTCCGACCGCGGATGAAGCCGGGCTGCCCGGCTTCGTCGCTTCGCTCTGGTACGGATTATGGGTGCCGAAGAACACGCCAAAGGACATCATTGCAACCCTGAACGCCACCATGGTGCAGATACTGGCCGCTCCGCAGGTGCAGCAGCGTTTTGAAGAGCTCGGCATCGAGATCACGCCGTTGCAGCAGCAGTCGCCGCTGGCCCTGCGCGCCTACCAGAAGGCCGAGGCGGAACGCTGGTGGCCGATCATCAAGGCGTCGAACATCAAGGTGGACTGAACGCCGGTCTCTCAGCCGTCATTGCGAGTGAAGCGAAGCAATCCAGAACCGGGACCGCGGAAGCAGCCTGGATTGCTTCGTCGCTAGTGCTCCTCGCAATGACGATGGCCGCTAGATCTTCTCCAGCTTCTGCAAGCAGCGCGCCACACCGATCTCAGCCGGCATCGGCGTATCCGGAAAGCTGGTCTTCCAGTCGGTGACGCCGACTTCGCCGAGATAGATGTCGCCTTTCGAATCCAGCGCGATGCCGTGCGGCGCCAGAAATTTGCCGGTCTCGATGCCGGGGCCGTTTTCGCCGCCGAGCCGCGCGATGCGCTTTCCTTTTGAATCGACGATCGAGAGGCGCGGGCCGAGATTCGGCACCTTGCGGTTGACCGGCATGCCCGGGCCGAGCTCGCCGATGATGAAATTCGGATGCTTGCCGCCGCAGCAGCACAGCGCGCAGGGCCGGTGCAGGTTGTTCCACTGCGTCTCGTATTTGCCGTTGCCGTCGAACACCTGCACGCGATGGTTCTCGCGGTCGGCGACATAGACCCATCCATCCGCGTCGGTTGCGATGTTGTGCACGATGTTGAACTGGCCGGGATCGGTGCCGGGCTCGCCCCAGGTTTTCAGCAATTTGCCGTCGGGCGTGTATTTGTGGACGCAGGCGTTGCCGTAGCCGTCGGAGACATAGATCTCCCCCTTCGGCGACAGCGCGGTGTGGGTGCAGCGGTGGAACGGTTCTCCGCTCATGAACGGCGCCGGCTTGTTGGGGATGCCGATCGTCAACAACACCTTGCCGCTGGTCGAGCATTTGCGCACCGTATGGTCGCCGTCATCGGTGCAATAGAGATTGTGGTCGGCATCGATGTGCAGGCCATGGGCGCGGGAAAACAGGCCTTCGCCCCAGCTGGTGATG
>Ga0209488_10003851_pt1 | contig 11904 bp, 17 predicted proteins | sample Rivendell_Oct201_8_FD_188349 | JGI IMG/M metagenome (GOLD analysis project Ga0209488, IMG submission 188349) | Vadose zone soil microbial communities from the Eel River Critical Zone Observatory, Northern California, USA -... | ecosystem: Environmental > Terrestrial > Soil > Vadose zone >...
TACAACTGGTCGTGTATTACGAGGCAAGGGCTTATCTCGCTTGGAAGGTATTACCTAAGTTAACTACCAATTGCAAGGTTTTGTCACTTTTTCTGATGGATGACAACAACACGCGCTGCATTCCTTCCGCAGCCGCCTCACCCCGGCGTAGCTATAATCGATGGCCTATACTACGCATTATAAATGGGGAACACCTTCACCTACCGGTGTGGTATCGTATTCTTGCAGCTTGCCTCTGATTTCCCTCCGCCATGTCTACCACTCGGAGACGTTCGACTCCGCGACTTCACAGGCCACTGACACCGACACCAGCAACGCCTGAGCCATGGGCACTGCCTCCTTTCGACGACGCACGGGCGGAAATCACCCTGCGTTCTAGCGACGGAGTGACCTTCCGCGTCTTCAAAGCCATTCTCTCCATTGCCTCCCCCGTCTTTGCTGACATGTTCAAAATCCTTCCGCCTGTCGGTGCGTCCCCAAACAACGAAGCACTACAGTCTGAGGTGATCCCTGTCTCGGAGCGCTCTGAGGAGCTAGACTTTTCCCTTCGTCACCTTTACCCGATTCGATCCACCGGTGGGGTCTCGTTAAGTCGAATGGGCGCTCTCGCCGAGTTTGCGCGCAAATACCGCATCAATGCGTTGACGAAAACTATCACGCGCTATCTGACGAACAGCGTCGAGCATGACCCCGTTAATGTTTACGCCATCGCCATCACATCCGGATACAAGGATATCGTGGCAAAGGCTGCTCGATCGTGTCTAAACTTTCCATTTTCTGATCTCCGGTCCCCGTGTGTGCAACACATCGCGGTGGAGCTTCATGTGGAACTCCTTAGATATCACATTGCATGTGGGGAGGCTGCCAGCGCTGTCGCATCAGAGCGAAACTGGTTCTCCTCGCTTAGCCAAGACGTCGTCTTCATTTCCATCGGGAGCAAGAGTGGGTCCCAGTGCGCGTCATGCACCGCGCAAGATTACACCGACAAGATCTCTAACCTATACGGTGCGCTTCTATCTACAACACAGCTTTTACTCCGATTACGATGACCAAGTGTTTCCAGGAAGAATATACGGCCCATTGTGTTTATGGAATTACTTGCATCGTGCCACCCTCGTCCTCGCACGTCATCCGACTGCAAAAGCAGTTACTACGGAAGAATTCGTATTAAAATTTAATGATTGCCCCTCTTGTTCAGAGGGTATGCGAAGACGTATGCTCGAATTCAGCGTAGTCTTTGGGAGAGAAATACAGAAAGCAGTTCAGCGTGTACGTGTACTATCGTCCCCCCTGTTCCCTGTTTGCAATGTCCGTCCAATAATGCGTGGTTTCACCCGGCAGGTTCCTTTACCCGAGGCTGTTATTACTCGTGATATGAGTAGAGCCGCGATTGATACAACTTGATCGTGAGCACAAGCGTTAGAAGGGCGTCCTCTTTAAAGGTACGTCGACCCTTTGATATTGCATATCGTTCCTAAAAGTAAAAACCAAGCGTCTGCGAGTGGGATAGGCGTAAGGTACATTGGTCATGGCCACACTAGCGACATGGCTTTGTTCATGGCGTGGTCTGCAGGTAGCCCGTTTGGAGACTATCCCGTGACTGAATCACCAGGTGTGCCATTCGTCGAGGTAGCGAAGCCAGCATTCCGACAATCATGCTAGAGGCCATTCAGGCGTAAAAAAGAGATTATATCATTATTCGCCACGAAAACAAATGCTGCTCAACGCCGATCACATCTCGCCTAAGATAGTAATGTTTGGCATGGTAAAGAGTGGTGCATGGTGTTCGACAACGGAGATGTTTTTCTAAGCAACGTCACGACCGACAAATCGTGCACGACTTCGATCTCATTTAGACAGCTTTCGCCTTAGCCTTGGCTGCCATCTACAGACAGCTGTCAGCGAATTTCGTGGCTCGCAAATTTGCCGTGTGGCTTACCAGATTAAGCGCGGATCCGGCCTTGAACCACTCGATCTGCCCTTCATTGAATGAGTGCGCAAGTGATATTTCGTCAGTCGACCCGTCAGTGTGTTTGGCAAGTAAGGTCAAGTTCTTGCCCGGGGAGAAATTGTCCAGTCCAAGAATAGACACCTTATCCGATGGTTGGACCTTGTCGTAATCTGCGGGGTCAGCAAAGGTGAGCGCGAGCATGCCTTGCTTCTTCAGGTTCGTTTCATGGATGCGCGCGAAAGAGCGAACGATGATGGCAAGGCCACCCAGGAATCGCGGTTCAAGGGCAGCATGCTCGCGGGAAGATCCCTCCCCATAATTATGGTCACCAATGACGACCCACTTGATACCCTGGTCCCGATAATGGGCAGCGGTCTGTGGCACTCCACCCCACTCGCCTGTAATCTGGTTCTTGACATTGTTTGCCTCGCCGTTCTCAGCGTTGATTGCACCAATTAGACAATTTTCTGTACAGATTTTAGTAATCGAAAAACTGCGAGTCACAAGAAAAATTTACGAGAGATATTCTCGAGATGACCGCGGTATTTGAGCCAGGGGCCACCGGCCGAAATGTGATCAGTTGTGCACTTGCCCTTGACCTTGATTAGGACAGGGAGATCTTCGGGCGTCTTGCCATCCCACGGCAGGAAGGGCCGAAGCAGTTGAAGACGGTCACTCTGGGGGTTAACAGCAACATTGACTGAGACCCTGTCCACCGGAGGTGCCTGGTATGTGTTTTGGCCGGGGTCATATCCACGAGATGGGAGCTCCGCGCCAGCGGGGTCGGAGAACTTGAAGGGTTTGCCGTCGGAGCCAGTAAGACTGTCAGTCAATGGGTTGAATCGAAGATCGCCCGCAAAAGCAAAAGCCGTGACAATATCGGGAGACGCTACGAAGGCGTGGGTGGCGGGATTTGCGTCATTGCGGCCCGTGAAGTTGCGGTTATATGACGTAATAACTTATCGAGCAAGCTTTAGTTTAGGTTCATCATGGGCGACGTGTACGCACTCGAGTTAGCCTCGCCTTTCTTGACATCTTGACGATCCCACTGGCCGATGCAAGGACCACAAGCGTTCGCAAGTACAAGACCACCAACGTCTTCGAAGGTACTGATCACGCCGTCACGTTCAATGGTGGCGCGGACTTGCTCTGAACCCGGGGTAATTGTAAATTTGCTCTTGGTCTCGAGGCCATGCTTGGCAGCCTCTTGAGCAATTGAAGCAGAGCGAGTCATATCTTCGTAGGAGGAATTAGTACAAGAACCGATGAGGGCAACTTTCAGTTCGGAGGGCCAGCTATTCTTCACGACTTCGTCCTTGAACTTCGAGATAGGAGTTGCGAGATCTGGTGTGAACGGTCCATTGATATGTGGTTCCAATTCCGACAGATTCTGCATTTGAAAGTCAGTTAAAGTTGAACATCCGTGAAACTACACTTACAATGTCTATGACCTGATCGTATTCAGCGCCCTCGTCCGCACGCAGGTTGTGTGCAAATCGTTGTGCGTATTTGGCAATATCATGGCGTTTAGTCGCATTGAGATAGTCTGCCATGCGTCGGTTGAATGGGAAGAGTGACGTTGTAGCACCAATTTCTGCGCCCATGTTGCAGACGGTTGCCATCCCGGTTGCAGAGAGGCTGTCTACACCAGGGCCCTTATACTCAACGATGGCACCGGTGCCACCCTTGACTGTAAGAATGCCAGCAACCTTGAGGATGACATCTACAACCGCTATTAGGGTCTTAAAAGTAAGAATCAGAGAGAGCTAACCTTTCGGTGCGGTCCAGCCACTAATCTTGCCAGTGAGATTTACCCCGATCACCTTGGGGGTTTTGAGTTCCCAAGGGATATCTGCCATTACGTCAACGGCGTCTGCACCGCCTACACCGCATGCAATCATCCCAAGACCGCCCGCATTAGGAGTATGCGAATCAGTGCCAATCATAAGACCACCAGGGAACGCGTAGTTCTCGAGGATAATTTGGTGAATAATACCAGAACCAGGTCCCCAGAAACCAATGCCATACTAGAAGGAATTAACGTCAAAAGGGGTACCAAGGTTGCAGGAGTGCGACTTACCTTAGACGTAGCAGTAGCCAAAAAATCATATACTTCCCGATTGATTTGCTTAGCACGCTCAAGATCCTTGACACCACCCACTTGCGCTTCAATTAAATGGTCACAGTGAACAGTGGTCGGCACCGCAGTAGTGTCCATGCCAGCAGACATAAATTGTAACAAGGCCATCTGCGATCTATGACGTCAGAATCGTTCAGATAATTGACAGGGCTGTGATTGTTGAAATGCCGAGGCAGCTCGGTCGGAAGGGCCTTGAAACAACTAACCTGAGCTGTCGCATCCTGGCAGGCTACTCGCTGCAACACAATGATCAGACCAACCATGGAGGAAAAACTGAATGCTCACGTCTGGGCGCAACTTGAGGTAACTAACCCCGCGAGCAATATCTTGGTTGTGCGGGTCATCGAGATGGCCATAGAGGACTTTCTCAGAAAGTGTGAGAGGGCGCTTGAGCCTGTTGTGCGATCAGAAGTAGAATACAGCCAGTTCAAACGAAGGAAAATACCTGTCGCGGACGATGGCAAGATTGTCCTCGATTCGTTGATAGTTGATATAGGCGGTAGGCTCAAGAAGGGATACATGAACTTTGGTGTCGCCAATTCTTTCGGTAACGCTAGCCATGCCCTTCGCAAGGCGCTGGATAGAGCGCCATGCTTGGGAAGAGCGGTGGGCAAGGTTGAGCATCGTTGACGATAACGATGCAACACGGAGGTTGATGGGGGTCTGTGGCAAAGAGTATGACTGGGAACTCGTCCCTTTTATTTGATCTCACATTCCGAACTGCTCCGGCCCGGAACTGTCGTCCAATAGCAAGGTCTCAATTTTTTCTCATTTGCATTTGTCCAATTGGCACACCTCACGATAGACCTCTTTTATACCGAAATTTAATCATGGATGGCCTGGTAACGCGACATCGCAGGTTGTTACACGGTTAATGTAAAGACCTCTTGAAGCAGTCTATGGGGGTGGTGTCAAAGTGGCTAATATAACCATGACTAGGGCGCGGAATTTCAAAACATGCGGAAGAACCGCCCTGTCCACAAATTGACCGAAGACGTCAGGCCACAGAAATCGTAATAATAACTTAACTAGTGGAATGTCATGGGAATATCGATGGATTGCATGCCACATGCCAGTGGACCGGACCGTGTTCACGTGTTCGTTGTCGGATTGTGACTGGTCACGTGCCAATGCGATTGAACGCGTCTCCAGGCAAGACGGCATTCATGCGGGGTGGGCAAGGCTCGCGCAGTGCGTTACGCTCAGGCTCATTTGGTCCAGATTTTGACCACAGTGACACCTCACTTCTCAGATATTCTTGTGAATCATCTGCTGGTGGAGAACAACTACTGTATCGTCCGCGTCGCGTTCAGCGTCTCTTGCAGCCGTACCACGTGTTTTGCACTGCTGGATTTCGTTAAGTGCGCCATAACTCCATGGTAATTTCTGGATCCAGCTGACGAACGGTTTTTCCCCCACCCAACCTTGGATATGTTATGCACTACTAGATCCCGGTATAAGCGCTCACTCGAACAGTGGGTTTTCCGCCCATCCGTCCACCCCCATTACACATAACGCCGGATTCGGATCCCGTCTTCTTGTTTTATCGTTTGGCACCCTCGACACAAACCGAGTGGCGCCGATCTGTGTATGTCTCAACCTGACCGCTCGGTCTCTCCTGTCCCCAAAAAGGCATCGGGGAAGCTCTGGGACGACCTTGGGAGCACAACCTTTGTGACTACTGAAAACAAAAAGAACGATCCCGAGAAGACGAGGACGTCCACTCGCGACGCGAAGCGCAGGGCATTACGCAAGAGGATAGTCGAATCCTCGGACGATGAGTTAGACTTTCTCTCCTCTAGCTCTAGGTCCGACGATGTCGAGCAACTGGTTCCAACCAAAAGTAAACCCAGGGCAAAGAAGAAGCACCCTGCGAAAGTCACTATTCAGGGGGAGGAGGTGGATTACCATCCTGACTACCTTCCGAAGAGGAAGCTGCCAGACTTTAAGAAGATTACCAATGCGGCTGCGGAGACCCCGGAAGGAGGCTCATCGGCTTCCCAAAGCAAGACACCTAATGCCAGACAACAATCATTAAATCCGACCAAGTCATATGGAATTGTTGCCACCCTCCACGACAATGAAAACAAACGACTCTCTGCACCCTCAGACGGCCTATCTTCCGACAACGGTTCTTTGGCTGACCAGCAACGAGAAGTTCAGAAGTTTCCAGGACGGGCGTTATCACCATTGCGAAGCTGTGATCGGGACTCACCACCTGCTGATACTCCCGGAGGTAGTGAGAAAACTACCATCTCGCGTAGACAGTCCAAATCGTTTCACAACAAGACCTCGTTACACAGCTCTTTGAGAATTCAGTCCTCAGACTCGAGCGATTCCAGTGAAGCGACGCCTCGTGCCAAACCTTTCAAGAATCGCTTACGGAAGTTTCCTACCTTGGGTCCTCTGTCCATCTCGGATTCATTGGTTCCCGAATCGGATGGAAGGAAAGGGAATGCCCCTACCCCTGCACCAACTCACCATAAAACTCTCTCTGATATGATAACACCCCGCGCAAACAGCAAGTCTCATTCTTCCTCCTTGTCATCGCCAGGCCATCCACAGTCTCAGGACTCTGCAACCGCTCTTCGAGAGTCTCGGCGCACTCTGGATATTGCTGACAATGAGGACGCTGATGACGAGTCCCCGAAAGGAAGGCCACAGCTTCGACCATTCCCCATGGCGCCAAGTCAATTGAGGGAAACATACCGATCCCCCCAACGAAAAATCACCTCCACTTTGCTTCTAAGCCCCGGCAACGGTAGAAACAACACATTCGTCAACGACTGGGATGTATTTGGGGATGATTCCCGTCAGCGGTACACTCTTCTATGTTGACCGTGCGTATACTAACTGTTTTGCAGTTTGTATTGGAGAGGCAGCGGATCCATCGAGTCTATGCCCTTTCTGTGATGAGGAACTTCCACCGAACCCGTCACCCTTTTATCGCTCCATCTTCGAAGCCGCTCGACGTAAGGCGTATTCGGACCCTCGACCAACCAACCCCCGCGGCCTTAAAGCTCAAATGGGTGTATATATCGCGTCGTGCAAACGTCATAGATTTGAGGCGCATCAGATACCCGAGGCTCTAGCTAAAGGTTGGCCGACGGACATCAATTTCGGGAGAGTCAGGAGGCGCGTTGAGAGCCTAGGTGGTGTGCTCGCAAAACTGGTCCGAGACGAAGGCGATGCGAGGGAGGAATGCATATATTGGACGACGGTGATGAAAGAGGTTCGTAAACTGGGATCTCGTGCTGCCTCGGGCGTCAAGGGCCAATTCGAGAACTTTGAGAAGACACAGCCAGGCTAGTGAGTTGGTCCCCTGCTCAAAAAACTCTCGGATTTTAATAGTAAATAGTTATGGCGAGTTAGGGTCAATGATCCTACATCAGACCCTCTACAACATGTTTCCCCTATCCTCATTCGATCCACAATCCATCACGCCCCTTACACCACAGGAATTTATACAGCGTATCCTTGTTCCTGAAGCCGCCCTTACGCTGATCATGGAAGACACCGGGCAGGACCGAGATAAAGCTGTGCAGACGATGCGCGAAAGCGCCGGGTATGGAGTGGCGATGTTTCCAGACATCAGCGAAGGTCTTGAGGTTGGAGCAGGAGAAGATATAGTTCTTGAGCGTGCACGAGTGCGGCGTCTCGAACTCGAGGACGAGGAGCGGGTGGAGGCCTTACTTCGTTCTGGGAACTCCGAGGGAGAGCACCATATCCAGACCAAAGGAACAAAGCGCTCCAAGACGATCAGTAGCACCACCACGACGGATGTTGAAGAAACTTCCCTTACACGACGCAGGATGAAGCGGAAGAAGGCAGGCTCGCGCACTGATGTGGAAAGTGGTTCAGATGGCCATGTCTTCAGAGCTACGAGCGCGTACAAGCACGCCACCGCCGCCTCTTTGGACACTGCATTGGTACCGTCCTCACCACCACTATCCCCTGATCCCAGTCCAAATCGTCATTCCCCTCGGATAAGCTCTCCAGAGCCGACACAAACACGCACGCCTAGACCGGGACCGCGAGCGCTCCGAGCAAAGCCAAAACCTACTCCAAGTGACCCATATGATAATTCGAGGAGTAGTTTCGCAAGCACAGCCGTCGTGCCCATTGCCTCATCAACGGGGTCAAATCCTCTGAAAGGATCGGAGGGGTCTAGTATGAATACCCCGATCAACATCAAAGATCCTCAGATCAACCACCGCGATCCTCATAAGTCGATACCAAGGCCGCGCATACGAATGGCCGATTGCAAAGCTTCGGCCGACCGAAGTCTTGTACCGAACGACCCTATCTCCCGGTCCACAAATCAGAATCAATCGCATGACTCGGATTCCAGTGTTGAGTGAGCGCCTGACACCTGGATAGCAGCGTGCAGTTCTAATCTCGTACAGGATCATCGAACCGCCACTAAATCACGCCCAGCGAGAGACGCCTAGTAGTGTGACGGCTCTGCGGAACAGTGACACGCAACGCCAGTTCACCAACATCAAGAAATCAAGCTCACCTAGCTCCAAACATGAACATGAACATCACGACTGGTTGATGAACGACTCGGACTAGATTACAATTTCATACTCATTGTACAGCATTGTCTACTCAGGAATAGTACACATACCCCGGTGATAATAGTTCACGGGCAGGAAACAATTGATTGGATGCTCTACATTTTTCGCGGCTTGATAACACCTCCTGCCCTAAAGCAGGGCTTAAATAATAATAATTTAAGGATCGCGTGATGTCAGTCTAAAGTTCCAGTACGTCGTGCACGCTGCGTGTCTTCTCTCTCGCCCTTATTGTCGCCCTCAAGTTCCTTCTGGTCCAAATTGAAAGAATACAACTACACCTACGCTCCAAGTATTCATAGATCCCTGAGAGCGATTTCCCACAGAGGTTAAGGTTATGACGTCGGCTGTGAATGTGGAAGGGAGTGAGTCTCAGACTCCACCGCGGTTGAACGTGGCAAGGTTTGATGCCGTCCACTCTAGCATGCTCTCGCAGCACACCCTCGAACTCTGTACTTCTTCTACAACAGTAATCTCAGAAATTGCAAAGGAACCGGATCAGCCCGTCTCAAGGGTAGCCAGACGACTCTCGAAAAATCACGGTGCTTTATTCAAGCAGCGCACGAATGCTCCACCACCCGAGGACAACGAGGATGAGTTTGGCATCGTAGCAAAATGCGGAAGGTTCCCACGCAGGCCAAGCAATCTCTTCTTGCAGGTATTTTTGTATCATATTCTCGTGGGGTCCTCCCCAACCAACCACTTTTGACAGATCTATCGTAATGTCTTGCATACGTTAGATACCCACCCACTCGCCGGCCTGGTATCTCCTTCTCTCCTTGGCACCTCCGGTGTCATTCCACTCTCCATCGTCTCTGTCATCCCAGACATAATGAGGCATTATGCGGACCTCATCGTACGTGCAGAGGCGGAGATACTCCTCGCGACGAATTACTGGGAATCATCGGCCTCCTCCAGTATTATTTCCGACTCGCTCCGTGAGCTCTCCAAGCGCGTGGAAGGTCGTGGCGGGCCTAAGGTTGTCATGAAACTGATGTATGATCGCGGCAATGTCAAACAGGCAGTAAAGCACCGGATTATCGTCAAGCCAGTTTACTGGAGCAAAATAGGCTTACCCGCCCAGGAGGAGATCCCGGGCGTGGATCTTGAGGTTATCAATTATCACCGACCTCTTCTTGGGACCTTCCATGCGAAATACCTAGTCGTCGATCGCCGCGTCGCATGTCTTAACAGTAATAATGTCCAAGATCGTCCGAATATGGAGATGATGGTTCAATTAGAAGGCCCAGTTGTCGACAGCATCTATGATGTGGCATTATTATCTTGGTCAAATGCCATGAATCCACCTCTGCCTCTACTTTCAAAATCACCATTGGCAACGCGTCATCACGTTTACAAGTTTTACAAAGATAACGAGTCTCTGAAATGTGCGCCCATCCCTTTACAAGCTCTATTTCTATAGTACTGAAGCCAAATAGATATCGACCGAGAGGCAATGTCCAGGGCAACACGTGCGTATCTTAAAGAACAGCATGCCATAAACGAAGCCCAGCGCATACGACCCGATCCTTATGGTGGCATGGATTCTATAACGGCAGATCAGAAGCGTGCAGAATTAATCGTTCAGCATCCGAGCATGAACGTGCCCTCGCTCCCCATAGATGCGGACGCACGAGATCGAAGGAAGAGTGAGATCATCGAATGTTCGAATGTCACCGTACCCTCTCGGGGAGATTACGCAAAGCCAAATGGCAATAGCAGCACTCGGGGTCAGGCCTCAGTTGGACCCGGTGGATCCCCTAGCTCTGATACTCATACACGTTCCCATTCACGTGCATCTGATAGTAACATGCGGGACGAGGGGGGCAGGCCGGTAGTTAACTCATCAGAGGAGCAAGATGGGAGCACTATCGGCAATACCAGTAACTGCGCCAAGAACGCTGCGACGCTTATGGATACTAAGTCAACTGACCACCACCCCACATCGCAGGACGATGGTGGCGATGCGTGGGGCGACTTTCGCTCACATATACTCCACGACCCGCACCAGCCCGTGCCCATTGCGATGGTCAACAGGCACCCTACAGGAAGTGGGCCTCCTTTCTGTTTGTGTCGTTCACGCAAAGAGTTAATAATCGTTTTCACATGCAGGCCCTGGGCATTACCCCGTCCGCCGATTTCCGCAAGACGTTGCTTGGCTCAGTGCCATGTGCCTGGCAAAGAAGAGGGTTTTCATGTCTGTTCCACCCATTTTATAGATTCTGTGGGAGCGCATACTGAGTCTGCGTGATAGTCAAACCCCCACGTTTAACGCGTCGCCTATCGTTGCTAGCGCTCTGGACGCCTGTCGGCGTGGGGTTCAGGTGACGCTATATCTCGACCTCGGTTTCAACGACCAGGGCGAGATGATCCCCTTCCAAGGTGGAACGAATGAGGAAGTCGTACACAGGATGTACACAACCCTCAATTCTGAAGGAAAGGGGGCAGAGAAGCATCTCGAAGTTTTCTGGTACACTGGCAAGGACCAGACCAGACCGCTGAACGCGGCCCTGAAAAAACGGAACTGTCACAGTACGTCTCACTGCGTGTATCCAGGGGCCACGGCCACGGGCTGATGGATACGTGGGTCGCTTTAACTTACAGTCAAGTTCATGGCAGTGGACGACCAGATCGCCATTCTCGGCAACGGCAACCAAGGTCCGTGGTCTTATTTTGCGTATCCCGTCGCGGGAGAGAAAATTTCCGAGGGCCCTCCACTGACATCATTCTCAGATACGCAGTCCTGGTTCCACTCGCAGGAGGTCAACATCATGGTTGACTCGCCGGAGCTCGTCGGCGCGTGGCTGCGCGGCATCGACGCGAATCAGAACACTCGTTTGTATGGGCGCGTCAGCGACAGGGATGGGATATGGCGTAGCGAAGACGGCGAGGTCGTTCAGGCGAGTGGAGTGACAGCGAGTAGCCTTTTCAAAAGGCTAAAGGGTCTATATGGTGTCATGCGGAGGATCAGCGGGTCAGGCAAGTTCTGACTGTGCGAAGCGAATCTATGGACATTACTATCGGAAGCAGGGATCAGTGGATAGATGTATATTGCAGGATGCATTTACGATGGTACGGGCTAGGTACATCTGGGATCGTTACTACGTTGCTGTGAGATAGCCCCTTCGAAAGCTCTGGGCTGGCATCAGAAGCTCAAGCTCACCCTAGTCCCAATGATAGACGTATGTTTGAACGGTTCCATGTGGTCTGGTTTACATATAGCATCATATGAAAGT
>Ga0209488_10003853_pt1 | contig 11903 bp, 14 predicted proteins | sample Rivendell_Oct201_8_FD_188349 | JGI IMG/M metagenome (GOLD analysis project Ga0209488, IMG submission 188349) | Vadose zone soil microbial communities from the Eel River Critical Zone Observatory, Northern California, USA -... | ecosystem: Environmental > Terrestrial > Soil > Vadose zone >...
CTTCATCGGCGTCACCGGCATGCCGCAGGCCGACGGCAGCCAGCGCTGCATGGAGATCCACATCTTCCCTGAGGCGATGCGCGGCACCGGCGAAGGCCACCGGCCCTGGGACCTGCAGCCGCAAAGCACCATGACCAATGCGACCGTCGACCAGATGGTGACGGCAGTCGGCGACCACTCGCTCACGCTCAAATACAAGGAGGGCGAGAAGAAGATCGCGGTCGGCCCCGATTGCCCGATCGTGACCTACGCGCCGGCCGACAAGGCCGAGCTCAAGCCGGGCGCCAAGATCTTCATCAATGCCGCCACCAAGGAGGCGGACGGCACGCTGTTGGTGCCCCGCATCAATGTCGGACGGGACGCGGCGCCGCCGATGTGAGCGGCGCTTCGGCGGATGCAATTGCGTAGGGTTTTGGGAGCAAGGAGATGCACATGATGAATCGACGTATGTTGGCCGGCGCGGCCCTGTTGGCCGCAATCACCGCCTCATCCGCCTTCGCGCAGCAGACGGTGCGCGTGCGCGGCACGATCGAGAAGGTGGATGGCAACGCGCTGAGCGTGAAGGGGGACGACGGCGCCGTCGTCACGCTCACGCTGACCAGCGACGCGGCCGTCGTCGGCGTCGTCAAGGCGACGCTCGCCGACGTGAAGGAGGGCTCCTTCGTGGGCAGCGCCGCGATGCCGCAGCCGGACGGCAGCCAGAAGGCCCTGGAGGTGCATATCTTCGCTGAATCCCAGCGCGGGACCGGGGAGGGGCATCGCCCGTTCAGCGTGCCCAACAGCACCATGACCAACGGCACCGTCGGCGACATGGTGACGGCGAGCGACGGTCAGTCGCTCACGGTCAAGTACAAGGGCGGCGATAAGAAGATCGTCGTGCCGCCCGGCGTGCCGATCGTGCGCTACGAGATCGCCGACCGGAGTGCGCTCAAGCCCGGCGCCCGTGTCACGGCGACCAGTGCGGTGAAGAAGCCGGATGGAACGTTGGAGGCCGCACGCATCAATGTCGGCCGGGACGGCCTTGTGCCGCAGTAAGTGCGGTGCCGCAGTAAATGCGGTGCCGCCGTGAGGCGCCGGTGACACAGATCGAAAGACCGGACGGTATGGCCCGCCCGGTCTTTTTTACGCGACAGACGTGACGCTGTGGTGCCTCAGCGGCCCTGCAGCTGGAAGTCGCCCTGATATTGCACGGTCGGCTGGCCGCTGTTGGGGCCCGCAACCGCCGGGCCGGCGAGCAGGGAGAGCGCCGCGATGGCGGCGAAGGTGATTTTCTTGATCATGGTCGTAGCTCCTTTGAGGGTTGAGATCGGCACTTGGGTTTCCAAGTGACTTTGGTTCAAGGACTTCGCTCTTCAGGACTTGGCCTGTGACGCTGATGTAGCTCACCCTCATGAAAAGGCGCGTGAGACACGTCACACCCTCTCATTTTTTTTGAAACACGCGGAATGGGCGGGTCCCAACCGAAAATCAGGCCGTTACGCGACCCGAAAAATCTTCCGGCGTGAGGAGCACGCCCCGAGCTCGGACGCGACGAGATGGGGCGAGGCGCATCATCAGCCGTCCCATGCCTGCAGGTTGGTCTGCCGCGCGATCTTGCCGGCCGCCATCTCGATCATCGCGGAGCAGAAGACGCGGGTGCCGTCCGGATAGGCGCAGGCCTGCGTGAAGGCGATACGGCGTCCGTCCGACACGCCGGCCTCGACCTGATGGGTCATGGCGCGGCTGCAGACGTCGTCATAGAAAGCCGCGATCGCGGCGCGTCCCTTGAGCTCGCGCGGCCGGCTCGGCGGGTTGTCGCGGTCGATGATCCGCATCACCGCATCGTCGGCATAGAGCGAGATGAGTCGGGCGGCGTCACGCCCTTCGATGGCGGCCTTGAGATCGTCGACCGCGATGCTCGATGTCGTCATGGCATTCTCCTCTTGGGGTTGGGTTGCGGCGCTCACTGCGCCTTTGCGGTCTTCGCCTTCTCGCCGGCGAGCCGCAGCACGGTGTCGGTCTCGCGCTGGAATGCCGCGGCATCCACCTGCATGCCGTTGAGCACGGTGCTCCAGTGCCGCACGATCGCCGCCATCGCGACGGCTTCGCGGATCTCCTCGGCGCTGGCGCCATTGGCCTTGGCGGCCGCGGTGTGGAAATAGATGCAATACTGGCAGGGGATCTGCGCCGACACCGCGAGTCCGATCAGCTCCTTGGTCTTGCCGTCGAGCTTGGTCTTCGGATTGAGCTGGAACGACTTGAACTCGGCCCAGGCGCCGGCGATGCCGGATTCCGGAAAAGCCCTGAAGAAGCCCGGCACCAGGCCGAGCGTCTGCTCGATATCCCGGTAGGTCGCCTGCGCCGCGGGATCCTCGGCCTTGGCGAGCCCGGCGAGCAACGGAACAGCGCCAAGCCCGAGGGCCGTGGCGAGCGTGAGCGCAATGCCGGTCGATTTTTTCATCGTGTCCTCCTGTTGCGGTCGGCGGCTTCCGCCTATCGAAGCCGTTCGAGCCAGGAGGACGCTACGCGGTTCTGCCGGGGCCAGCTTCGCCCGATCGGACCATGGGGCGGATGGCCCGTTCGGGCCATGCAACGGTTGATCCGGTCCTCACCCCGGCCGTCCGACGATCGCGGCGGCCGCGGCGCGGGTGGGCAGGTCGAGCTTCATCAGGATATTGGCGACGTGGCGCTTCACCGTGTGATCGCTGAGCCGCAGGCGCTTCGCGATTGCGGCGTTGCTCAGCCCTTCCGCCACGAGTCCCAGCACCTCGCGCTCGCGTTGGCTCAGGCGCGCCAGGTCGGACGACGTATCGGCGGCCTGGGCCGAGGGCAGGGCCGGTTCTTCCTCGAGGGAGAGCAGCCGCAGCGGCTCGCCGGCGCCGTCGAGCGGCAGGGCACTGGTCTCGCGCAGACGCAGCCCCGAGCCGGCCACGAGATCGCGCACGATCGCGGAAGCGACGATCTGGCCCGGCCGCGCACTCGTCGCGATCTGCACCGCGACATGCAGCGCGAGGCCGCCGACATCGTCCTCGCGCATCTCGAGCTCGCCGGTATGGACGCCGCAGCGCAGCCGCAGGCCGAGCCGCTCCGCCGCCTCGCGCAAGGCGCCGGCGCATCGCAGCGCCCGCGCCGGACCGTCGAAGCATGCCATGGTGCCGTCCGGCCGCTCGCCGATGGGCCGGCCCCGGAAGCGCTCGATTGCCGCCCCGGCGGCCGTGCGGTAGTCGCGCATGAGCTCGACCCAGCGGCGATCGCCGTGGCGTGCCGCGCCGCGCGCCGCCTCGACGATCTCGGCCACCACCACGGTGGCGAGCACGCGGTCATGGTCGCCGCGCGGCCGCGCGCCGGTCAGGAATTCCTCGATCTCGTCGACCACGCGATCGACGTCGCCGACCCACATCAGGTGGTCGCTGCCGGGAAGCTCGGCATATTTCGCGCCGGCGATGTGCCGGGCGAGATGCTGCCCGCCGCCGGCATTCACCCGGACGTCGTCGCGGCGATGCAGCACGAGGGTGGGGACCCGGACGGCGGAGAGCAGCGGGCGCACGTCGATCTCGGCATTCATGCGGCTGAGCGCGACCGCCGCGGCCGGACTCGCGCCGACGCGCTCATAGCGTGCCCACCAGTCGCAGAAATGCGGCCGCGCCAGCATGCCGGGCGCGAATGCGGCGAGCGCCTGTCCCGATCCCCAGGTCTCCTCGGCGCGTTCGATGAAAACCTCCAGCTTGGCGGGCGTCAGCACCCAGGAGAAGAAATGCGCGTAGGAGCCGTAGAGCACCAGCGCGCGCGTGCGTTTCGGATAGGTCGCGGCGAACAGGATCGACATCGGCCCGCCTTCCGAGGCGCCGAGCAGCACGGCGCGCTGCGAGCCGACCGCGTCCATCACGGCGCGCACGTCGTCCATCCGGGTCTCGAGGTTCGGCAGATGATGCGTGTCGACCCGGTCGGAAAGCCCGGTGCCGCGCTTGTCGAAGAGGATGAGGCGGCTGAAGGCGCCGAGCCGCCGCAGCAGATGGGCGTAGCCCGGGTCCTCCCAATGGATGTCCAGGTTGGAGATGAAGCCGGGCACGAACACCAGGTCGATCGGCCCGTTGCCGACCACCTGATAGGCGATCCGAACATCACCGCTTCGGGCGTAACGGGTCTGGGGCGGCTGCAACGTCGCGCTCCGCGGTCGGCTGCCTCGTCGGGGCCGCACTATAGCGGGTCTGTCGGGCACCGCGAAAAGCCCGTTGCGGGCCCGGGAGGCGACCCGCGTCTGGCTAACTTTTGGGCGATCGGGCGGGCGAATCCTGGGCAAAACCCGCGTGGGGCGCTGAATGGCCCGAAAAAGCTGCCGAAAATTGGGGCGTTCGCCCGCCCGCCCGCTTGGCACGTCCGTTGCTACCGCCGGGTGGCTGCGCCACAGCACCGCCATGCAGGCGTTCCGCCGGGAGAGTCGGATGGGGAAGTTTCTCGCCTTGCGGGCCGCGATCTTGTCGTTTCTGCTGCTCGCGGCATTCCTGTTCGCCTGGCATCAGGCGACGCGCGGTGTCGGCGCGGTCGCCACGATGAGCCCCGAATACGCCAAGCTGATGGGCGCGACCGCGACCCAGGGCACCTCCGCGATGCCGGGGCCGCTCGATGTCGGCGCCAAGCTGATCGAGCATCTGCGCCACCCGTTCTACGACAAAGGGCCGAACGACAAGGGCCTTGGCATCCAGCTCGCCTATTCGATCGCGCGGGTGATGACCGGCTATCTGCTCGCGGTCGCGGTCGCGATCCCGATCGGTTTTCTCATCGGCATGTCGCCCATGATGAGCCGCGCGCTCGATCCTTTCATCCAGGTGCTCAAGCCGGTCTCGCCGCTCGCCTGGATGCCGCTCGCGCTCTACACCATCAAGGACTCCAGCCTGTCCTCGATCTTCGTGATCTTCATCTGCTCGCTGTGGCCGATGCTGATCAACACCGCCTTCGGGGTCGGCTCGGTGCGCCGCGAGTGGCTCAATGTCGCGCGCACCCTCGAGGTCGGTGTGCTGCGCCGCGCTTTCACGATCATCCTGCCGGCGGCGGCGCCCACCATCCTGACCGGCATGCGCATCTCGATCGGCATCGCCTGGCTGGTCATCGTGGCGGCCGAGATGCTCGTGGGCGGCACCGGCATCGGCTATTTCGTGTGGAACGAGTGGAACAACCTGTCGATCAGCAACGTCATCATCGCCATCCTGGTGATCGGCGTGGTCGGCATGGCGCTCGACCTCATCCTGGCGCGCCTCGCCGCCGCCGTGACCTTCGTGGAGTGAGGGGATGGCAGGTCGTCGTGAGTTGCGCGGCGTGGGCAAAGGCGCGGGACGCGCCGTGCCCGTGCGCGGGCACGTTTCGCTTTGCCCGCCCTATGGTGTTGTCGCGAGACATGACGACGCCAGGTTCGCGGTCGTGGAAGCGGCCCCATGACCGATAAATTCATCTCGATCGAAGGCATCGCCCGGCGTTTCCGGGCCGCGGGCGGCGGCGCCACCACCGTGTTCGAGGACCTGTGGCTGTCGATGCGCCGCGGCGAGTTCGTCTGCGTCATCGGCCATTCGGGCTGCGGCAAGACCACGGTGCTCAACATCCTGGCCGGGCTCGACCGGCCTTCCGAGGGCACCGTGATCGTCGACGGCCAGGTGATCGACGGGCCCAGCATCGACCGCGCGGTGATCTTCCAGAGCCATGCGCTGCTGCCGTGGCGCACCGTCATGGGTAACGTCGCCTATGCGGTCGCGTCGAAATGGCGGCGCCGCGCCCGCCAGGATATCGCCGCGCATGCGCAGAAATTCATCGATCTGGTCGGCCTCACCGGCGCCGAGGGCAAGCGCCCGGCCGAGCTTTCGGGCGGCATGAAGCAGCGCGTCGGGATCGCGCGCGCGCTGTCGCTCGAGCCCAAGATCATGCTGATGGACGAGCCCTTCTCGGCGCTCGACGCGCTCACGCGCGGCACCCTGCAGGACGAGGTGCGGCGCATCTGCCTGGAGACCGGCCAGACCGTCTTCATGATCACCCACGACGTCGACGAGGCGATCTATCTGGCCGACCGCATCGTGCTGATGACCAACGGTCCCGACGCCATGTTTGCGGAGATCGTCGAGAACCCGTTGCCCAAGGAGCGCAGCCGCACCGATTTCCATCGCCATCCGCTCTATTACGGCACCCGCAACCACATCATCGATTTCCTGATCGCGCGCAGCAAGAATTTCGCCGGCGCTATCGCGGGCAAGAGCTTCGACCGGCGCCATCCGCCGGTGGTGCGGCCCGTCTTCGAGGCGGCGCCGGTGCAATTCGCGCCCGCGCCGGTGCCGCCCGAGCCCGCCATCGCGCCACCGAGCCCGTTACGACGCAGCAACACGGAAAGGATACGTCCATGAACCGCCACGACCTCACCGAAAAGATTCTCGACATCAAGCGCGAGAAGGGCTGGAAGTGGAAATACATCTGCGACCAGATCGGCGGCATGTCGCCGGTGCTGGTCACCGGGGCGCTGCTCGGCCAGATGAAGCTGTCCAAGCCGCAGGCCGCCAACGCCGGCGAGCTCTTCGGGCTGTCGCCGGCCGAGACCGCGATGCTCAACGAGGTGCCGCTGCGCGGCACCGCGATGCCGCCGACCGATCCGCTGATCTACCGCTTCTACGAGCTGGTGATGGTCAACGGCCCGGCCTGGAAGGCGCTGATCGAGGAGGAGTTCGGCGACGGCATCATGTCGGCGATCGACTTCGACATGATGATGGAGCGCCAGCCCGACCCCAAGGGCGACCGCGTGAAGATCACCATGTCGGGCAAGTTCCTGCCCTACAAATATTACGGTGCGAGCGGCAACGTCCCGCAATACGGCTACAAGGAGGAGTGAGCCGCCGCGACGGCGCGGACCTGGTTCCCGCGGGGTCGCCGCGCCGTCCGTTCGCTTTGCGGCGCGGCGGATTCGGTGTTAGCCAGATTCCAGCACGACCGAATCGGGCCCGCCCATGAAGATGATCTGTCTGTTGCTCGCTTGCGCCTGCGCCCTCGGCTTTGCGGCGCCCGTCGAGGCGGCGGGGGTGCTGGGCGGCGGGATGCCGGCCCCGCAGCCGCAGGCTCCCTCGGCGCCGGAAGATCCGGTGCTGGCCGCCCGATGCAAAGCCGCCTCCTACGCGCGCCGGCCGGCCGGCCAGATGGCGAACACCATGCGAGCGATGCAGATCGAGCGCTGCATCAAGAACAAGGGGTTCCTGGAGTAAGCCGGAGGCGCGTGCGCCTCGCAATAATCCAGCACGTTTCTGCGACAATTCGCCCGGGCCGCGCCCAGGGCGTGATCGCCCGCGCTGGCGCATGATCTCTAAAAGTTGCAGACTTTTCGGCCAAGATCATGCGCAAAGAAAAAGCTCCACGGGAGGCGTAAATGCGAAACTGGTTCCTCGGGCTCTCGCTCGCCCTCATGGCCGTGGTGTCGGGGCTCGCCCGCATCGATGAGGCGTCGGCGCAAGCCTATCCGTCGCGGCCCGTCACGCTGATCGTGCCGTTCCCGGCCGGCGGCGTCACCGACATCATCGCCCGCATCGTGGGCGACCGCCTGCGCGTCTCGCTCGGTCAGCCCGTGATCGCCGAGAATGTTGCAGGCGCGGGCGGCACGATCGGGCTCACGCGGCTTTTCCGCTCCGCGCCCGACGGCTACACCATCGGCATCGGCCAGTGGACGTCGAATGTCGGGGGCGGCGCGATGTATCAGCTGCCATTCGATATCCGCACCGATCTCCAGCCGCTGTCGCTGCTCTCGGTCGGCACGATGTGGATCATCGGCCGCAAGGACCTTCCGGCGCAAAATCTTCAGGAACTGATCGCCTGGCTCAAGGCCCATCCGAACGCCACGGCCGGGACCATCGGGGCCGGCAGCGGCGCCCATATGTGCCTGGTCTATTTCGCCAACAAGGCGGGCGTGCAGCTGCAATACGTGCCTTATCGGGGCGCCGCTCCGGCGATGCAGGATCTCCTCGCCGGCCAGATCGACCTGTCATGCCCGGAGGCCGGTCAGACGCTCGCGCAATATCGCGCCGGCAGCATCAAACCCTATGGGGTGCTGATGGATCGCCGCTGGTTCGCGGCGCCCGACATCCCGACCATCGGCGAGGCCGGCGTGCCGGACGTGCAGTTTCCGTTCTGGCACGGTTTGTGGGCGCCCAAGGGAACGCCGGACGACATTGTCGCCAAGCTCAATGCGGCGATCGTGGAAACCCTCGCCGACCCGACCGTGCGGGCGCGCCTGACCGAGCTTGGTCACGAAGTGGTGCCGCGCGATCAGCAGACGCCGGCCGCGCTTGCCGCCTACCACAAGGCCGAGACCGAGAAGTGGTGGCCGATCATCAAGGCGGCGAATATCAAGGCGGAGTGAATGGGGCGACGGCGAGCGCCAGCGGCATGACGCTCGTCAGCTCCTGGAACGAGTGGGACCCGCTGCAAGAGGTCATCGTCGGGTCGGCGCGCGGCGCCGCCGACATCGGTTACGAGCCGGCGCTCCTGCCTTATTTCCCGCCGGCCGATCCGGGTCGTTCGTTTCGCGGCCAGCGGGTGCCTGCGGTGCTGGTGGACGAGGCGGAACGTCAGCTCGACCATTTCGCCGCTCTGCTCGATCGGCTGGGCATAACCGTGCGCCGGCCCGATCCGATCGACCACGCGGTCGGAGCGAGGACGCCGGATTGGGAGGTCGCGGGCGGGCATGCGAGCGCCTGTCCGCGCGACACGCTGCTGGTGATCGGCGACGAGATCATCGAAGCCGCGATGGCACAGCGCAGCCGATGGTTCGAGTTCCGCGCCTATCGCCACCTGCTCACGGAATACTTTCGCGGCGGCGCACGCTGGAGCGCCGCGCCCAAGCCGCTCCTGCGCGATGATCTCTACGCCGAGCCGGCATCCTATCCGTTCGATTTCTCCCATTGTCCGCTGCTCACCGAGACGGAGCCGGCCTTCGACGCAGCATGCTTCGCGCGGTTCGGGCGCGACATCTTCTGGCGCCCGGATCTCGTCAGCAACGACTTGGGCGCGGCATGGCTGCAGCGCCATCTCGGGCGCGGTTTCCGGGTTCATCGCATCGCCTTTCGCGAGGCGCTGCCGACGCATATCGATACGACGCTTGTTCCTGTGCGCCCGGGCGTCGTGCTCATCAATCCGTCACGTCCCTGCACCGACGGCCAGCTCACGCTGTTCACGGAAAACGGCTGGCGGCTCGTCGAGGCGCCCCCCTCGGTGCGCAGCGGCCCCGCCCCGTCGCGCGACGTGAGCAACTGGATTTCGATGAATATCCTCATGCTCGACGAACGCACCGCGGTCGTCGAAGCGACGGAAGCGCCGATGATCGCGCTCATGCGCTCGCTCGGCTGCGAGGTCATTCCTTGCCCGTTCGACCGCGTCTATCCGTTCGGCGGCGGCTTTCACTGCTGCACGGTCGACATCCGCCGCGAGGGAACGCTGAAGTCCTACTTTCCCAGCCTGGACGAGGCGGCGTAGCTCCGGGGCAAAGGAGGTTTACGCGATCGACGCTCGCCCGCGTGGAGCTTCGCCGTGACGCTTCTTGATCACGCCCTGACTTCACCCGGGTGTCGGCCCGCGCGCTGCGGCAGCAGCGCGACGCACAAGACCACGAATGCCGCGATCGCCGCCGAGGCCAGCGGCCGGCTCAGCGCGAGGCCGCCTTGGTCCGTCGGCTTGTCGAGCAGATCACCGACGGTCGCCCCGAGCGGTCGCGTCAGGATGAAGGCCGCCCAGAACAGCAGGACACGCGAGACATTCGTCCGCCAATAGAGCGCGGCGAGCACCACCAGCCCGGCGCCGAAGACCAGCGCGCCGCCCTCGTAGCCGAGCCCGCCGGTATCGGCAATCCAATCGCCCAGCGCGGTGCCGAGCGTTTGCGAGAAGGTGATCGCCATCCAATAGAATGCCTCCACCTTCGGCGTGCTTACGGTGTTGACCGAGATGGTGCCTTCCGACGCATACCAGAGCGCGAGCACGGCCATGAGACAGGCGAAGAGCAACGAGGCGCCGCCGGTATAGCCGATGCCCAGCGAGCGGTCGGCGAAATCCGCCATGGTGGTTCCGAAGGTGGTCGAGGCCACGATGGTGCCCCAATAGAGGAAAGGATGGAATTTTTTCGCCATGATTTGCGCGATCACCAGCGCGATCAGCAGGCCGAGGAACAGCGCGGTCCCGGCCAGATAGCCCCAGTCGAGCGTCATCGTCACCGAATCGCCGCCGGTTTCGCCGAGGGTCGTTGCGGCGATCTTGATGATCCAGAAGGTGAGCGTGACTTCGGGGACCTTGCTCAGCGCTGCCTGCCGGTTGGGTTGGTGCATGGGGTTGTCCTGCATATGGGTTCGTTGTGCATGGACGTGCTCCCCGGATCCCACCTCGCTGTTGCTTCATGCTTGGGCAGGCGATAGGTCAACCTACCCAACCCAACGGCGGTTTCGTGACCGGACCTATACAAATCGGTAATGTTCGGCCTCAACGGGTGGCATGGAAGCGGTGGGAACGCCCCATGCCGGCAAGCGTTGGGTCGTGATGGGAGAAAAGACTTTCGCCGCCGCTGCGTTGATCGGCCTCGCTCTCGGTCATGACGCGATGGCGGATGATCGCGCGAATCCCACGGCCGCCATGGGATCGACCTTCGCGCGTGCGGGCCCGCATCACATCACGACGCGGCCCGCCGCAACTCACGTGGCGAGGCGGCCGCAGTCGGCCGGAACGGCGGGTGACGCGGAGCGCCGCCGCGCGCCCCCCGGTGCCGGTTACTGCTGGTACTACATCGACCGGAGCAACCGCACGCCCGGCTTCTGGGACCTGTGTCGCGGAAGGTGAGACGCGGGCGCCTGCTATGGGCACGCCGCGCCGGTCGTAACCGCGCCGCAGATCGCGGTTACGGTTTTGCCGCGCCCCGGCCGCCGGGCTCGAGGAGCGCGGCCAGCTTGCCCAGGGATTGTCGACAGCCCGTTTCATTGTCCTGCGGCCGAACGCCTGCCGGGATGTCCTCGCACAGGATCGCAACGCGGGTTCCCTCGCCGGTATCCGTGAGTCGCGTGGTGATCTTCATGTCGCCGGCGAAGCGCGGGTCCTGCGATTCGAATGTGACGACTTCCACGATCTTCTCGTCAGGCACCAATTCGACGAATCTGCCCTGGAAAGTATCCGTGTCACCGGAGGTCTTGCCGCGGCGCGAATGCGCCGGGTCCTGGTAGGTGAGCGACATCCGATACTTGCCGCCTTCCCGCGCCTCGAAGACGTGCACCTCACCTTTCATGCTGTCGGGCACCCGCCATGCAGCCAGGGCGTCCGGATCGAGGCAGGCCGTGTACACGGCCTTGCGCGACGCATTGATGATCGCCGAGACCTGCGTGCTCGCGCGGTTGCCGGGTGATTCGGTCATGCCTTGGCCTGTCGCCATCCGTCGCTTCTCAAGCGAACGCCATCCGGGTCCGGCTCCGCAGCAGCAGCCACGTCGCGATCGTGACGTTGAGCAGGTTCCAGGCGAGCCCGTTGGCGAAGGCGGCCCGGTAGGAGCCGGCATAGTCGAAGATCGCGCCCGACATCCAGCCGCCGAGCGCCATGCCGAACAGCGTCGCCATGATGACGAGGCCGATGCGGGTGCCGGCCTCGCGCGGCGGGAAATATTCGCGGATGATGATGGCATAGCTCGGCACGATGCCGCCCTGGAACAGGCCGAACAGCGCCGAGATGACGTAGAGCGACGCCAGCCCGTCGAACCCCAGATAGAGCAATAGCGCGACGCCTTGCAGCGCCGACCCCATGAGCAGCGTCGCGACCCCGCCGGCGCGATCGGCGATGAATCCGGTGGCGAGCCGGCTCACGATGCCGAAGCCGAGCATCAGCGAGAGCATTTCGGCGCCGCGCGCCGGCCCGTAGCCGAGGTCGCCGCAATAGGCCACGAT
>Ga0209488_10003854_pt1 | contig 11902 bp, 15 predicted proteins | sample Rivendell_Oct201_8_FD_188349 | JGI IMG/M metagenome (GOLD analysis project Ga0209488, IMG submission 188349) | Vadose zone soil microbial communities from the Eel River Critical Zone Observatory, Northern California, USA -... | ecosystem: Environmental > Terrestrial > Soil > Vadose zone >...
TTGGGAATCAACTTTTTTTGGATTCTAGGTTACTCGTCGACTTATCTACTTTTTCACTCGTACGAGTGCAAAAAAGTAAGTGGCAGGTTTCCTGATGCGGGCCTGGTACCTCGTTGAGTTTAGATCGACACAGGAAAAGCGAGAGTCGGACATGGGCCCGGTTACACCGAAGGTCGTGAAAGAAAACGCATCAGTTGAGCCCAACCGGCAGGAGAAAGGAAGGAGCACGCATCTGGAATAGCTTCAAGTTGTATCTGCGCCCGGCTGCCAGTGAAACCGGTAGTTCTGAACGGGGAAGCTGGAGTCATTCACATGGCACCTCGGGAGATTTAGATGCTTCTCCACACGAGGGCAAATGCTACTAGTAGGCGTATCACGAGGTAGGAAAAAGGAAATTTTTGAAGTCTTCTCGGATGATTTTGCAACTTTCAAGTAGGCTTTCCTCTGTACGCGGCTGTCCTCTCCATGGGGGAACATTAATCCCAACCCATCGAGAAATTTCCAAAAAGAACCCTGGTCGTATACCCGATTAATTGTGGCGTCTCCTGCACCGCGATCGGCCGTGAAAGTGGCGCCACCCCTACGATAGCGACACTGTGATCTCGGCTCTGCTACTTACCGGCGAGAAACTGCTATCACAAGGGATCCTCCGAGAATGAAAGCGCCGCAGCCGTGCTGGTGACGACCCCTTTTTGTCTGCTTAGGCTTTATCTTTTCGTCATTCTTGGGGAAAGAGCTGTAGCAATGACGTTAATTGCTAGATGTCGGGCCCCAGGGAACATCGATCACCGGCTCGAGCCGGTCCAACTCCACAGGGCCGATGCGAGGCGCATAGATTCTGGTATTTATAGCCTTCCATCTGACTCCTCAGAGAGTTAAACTGACCTACAATCAATGGGTCTCCTCAACGCCGTTGATTTTCTTGCTGTCTCGTTGTCCCTCTACCTTCTCGTCAAATTCCGCGGCCATATCACACGAAAAGGGCCACCTGGTCCCCCTTCGTGGCCGATAGTAGGCAATCTACTCGATGTCCCAAAGGAGGCCCCATGGATTGCGTACAGAGATATGTCCAAGAAATATGGTACGCGTGACATAACGCCTATTCTGCAGAACTGAAACTCGCCCGGTCAAGGCGATGTTATGTGTCTTCACGTTTTTGGTCAGGTCGTTGTCATTTTAAGTTCGCTATCAGCCGTGAAGGATCTGCTTGAGAGGCGCGGCGAAGCGTATGCTGATAGGCCTGTCTTGCCTATTATAGAGATGTGCGCATCATAAAGTCATCTTCCAATCGCCTGTAAGGCTAACAATCCCGATTTCTAGAATGGAAATGGATTGGCTTTTGCCCAACTCCCGGAAGGGCGAGCGTTGGCGTGAGGCACGAAAAGTATTAGATCGCAGCCTTCGACCTGGTGCGACGATATCATATCGTCAAATGATGCAAGAAAACACCCATAGCTTCCTCGCCCAACTTCTTGCAACCCCAAAGGACTTCCGCGAGTATATCGAACTGTTTGTTTAACCACATTTCTTATATCATATTGCTATTGACGTCCTTCTAGTCTTCAGGGAAAACTCGTCATGTCACTCGTATATGGTTACAACCTAAAGGAAGGTGACAAGATAATAGCCGCGCCCGTTCAAGCCACCGAAGTAGTGTCACGACTCATGCTCCCTGGGGCAGCAATGATAAATCACCTCCCATTCTGTGCGATTTCCTACTCTATCCCTGCTGTTCCAGTCTCTCACAGCTATTCGTAGTGCGCCATATTCCTGAGTGGGTCCCATGGCTCAGCTACAAACCATTGGCGCGATTAGGCAGGGAGCTAGGTGACAAGATGAAGAATGAGCCCCTCGATTTTGTGAAGAACGCTATGGTAAGTGGTGATCGTAATTCTCAAGCACCTACGTGGACCGACAATTCCATAGCGTAATGGCACAGCAGTGCACTCACTGTCAAGCGAGCACCTACAAGAAATTGAGAACTTGGCTGGTTCTGAACGCCAAAAGCAGGAGGAGATCGTCAAGGTCGCTCTAGGTTCAATATTTTCTGGTATTAAAAGCATTATATTTGTAGACCGGTTTCATTGCACTTACGAGCTCTCCTTTTAGCTGGTTCTGACACTGTGCGCATTTCTCGATCATCCTATGTCCTTCTTCCTGACTCGTACAATCGAGACTGTGTCGTCAATGTCCTCTTTATTTCTAGTCCCTGTCCTCTTCCCGCGTGTGCAGAGACGAGCTCAACAAGAACTCGATGCTGTGATTGGAAGGGACCGGTTACCCACGTTCGATGATAGGCCGCGTCTCCCATACATCGAAGCCATTTGCAAGGAGCTAATGAGATGGGCGATGGTGACGCCCTTGGGTAAGCATTTTCTAAAGTAGGTCGTGCCAGTTGGGGTTTTGATACAATGGCTTTCAGGTCTTCCACACGCGTCATGTGGGGATGATTTTTACAGGGGCTATTTCCTTCCTAAAGGTCTGAGTCGTTGTCCACTTTGCTTCTTAATTTTCCATTAACCCTTCGCTCTTAAGGGGCGACGATGATAGCAAATGCGTGGTATGTTGGCTGTGTATCTGTCAGGGCGCTCATCTGAAATGTTTAAGGGCGATACTGCACGATCCCGAGCTATATCCAGATCCAGAGGAATTCAAACCTGAACGCTTTCTTGAGATAGATGGGAGTTTCAAAGACGACCCAACACTCGGATTAGTGTTTGGCGTTGGCAAAAGGATCTGCCCCGGACGTCACTTTGTCGATGCGACACTCTTCATCGTTGTTTCGTCAGTTCTCTCAGTGTTTAATGTGACGAAAGCAAAAGATGAGAACGGTCATGACATCCCTGTGAAACATGTGATGGCCGTCCGCAGTGGGATTGTCGTGTAAGTTCAGGTTATCGTCGATGATGAGTGCTTCTTGAAGCTGACAGTGGGACATTTCAAGGCATCCAGAAAAGTTTGAATGTTCTATTTCACCAAGAGATAAACTTGCACAGGACCTGATTTCGGCGAATAGTTTGTCTTGACGTATTGTCTTCCTTCTTGATTCTTGTCGATCTGTGATGTGACACGCTGAGTCGGTTATGAGAATTTGATGTCCATTCTCTGATGTACGGAGCTGGGAGCTGGCTGCTACCTCGATAGTAATGAAATAGTGACAGTTCCTTAGTCAAGCCTTTCTCCCACGGAGACTCATCTTAAATCAGGCAACGTCTCGCCATTTGAGCTTCGCTGGCGTCATCGCATTCATAATGCTTGCTAATAGTGTTCTGCAGAAATGATACTCGCAGCGTATACACGAGAACTGTCACACGTGCGAAGGACAACGCAAACTATCATTATCGAGATAAGTACCAGTGCCAGTGCCGAGATTAACCCAACTCGGTGAGGTGCATCCCGATGCACGACAATGAAATCTGCAGCCTGAGGGACTAACCTACTCGCCATGGTGCCTTGAACAAGGGTAGTACTTTGGTGAAGAAACAGCTAACTCGAGCTCGAAATGAAACGCGTGGAGGATTCGAGCTTGAACCGTGCTGAGTGCTGAATGTCTTCATTATGTAATGTCTGTTCTATCTGACACACCGAGTTCACTTTCGTCTCCTACCGCTCGCAACCTAACCCATGCATGGAATAGATACAATACACTCGTTATCATTCGCATGGAGGGTCAATCTAAGGTGTGGTAGCTACAGTCGAATGAGAACAACCATTCTATTAACGATAGTCTGACGAATGATTCATGGCATGGCACCTCACGCCCGTTGCAGTTGGCCCCTCTGTCCGGAGCGGATCAAATAGGGCAGCGCAGAGATACGCAAGCAAGGAACATCTCTCCAAGGTCCATGCATGCTTGATAGATAAGTAGCACGACCTGTGTAGCCTTGGAGACATGATATGACCAAGGACCTGTAAGGTACCTCGGAGTTACGCTCGGATACCTTCTCTAGTCTCGCACTATGTCCATTGCCCCTTTGCTGTGTTGCTAACCATGCTCACAACTTATACTTTAGTCTTGTTACCTTCATCGCCTTCCCATTCGTGCTGTGCCCAAGCATGGCCGACATACCATTACGGCTACAGCCTTCGCTTACTACAGCTGTATATAAACACCTCCAGTTCAAGGAGGAACAGAATCCCTTATCTCGCATCTCAATCAGAGGTCAACACCGTCTGTGTATCAGTGCCGTCCGTCGTTCCCTTCTTCTGTTGTTCTCGCGTGCGTCCCGTCCCGTCCCAGCCTAGTCGCGTCCGCTCCTTCCAGGCTTCCACACACACACACTGTCTCTCCATCTTCATTTCTTGGTCTATCCAATTCTACTCACGATAGCCGCCTTCTCTACAGACAACACTCCTGGCATTTACTTGTGGCCAACACAGAGGATGTTCCTGCCAGTCGCAAAAGTAATTGCCTTTTCTAAACAGCCAACAGGAGATCACAGAACCGATCAAGAATGCCCGAGTGGAAGAACCGCATGAGTGGTTGGCCACTGGCGCTCGTTGTAGCGCTGTACGAATAGCAATTTTCTCGCTAGTCCCCACAGAGACGTGGATGCTTGGAATGGGGCGTTCTATCTTGTTTGTCTGCTAAGTTATGGTTCAAGGCCCCGCTGTCGACGCCCAGCAATGGCTTTTGGATGGAGCGCCGATAACGCACCCACACTTGTCTATCGAACCCATAATATGATAACCCATTGGAACGGTGTCGGCATCGGTTAAACGGGATATACGCGCACGTACCCATCTAAATAACGCATTTGGGTCAGAGACAAACGCGGACAAGTATGCATTGGCAAGTGAGCCCCATCCAGCGGTGGGATTCGTATTCCCACTTTGTCTTAACCATGATGCACGTGTGAATTTTTGATTCCGTTTGGTATTGGCTCTGGGTCACCGTGGGCTTTTGATCTGAGTTTTTTTTGCTAGGTTAGATTTGAATAAGAACATCACCCCCGTAATTTATCCGAGGATAAGCATTGGGCCCGCTTGCTTTCTTTCGGAGAAAACAAATGCAAGGGGCACATGCCCAGCGAACCTAGACCCTTTTCAGCTTTGCGCTCGCTGATTGTGGCTAGCCCGCTCACCGAAGGCGTCAAGTTCCTCCCCTTCTGATTGCTTGGAAACCTAAACGGCACCTATTGTCGGGGGTTTTAGTGATGAATTGCCCTGAACCTGCCGCAGGCTGGGGCAGTGAACCGGGCCACGGCTAGTTCCGGATATAGGGATACTGTGGGCATGGACGTGGCGCTCGCCGGTGCGCCCATGCCGGCATGTTTCGCACTCTCGTCTTCGCGTGCATGCCAGAACGGTGTCGCTTCCAACATACCTTCAGCGTCGTTTCTCGAGTCAATACTAGCAGAGGTGCGTAAACCTTGGTGTAATTGGTCTCTCCAATAAATCGGCAACTTCTTGGTCATTGAAGAACAGCGCAGCTCCTTGCTTATGGGATACTGCCGCGTGCTTCTCTTACTCGGGCTTCTCCGATTTGCTATTTATCCTGATATGTAAGTGACAGTTAGAGACGCATATAACTACTGTAAACCATATCTCCCCACAGTTCCCTTGGGTCTCGACGCACACGCATTTGGCTCTGGCTCTGATCATGGTATCTTTCTTATCAATTCTTGATTTTCTTATTCTCATCTCTTCACATTCCTGGCCATCCGCGACCACCAGAAGCGAAGGGGCCTCCCATATCCCCCAGAACCACGACCGCTTCCCTTAACCTCTTTGATATCCCAAAACAGTTCTCCTGGCTCATGTTTACGGAACCCTCAAAGAAACATGGTAAGAATCGCTCTCTGGTACCGCTACTTATAACAGAAGGGATGGCAGGGGATGTCATGTCATTTCACGTCTTTGGCCAAGTCATTGTTGTGTTGAATTCAGTTAAAGCAACCAATGACCTCCTCGAAAGGCGTGGCGATATCTACTCTGACCGTCCTGCGATTCCAATCTGCGAGATGTGTTATCGACTTTATCGGTCTTCCATGGCGATTTATCGATAAAAATTAGCATGAAGTGGGAATGGCTCGTACCGCTTGTGGGATACACGGAATCTTGGCGTCAGACTCGCAAGCTGCTTGACCGTAGCCTTCAACCGGGGTCAATGGTGGCATACCGTCCTTTGCAACTATCAAAGGCGCGTATCCTCCTTGCGCAGCTACTGACGAACCCGGATGAGTGGGAAGCCCATCCTGAACAGTTTGTGATATTCTATCGGCGCCGTTACATTTACTTAAGCATTCTCCAAATCGTCCAGCCTGCTAGGAGAGCTTATCTTGGGCATGGGTACGGCTATGAAGTCAAGAGGCAAAACGACTTGAGGGTCAATGTGTCCAGAAAATTGTCCCAACTTGCGTCTGAAATTACCGGGCTCCGTGCTTGTCAATGATCTTCCTCTTCGCGAGTGCTCTTTCAGGTACTGGTCATATTTGGTGAAACATATTCTACTTCAGTTCGATACATTCCTGAATGGCTTCTATGGTTTAGCTACAAGCGACTTGCTCGTTATGGTTTCGATCTAGGCCAGAAGGTGGTGCATGGGCCAATGAAATTCGTCGGAGAAAGTATAGTAAGGGAGTGCCCTGGTAATCGGGCATGCTCAAAGGTTCAATTTTCTTTAGGTCAACGGTACTGCTCAGCCGTCGCTGGCTCTTGAAAATTTGCAAGAGAATGACAACCTCAGTGGAAGAGAACGTGAAAAGGCAGAGGAAGTGATTGCTAGTGCTCTAGGGTCGATGTACGCCGGTGAGTGCACATACCGATGGCCGAGACGTGAATCATAAAACGCTCCCTAGCCGGTGTAGACACGGTACGCGCCCAAGCGAATATGCGTCAGTGTGCTCGTCCTCGAGTGTTCGTTCTCAGATAATGTCCTCTATAATGTCCTTCTTCGTGGCGTGTTGCTTCGTCCGGACATACAAACAACTGCGCAGAAGCAGCTCGACGCAGTCACTGGTAGAGAGCGATTTCCACCATTTGAGGATCGTCCAGGACTGCCCTTCATCGATGCGATATGCAGGGAAGTTCTGAGATGGAGACCTGTCACGCCTCTAGGTGTAGTTTGAGAACAGACAGTGATTTGACTATCTACAGCGCTACCCCATAAAACCACAGAAGATGACATCTACGAGGGATTCTCTATCCCTAAAGGTTTGCTAGTTAACGTATCCATCTGCTCCACTGATGGCTGATGCATATTTTCAGGTGCTATTGTAATGGGGAACGCATGGTACGATGTAGCCATACTCCTCCTGGCTTGTCTTGGACATACTATAGGGCAATCTTGCGCGACCCGGTCACCTACCCCGAACCAGACGAATTCAAACCAGAACGGTTCCTCAACTCCGATGGAAGCTTGCGTGACGATCCAGTGTTGGCAACCACATTTGGATTCGGAAAGCGTATCTGTCCTGGGAGACACTTTGTTGGTTCCACGTTATTCATCGTTGTCGCGTCTTTGTTTTCAATATCGAGAAGGGCAACCGGACTGACAGTGACCCGGTGTGTAACCATACTCAGGCACCGGTATAAGGTAGATGTATCGTACCTTGTTAACGACGTGGAAGGGGTCTAGAGAGCTGACCACTGCTCATTTGCTTTCTAGCCGCCCAAAGCCTTTCCAATGCACTATTGCTCTGAGAGATAGAGCTGCGGGTAGATCTTATCATCGCCGATGCCCAGTCACAATGAGCTTTTCGGCATTTGTACCAACTCGTACTTTCCTCGACTCCGGGCTATCTTTCGTATTTCCCAAGTGCCACTGGTGTTAAGATGTTATTCTCATGTTCCATAGTAAGATGGCCCGAGCTGTGTCGAATTTGTGTCGCATGTCGGGCCGCCTCTTCCGCCCTGTCACTCATCTTCCATCGTGAATTTAGCTAGCCCCGAACATCTATCCAATTTAGCGTCGTAGACGTCGAAACTAAACATACTTTTGCAGACTCAGAACTTGACTAGACGAGCTTCAAGTGCGCACGTAGCCGATTTCCCTGCAAAGGGCTACATCCGCGCAGCTCGCACGAGAGCTAGGCATGAAAAAAATCAGCCGACGCCTGAGCTCACTCAGGCAGTGACATAAAAATTATGAACGGGCGCCCCTCACTTGATCGCTTCGGTTCAGTTCTTTCCCCACAATTATGAATAGTAACGTACAGCACCTGTTGCCTTCCATCGATATTCGATTGATCAAATTTCTTACGTTACGTGTGAAACACTGCATTCCAAAGTCCGCATCGGTTGGACTCGTGGCTGTAAACCTTACTTGAGCTGCCATTTTCTTTTTGAGAGCACACTGTCACCTGAATCAGAGGCGGTGCTGTGGGCTTCAACTCGATCGAAGGCCATCGCCGCATAGGCTACCCCCTTTCACACCATCCTAATAATCGCGGCTTTACGTTTGTACATGGAAGTGCTCCATGCCGAGGCGCACAGTAATGGATTCGAAGAAAAAAACCATCCTAATACTGTCATCCTTGCGCGCAGGCCAAATTTCGATTGGATCGTGGGTCGCAGCGGGAACGTCCAACCGACCATCCCAAGCCGATCAGTGTCACTTCTCAAGTCGCACGTCGGCCGTTGGCCGCTTCGTATAGCCAGACGGGGCCACGCGACACTGACGACGGGTAATAAGTTGCATCTGTTGGGCGCAATGTGGTGTTGTTCCATAACATAACAACCCTAATATTTTGTAACACAGCAGCTTCTCATTCGGGCTTCTCCGTCACTGCGGCGTTGACATGCGAGTGACAGTTAGAGACGTATATATATAATGACCACAAACAACTAGCACGCTGAATAGGTCCCCCAGACATCGGCACACACTGGCCTGCGATAATGGTCTCTCTCTTGTCAACTCTCGATTTTCTTGTTCTTGTGTCTTCTCTTGCCACGTTCTTGGCTATCCGTGACTATCGAAGGCGAAGGGGACTCCCGTACCCCCCAGGACCACGACCGCTTCCCTTAATCGGCAACCTCTTTGATATCCCAAAACAGTTCTCCTGGATCACATTTGCTGAACACTCCAAGAAACACGGTAAGGGTCATTCTCTACTATGGCTACTCCTACTAAGAGAAACGATCGCAGGGGATATCATATGTTTTCATGTCTTTGGCCAAACCATTGTCGTACTGCATTCCATCAAGGCCACCAAAGATCTACTTGAAAAGCGTGGTGACATATACTCTGATCGTCCTGAGATTCCGATCTACCAGATGTACGTTCTCGAGTCTGGCTTATCAATTCTGCATGGCCCTTCATTGACGAAGTCCAGGATGAAGTGGGAATGGCTGGTGCCGCTTGTAAGACACACGGAATTCTGGCGTCAGACCCGCAAGCTACTTGATCGTGGTCTTCGACCAGGGGCTGTTGCCGAATACCACCCTTTGCAGCAAATGAAGGTGCACGCCCTCCTTGCCCGGCTGCTGACAAATCCCGATCAGTGGGAAGCTCACCTTGAATAGTCTGTGGTATTCTATTTATTAGTCCCGCGCTACCTTCCTAAACATTTCTCAAATTTCCTGTTGCCTAGCCTGTTAACAGAGCTAATCTTGGGTATGGGGTATGGTTATGAAGTTCAAGGGCAAAATGACAGGAGGGCCAATGTTTCCAGAGAAATGGCCCAACTCGCATCGGAAACGACACTTCCGGGTGCCGTGCTTGTCAACGATCTGCCTTTCCGTGAGTGGTTTCTTGGTATTGGCTTCATTTGGTTATAACAAGTTACCTCAGTCCGACATATTCCTGAATGGCTATCATGGTTGAGCTACAAACCACTTGCCAGACATGGTTACAATCTAGGTCAGGAGGTCCTCCACGGGCCAATGAAATTCGTCAGAGAAAGCATGGTAAGGGAGTAATTTAGTGTTCGAGTATATTTGGATGTTCATCGTCCCCAGCTCAATGGTACCGCCCAACCGTCACTCGCTCTAAAAAGTTTGCAAGAAAGCGAGAAATTGGATGGACGAGAACGTGAGAAGGTAGAGGAAGTTATTGCCGGAGCTCTAGGATCGATGTACACAGGCAAGTAAACCTATGGCTGGCTGAGACGTGAGCGCTGAAACCGTTCCTAGCCGGAGTTGACACAGTGCGTGGCCTGCAGATATCTGTCAATGTGCCAATCCACTTAAGTGTTTGTTCTCAGACAGTATCCTCCCTGATGTCGTTCTTCGTGGGGATTTTGCTTCGTCCTGACATACAAACAATGGCGCAGAAGCAACTCGATGCTGTTACTGGGAGAGAACGACTTCCGACATTTGAAGATCGACCATACCTGTCGATTATCGATGCAATATGTCAAGAAGTTCTGAGGTGGAGAGCGACCGTGCCCATTGGTAAGTTGACCAGAGGGTGATAGTCCGTGTATGGCCTTACGGCACCTAGCCCTACCCCATGCAAGCACAGAAGATGACGTCTATGAGGGTTTCTTTATCCCCAAGGGTTTGTTGTCTTGGTATTTATCTTCCCTCGTCGTCTTCGTTGATAGCCGTTCGGTATTATCAGGTACTCTTGTGATAGGGAATGCATGGTGCGATAACTTGAACGCCCTAATCCCGTAGTGGTGTATTCAACCACTTGCAGGGCAATCTTGCGCGACCCGGTCAGATACCCAGAACCAGATTCCTTCAGACCGGAACGGTTCCTCGACTCAGATGGGAGCTTACGCGATGATCCAGTGTTGACAACCGCATTTGGATTTGGAAAGCGTATCTGTCCTGGGAGGCACTTCGTTGATACGACGTTATTCATTGTTGTCGCGTCTTTGCTTTCTGTTTTTAATATCGAGAAGGGCAACAGTACTGATAGTGGGCACGATGCATATCCATTTTCGGGCAACGGCATAAGGTAAAGCTGTCGTATCTTGAAGTGACTTGGAGAGTGGACCACTGATATTTTCTTTTTAGCCGTCCAAACCCTTTCTCCTGCTCTATTTCTCCAAGGGATATTATTGCGGAGGAACTTATCCTTGCCGAAGCGTCGTCAGTATGAGCTTTGGGGCATCGACGCATCGTGCTATCTCAAACGCTCCTCGACTCGGAGAATTTTCAATGTTTCCCCATTTTTCAAATGGTGTTGCTGTAAGATATGGTCCATATGGATCTCAAATCATACCCATAGTAAGCGGCTATGGGCGCCTTCAGATTTCGTGTCTCATCTGTTCTTCGCTCTCGCCACCATATCCACTGGCGAATTCAGTCAGCTGACACAAAAGCAACGGTTTTATCTCATCGAAAATCTTGAAAGTTTATCTTTTCTGATTAAGGTGAGTTCCTGGACCCGTCCCGCGTTAGTCCTATGCACCACCACTCCTACGATGTCGTTCCAACGCATCGTGGCTCTCATGGAACAGAAAGGAGAACTCATAGGAAAATGGGAAAGTAACTTACAGTCGTTTTAGAAGAGGGAATTACGACTACTGTGAGAAAAGGGCACGAATTTCGCGTTAACATTGACCACGCGTTTCTGTCGGCCTCCTGCTACTGTCCCTCGAATCAGTGCGTATGGGTGACGATTTCCGGAAAAGCTTGCACGAGCATTGGTTATCACATCTTACGATCCTCCATGACGCCTGCGCGCCGCCACGTTCACGTCCTTCATACTCGTGATGGAGACCTGCGTAGTCAAGTTCCCCTGCTACCCCTTTCCTGACCAACCTCGTGGTGCTGGTCTCTATGGTGCAAAATGCGCCTTCGGGCGCAGCGGTCTTGTTCTCGTCATGAACGGCTCCTTATCGCGATTTGATCAATAAGTAACACATATTTCTCGTGTCCGTTTCCGCTGCGTCATTTTCTGACTCAATCACGACGCTTCGGACTACTGTAAAAGTACTATACGATTTGCTTCCATATAACAAAAAACTATGTACAGTATGTAGTTCGGTGTACGCTTACGAAGCCCGTA
>Ga0209488_10003855_pt1 | contig 11901 bp, 13 predicted proteins | sample Rivendell_Oct201_8_FD_188349 | JGI IMG/M metagenome (GOLD analysis project Ga0209488, IMG submission 188349) | Vadose zone soil microbial communities from the Eel River Critical Zone Observatory, Northern California, USA -... | ecosystem: Environmental > Terrestrial > Soil > Vadose zone >...
CGATTTACAAAAAGAAAAAACGAATAGATGTTCCTGTGGCGTTCAAAGATGAAATATCCTCACTTCTCTCACATTCCTCTCCACGACCCACACGCATGCTGACGGGAACCATCATTTGCCTGCGCTTCTTTCCCCTGCCTGCTCATTCACTGTCGTTGGGCGGAGGGAAATAGTTAGGGAAGGATGCCGCATCGACTTTTCTCCGCGCTGGAAGGCAGTCTCTTTGACGTCTGCACAGGGCCCTATTAGTTTTCTGACTCTGCGGTCTCAGAGCGCCTCACCTCTCAATGTGGGGAGCCATTGCGTTCTTAGACGAAATACCGCTTCCTTGTACGTGTTCAGGTTCAGGGGACTAGACCCTGGCCCCACGGGTCTGCGGTTCAAGTAGGCCCCGGTTCTCACCGAACCCCGAAAGAATATAATGCCCCAAGAGCGGAGCTTCACTGAGATAAGCATCGCCTCGTCACGGGCCTTCCTTCAATACCGCGTCGCTCAGATCACAACCTAATTGGTTCCCGTCCTGCACGCGACCTTGTCGTCGCCTAACGCGGTGAGGTAGCTACATGCTAACATGCTAAAACCTCACCGTCGCGGGTACATAACCCCCTGTAAAAAATATCAAAATCAGTGCTGCGGATCGGGCGCGAGTCACGCACGGCTTCTTCTAAAGAGTTTATCAGTGGGCGCGATCCTTTGCCGGGCGGCCATGGAACTGCTCAAGCGCCTATGTTGCGTGTGTATGCAATTCCAATTCCTCTGCACACGAGGACAACAACGCGTTCGTCACGAGCGGTTCCACTTAAGTTTCAGCGTCCCACAATCAACGTGACCCAGCCGTCCGTTGATGGTGGAGATCTAGTCCCTCCGCCCTCCTCTGAATAAAAACCGTTTATAAATCGTGGTTTCGATTTTTTATTTTTTATTTAAATGTATGACGGCTAGTACGAAATAGTAGGCATAAGGAACAACAATCCCGCCCCCGAAGAGAACTCGAAAACTTATTTTTTTTTCCCGCGACGGCTCCAGATCGCGACCAGTTCGGGCTGAAATATGGGGGCCGTGTTGTGTGTGATGCGCGGGGAAAGGGCTGTCTGCCACATAAAGCCAGAGCACCCCCGATCTGCGTTTCAAAGGCAACTGACGGCACTTTCGTCCTCTAACGCCGTCCGCCCAAAAACAAACACCCTTATAATATATATATTTTTTGAAATTCCTTTCTCGAGCTCGAGGATGATAGCAGCGGAGCGATTGAATTAGTATTTCCTCACGCTGTTCATTTTGTGTGTGTGCTTTGAAACCTTTGGACGGAAATTGCGCGTCTGCGTCTGCGCCTCACCACCTTCTGGTAACTTCCACCCGTGACCGTCGCCGAGGGCTGGGCAGTTCGAAGCCCATTGAATGCTACCCGTCCCAGCTTCCCCCACCTTTTGAAGAATTGAATCCCTTGCACTCACCTCACCACATTGCCGGCGGAATCCTAGACACCCCTCCCTTATTCGATGACAGCCGCGACTAACGGTTTTCCCAGTACCCGCCGGTTTAAGCGCTACGAAATTTGTCGTGTACGAGCGGCGGTACAGAAATAGCAGGTCAGAACCTGACGGGGGGGAGTTGGACAAAAAGAGCCTCGGCGGTTTGAAACTGAACGGGTAGGTGCTCCATTTGAACAGGTGTGGTGTGGGTGCAGCTCCTTAACATAGTTTGTGTGCCTTACTATTAGAGGGCTCACATGGGGGGGCCCGGGGAGAGTCAAACGAGGAATACAAAAAAAAAAGATTTCGCCGGTAATTTCCACCTTTCAAAGCTGTTCATCGGACCATCGCCCCACCCACCATCGGCACATGCCCTTGCGAGCCCCCAGCTGGTCCCTGCTTATCCCCCAGCACGGGCAAAGTACCCCTCCACACGGCGTCCACCTCTCAGTCCGTCTTGGCCGGCCCCCCTGTCAACCCACAGAAGCCCGCAGCGCTCCGCCTGGCGTAGGAAGGCGGCACACACGTCGGACTTTGTGTACACTTCGGCCGCCACGTACACACGCGCTCTGTCGTTCTGTGCGGGGAACATGCAGCAGCGCCTCGTGAGACTGGTCAAAGTGCAGTAGATCTGAGAGGATGACGGCGTCGGAATCCACTGAAGGCTGCTAGCGTCCTTGAGACGGTAGCAGCCGACTCAATGGCCGGGGCGATGGGCGTTTAATCAGTGAACAGAAAAGGAGACGAAGGGGAAGGAGGAGAGGGAGCGCTCACAGAAAGTCGCTAGGGCCTTTCCCCCATTCGTAGCCGTGGCATTGCACTGTACAGGGGGCGGTAATTGGGTATGGGTATAATTCCTATCGACGTTGCTCAGGAGGTTGGTTAAAATCAGGTCGTTGGGATAGTCGGTAACGACCACGAGGGCAACGTGGAAGCCAGAAGTGATGGCAGGGCGGTGCCCGCGCCTAATTCAATGACTAGGGTTTGATGTGTATGTATCATTGATTAACAGTGAGGCGATGAGAGAGCATACCAGAACATTCGGAGAGGTCGATGAGGCATCGTTCGATGGGCTCGGCTAGCGTGATCAGCCAGCAATGTGATGGGCCTGGCGCGGTGCAGAACTAAGCCGGACAGTGGGAGTTCATTTATCAGCACACGATGCACCTTCCCTTCCTTGTGTCAGAGACCGAGACGTAAAGTAGAGCATTAAGTCTGATTTTAGATCGGGTCCCGGCTAGCCTCGCGTCACCGTACCTTTGGAGCTACAGTCAGGGTAAAGGGATCAAGTGTCGTCAGTGGTCTCAGCAAAGAGGCCTCGACCGACGAGTCGCCAAAAATACTTTCTACAGAGCGTATTATTGTCCTTCTTCCGATATCCGAACAAATGGTCACGTGACACTTCAGGGGAGGAAAAGAAATCTTAATATCTTCCCACCTTTGATTATTGATCATATATATCATCCCAGTGGTTTCAGTGGCGGGTTGATATGAACAGCGGCGGGGAGGAGATGGGTAGTAGTGTGAGAAAGGTACGGCAGAGTTAGGGTGGGAAAGGCACAATGATGCGCGCGTGGGAGCCACGAGGCTGACTTGACTTGACAGCCCCGTCCTTAACTACTCCTCCCGTACCTGACCTACTGCTCTCTTGTTTACTCCTCTTGCTCGGTCTCATCTCTTACTCTCGAAGCTCATTTTCGTTCTTCTTTCTTCCTTTTCTCTCATTTCCTCCCCTTCGTTCTCTTCTTCCTTTCACCTTTCTTCTTTCTTGTATTCTTGTGAATCTCCCCACTCGTGTCACTCCTGTCTTGTCATTTTATTTTGTCACTCGTCATGAATATGCTTCAGGCTCCTCCGCTTTCACAACCTAGGCGGCGGAGCGTTGACGTCGGCGGGCTCTCGCTAGCCCTCGGTTCTCAGGGTTTAGGTCAGGGTTGGGTTGGATGGGACGAGTCTGAGATGGACACAGAGGAACAACAACTTCTGTGCGTATATGCTCCCTCGGCTCTCCCTCGCGCCGCGATAATCCTTACCTCATCTTCCCTCGCCCAGTTTCGCGGAACTGCTTAGCGACATGTACAATCATACCCACACGGTCATCAATGCTCACGAACGATCGTAACGCCTATTTAATTTGTCATGCCTGTTTCTCCTTCTCATACCCTATCGCTAGGGCGCCTATCGATGTTTCGTTGGAACGTCGTGCCGAGCTTATACAATCTCTCGACAACTGGCACTTTGAACCACACAAGCTGCCGGAACATGAGGTACTTTACTGCTCGCTCGTCATTTTCGAGGCGCTTTTCCGCCTTGAAGGCCTTTTCGAGATGGTACCTGTGTCCATTGGTGCGTAGAAGCACATGTTGACCTGGCCTCGCCTAATGCCTCCCTCATCCACAGATCAGGTCAGGGATCTGCTCTTCAACATGCGACATGTATATCGTCACCAAAATTCGTATCACAACTTTGAACACGCTCTTGATGTACTCCAAGCCATTCACATGTTTCTCCACTCTGCCGGTAGAGTTCCTCCTGCGTCCATCCTGCTTGAATCCGATACTCCAACGTGGAAACCAAAGCAGTCCGCGGGTGAACCGGCTTTAGTGCAGTATTTAACGCCAGCCGATTTGTTTTGTTTGTACGTCGCTTCGATTGGACATGACGTTGGTCATCCCGGTGTCACCAACGGTTTCATGGTGGGTTGCCCTTGTGTCTTTCCCTATTGTCCGCCTTCTCACTGGCTCCCAATCAACGAAGAAAAACGCTCAGGCGCCGTTATCGTCACTTTACGACCATAATTCACCTCTGGAGCAGCTTCACTACACTCTTCTCTTACACATCCTTCGGCGTCAGGGTTTCAGCTTTCTGCTGGACAATCCCCATTCAACACCGCATTTCCGAAAATTGCTCGCAGAGACCGTTTTAGCAACCGATATGCGCGTACACGGCCAGTTTATGAAACGCTTCCAACAGATCATTGACGGCGCTGAGGTGGACCATTGGACGAAGAGGGTATTGGTCTGCCAAGCGCTCATTAAAGCCGCGGACATAAGTAACCCGGTAATGAAACCTCTGTCTCGCCTATCTACCTCGTCTGAGCGGTCATTCAGTGTCGCCCGATCAATGTCTCACAACACTGGGCGTCTGCCCTCCAGGAAGAATGGACCTCACAGGCCACCCTTGAGCGGCACCTCCACATGGTCCCGTCGGTGAAGGAAGAGGCTGACCCCTTGTCAGAAGCCAAGTCTCAAGTCTGGTTTATTGAAACCTTTGCGAAACCCCTCTTCGAACTCACTGCCTCCGGCATCCCGGGTCAGTCTCGAACGTTCCTTATCGTTTCCCGTTTTGTCTGACCTTTTCTTCGAATGCAGAAACAGCAGAATACGCGAACAAGTGCACTGAGAACCTTTCTACATGGAAAGCAAGAGCACTATCGCTTTCCTTGTGTGATGACAGCCCAAGTCCAATCCAGGATACGCCCAGCTGCTCGACTTATGAACGTGAACGCCCTCTCTCTCCTCCCCATCCTCCTGAAGACTTCGTTTCTGCCTTCCCTATGGCTCTCCCCACGGCCTTCCGTCAAGGCGTTGATCAAAGTGACAGATCATCTTTCCACGATTGGGTCTCTTTCTCTATTCCCTCTGTCCCTGTTCTAACAGATACCGACTCATCTCGCGCATCATCACCTACCCATGTCCCCGAGGCGTCGGGCAGTGGCTGTCCACCCTCGCTATCTATCACGAGCATCAGCACGACCAGCAGCATGAGCTCCTCATCTCCAAGTGTCACCTCGACATCTCACTCTGTGGGACTCTCAGACGCTCCTGCCTCACCCTCTCTGCTACCGCCATCACATGATGGTACACTTGGGCTTATGGTTAACGTCGGTGGGGATAACAGCATGAGTAGCTCTGCTGCTATTCGCGCGGCGTATAAAGTGAGTGTCCGCAAAAAGCCTAGCTTCCACCGCTATTCGTGGAGCCCTGGCCCGCGTGACATAGCCGCCCGAAGAGAAGTAACTATCGTCGCTGGCCAAGGCGTTGATAGCTAGCCTTATTCTGGCAATCAGCTTGACTCGATGACGAAATTGTATGTATACCTGTATCATTCATCCATTTATCCGCGATCACAATGTTGCATGACCGTCCGACGATCTTGACGAACGAGGAACATCACATACCTACATTTGCATTCACAGTATTCATCTATCTTGTTTCGTCTCGCCACTTTTTTTTCGGTTTTGGTTAGCGACATCAACCCCCCTTTCTTTTGCTCGTTAGTTTACCGTCCTTCGATCAGGTTCGGTAGGTCATGTGGAGGATTCTGTAGATACCTCGCACGCTTCCTGTAGCTAGTGACTTGTTAAATGTGTTTTAACACGAATATCATCGGTTTAACTGAGGAGGGTATACCTTGAGACGTCACTTAGGCGTGCAAGCGAGACTTGAAGAAAGTATGGCTGGTTCTTGACAGGCGGAGATGCGGTCCGCCGACTTGGATCACACTTCGTTCCGCACCCTACTAGTGCGAATCTATTTTTAGTGAATCGACTTTGTCCATCATCAATGACGATGACCTGTCACCCGCTTACGCCCTAGCTATTATAGAGTTTGTTATTCGGTGTCTTTAGTTCGGCGGGAATACTAAGCCCACTTCTTGCGTACATCGAGCAAACTCCTCTGTCCCTGTTTCGGAGTACGTGCTGCACTCTTGGGGTGCCGGGACTTAAAACAAAGTGGAGAGTGAAAACGAAAAATTATTTATTTATCACCAGCCATGATCCCGCCCTTCCGTTCTAAAAATTGGGAGACACCCTTTCTATTTTAACAATCCTTACTAGTACTTGCGCACGAGCACCGTGAAGGGTCGGAAAAACCATTCCTCCTCTTTCTTTCGCCAAAAGGCGCTAACCGATCTCTTATACTGAGCCAGGAGTGGTCTTTCAGTTATCGATGCCCTTCTGATGGCTCTCTCGTTCGTCGGGCCGGCATGTCCCAATCCTAAGGTTTTGCGAGAAGCAGCACCATCCAATCTCAGATCGGTGATGTCAACAATATTGATAGGCTTCGGAAAACAGACGGCGTGTTAAAGATGAGCAAAAAGAGACACTCATGATATGGGATCTAGCTGATTACTCTACTCTACTCTGTCGATCTAGCCTTTTTGCACATGTCAACGAGGAATGTTTATAACCACAAAGATATGCTCCGTGTCCGAATGTTCCACGCCCTCGAGTCAAACCTGGTGCAGACTTGAATTGAATCTTTAACCGACTTGACCGCACGTGTCTGGGTCCTTGAGCCGACTTACGGTTCCCGCTGAAGCGGAGTTGAACCCTCCGCGAGTTCCTCCGAGATCGAGAAGGATGGAGAGAGGGGAAGTCGGAATCGAACGCTGACAGGCCCGGTAGCTCACGTTCGGCGTCCGAGTCGACTGAGAGGGGAAAGAATAGAACGCGCGCCTTGAGAAGGCGGAAGCTTCGAGGGCACACAAGGAGTTAGAGGAGAGCGAGAGCCTGAGGGATTCTACATCGCCAGAGCCAAGACCGAAGCATTTAAGTACAAATCGCGAGACAAAGGGCCAGAGAGAGAAGTTAGTAGCACGAGGTGGCACGAGAGTGCTCGTAAAGTACGGTATAGTACGTCTAGAAATAGTATCCGAGGCAATCGAGTCTAAAAGATGAAAGGAAAAACGGGAGGAGAAAGGGGGGAAAGGGGGAGCAGGACAATCGCGAGGGTATTTCGAATCTTGAGATAGAGGAAAGATTATCATAAGGGATCGGTATAGTACAAATCTAATCGAGGTAAAACTGGGACTGAGAACGGGAAACGAGGCCTTGCACGTCGGCGCAAAGCCTGGAGGCTCAAACACGAGGCGATCGGAGCGATGGGGGGCGAGATGCTTGAGGGGCGAGGTCGACGATGAAAGGGAGATGAGCGCAGGGCAATGCGATGGGACGATGGGATGACGATGGGGCGGACGAGGTGAGGGTTCACAAAGCAAGATGGAAAGCATTGGGGATCGTGTCGCCCGAATCCGCGATACCGTGATCAGTGGTAATCCTAACCTTACTACACCGCCAACAAGAGCACGACCAGCAAGGTAAAATTAAAGCCATATCTGAATGAATCGGCGCAAATGCAATAGTCCTATCGCCAGACTAGGTAATATTTTGACCAAGTTGGGGAGGAAGCCAATCTAGGACGCCCAACTTGGTCATATGACGGATAGCACACGGAAAGATAACACCACAAAGCCAGAATCCACACAAGTTCCGTTGAGCGTCGGGGCACTCGCACACTAGAGCGCATAAGCAAGAGATGCACCATATCCGGTCCAGTCAGCGGTTGAAAATCCAGCGCCAACTGTAGATGGCGTCAGGTGTGCATGCAACAGATCAACCTTTGCCGGGCTGATCGACCCAGAAAGTGTCGATAAGTGTCTTGAATCTTTGGGAGGCGGTGGCATCAGGATGCAGCGGCCCGGGTATGGCTACATTCTGTAACGACTCATTCAGCACTATACGAGACTCGGCTAGACAAGTAGGGGTCATTACCTCGATCATGGACGTGGATGCCCTCGAGGTTCCCGGCCTTCGCCTTGGGCTACGCAGTACAATAAGAATCTCAACCACCGCGTGAGATCGATGAAAGGGACAAATGTACCTGGCCAGTGGGCATTGTAATAATCCCACTCCGCTCTCAAAGGCCCAGAAGAGAGAAAAGTGTTATTCGGATGTCCAGTGGGCTCGAGTAGGAGATTTTCCAGCGTAGTATGCGCGACAAAGGAAGGGGCGCCATGGGTGCCAGATAAACGAGGCAGAAGAAAAAAAATGCGATCAGACGCTTTTCTGTGTTCAAGTTGCTTGCGGAGTTCTCCTGGGGGTAGAACAGACGTGGTGGGAACGGAACTGGGAACTAGTAAGCGGGGTGAGACCGAAAACGGGTGAGCTCCTGAGAAGGGTAGTAACAACAGTCGCTCGATGGGGTTTCCGTGGCTGAAAGAACTCAGAGAGGCCGTTCAACGGAGGACGGTTGAGGACGGTTGAGAAGTCGAAGCAGTCACGGCACCCGCCGCTACGTGAAGTAATCCGCCAGAGAATTGAAGGGGCTTGGTACTGATCTATTATCGAGGAAACAATAACAATGAGCTCAACGCCTTTGAAAGATAGGACTATTATAAAAGCCAAAGACAATCAACTCTTAGGTCAAAACACCAGATCTAAGATATGGGCCACCTGAACTTTTTGTGTGGATGGCTGACCATTCCCGTGGTCATACAGTACTGTTAATCCCTGGGAAAAACTTGCGATGGAACCCCAAGCGAGAACGAACAGTACTGTAACTTGAAGGCGGCTGCCCCCAGAGAAGGAAGGGATTACCCCGGATTGATATCGCCCGTCATGGGGACCCATCGAGAAGCCCCGAAGCGCGGGCCCGATGACAAACAGGGAGAGGTACCGATTGGGTCGGGGAGAAGCAGGGTGATTGGTCGGCCCTTTCGACCCTAAGTTACGATATCGATATCGATGTATTGTAATGTATTGTATCGACCGAGATGAGATGCGCGCATCGGAATCGGGGTCAGGCTCTTCGCTTCGAGTCCGTGACCGCCGCCGGACTCGGAGAGGGGTGGGGGATGCGTTCGAGGCGTAGCGCTAAAACATATCCCCGAACCTACAAAAATAAAATAAGAAAATACAATACAATAATGTCATGTCATGTCCGAGGAGAGAGGAGCCTGAAGTGAAGTTGAAGGACTGGGGGGGACGAATCGGGACGAGGGGAAACCTCCTCCCCCCCTCCTCTCTCCTTCTCTCCGAGCCTCTCACATACTCTTACGCACACACGCACATACACACCACAGATAGGAACACGTTCCCGGCCATCGTCCCGTCCCGTCGAGCCCCTGCAGGATAAGCGACGTCTGTGATTCACGCGAGGCCAGGGGTGGATCGCTGACGATTGACGAGGGGTGTCTGTCTGACGAGTCCGGAAAGCTTCGCGCTCAGATCTGCATTTTTTATTTATTTATTTATCAGGCCTATCAGGAGTCGTGTGGCCGGGTGGGGCGCGAGTGCGGGTGGGGATAGGAAGTGGGAAGAAGTGAAAGAAGGTTTCGCGTCCGACGTCATGTCACGCACTGGCACGCCACGCTCCGAAGAAGAGCGTCCTGTCCCCGCAATTACGTACGATAGGATTGGTGACAATTTATCGCCACGATGTTTGGTCATCGTGCCAGTGACTGTGAGAAGAAAACTTATTTTTTTTTCTTTTTCAAACATACCCACATGGCAAGTGACTTCCTCTTGTGTCGTTGAGAACGCTCAATTGTGTTCAACGCGCGTGCACATACTGATGACAAGTCTTTCATACGTCGCATAGGTCCCAACGACAGAGTTGTGACGATACTTGCTAAATCTAACAACGGGATAGATAACTCGGTCGAAGTTGTCCTGACAGCCAGATACTTCCGAGGCTTTCGTACAAGAGCACTCACTTATACAATAAACCCATTGCAAGTTTGCGTGACATGAATTCCGCATGTGTTCCGCCAAGATACGACGCAGCCCCTGCACTCACGGCACGCATGTTCGGGTTGGGTTTCTTACATTTCATGTATCAAAGAAGAAGGCAGCTGATTATAAAACCTTGAATTTGGTAACTCGGAATGAATGCGAGTGAGGAGAATGTCCAGGGATGAACGATGAACGTCAAATAAACCCGGAACCGCGATTTTAACGTCGACACTCGATTGGTTTGTGGCTCCTTGACCCTGACTGTAGCTCCAAAGGTACGGTAACGCGAGGTTAGCCGGGACCCGATTTAAAAATCAGACTGAAGGCTAGCCATAAGTGGGTACTAGACTAACCACGCCAAAAAGGCGTTGGGGGATTGATGATATGATTCTTCGTGATGCTTGATGGGTAGTTGCGAGTACGTCGGCATTGCCGACTGCATCACACTCTTTTGGGGAATGCAACAGTTGACCAAGCCAACGCGATGAGAACGGCTACTGTATAGAGATGTATATCAGCACCTCCAGCTCGAGGAGGAAGAATATCTCGAATCTCAATCTCATCTCTCGAATAGAGGTCAATCCTGTCTGCATATCAGTACTGTCTGTCGTTCCCGTTTCATTCTCGCATTTCATATCGTCTCATCCCAACTGCGTCCACTCTTTCCCATCCACCCGATCCTCATTCATTTAACCTGCTCGATCACACCTGCAATCGTGCGCAAGCCGCCAGAGTGAATTCATGAATTAACCAGGAAAAAAACACCCGTTATACAGTTTCTGGGAAACACAAGGCACCAGCGAGTTCACGCTGTCGGCAAGCCTATCATTCGTAAAACCACCGACGGTATGATGAAAGAGAACAAGAGGGCAGACCCGCAGACTATAACTGAAACCATTCTGATAATCTCCAGCATCCCAATCTTGTGATAGAAAGCCAGAAAGTCAAGCTTGAGCTTAAGCCTCCATGCGTCTTCCAGCTCATCACACTTCCTCCACCCTGGACATTTGTGGTCGACCACTGAGAATGAGAAGTCGATTATCGTGAGACGGCACCATCCCTTCCGTAATACGTTTTTTGGTTCAAAGTCGTGATGGTAGACTCCCCGGCAGTGGATCAGGTACAGCTGCCCAAACAGGACCAGCCTGTCCAGCTAAGATTTACCAGAGTTCTCCTCAATTGTTATAATTCGTACCTCTCTATGAGTCCCAGTGCCGTAAACTCCATCCTGAGAGCAGCTAGGGACGGCCCTTCATGGGAGAGAACGAGCGATCGTCCACCATACCACAGGTATTCTCCAAAACAGACAGGAACAACCCATCCAGTGAGACAGGTAAGCCGAGCATATGCAGCCTTCTCGCCCTTGAGCTGAAGTTCGAGCTCCGCTTTGTCCTTTCCAGCTACTCTAGCAAACTTAACGACGACACGCGAACTGCTTGACCCATACACGGATGCCCAAGCCCAACCAAGGTAGCGGTCGAGGTGAATAAAAGGAAATGGCTTATCACGAGACTGGGACGGAGGTGCGTCAACGGAGGATAAAACCATAGGGAGGGCATCGAAGCATTGAACGATCATTTCCCTTGGAGCCTGAAGAGATCTGTAAGTGCCACAGATACAGGTAAAGGAAGAGGAATGGATGCCCAACAGTTGCTAATTTGACTGAGCAGCTTAGACGTTTATCCAATTCATGAACGACTTCAAGCCTCCTTGAGCCGTTGTGTCCGGTGGAATCGGCATTCAATCCTGAACGTGACAAATCCTTGTCTCTAGAAAGGGGAGGAGAAGGAACAGGGAGGCTGAGTTGGTGGTTTAGATCATCGTCGTCGATATCAAGCGTTTCTGCAAGTAACATATAAACCAGCATGCTCCAGATTGGAGGTAGTCCTGATGCTGCAGGTTGTGCCTCAT
>Ga0209488_10003856_pt1 | contig 11900 bp, 9 predicted proteins | sample Rivendell_Oct201_8_FD_188349 | JGI IMG/M metagenome (GOLD analysis project Ga0209488, IMG submission 188349) | Vadose zone soil microbial communities from the Eel River Critical Zone Observatory, Northern California, USA -... | ecosystem: Environmental > Terrestrial > Soil > Vadose zone >...
GGCGCGCGCGGGCGCAGAGCGAGCAGGAGGCGACCACCGCGCGGCAGGTGGTCACCTTCCTCGAAGAACTGTTCCACGAGGCCGAGCCGGCGCGCGCCCGCGGCGCGTCGGTGCCGGTGCGCGTGATCCTCGACCGCGGCACCGCGCGCGTGCGCACCCAGCTCGCCGACCAGCCGGCGGTGGCCGCCGCGCTGCTCGAGGCGATGGGCAACGTCTACCTGAACCTCGGCCTGCTCGACCAGTCCGAGCAGCTGCTGCAGGACGCCGCGAAGTTGCGCGAGCAGCTCGGCACCGAGCCGGCCGGCCTGCAGCAGGTGCGCTCCAGCCTCGCCCGCGTCGCCGCGGAGAAAGGCGACGACGCCACCAGCGAGCGGCTGTGGCGCGCGGTCATCGAAGCACTGCCGGGCGCGGACGCGATAGCGCTGGCGCAGGCCGACCTGCACCTGGCGCGCGCGCTGTGGCGGCAGGACCGGATGGACGCGGCCGAACAGCTGCTGGTCTCTGCGGTGGCGACGCTGCGCCGGCTGCTGCCGGCTGACGACCTGCGCCTCGGCTTCGCGCTCGCCGACCATGCCGAGTTCCTGGAGGAACGCGACGATCCGGACCGCGCGGCGCCGCTGTTCGTCGAGGCGCTCGCCCGCTGCGCGCAGCGGCTGCCGCCCGACCATCCCGACCTGATCGCCGTGCAACTGCTGGCCGCGCGCAACGACCTGTCGCGCAACCGCGCCGCCGCGGCCGAGACCAAGCTGCGGCAGCTGCTGCACACCGCCGAGACGGTGTTCGACCAGAACCATCCGCTGCTGGCGCAGGTGCGCGAAGCCCTGGCCGTGGCGTTGACCTTCAGCGACCAGTTCGCCGCGGCGCGCGACCTGCTCGACCAGGCGCTGGCGGCCTACCAGGTGATCCACCAGCCGCCGCACTTCGCGCTGGCGCGCGCCCGCATGCTCGAAGCCGACATCGCCTTCGAGCTCGGCGATCTCGGCCGCGCCGAGACCGCGGCGGCGGCGTCTCTGGCCATGTACGAGCAGCTGTTCCCGCACGGCCATCTCGATCTGGCGGCGGTGCTCGGCAACCAGGCGCGCGTGCAGGCCGCACTCGGCCACCTCGACGTGGCGCAGCAGTGTGCGGAGCGCGCGCTGCAGATGCACCAGCAGCTCGGCCAGCGCAAGCCGTCGCATCTGGCCCTGGCCCAGGCGCACCTCGCCTACGTGCAGGCGCACCACAACCAGCTCGAACCCGCCGAGCGCAATGCCCGCGAGGCGCTCGCCCGCCTGCCGCCCGCGGGCAACGAGCAGGCCCGGCGCAATGCGCGCTGCTACCTCGGCGAAGTGCTGTGCTTCTGCTGGAAGGGCACGGAGGCCGAGGCGGTGCTGCGCGAGGTGCTGGCCGACGACGCCAGGAGCCCGACGCCACCTTCGCCCGCGGCGCGCGGCTGGTCACTGTTCGTGCTCGGCTGGGCAGTGCTGTTGCAGGACAAGACCACGCCCGGCAAGGGAAAACCCGAGGAGGCCGAGCCATTGCTGCGCGAGTCGCTGCAGCTGCGGCGCCAGGCGCACGGCGACCGCCATCCGTTGGTCGGCATCGTCGCCGACGAATTGGGCGTCGCCCTCGCGCGCATGGGCCGGCTCGACGAAGCGGCCGAGCAGATCGAACTCGCGGTCTCGATCCGCCGCGAGCACAGTGGTGCCGACAGCGAGTACCTGGCGCTGCCGCTGCTCAACCTCGGTACGCTGCGGACGATGCAGAAGCGGCCGGCCGACGCCGTGCCGCTGGCGACCGATTGTCTGTCCGTGCTCGAACACCACGGCACCGCCGGTCATCCGCAGGTGGTCGCCCTGGTGCAACTGTGGCTGCGGCTGCTGCCGCACCTGCCGGCAGAAACGGCGCGCACCGTGCTGCCGCGGCTGTCGGCGTTCGCCGACCGACTGCTGCCCGCCGACAATCCGCTGCGCGGCGAGTTGCAGACCGCGAGCAAGAAGCTCGGTGGCTGACCCGCTGGTCGCACCTCGATTGACGTGCTTGGGCGGTACCCAATCCGAAGCCGTGCCGGAGCCCTGGAACCCGCTTGTTTGCTGGTCTCGGCGGCAGTGGTCATTTTATGCGAGCCCCCTGCAGGTCGCGGCGAGCTGCCGCTTGTTGCCGAGCGTGCACTGCAGGCCGACGACGAGCAGTGCGACCGGCGATGTTGCCGCGCAGCTTCCGGCTAGCATCCCGCTCGTTCCCCGTACCGGAGGTCGATCATGCCGCGTCTTCGCCTGCTGCCGTTCGCGCTCTCTTGTTCGCTGCTCGCAACCGTGGCCAGCACCCAGGACCTCGAGGTCGGCGCCACGGCACCGGCGCTGCACATCGGCAAGTGGCTCAAGGGTGACCCGGTCGAGTCGTTCGCCGCCGGCAAGGTCTACGTCGTCGAGTTCTGGGCCACCTGGTGCGGCCCGTGCATCGCCAGCATGCCGCACCTGACCGAGTTGCAGGCGCGCTTCAAGGACCAGGGCGTCACGATCCTCGGCGTCACCTGTGTCGACCCCGACAACTCGCTGGCGCAGGCGAAGAAGATGGTCGCCGACAAGGGTGACGGCATGGGCTACACGGTCGCCTGGGACGACGGGCAGAAGACCACCGATGCGTACATGAAGGCGGCCAGGCAGGACGGCATCCCCACCGCGTTCGTGATCGACGGCAAGGGCAGGCTGGTCTTCATCGGCCATCCGATGTTCCTCGACATCCCGATCGGCGCAGTGCTCGCCGGCACCTGGGACGCCAGGAAGGGCACCGCCCGCATCGACGCGGCGATGCAGCAGTACGCCGGACTGGCCGAGGCGATCGCTGCCGACGCCGAGGCGGCGACGGCGAAGGTCGACGCCTTCCTGAAGGAGTACCCGATGCTGGCGGGAAACATCAGTGACATGCAGTTCCATTCGCTGCTGCTCGCGGGCAAGTTCGACAAGGCCTACGCGTTGGCGGGCACGAGCGTCGACCAGGCGATCGCCAGGAAGGAATCCGACCGGCTCAACGAGATCGCCTGGAACATCGTCGATCCGGCCGCCGCCGTCGCGGATCGCAACCTCGAGCTGGCGCTGAAGGCGGCGACCAAGGCCGTCGAGTTCACCAAGGAGAAGGACGCCAACCTGCTCGACACGCTGGCGCGCGTCTGGTTCTGGAAGCAGGACTTCCACAAGGCGCTCGAGATCCAGAAGAAGGCGGTGACGGTCGACGGCAGCGACGACCTGCGCAAGTCGCTCGCGGAGTACGAGAAGCGGGTCGGCAAGGACGGCGGCAAGTAGGGGCGCTGCGACCGCGAAACGTTGGCGCGGGCGTACTGCGCGCGCGACGATGGCGGGAATGAACTGCCGCGCTGCCTGGGCGTGTCTGCTTGTCTTCGCCGTGCTGACCCCTGGCCGCGCGCAGCAAGCCGTGCCACCGGACAGCGTCGGCCGGCTGATCGACCTCGAGGGCCTGCCACTGCTGACGCCCGGCGTCACCTGCCGGCAGTTCGCCTCCACCGATCCGTCGGGCCGCGGCGAAGACCACGGCCACTTCCTGCGCCGCGAGGGCAACACCGCCGTACTCGCCGAGATGCAGGGACCGGGCGTGATCGCGCGGCTGTGGTCGGCGAACGCGATGGGCCGGCTGCGCGTGTTTTGCGATGGCGAGACCGAGCCGCGCATCGACGGCCCGTTCCAGGACCTGTTCACCGGCAAGCTGCCGCCATTCTGCGAACCGATCGCGATCCACCAGGGCGGCGGCTGGATCAGCTACTTCCCGATCCCGTACCGCAAGTCGTGCCGCGTCGAGGTCACCGAGCTCGAGCACCCGGGTGACCTCTACTACCACGTGCAGTACCTGACGTATCCGGCGGGCACGGCGATGCGGACGTTCACGCGCGAGCTGCCGGCGGACGAGCAGGCGGCCCTGCAGCGCGTGGTGAAGTCCTGGACGACGCCGGGCGCGTCACCGAACCGGCCCGCGCCGGGCGACGCGACCGGGTCGGCGAGCAGCGACGTGCGGCCCGGCGAGGCCACGTCGATCGCCATCTCCGGGCCGGCCACCGTGCTGTCGCTGCGCGTGACGCCGGCGGCGCCGACGCCGGAGGTGCTGCGCGGGCTGCTGCTCGAGTGCGCGTGGGACGGCGGCGAGCCATCGGTGCGCGCGCCGGTCGGCGACTTCTTCGGCTGCGGCTTCGGCGTGACGAAGTACCGCGGCCTGGTCCTCGGCTGGGACGACGACGGCGGCTACTGCCACCTGCCGATGCCCTGCCGCAAGGGCGCGCGCATCGCCGTGCGCAACACCACGGCCGCGGTGCAGCACGTCGAGCTGTGGGCACGCTGGCGCGACGGCGCGACGCCGGCCGCCGCCGGCGCCCTGCACGCGGAGTTCCGCAGTACCGACCGCGTCGGCAAGGAGCTGTACGAGTTCGCCAACATCCAGGGCCCCGGCAAGTACGTCGGCATCACGCAGGCACTGCAGGGCGTCGCCGATCTCTGGTATCTCGAGGGCAACGAACAGTTCACCGTCGACGGCGAGCAAAAGCCGTCGATCGTCGGCACCGGCACCGAGGACTTCTACAACGGCGGTTGGTACTGGGACGGCGGCCCGTTCGCGCTACCGGTGCACGGGCTCGGGCTGAAGGAGGAGTGGACCACCAACCGCACGACGCCGTGGCGCATGCAGCTCGGCGACGCGGTACCGTTCGAGAAGAGCCTCGTCGCGCGCATCGAGCACGGCTCCAGCAACGAAGTGCGCGACGCGTGCTACTCGAGCGTCGCCTGGTGGTACGGACCGCCGCAGGCGGTGCGCGCGGTGGCCGACGCCGAGCTGAGCCTGCCGCGGCTGTGGGTGTCGCGCCCGCACGGCTTCCTCGGCGCCAGCGACCTGCACTGGGACGCGGCGCCCGCGGTCGAGTGGCGCACGTGGGAACAACTGACCACGACCCACCGCGGCCTCGACCGGCCGCTGTTCCAGGCGTTCCCCGTGAGCCACGTCGAGCGCGAGCAGCCGGCCGTGGATGCGCGGGTCGCGGTGCTGCCCGCTGCCGCGACCGAGCGCGTCTACCGGACCAAGCTCGCGGCACCGTTCAGCGACCGCTACCGGCTGCAACTGCGCGCGCTCGCGGCCGGCGTGCCGCAGGTCCGGCTCGATGGCAGGGAACTGGCCCGGCCCGCCGAGGCGTCGCCGGTACCGGCGTCGGTGCCGTCGCCGCTGCTGGTCACAGACCTGGGCCCGGTGGCGCTCGTGGCCGGCGAGCACGAACTGGCGTTCGTCGTGCCGGCTGGCGCCACGGCGCGGTTCGGCGTCGAGGCACTCGCTCTCCGGCCGGCCTCACCGTACGTGCGCAGCTGGTGCATCGCGCCGCCGATCGACGCCAACCCGAAGGGCACGGTCGAGGACGCGATGCCGCAGGAAGCGCAGTTCCTGGCCGCCGACTTCGACCCGGCGCAGGCCGGCTGGAAACAGGTGACTGCCGACGGCGACGGCCTCGACCTCAACCACCAGGTGTCGCCGAAGGCGCCGATGCTCGCGTATCTGCTGGTGTTCGTGCAGTCGCCCACCGCGCGCACGGCGCACGCGCTGCTCGGCAGCGACGACGGCGTGCGGGTGTGGGCCAACGGCGCGCTCGTCTGGTCGCATGCGATCCATCGGCCGCTCGGGCCCGACCAGGATCAGTTCGACGTGCCGCTGCAAGCGGGCTGGAACCGCATCCTGCTGAAGGTCAAGAACGACGACGGCGGCTACGGCGTGATGCTGCGGCTCGCCGATCCCGACGGCACGCTGCACTTCGCCACTGCGCCGCGTTGAGTTGCCAGCAGCCGGTACGGGCGCTACCCACCGGCGAGCTTGACCTCATACCCTGCGCCCTGCCGCAGGGTGACGATGCGTTCGCGGTGGTCGCCCTGGATCTCGATCGCGCCGTCCTTGACGGTGCCGCCGGTGCCGCACGCCTGCTTCAACTGTTTGCCAAGTTCGCGCAGCGGCGCTTCGGCCAGCTGGACGCCGAGCACGACCGTCAACGTCTTGCCGTTCCTGACCTCGCGGCGCACGCGCACGATGCCGTCGCCGACAGGCCGCGCTGCGGCCATCTGTTCGGCACAGCGACACTTCGCCTGCGGCTTGCGGCAGCGCGGGCACATGCGGCCGTGCATGCTGTCGTAGACGACGCGGTCCATCGGGCGAACGCTATCCCGGGCTGGCGCCGTCCGCGAACGGTCGCTGCAGGCAAGGCGCCAGCGCATCGGTCACGTACGCGACCGCGATAAGCTGCGGCGATGCGCTGCCACACCCTGATGCTGCTTCTATTCTGCGTGCTGCCGCTGCCGACCACGGCGCTGGCCCAGGCGCCGGAACCGATCGTCTACACGCTGGCGATGCCGGCGCCCGCGGAACACACCGCCGTGGTCACGGCCAGCGTCCCGACCGGCGGCCGCCCTGCGATCGAACTGTTCATGGCCAGGTGGTCGCCCGGGTTCTACCGCATCGAGAACTACAGCCAGCAGGTCGTCGAGTTCACGGCGCGCAGCAAAGGCGGCGAGGAACTCGGCGTCGAGCACCCGAGCGACAACCATTGGCGCATCGCCACCTCGGGCGCCGCGCAGGTGGTCGCCACCTACACGCTGCGCTGCCAGCGCGCCTCGGTCACCGGCAACCAGGTGGAGACCGGCTTCGCGGTGTTCTGCGGCCCGGCCACGTTCGTCGACCTCGAAGGCGGCGCCGCCAACCCGCGCGAAGTGCAGTTGCTGCTGCCGGCCGACTGGCCGCACTCCGCCACGGGCCTCGCAAAGGCCAAGGACGGCAAACCGCACCATTACACGGCACCCGACTACGACTGGCTCGCCGATTCGCCGATCGTCGCCGGCACGATCCGCACCGATCGCTTCGACGTGCTCGGCAGCCACCACGAAATCGCCAGCTTCGGCAACGTCGGCGCCTGGGACGGCGCGCTCGCGGCGCAGAAGCTGCAGCCGATCGCCACCGAACTGTGCCGCCTGTTCGGCACCGTGCCGTTCGAACACTATGTGTTCCTCAACGGCCTGCGCGCGGCCAATGGCGGGCTCGAACACCTGAACTCGACGCTGATCAGCACCGACCCGCGGCAGCATCCCGACGATCTGCAGTGGCTGGCGTTCGTCGCCCATGAGTACTGCCACACGTTCAACGTCAAGCGGCTGCGGCCGGTGGAACTCGGTCCGTTCGACTACGAGAAGCCGCCGACCACCGCGAGCCTGTGGATCGCCGAAGGCCTGACGACCTACTTCGCCGACCTCGCGCTGGCGCGCGCCGGCATCGCCACGGCGCCGCAATGGCTGGCATTGATGTCCGCGCACATCCGCCAGCTGCAATCGACGGCAGGTCGCAAGCAGCAGACGCTGGCCGACGCGTCGTTGTCGGTGTTCACCGGCTCGATGTCGGGCGTCGGCGGCGACCCGCGCAAGAGCGTCAGCTACTACGTCAAGGGCCCGGCGTTCGGCTTCGTGCTCGACGGCCGCATCCGCACCGCGACCGACGGCAGCAAAGGTCTCGACGACGTGATGCGCCTCGCCTACCAGCGCTGGTCGGGCGCGCACGGCTTCACCCCGGCGGAGTTCGAAGCTGCGGCAGCCGAAGTGGCGGGCACCGACCTTGCTGCGCTGTTCCAGACCGGGCTGCGATCGACCGACGAACTCGACTACACCGAAGCGCTCGCCTGGTTCGGGTTGCGCTTCGCCGCCGCCGATGAAGACGCGCCGCGCGAACAGCGCTGGGCCCTCGAAGTCCTGCCGGCGGCGACGCCGGCCCAGCAGGATCATCTGCGGACGTTCCTGGCGCCGAGCAAGGGGAAGTGAGGCGGGTCACGGACAGGTGATTGCGCTGCGCGGTGCGCCGCGCCGGCATCGCCGCGGCCGTACCGACGGTTCAGCGCCGGCTGCCGCCCGGAACGACCGGCTCGTCGTCGCGGCGTTCGCCGCGCTGTTTCCTGGCCGCCGCCTCGACCGCCTGCTGCTGCCGCGCCTTCTCCAGTTCCTCGGCCGACGGCTGGTACTCGATGCTGATGCGCGTCACCACCGGCGTGAACAGCAGGGTCAGCGGCGGCAGACCGTTCCAGCCGTTGTTCCAGCTGGTCTCCACCACCCGGACCTTGTCGCCGTTCTCGTCGCGGATCGCCTGGGTGGTGGCGTCGACCAGCTCATCGGTGTTCAGGTTGCCGCCGAGCGGCAGGGCGACGAACAGGTTCATGCCGACGTTGGTCGAGGTCTTGACGAACACCGGCTTGCCGTCGAGGCCGACGCGGCCGTTCCAGTGCGTCGCCGTCGAATTGAAGGAGCAGGCAGCGGCGTGGATCGCCAGCAACACCAGCGCGCCGCCGTGAAGTCGCGAGGGTCTCACCATGCGCGGCAGTCTGCACCGAGAGCGCGATGGTGGCAAACGCGAGTTGGCAGGTCGACCGCCGGGCGCCAGGTCACCCAGCCGGGCGCCGCAGCGGCTGCAGCCGCCACCAGGTCAGCGAGCGCCACGCCCATTCGAGCGGTCCGAAGGCGAAGAAGCGCAGCCAGACGCGGCTGAACAGCACCTGCACCACCGCCACCGCGAGCACGACCAGCAGCAGCTCGGCGCGCGACAGCCGGCCATAGAGGCCGAAGCCGTAGCCGAAGAACAGCAGCGTGCAGCACACGGTCTGCACGATGTAGTTGCTGAACGCCATCCGGCCGACCGCGGCGAGCTGCGTCGTGAGCCAGCGCGCGCGGCCGGCGCGCAGCAGCAGCAGGAAGGCCGCGGCCCAGGCGAGCCCGGCGATGCCGCGCGCGAACGGATAGGCGAGGTCGTGCAGCAGCCTGAGTTCGATCGCCCCGGGCGAGAACCCGGTCGCCCGCCACGCCCACGCCCACGCGAACCACGCCGCGGTGACGCCGATGCCGGCGGCGAGCATCGTCCCGTACACCCACTTCGGGCTGCGGCCGGCGAAGAAGCCGAGCTTCATCAGCCCCATGCCGAGGAACATCATCCCGAGCACGTCCCACAGGAAGTGGTAGTAGAGGAACACCGACTGGAATCTGTGGTGGTAGTCCCAGCGGCCGGTGAACACCTTGCCGTAGCCGCCACGCATCAGGTCGATCTCCTTCTGCACCGTTTCGGGTTTGGGCGGCACCGAGGCGAGCAGGTCCTCCCAGTTCTTCTTCGCCGCGGCGAGGTCCTCGGGCACGGGCAGGCCTGCAGCCTCGAGGCGCGTGGCCGCCTCTGCCTTGGCGCGACCGGCCTCCATGGTGCCGTGGTCACGCAGGCTCATCGGCACGAACGCGGCCAGCGCCAGCACGCCGAGCACCAGCAGCGGGACCGCGCGCAGCTTGCGGAACGGCACCGCGATCAGACCGATCAGCCCGTACAGGTAGAGGATGTCGCCGGTCCACTGCAGCCCGAAGCGGTGCGCAATGCCGAACAGCACCAGCCACAGGCAGCGGCGCAGCAGCAGATCGGCGGCGCGGCCTTCCTGGCCCTTGCTCGCCATGCGCTCGGCGATCAGCACGATGCCGGCGCCGAACAGCATCGAGAACAGCGCGCGCATCCTGCCGTCGAACAGCGTCACCTGCACGAACCAGAAGGCGAGGTCGAGGCCGCTGCTGCCGCCGGCGTAGGCTGGATTGTCGTAGGCATGCAGCGGCTGGCCGAACTCGACGACGTTCATCACCAGGATGCCGAGCACCGCCAGACCGCGGACCACGTCGATGGCGACGATGCGTTCGGCGGCGGTGACCGGAGACGGAACGTCAGCAGGCGGCGGCACCGGTGGCGGCGCAGGCGAGGGAGCAGCAGGATCCATGCGGGGAGCGTTCCGGCTTTGGCACGGCGATGGAACCACCCGGTGCGCAATTCCCTGGTCGCGTGGGCCCGGCGGCCGGCGGCGGCATGGGACCGCGGCACCGGCCCTCGCAGTTCGTCGATCGCCTTCACTGCACCCGATCAGCCCGCTACCATCGCGCGATCGCCATGAGAACCATCCCCCACTCCCGGATCGTGGTCGCGTTGCTGACCATCCTCGTGCCAACCGCCTGCGTCGGGCGCGAACGGCACCGCCACGAGGTCTATGTCGTCGAACGACCCGGTCCACCGACCGAAGTCATCGTCGTCGAACAGCCGCCGCCGGAACGGGTCGAGGCGATCCCCGTGCCGCCTTCGCCCAACCACATCTGGGTGCCCGGCTACTGGGTGCGCCACGGCAACGCCTGGGTCTGGGTCGAAGGCTGCCATGTCGAACGCCCGCGGCAGACGGCGAGGTGGGAGCCCGGCCACTGGAACCGCCGCCCGGGCGGTTGGGTGTGGATACCGGGGCACTGGGTGTAGCGCCGCACGCCGGCCAGGACGCGCCGGCGCGCCGCTTTACCGCGCCGCACGCGCGCTGCATGCTCGCGGCCGATGACGAACGGCGCGCCTGCTGTTGCAGCCTGTCCGGTGTGCACGGCAGCGCGGTTCCGTCCGGCCTTCGCCGCCGTGGGCCACCGCTTCGAACGCTGCCGCGCCTGCGGCTTCGTGCGCATGGCCGATGCGCCGGCCAGCTCCAGCCTCGCCGATTTCTACGCCGCCGACCGCTGTGCCGGCGCCGACGCGGAACAGGACCATGCGACCAACCTCGCGCGCTTCGACGGCATCCTGCTGCAGATCGAACGGCACGTGCGGCCGGGGCGCCTGCTCGACGTCGGTTGTTCGATCGGCACCTCGCTGCTGGCAGCGCGGCAGCGCGGCTGGCAGGCGGTCGGGCTCGAACTGTCGCAGCCGGCGGCGGCGCACGGCCGCGCGCAGTGGCAGCTCGACATCCGCACGCAGACGCTGGCCGAAGCCGGCTTCGCACCGGCGTCATTCGACGCGGTGCTGATGCACCACACGCTCGAACACCTGCAGGCGCCCGACTGCGTCCTGCTGCAGGTGCATGGCCTGCTGGCGCCCGGCGGCGTGATGTACCTGTCGCTGCCCAACCACGGCTCGCTCAAGAGCCGGCTGCTCGGCCGCCACTTCGGCTATGGGGTCACCGTCGAGCACCTGTCGCACTTCACTGCGCGGACGCTCCGGCGTCTGGTCCAGCGCATCGGCTTCACCGTGCGGGCGCAGCAGACGCGCAGCTATCGCCAGGATCCGCGGCTGCTGTGGGACTTCGCCTGCCGCCTCGGACAGCAGCGCTGGCTCGAGCGCAAGATCGGCCTGCTGCCGGGGCAGCAGATCGACATCCCCACCTATGTCGCGTTCCTCGCGCGCACCCGCTGGGCGCTGTGGTTGTGCAACAAGGTGTGGCCGGCGCGGCTGTGCCAATGGCTCGGGCTCGGCGAGGACCTGCACCTGCTCGCGCGGCGCTGACCGCAAGGCCTTCCGACCGCCGCTGCCGGCTCGGCGAACGGCGACCGGGTCGCCGTTCGCACGCGGTGCGCCTACTTGTTCATCTTCTCCATGGCGCTGTTGATCGGCCCCGACATCTTCGGGTCGGCAGAAATGCGCGCCATGTTCTCGCTCATCTTGCCCAGCTGCGCGGTGAACTGCTGCATGGTGGGCGCCATCTTCGCCTCTTCGGCGGCCGTCGGCTTTGCCTTGTCCATGCCCTGCATCCGGGTCTGCAGGTCCTTGAACTTGGGCATCATCGTCTCCAGCTTCGCGGCCGCGGCCTTGGCGCTGGCTTCGTCCTTGACGGTGTCCAGCGTCGCATTGATCTGTTCCAGCGAGCTGACCGCCTCCTTGGCAGCGGACTCGTGTGCGGAGGCGTTGTTGCAGCCGCCGAGGAACAGCGAGAGGAGAACAGCAGTTCGCGTGATTGCAGTGCGCATGACCAGCTCCTGGGTAAGGGGCCCCGCATGCTAGGAGTCTGGGCCACGGGACGCCCCGCCAAGGCTGAAGAATTGCGACTCAGAAAATCCTCTTTGCTGGTCGCGCGCGTAGAGGAGTTGCATGGCTCA
>Ga0209488_10003857_pt1 | contig 11899 bp, 12 predicted proteins | sample Rivendell_Oct201_8_FD_188349 | JGI IMG/M metagenome (GOLD analysis project Ga0209488, IMG submission 188349) | Vadose zone soil microbial communities from the Eel River Critical Zone Observatory, Northern California, USA -... | ecosystem: Environmental > Terrestrial > Soil > Vadose zone >...
CTCAAATCTGCCATCTCCTGGTATCTCGATGGATTCACCAAACGCAGCGGCATCCGGACAACTTTTGAAGTTTCCCCAGCTCTCGGTCGTCTGGCACCCGATGTGGAACTCGCCACCTTTCGCGTCTTGCAGGAATCTCTTACAAATGTTCATCGCCACTCGGGCAGCCCCACCGCCGACGTTCGCTTGTTGCTCGATGACGAAAACTTTATCTTGCGGGTTTCTGACCAAGGTAAAGGCGTCAACCTCAATAACTTCGAGCTGCCGGGCCGGGACTGGACCGGCGCGCACGGCGTTGGCTTGCGCGGCATGCGCGAGCGCATGCGACAAATCGAAGGTCAGCTTGAATTGTGGTCGAGCGAGGAAGGGACTACGGTCACCGCCACCGTTCCGCTCCGCCACGCCGCTGCTGTTCCCGCCGCTCCTTGAGGCCATCCTGAATGAATCCTAGAATTCTGATCGTGGACGACCACGAGATCGTTCGAGAAGGTATTCGCACCCTTCTCGCGAGGTCCGGAAAGAACTGGGAAGTCTGCGGCGAAGCCACCAATGCCAGCGACGCTATCGTAGCCATTAAGTCCCTGCATCCCCACGTCGTCGTTCTCGATGTGTCCATGCCCGGCATCAGCGGTTTAGAGGCCGCGCGGCTTATCGGCAAACTCGATCTTTCAACCCGCGTCCTGATCTTCACCATGCACGAATCCACACGGCTTGAATCGGACGTACGGGACGCAGGCGCGCACGGCTACGTTTCGAAATCTCAGGCCGCCCGCGACCTCGTGCACGCCATCCAGACTCTTCTTTCTGGCGGCACTTTTTTCCCCGGCACTTCGGAGGCCTCCACCGGTTCTGGCGAAAATCCCGGCCGCGGCTCCACATTTTTCTCAATCCTCACATGGCCCGATCGTCCACGCCCTAGATTCGTTTGACCACCGGATATCTAGAAGTGCCGAGTTCTTGTATCGACGGACATCCGCCGTCGACACGAGGCCCCGTCTCGTTGTTTGTTTGCGGTGCGAAACAATTCTCATCGCCTTCCATTCACTGGCGTACAGCCACAACCTTACATCCAAATTTGCTAAACTATCCTTAGACCATGTCCACGCTGAACCAGATCGCGGGCCATGACGCTACCGGCTCCCGTCATCCTCGCCGCAAGACTTACGGCGTGAGTGTCGGACAGGTCCGCGTTGGTGGCGGCGCTCCTGTCGTCGTCCAGTCCATGACCAACACGGACACTGCCGATGTAGCCGCAACTCTAAGACAAACCTTGGAACTTGCCGAAGCCGGCTCCGAAATCGTTCGCTGGACCGTCAACGTCCCGGAGGCCGCCGCCGCCGTTCCCGAAATCAAGAAGCGTCTACTCGAAGCAGGCTGCACGGTCCCGATCATCGGCGACTTCCATTACAACGGGCACGTTTTGCTCACCAAATATCCGGACTGCGCCAAATCGCTCGACAAATACCGCATCAATCCCGGCAATGTCGGCGCGGGCCAGCGCCGCGATGAGCAGTTCTCCACAATCTGCAGAGTCGCGCGCGACAACGGCAAACCGGTACGCATCGGCGTCAATGGCGGCTCGCTCAATCAAGAGCTGGTCATGCTGAAAATGCAGGAGAACACCGACAAGAATCTCGGCAAAGAATCCGAAGAAATCATCAACGACTGCATGGTGCTTTCCGCCGTACAATCTACCGAGCTCGCGCTTGAAACTGGGCTGCGCCACGATCAAATTATTATTTCCTGCAAAACTTCGCGCCCCCGCGACCTCATCACCGTCTATCGCGACCTTGCCAGCAAAACCGAACAACCGCTGCACCTGGGCCTAACCGAAGCCGGCATGGGTACCAAGGGCCTCGTCTGGTCCGCAGCATCGCTCGGCGTTCTGCTCTACGACGGTATCGGCGACACCATTCGCATTTCGCTTACGCCACGCCCCGGCGGCGATCGCCGCGAAGAAGTTTACGCCGCCTGCGAACTACTACAATCGCTCGGCCTGCGCTCGTTTTCCCCCAGCGTCACCGCCTGCCCCGGCTGCGGCCGCACCACCAGCTCCACGTTTCAGGAGCTTGCCGAACGCACCCAGGATTACATCCGCGAAATGATGCCCACCTGGAAAACGCAATACGAAGGCGTGGAAACCATGACCCTTGCGGTGATGGGCTGCATCGTCAACGGTCCCGGCGAATCCAAAGCCGCCAACATCGGCATCAGCCTTCCCGGCACCGGCGAAGCCCCCCGCTGCCCCGTCTACATCGACGGCAAAAAAGACGTCACCCTCGAAGGCACCTACGACGAACTAGCCGCCGCCTTCCAAAAACTCCTCGACAGCTACGTCTCCACCAAATACCCCCGCAAAACCGCTGAAGTCGTTCGTTAAATATTTCCTACTGGCCTCTTAATTTAGCCGGCTGTTGGTTGTAGAAAAACAAGCCACCAAACTCGATGCTCGAAGCAGCGACTGAATGAGAAAGATACCGGGATTTGATTGAATCGTGCACCGCTCGTAGCGCCGCCGCCTCTAGCGGTTTTTTCCCAGAACTAAGTTTGATGGTCGCGGCTCTCGCTGGGTGCAAGGAGCCTTTGTCAATCCGGAATCTAATGGTGGCTTGACCTTTGTCGCCTAACATCGCCGATTCCGGCAGCAGCACGAGCCAGTTATGCCAAACGGACTTGGTTAAGCGATTTCCAAAATCGTCTAGCTCCGTACCTTCATGCGGACTGATGATCTCCAAGTGAAGAGACATGGCTGTTTTCGTTGAATCTGGTTTCCCCGCTGCCTTTTGGGCATTTAGATGGGGAAAGACACTCGCGCCGAGAAGTATTGCCCCCGGCAAAGAAAATGTGCATTGGGATCGCAACATGGCACATCGAAGACCTGTTCCTCTCTGTGGTAAATTACTCTCTTAACGGATTGGCATCGGGGCAATCGTGAAAATCAGCCGGGAAGACGTAGTGCGGGTGGCGGAGTTGGCGTATCTCGACTTGAGCGAGAGCGAGCTGGAGACTTATCGCGCACAGGTGGACGAAATTCTCGAATATATCGGCAAGTTGAACGAACTCGACACTGCCAACGTCGAGCCGATGGCGCAGGTTCTGACCGATGATCAAACCGCCGACGCCACGCTGCGTGACGATATTGTCGTGCCGTGCGGAATTGCTGCCGAAGTCCTGAAACAAGCGCCCGACCCTGAGCCGCCATTTTTCCGTGTGCCCAAGGTCATCGAGCGTTAGTTCTTGCATCGGTAGTGGCCGCCTGTGTGCCGCAGGCAGGGTCTTCAGACTGGCGCTTTTTCTTGCGGTGGTAGGGGAACGATATATCGTGCCCCTACGAAAGAATGAATCGCGAAATGGTATCGAACTGGACCGTTGACGACGTAAAGACAGCGCTCACCGCGAAGAAAGTCTCCGCGCGTGAACTCACTGCGGATTTCTTCAAAAATATTGGCGCGCGCAACAAAGAGCTTAACGCCTACCTCGCGCTATCGCCGGAACGGGCTTACGCGCAAGCCGATAAGATCGATGCGTTGGTCGCTGCAGGCAAGCCGCTGCCGCCGCTTGCAGGCGTTCCCGTCGCCATTAAGGACGTGCTTAGTACGCGCGGAATCACCACCACCTGCGGCTCCAAAATTCTTGAACATTACGTTCCACCCTACGACGCCACTGCGGTCACGCGCCTTGAAGACGCAGGCGCAGTCATCCTCGGCAAGACCAATTGCGACGAATTCGCCATGGGTAGCTCCAACGAGAATTCGGCCTACGACCCGGTGAAAAATCCTGTCGCCCTCGATCGCGTTCCGGGAGGTTCCAGCGGCGGATCTGCGGCTGTGGTTGCCGCTGGGCTGGCCGTGGCCTCGCTGGGTACCGATACCGGCGGCTCAATTCGCCAGCCCGGTGCGCTCTGCGGAATCCCGGCGATGATGGGCAGCTACGGTCGCGTCTCCCGTTACGGCCTGATCGCTTTTGCCTCCTCGCTCGATCGTATCGGCCCACTCGCCAACAACGTGAAGGACGTTGCCGCTGTTCTGCAAGTCATTGCCGGACGCGATCCCAACGATTCGACTTCGACTACCGCGCCGGTGCCGGTTTACACCGACGAAATCGGCAAACCGGTGAAAGGCCTGCGTATCGGCATCCCGCGCGACTACTTCGGCGACGGTATGGATTCCGGCGTCCGCGACAAAGTGGAAAAAGGCATCGAGCTGCTGAAAAAACTTGGCTGCGAACCGGTGGACATTCGTATGCCGCACACGGATTATGCGATCGCGACCTACTACATCATCGCTACAGCGGAAGCCAGCTCCAACCTCGCGCGCTACGATGGCGTCCGCTACGGGCTGCGCGTCGACGATCCGACCTTGATCGGCATGTACCGCAAAACGCGCGGCGCAGGCTTCGGCGCGGAAGTGAAGCGCCGCATCGTACTCGGCACGTATGTACTTTCGGCCGGCTACTACGACGCTTACTACCTGAAAGGCCAGAAAGTGCGTGCACTAATTGCGCAGGATTTCCACGATGCGTTCACAAAAGTGGACGCTATCGTCACGCCGACCTCGCCGATCCCAGCCTTTAAGCTGGGGGAAAAAACGAACGATCCGCTGCAAATGTATCTGGCGGATATCTATACCGTTACAGGCTCGTTAGCTGGCGTGCCTGGCATTTCCGTGCCTTGCGGCAAAATCTGCGGGAAGCTGCCGGTGGGTTTGCAGCTTTTTGGTCCAGCTTTTGGCGAATCGCGGATTTTGCAACTGGCCCAAGCGTTTGAACAGGCTGGCGGCGCGGCGCTGTGAGTGAAACTCTTGTAATACTTTGCCCATGCCCAATCTTCAATCCACCGTCGAAAAACTGAGCCGTACCCAGCAAGGCCTTCTCGCGGCTGCCGACGCGGTTTCCGCGATGGACTGGCAGACGCTGCCGGACGCAAATTCCTGGTCGGCGGCGCATCTCGTCGCCCACCTATGCCAAGTAGAGCGCTCTGTTCTTGGCTATGCGGATCGCGTGATTCGCAAAACGCCGCTCGCAGTTCCGTACTTGCAGCGATTTCATGTCCCTTTTTTGGTGGTGGAAAAACGGCTGATCCGGCGCAAATCGCCTATCCCGATCGATGCGGAGTTGTTTGCGAGCAAAGAGGCCATGCTGGCGGAGCTGCGGAGTGTCCGCGGACGGACACTATCGTTCCTGGATGAGACACACGATCGCGATTTGAGCGTTTATTACTGGGCGCATCCGTTTCTCGGCAAGCTCAATTTTTATAACTGGTTTACATTCATTGCTGTACATCAGGTTCGTCATACAAAACAAATGGTAGACATTGCGAAAAATCTTCCAAAACGCGTAGTTCCTTCGCAGAAGTAATAGACGCGACATCGAACACTAGGTTTGGCACCCGGCTCGACAAAGAAAAACTCACCGCTCACAACCCGAATTCCTCGCGAAAATAAAGGCGAATCTAAGCGCCTACCGCAAAAGTACTAGAGCTGAGGTTTTTTCCCGAACAGAACGGAACGACTATTGCAGGGATAATCTGCAGCGCTTAACCTGCAACCAGCATCCAACTGTTGTGTTAGACAGACTAGGGATGCTTAAGGCAGAGAGCGCGGTCCAGGAGCAAGGCCATGGTAACCGTCAAGTCGAGCCAGAAAATCTTCACCGATTCGGAAGTGGCAAGTCTCACCGGGATTTGCGTCGATCACATCCACAACTTCGCCAAGAGCCGCCATCTGGGATTCATCGCGCGCGCCGCGGAAGCCGCCGGCGCCCACGCTGACCAGTGGCTGTTTAGCTTGTCGGATTTGATGGTGCTGGTCACGCTGTTTCCGAAGTGCACGCACTAATTCGAACCACTTAGCGAGCTGCGGGATCGGTCCATCCGCGTGTCCTCCTCAGGTTCTTAGATGCGAACCTCGGCCCCTTTTCAACTCGCCCTCCTGCCATCACAGCGTTAGCGACCCGCTCATCCGTTTTTCGACAACCCACTTATTTTCATACACATCCGGGTTCATAAACCTGAGACAATGCCGGTTCTATGAGTCGTCGATTCGACCTGGTGATTTTGGGCGCAGGAGCCGCAGGTTTATTCTGCGCGGCGCAAGCAGGAAAACGCGGCCGGCGGGTAGCGGTGCTGGAAAGTACCGAGCGCGCGGGGAAAAAGATCCTGATTTCCGGCGGTGGACGCTGCAATTTCACCAATATTTACTGTACGCCGGAGAATTTCCTGTCGGCGAATGCGCATTTTGCGAAGTCGGCCCTGGCGCGATTTACACCTGCGGACTTCATCGCCTTGGTTGACAAATACAAGATTCCCTTTCACGAAAAAACGCTGGGGCAACTTTTCTGCGATCATTCGGCGCAGGAAATTACTGGCTTGCTGGAGGCGGAATGCGCCGCTGGCGAAGTGAAGATCTTTCTGAACGCGCAGGTGCGGGAAGTTGCAAAGACCACGGAATTTGTAGTTCGAACGGAGGGTGGGGAGTTTCGAACACCGGTGCTAGTGGTAGCGACCGGCGGACTGTCGATTCCCAAAATGGGGGCTACGCCGTTTGGCTATGAGTTGGCGAAGCAATTTGGTTTGAAAATTCAACCTACCCGGCCAGCCCTGGTGCCGCTAATCTTGGGAAAGCATGGACAGAAACAGTATTGCGACTTGGCGGGAGTTTCGGCGGAAGTGATTGCCAGCGTGGATGGCGCCGCGTTCCGCGAGAAAATGTTGATCACACATCGTGGACTGAGCGGGCCGGCGATTTTGCAGATTTCTTCGTATTGGGAACGTGGCTCAGCGATCACCTTGGACCTGGCGCCGGGACGTAAGCTCGCGCCGGCCGTGCAACGGGCAAAATATCGAAATTTGCCGGAGTTGGTTGCGGCGCTACAGGGCAGCTTGCCGAGGCGCTTTGCGGAACGCTGGGTGGAGTTGCATGAGCCGGAGTCACTGTCGAACGCCGGCCTGGAAAAGTTTGAGCAGGAAGTACATGCGTGGAGTGTGCTGCCTGCGGATACGGAGGGTTACGAAAAGGCGGAAGTGACGGCAGGCGGTGTGGATACTGACGAGCTATCCAGTAAGACCATGGAGAGCCGGAAGGTGCCAGGGCTGTTTTTTATTGGAGAAGTGGTGGATGTTACCGGGCATCTGGGCGGGTTTAATTTCCAGTGGGCGTGGGCTTCGGGAGCGGCGGCGGGGCGCGCGATGTGACGGAATCCGGGAAGGATAACGCAGAAACACAAGGGTACGCAGAGATTCTCGGAGAAGAAAAAGACGGCAGGGACCCTGCCTGCGGCAAGCAGGCCGCTGCTACACAAGAAAGATGGCGACCTAAAGGTCGCCGCTACAAAAGCTTGGATTCCAGTTCGGCCCAGCGAGCGTACAGTCCTTCAACCGTTTTCTGCGCTTGTTCTAATTCGACGCTGGCGGCGTGGAGTTTGTTGGAGTCGCTGGAGATTTCCGGGTCGTGCATGGCGGCCAGCTTCTGCTGGAAATGCGCTTCAGCTTCGTGGATGGATTTTTCCATCAATGCAAATTCGCGGGTTTCTTTGAAAGAGAGTTTCTTTTTCGACGCCTGGAAAGTGTCAGCCGCAGGACTAGTCGCGTAAGCACGCGTCGGTGAGCTTCCGTTGGTGCCGGCGGCAGCCGAGGATTTCGCTCGGGCCCGTTCGTTCTGTGCCTTCCATTCTTCCCATTGGAAATAATCGGCGAAGCGTTCGGCACCGCCGAAACCGTCGAGCCCGAAGACGATCGTCGATACGCGGTCGAGCAGAAAACGATCGTGAGTGACCAGCACCAGCGCACCGGAAAATTCCAGCAGACTCTCTTCCAGAATTTCCAGTGTGGGAATATCGAGGTCATTGGTCGGTTCGTCTAGCAGTAAGACGTCGGCAGGTCGCAGCATGAGTTGAGCGATCAGCACGCGTGCGCGTTCTCCTCCGGAAAGGCGGCCGACCGGTCGATTGAGATCTTCTCCGGTGAAGAGAAAGCGCGCGGCCCAGGAAGCCACGTGAATGACGCGGTCTTGGTAGATGACGGAGTCGCTGTCCGGGGCCAGCGCACGCCGGAGCATGACGTCGGGATCGAGGCGGCGGTTCTGATCGAAATAGACCACGCGCAGATTGTCGGCCTTGCGGACCTTGCCGCCGGCGGGCTGCAATTCGCCCAGGAGCAGCCGCAGCAGTGTGCTCTTGCCGCTGCCGTTGGGGCCGACAAGCCCGACGCGCATGCCAGAGGTGATGCGGAACTGAATTTTTTCGAATAGCTGGCGTCCGCCGAAGGAAAAATCGACGTCGTCGAGCTGAACGAGCTGGCGAGTCTGCCGATTGCTGGCGGAAAAATTGATGTTGGCGGAGGTGGTGCGGGTGCGGGCGTTGAGATCGGCGAGATCGCCCATCAGTTCATGGGCTTTGTCGATGCGTGCTTTGGATTTGCTGGTACGAGCCTTGGGACCGCGGCGCAGCCATTCGAGCTCGTTGTGGACACGATTTTCGAGGGCGTCCTGATGCTTCTGTTGAGCGTGAAGGTAATTTTCCTTGGCTTCCAGGAATTTGCTGTAGTTTCCCGCGACGCGCAGATAACCGTCTTCATAGGACCGGCTGAGTTCAACCATGGCGTTGGCGACGTTTTCGAGGAAATAGCGGTCATGGCTGACGACCACGCAGGCGAATTGCGCGTATCGCAAAACGGATTCCAGCCACTCGATTCCTTCGAGGTCAAGATGGTTGGTGGGCTCGTCGAGCAGGAGAATGTCGGGCTCCTGAACCAGAGCGGCGGCGATGGCCAGACGTTTGCGCCAGCCGCCAGAGAGCGAGTTGGCGATGGCGTCGTGATCTTCGAATCCGGCGCGGCCGAGGACTTCTGCGAAACGTCCGGCGCGTTCGTGCTCCGGCACGTGTCCTTCGTGGAAGGCTTTCTCGATGACCGAGCGAACGGTTTCGTTGGCGGCGAATTCGGAAACCTGAACGACCGAGCTTAGACGTGCACGCTTGCGAAGAGCGACGTCGCCGGTGTCTGGATTGACGCGGCCAGCGAGAATTTCGATCAGTGTGGATTTGCCGGAGCCGTTAGGACCGATCAGGCCGATACGTTCGCCTTCAGAAACGGTAAAAGAAATGTTCTGGAATAGAGGCGCGACGCTGTAGCGTTTGGAAAGGGATTGTGCGCTGAGAATCGGTGGCAAATGTAAAGTCTCCCGGAAGTATCTATTCCAGAATAGCAGCAAGCGCGGCAACTGGACGGAGTTGTCCTTTACATGGAGGGGAAAGCCGAGTACAACGCTGGAATCGAATTGACACGTCGTAGTCAGTCCAGGTAGCGGAAGAACCAGTCTGGAGCTGTCGAAGATCGTCCTGGGAGCCGAAAATGTTCGAACTGGCATGGACACTGCTGATTGGTGCGGTGGCGGGCGGAATAGCGAGGTACGCGCTGCCCGGAAGGACTCCCGGAGGATTGGTGGTTTCGGTCATGGTGGGGCTGGCAGGAGCATTTTTGGCAGCTTATCTTGGGGATAGATTTGGCTGGTACCGCCAGGGCGAGGCCGACGGAATAATTATGTGTGCCGTGGGAGCGAGTGTGGCGCTGGCGATTTTTCGATTTCTGAGCGGAACTACGGCAAGGTCTGGGGGGCGGGAGAATTACGATCTGTAAGAAAGTCCCCTTCGGAGGCGGGCGCGCCAAAGAATGAGCAGCGGCATGAAATCTGCCTGCGGCGAGCAAGCCATTGCTACACCAAGAGAACCTCCCGACGAACCTAAATGCCGGCGAACCAGGAATAGCCGTATCCTGGCTGGGCGGAGCCTCGGCCGTCGCCGACGCGCTTGAGAGAATCGGTCAACGTAATATGCGAAAGATATTTGACGCTTTTGTAGCCGAGCTGGCGAGGGATGCGCAAACGAAGCGGCGCGCCATGATCCGTGGGCAAGTCCTGGCCGTTCATCGCGTAGGCCAACGTAGTTTGCGAATGTAGAGCGTCGCTCATGTCGATGCTGTCCCAGAAAGTGTCAAACGGATAGACCACCACCCATTTAGCTTGCGGGCGAACTCCGACGCGATTTAGAACGTAAGAAAGTGGAACGCCGGTCCATTCGGCGATGAAGGACCAGCCTTCTTCGCATGCCTGATGAGTGATGTTGCTCTGCGCCGGAAAACGCTTGAGATCATCGAGAGAAAACGAAGCCGGATGGGCGACGAGGCCGTCAACAGTCAGACGCCAGCCGGCGAATTTTTCGGCCAGATGGCGGCGGAACGGATCGCTTTCTGGCGCTGGACCACTAACTGGGATGACTTTTGAAATTTCGCTGCGATTGAATTCTCTCGCGCGCGAATGGGAGGACGACAGCAGGATTCGCTGCGCGCCATAGGTAAGGGATTCGCCGATACCGAAGATTCCGGTGTGATCGGGCGGAACGAGACCATAGTAGCCGGCAAGTTTTGCGGCGACTGCCAGACCGGAGACTCCGGCGGCGGTTGCCAGGCCGGTGGTGATAAGTTTGCGGCGAGAGAGTCTGTCGCTCATGACAGCTGCTTTCTGGAGATGGCGTGGCCGGTGATCATGGCGCGCATGCGTCTTGTGAAACCGGCAAGAATAACCATCGCAATGTGAACCAGCAGGAAGAGCACGAGAAGATTTGCGGCGAAGAAATGTAGGGTGCGGGCAGTCTGATGGCCGCCGAAGACGGTTACGAAAACCGGGAACACCGAGACGATCGCAGGTGACATGGCGAAGCCGGAGACGATCATAAAAGGAAACAACAGGAAGACTACCGTGATGTAGGAAATTTGCTGGAGGACGTTGTAGGTTTGCGATTCTTCTTCGCTGGGACGTTTCAAATGCAGATGATTTGAGGCGACCCGCAGAATTGGTTGCAGCGCGAGTTCGGATTTTTTCGGTAAAAGATTGTGGCGGAAATGTTGCGTGAAAAGTCCGGAGAGCGCATAGAGCAAGCCAGTGAGTACGCAGACCCAGGCGGCGAGAAAATGCAGGTAGCGGCCCCAGCCAGAGGGTCCGCCAAGCATGAAGGGCAGCGGAAGATCGAAAAGGGATGGCGAACCGACGCCACCTGTTTCTCCCCAATAAAAACGGGGATGGGAAAGCAGGATGCCGATGCCGCTGACTACGAGAGCGATGAAGCTGGCGGCGTTGATCCAATGTGTGATGCGTACAAGGACAGAGTGACGCGGAACATCCAGAACTGCCGAGTCCCGGAGTGCGACGGCTGGGAGGTATGCAGATTGCGCCATTACGATTGCGGAGAATCTAGCACGGGCTAACGCGCCGAACAACACATTCGAGTCTGCGTTACGCTGTAATCGGGAAGGAGATCGTGCGAACGATGGTTGGAATTCTGGTGCCTATAGCCAGTTCTGCTACCAGGGTGCGCGTCCTGCCAAGGAGAGAACTATGGATGGCCGAGCTGGTCCAGGCTTCGCCATTTACCGCAATAAAAAAGAGCCGCGCAATAAACACGCGGCCCTGAAACGCACTGGATAAGTTGTTTGTCTCTTTGATTGATACGATCTGCCAGAATCCGTCCGCCCAGATTCCAGCCGAAGCCGGAAGTGGGTACTGAGTAGTCTGAAGCAAAGCTTCGAAACTGAGCTTTCAGAGCAAGCTCTGAAAGAACAACATCGAGTGTTGCAGCTTAAGCCCGTGAGAGCTTAGCTGCGGTGGCCAGCATTACCTGCACACCAAAGCAGGTTGAGCTGGCTCTATCTTTAGAAAGGAGGTGATCCAGCCGCAGGTTCTCCTACGGCTACCTTGTTACGACTTCACCCCAATCATGAGTCATACCTTGGGCGCTTGCCTCCTTGCGGTCGGCTCGGCGACTTCTAGTACAACTCACTTTCGTGATGTGACGGGCGGTGTGTACAAGGCCCGGGAACGTATTCACGGCGTCGATCTGATACGCCATTACTAGC
>Ga0209488_10003862_pt1 | contig 11890 bp, 10 predicted proteins | sample Rivendell_Oct201_8_FD_188349 | JGI IMG/M metagenome (GOLD analysis project Ga0209488, IMG submission 188349) | Vadose zone soil microbial communities from the Eel River Critical Zone Observatory, Northern California, USA -... | ecosystem: Environmental > Terrestrial > Soil > Vadose zone >...
TGTGTGCGGAGGGTTTCCCGGCGATCGCGAATTTCGCGGGCTACGGCGAGGTCATGGGCCTGAGGCCTGACGATCCGCACCCGCAGGTCGTGGTGGTGAGCCGCGGGTATCTGCGGATCCACGATTGGACCGGCGGAATGATGCTGAGCCCGATACCATTGCCGCAGCACGCGTCGGGTCCCGGCTGCGACGCCACCTACAACCCCGGAGGCCCGCCGACCATCGCCGATTTCGATGGGGACGGTCTGCCGGAGATCGGCGTCGCCTCGCAGAGCGCATACTCGGTGTGGAAGCCGGGAAAGGGCTGGATCTGGAGCTCGGAGACTTACGACTGTTCGGCGAACACCGGCAGCTCGGTCTTCGACTTCGAGGGCAAGGGCCAGGCGACCGTCGTCTATTCGGATCAGTGCTCGTTCCATGTCTTCGACGGCAAGTCCGGGGAAGCGCTCATTTCCGAGCCAAACTCGAGCTGCACGGCGTACGAAATGCCGATCGTGGCGGACATCGACGGCACTGGCCGTGCCAAGGTCCTGGTTCCGAACAACAACGTCTGCAAGTATCCCTGCAACTGGGGCAGACAGGACCAGCACTACAACGTGGGCCTGAAAGCGCTCAAATCTCCGAACGACAAGTGGGTCAACACGCGCAGCGTCTGGAACCAGCACACGTACCACGTGACCAACGTCAACCTGGACGGCACGCTGCCGTTCCCGGAGCCGAATTCCTGGGCAAAGGACCAGTCGAACAGCTATCGGCAGAACGTGCAGGGGCAGGGCCAGTTCAGCTCGCCTGACCTGTCCGTGTGCGCGGTGGATGCGGACATGACCAACTGTCAGAGCGCACCAGCGAAAGCGAGCGCGGTGGTCTACAACGGCGGAGCGCTGGTCTCCAAGCCCGGGGTGACGGTGGACTTCTACGCCGTGCTGGAGGACGGCTCCACGGCGCACATCGGCCAGGGGCTGACGTCGCGCAGCCTGCAGCCGGGCGACTCGGAGACGGTCAGCGTCCCCTGGAGCGCGCCGCCGCAGACCCAGGCGGTCAAGGTCAAGGCGGTGGTGGACGAGAAAGCGGTGATCGGCGACTGCCACGTCGAGAACAACACCGTCACCAGCGCCAACCCGGTGAAGTGCTCGCCGCTCGGGTGACGCGGAGGACCGTTTTCCCACCCCCTGCGAGGTCGCGTCGCGTATCCTCAACGGCGTGACCGAGGCTGTCGAGGCGACTCCGGCAGCGCCCGCTCCGCAGAAGCAGACGCCGAGCAGTGGAGGCGCGGCCTGGCTGGTCGCGGCCGGGATCCTGCTCAGCCGTCTGGCCGGGCTGATTCGCCAGCGCGTCCTCGGATACTACCTCGCGACCTCGTTCGCCGCGGACGCGTACACCGCCGCCCTGCGCATCCCGAACTTCCTGCAGAACCTGCTCGGCGAGGGCGTGCTCTCGGCGAGCTTCATCCCGGTGTTCGCAGCGCTGCGGGCACGCGGCGAGGACGCGAAGGCACGCAGCGTGGCAGGGGGCGTTGCCGGCCTGCTTTCGCTCGTCACCGGCGCCCTGGCGTTGATCGGGATCGCCGCCAGTCCCTGGCTGGTCGACCTGATCGCTCCCGGCTTCAGCGGCGAGACTCGTGCTCTGGCCATCGTGCTGGTGCGGATCTTCTTTCCCGGCATCTCGCTCCTGGTCCTCTCGGCGTTCTGCCTCGGCGTCCTGAACAGCCATCACCGTTTCTTCCTCAGCTATGCCGCGCCGGTGGTCTGGAGCGCGGCGATCATCGTGGCGCTCGTCCTCGGAGCCCATGCAGGACCGCCGGGCGATCAGGCGGCCCGCATCGCCATCTGGGCGGCGTGGGGCGCCGTGGCCGGCGGCGCGCTCCAGCTACTTGTGCAGCTTCCCCAAGTCTTGCGGCTGCTGGGAAAGGGTTTCCGGCTCTCGCTCGGACGGGGCGACCCGCACGTCAAGGAGGTGGTCCGCAACTTCCTTCCGGTGGTCGCCGGGCGTGGGGTGGTGCAGCTCTCCGCGTACGTCGACATGCTGATCGCGAGCTTCATGCCGAGCGGGACGGTGGCGGCGTTCGGCTACGCGCAGACCATCTACCTGCTGCCGGTCTCGCTCTTCGGAATGTCGGTCAGCGCCGCGGCGCTTCCTTCGATGTCCGCGGAGGCGGAAGCGCGCGACAAGCTGCACGCGCAGACGGAGGCCGGCCTGCGCGCCATCGCATTTCCGGTGGTCCCCACCGTCGCCGCGTTCCTGCTGCTCGGCGACGTGATCTGCGCCGCGCTCTTCCAGACCGGCAACTTCAGCGCCGACGACACGCGAAACGTCTGGTACTTCCTGATCGGCAGCACGGTAGGCCTGCTCGCCGCCACCATGGGACGGCTGTATTCGAGCGCGTTCTACGCACTGCGCGACACGCGCACGCCCCTGCGATACGCGACCATTCGCGTCCTGCTCACGGCTGGCCTCGGGGTCTTCGGGGCGCTGTACCTGCCGGGCCTCTTGCATTTGCCCGCGCGCACCGGCGCTCTGGGTCTCACCGGTAGCGCGGGAATCGCAGGGTGGATCGAATTTGCGCTCTTGCGCCGTCGCCTTGCGGAGCGCATCGGGGATTGCCGTTTGCCCAAGGGCCTGTTGCCCCGGCTCTGGGCCTCCGCTGCCGCGGCGGTGGGCGTGGGCCTGGTGGCGAAGATGGCGCTGCCTGCGGTGCACCCCATCTGGCGGGCAATCGTCGTGCTGGGTCTCTTCGGGGCCATGTACCTGGGCTCCGCGCTCGCCCTGGGTGTGAGCGAGGCCAGGCAGGCGCTGGCGCGCGTCCGGCGCCTCTTGGGGCGCTGAATTCCAGCCGCCGTTCAGCGTCTTTTCTTTAGCAGGACCGGCAGCCCGCTCTGCGCTATATAAAGCCGCCATGCGTATCGCAGCCCTCCTCTGTCTGGCCGCCACCGCTTCCTTCGCCCAGCAGGCGAACCCGAGTCCGGTCACCGCCGAGCAGGCGCGCAACATCGTTCCGCGCGCCGAACTGTCGGGTCTGACCGACGCCCAGCGCGGCGTGTTCGTGGCGGTGGCCACCGAGGTCTTCAACTACGCCGGTTGCCAGGACACCCTGGCCCGATGCCTCGCGGCCGGCCAGCAGGACCCGCACGCCGTGCGCATGGCCGCGCTGGTGAAGCAGCAGTCGAGTGAGGGAGTGCCCGCGGGCTCCATCGTGCAGCTGGTCGAGTCCTATTACGCATCTTTCGCGGCACCGGAGCGCGCTCCCGTGAACGCCGAGAATTGCCCGACGCTGGGGAAGGGTCCCGTGGCGTTGGTCGAGTTCAGCGACTACCAGTGCCCGCACTGCGCCGCCGCGCTCGCCCCGCTGGAACAACTGGTCGAGAAGGACCGCAAGGGCCAGGTGCGCCTCTGCTCCAAGTATTTTCCCTTCGCCCAGCACCCTCGCGCCCGGGTGGCCGCTGCTTGCGCGGAGTATGCGCGCGGCAAGGGCAAGTTCTGGGAGCTGAACAAGCTCCTGTTCGCGAACCAGGAGACGCTCGAGGACGAGAACCTCAAGGCCTACGCCAAACAGGTCGGACTCGACGCCGAGGACATGCTCAAGCAGGTGTACGCCGGCAAGTTCGACGCGCAGGTGGAGAAGAACCGCCGCGAAGGGATGGCCGCCGGCGTGGAGAGCACGCCTGCCATCTTCATCGACGGGCGCCGGAACGTCCTTCCCCTGCGCGCCTGGTACCTGACCTTCACCGTCGACGACGAGCTGCAGTGGCAGAAGGAGAAGGGCTGGGCGTTCGCCGCCGCACCCCAGGGGCGCGCCAAGAGCAATTGATGCGCCACTGGCTCCTGAAGACCGAGCCCGGCGTATTCTCGTTCGACGACCTGCTCCAGGCGCCGGATCAGACCACCGGCTGGGGTGGGATCCGCAACTACCAGGCGCGCAACTTCCTCCGCGATCAGATGGAGGAGGGCGACCGCGTGCTCATCTACCACTCCAGCGCGGACCCACCGGTGGTCGCCGGCCTCGCCGAGGTGGTGAGGCGGGGTTACCCGGATCCGACACAGTTCGATGCCAAGGACGATCACTACGATCCGGAGAGCACGCCCGCCGCGCCGCGCTGGTACCAGGTGGACGTGAAGGCGGTGCGGAAGCTTTCCCGGGCGGTCTCCCTGGAGGAGATCCGCCGGACGAAGGCGCTGGCGAAGATGCCGCTGGTGCAGCGCGGGCAGCGGCTCTCAGTCCAGCCCGTCGCGCCTGAGGAGTACGCGCTGATCGTGCGGATGGGATCGAAGTGATCGGTCCCACCGCTCTGCTGGCGCTGGCGGCGGTGATCATCGCGTTGGCGCTGCAGATCTCCAGTGGCCAGTACGATCCACGCGCCGTGGCGCTGGTGACGGTCGCGACGGTGGCCGCGGTGATCGGCGCCGCCTGGCGGAAGCGGGTCGTGCCCGAGCGCAGCGCGGCGTTGCCGCAGGCGCTGCTCGGATTTGGCTGCGCGGTGGGGCTCGCCTGCAATCTGTTCACGAATCCCACCCTCTATGCGGACCCGCGCGCGTTCCAGGGCGGCTTTCGCTGGCTCCCGCTGATCGCGCTGGCGGTCCTTTCCACCTACCTCTGGACGCATCTGCGCCCGTGGGTGATCCGCGCGCGATTCCCTCTGCTCCTGGCCTGCTTTGCCGTGATGGCTCTTCTGGTGATCCGCGCCAGCCCGAAGCCCTGGATCGATGTCTGGGAGTTCCAACAGGGCGCGGCCGATGCGCTGCTGCACGGGGCGAATCCCTACTCGGTGTCGTACCGGGACATCTACGGCCCCAACGCGCTGGCCTGGTACGCGCCGGAGCTCAGGCATGGGGGCCGCGTCGTGGCATTTCCCTATCCACCGTTGACCTTCCTCGCTGAAGCGCCGGCGTTTGCCGCCTTCGGCGACGTGCGCTTCGCGCTGCTGGCTTCGATGATCGGCGCGGCGTGGCTCATCGCGCGCACAGCGCCGGGGAAGCTCGGCGAGCTGGCTGCGGCGCTGGTGCTCTTCCAGCCCCGCACGCTGCTGGTAGTGGAGCAGGCCTGGACGGAGTCGCTGGTCCTCTTCTGCTTCGCGCTCTCGGTCTACGCGATCGTGCGTGGCGCGCACTGGGCCCTCTCCGGCGCTGCCCTCGGAGTGCTCGCGGCCAGCAAGCAATATGCGGTCCTCTTCGTGGTCCCCCTGGCCCTGTCGATGCCTCGCCGCCGTGGCCTCTGGGTCGCCGCGGCAGTCCTGATCGCCGTGCTCGCCCCCTTCGCAATCGGCGATCCCGCGGGCTTCTGGCGCGGCTTGGTCCGGTTCCAGCTCGTGCAACCCTTCCGCTTCGACTCGCTCTCCCTGGCGCCCTTCGCGGCGCGCCTGATCGGGCCCGCCGTGCAGCCGTTCGCACTGGCGGGGCTGGCGCTCGGGGCCGGCGTCCTCGCCTTCTCCCTCCGTCGCACCCCGGACCTGCCGCTCGCCTGCGCCACCGCCGCCGCGGCCTGGGCCGCCGTGTTAATCTGGAACAAGCAGTCGTTCTGCAATTACTGGTGGCTCTGCTCGGGCCTCCTCGCGGCGGCGTCGGCGGCCCCTGCCGCACGGGAGACGGGATGATCGCAGGGAAGCGCGTTTGTGTGGTGATGCCGGCGTACAACGCCGAGAAGACGGTGCGCCGGACGGTGGCCGAGATCGACCGGAGCGTCGCCGACGATCTGATCCTGGTCGACGACAAGTCCAAGGACGACACCGTGCGCGTCGCCCGCGAGCTCGGGTTGCACGTTCTCGTGCACGAGAAGAACCGCGGATACGGGGGAAACCAGAAGACCTGCTACGCGGAAGCGCTCCGCCGCGGCGCGGACATCGTGGTGATGCTCCATCCGGACTACCAGTACTCGCCGCGCCTGTTGCCGGCGATGGCGGGCATGATCGCCAGCGGGCACTTCGACGCGGTGCTGGGCTCGCGCATCCTGGGGGTGGGCGCGCTGGCGGGCGGAATGCCGGTCTGGAAGTACGCGGCGAACCGGTTCCTGACGGCGACGGAAAATCTGTTTCTCGGGTACAAGCTCGCCGAGTACCACACCGGCTACCGCGCGTTCTCGCGCCGGCTGCTGGAGACGCTGCCGCTGGAGGAGAACAGCGACGACTTCGTCTTCGACAACCAGATGCTGGCGCAGGCGATCTGGTTCGGGTTCCACATCGGGGAGATCTCCTGCCCGGCGCGGTACTTTCCGGAAGCGTCGTCGATCAATTTCCGCCGCAGCGTGAAGTACGGCCTCGGAGTGCTCGGCACGGCGCTGGAATATCGGGCCGCGCGAATGGGGCTGCTGCAGTCTCAGCGCTTCGCGGATACCGGGCGCAAGCTCCCCAGTTCGCCGGCGGCGCTTCCCGCCGGCAAGGCGGGCTGAATCCGCCTTGCCTCGGGAGTCGGGGCGGGATAGACACGCCGGCCTGCGGGCGCCTAGCTCGCTCTTCTCAGTGACTTCGCCTTTCTACTTCAGCGCCTGTGGGTACCAGGTGGTGACGCAGTCGTTGTTCGCCATGGCGTCCCCGGTCTGGCCGATCAAGGTTCCGTCCTTCCCGATGTTGCTGACGCCGTTCGCCGTCAGCGTCCCGCACGACTTCCCGCCGGGCGTAAAGATCTCCAAGGAGAGGCTCTGGCGGTCCCGCGAGGAAAAGACCGCATACGCCTTGCCGCCCCGCACGATGGCGAAGCCCCTGTTACGAAGAAAGGCCGGCGCAGGCTCGACGGTGGCGGTCCCGCTGGCCAGGGCCCGCCATTCCACGCCCCCGCCATCCACGCCCACGCTCAGCAGCGCCCCGCCGCCGATCAGCGCGGCAAGCGCAACGTAGTAGTGGCCTGTCTTTCGGCCTGCATCGAACCAGCCAGTGTGCGGAAGGCCCGCGGCGTCGAACCACCGAGCCGCGTAATGGCCGGAAGGTATGCCCGCGGTGGGCGCATCGAGAGTGCGGACGATCAGGGTCCGGTCCTGCTGATCGACGAGGACGAACGCGCCTTCGGCGCTCAGGCACTCCTGGTCGGTCAGTTGGACGGTAGTGAAAGCTCCCCGGTCGTCGAATCTCCGCGCTTCGACCGCCTTGTTCGGGAAGCAGCCCACGAGAATGGTCCCGCCGTTCGCCTGCACGCCGGCGATGGTCGTGTAGGCGAACACCGGGACGTTGGAGATCACCCTGCCGTCGGGTGCGTACGCCGAATATGTGGTGGACGGACTCATCGAGTGATGGAAGGCGGTGAAGCCCTCGGCCAGCGGCTGGAAGAGCACGCCCCCGCCACCTCCACCCGCGATGTTGCGGACGCTATAGAAATAGCCCTGCACGTAGACGTTGCCCGCGCCGTCGGTCGTGGCCCCCGAGCACCACAGCCCGCCCTCGTCCGCGGCGGTGACGGTGAACGTCCGCGGCGGCGGCAACGTCGGCAGGAGCCCGGCGCAAGGATCGGCGGCCGTGCTCGCGCTCACCGTGACCACCGCGGTCGCGGACTTGCCTGGATCGGCGTGGCTGGTGGCGCTCACGTGCGCCGTTTTTGCCTCGGCAGGTGCTGTGTAGAGTCCGTTCTGGTCGACGCTGCCCGCATCCGCGGACCAACTGACAGAGCCGTCGCTGGTGCCCGCGACCACCGCGCTGAACTGCTGTTTGTCGCCGGCGCGCAGGGCGACCGACGCCGGGGTGATGGCCACCGTGACCTTCTCCGACGCGCTCACCACCACGACCGCGGCGTTGGCGGCCACGGCAGGATCGGCGGCGGCGGTCGCCGTCACCTGCCAGGTGCCTTCGGCTTTCGGCGCGGTGTAGAGGCCATCAGCGGTGATCGAGCCACCATCCGCCGACCACAGCACGCGGGCATCCGTGGTGCCCGTCACCACCGCCGTGAATAGATGCGAGCCGCCCGGTGGAAGATTGACGGACTGCGACGTGATGGTTATCTGGACCAACGAGCGAGCGACGGATGGATTCCCCTCTGGCTGCCCGCTACAGCCGAGCATTGCCAGAGACAACATCAAGGCCACGCGCATGCGAGTCCCCCCCGCTTCCAATCTGGGGACCCCGTGCAGGAATGCAACGCCGGGTACTGCAGGCTCAAGAACTTCTGCTGTGTCGAGATCATCCCGCCCTTGTCGAAGTCGATGCGCCGCGATTTCCTCCTGGCCGGGTCCTTGAAGTCCTTGACTTAGATCCAGTACGCTTCGTTGCAAGACCGATACACGTTCGTGCCCCAGCAGTCGTCCTCGCTCTAAACCGGGTGCTCTTGGCAGGTGCGGCTCGTGATCGCGGACTGCGACCGCGTCGCGGAGGAGCCGGGTTCCCGATGGCCGAAGCCGACGGTAAGCCGCCGCGAACTCCTTGACCGGACGAGGATGCCTGGGCTACGTCAACGCCCCACGCGCCCGTAGCTCAGCTGGATAGAGCGTTGGTCTCCGAAGCCAAAGGCCGCTGGTTCGACTCCAGCCGGGCGCGCCATTCACAAGTTGCTGGATTCATTTGGTTTGTCCGCAGCCTTCTGATGCGCGGATTCTCCGTTCGCCCGCTCCGGTAGAAGCCGGGTAGAAAGACCCGTCGAAATTACGATCGTGCGGCTCACTTCGGGCGGTCCCTGGACAGGTTCCGCGTCCACGATGGGCCCAGCAACGACGGGCAACTTCTCCAGGGCGGCGCGCATGTCGTCCAGGTCCAGGTGGCCGTACGTTCCGACCGTGAGACGCACGTCTGAATGGCGAAGGATGCGCTGGACTAGCCTCAGAGACTAGAGCTGCGCGAAGCCCTCTGCGGCCCCAGCGCGAGGACATAGGCCGCGCGTGCCGCTGCGACCGAAGGAGGACTCCTTGTCGTGAAGGTAGCTCGCGGCCCATGCGCGGCCGGTAGGCGGCGCGCTCCCCGCGTTCTGCCGTGTGTACTTGCCGCTCCAGATGCCGCTCTTGAGCGGCGACCACGGGTCACGCCGAGGCCGAGCTCCCTGGCCATGGGCATCAGCTCGCCTTCGACGGTGCGCTCGAGCAGCGAATACTGGATCTGGAGCCCGACGAAGAGCGCCCAGCCGCGGAATTTGCGAGATCAGCTGCGCCTGGGTCACCTTCCACGCCGGCGTGTCGGAGACACCCAGGTAGCGCACCTTGCCGGCGTGCACGAGATCGTCGAGGGCCGCCATCGTCTCCTCGATGGGGGTGTGCACGTCCCAGCTGTGCAGCCAATAGAGATCGATGTAGTCGGTCTGCAGCCGCCGCAGCGACTGCTCGCACTGGGCGACGATCGACTTGCGGCTGGAGCCGCCCCCATTGGAATCGCCGACTTGGAGGTTGGCGCTGAACTTGGTCGCGATGACGAGGCGGTCGCGCTTGTTGCGCTGACGGCCTACGTGATCGCCGATGATCCTTCTCCGAGTGCTCCTTGGTGTAGAGATTGGCGGTATCGATGAAGTTGCCGCCAAGCTCGAGGTAGCGGTCGATGATCGCCTCGGACTCCTTGACGCTGCTTCCCCAGCCGAGATCCTCGCCGAAGGTCATGGCGCCGAGGCAGAAACGGGCTCACGCGCAGGCGCGAAATGGCCCAGCATGCCGTAGTGGTCGAGATGCCGCTTTTTCCTTGCGCCGCGCATCGGCGGCGACAGGGTTGGTTCGTGGTAGCGTCGCTCAGCAGTCGTGTTGTTTCACTGCGCCGAGCCCGGGATACCGCTATGGAACCAATTCAGGGCGCGGGTCGATGCGCATCAGCGTAAACTGGCCGGACGACGCCCCGGAAACTGAGTCCTTCACCGCGCCCGCCAGCGTGCGTCCGCTGACGCGCCCGGCGAAGGCAAGGCTGTTCAGTTGAAACCGGATGAAGTCGCCGTCGACGTCGACGCGATCGAGCATCACCCCGGGCTGCGATTCCATGGACATCCAGCTCCCGCCGTACGCACCGTTTGCGTTGGTGATGTCGAGCGAAAGCGTCCGCTGCCAACCGTCGCGATCGATCACTCCCGTCCAGTGCCCGCTAACGCTGTCCGGCTTTGATGACTTCGAACCGGCGGCGCACGCGGTGGTAACGGCGAGAGCGATCCATATCACCTTCCTGCCATTCAGTTCTGCCGTACTCTTCATTTTGATCTCCGTGGCCGGAATGCGCCGGCCGCGCCGCCCAGAGCGGGTGCCAGGCAAGTAATGGACCGAGCTGAATTCCATCTCGGTCCCACAGTCGTTGCCCGGTCTTCGCGTTGCCCTCAGTTGCCCGGATCAGCCGTGCCGGTAACTGGAAGGCTTGCTGCGACCGACTGTTTTTCGGTTTGCTTCTGATGGCCCGCCGCGGTCGCGGCGCGCCCTTCGTCGGTGTTCCTGGCGATCGTCTCTTCCACCCAGGCACCCGGTGAAGCGGGGAGCGAGCGGCCGGCCCTCACCCGAGCCTCGTCCGTGCTGGTAACGGGGCCGTTCGCCAGGCCAGTGGCGTCGATGTGCTGTGAACTGGTGACCCGCCCCGCGAGAGCGCGGGCTTCATCGGTGCTGGTCGGGATTGGGTTCGCGCGGGCGCCACCGCCTGCGGTGGCGGAGAACGCGAGTGCGACTGCAATTGAAAGGCTGAGCCTCGAGGACATTGTCGGTTTCCTTGTTCGTGCGGGGAATGGTTCGGCGTACTGGTTTGTGTGGCAGCACAATCGGTTCCGGAAGATCGAGTCGGTCATGAAGGACTTCGATAAGCAAGCAGCGCGCCAACATGCGGTCGAGCACCTACGAAGTCGGCTTTGCCAGTCCGCCATTCTCGATCACAAAATTTACGATGTGACCGACACCTTCGCCGCTCTTCAAATTCGTAAAAACGAAGGGTCGCTTCAAGCGCATCCTCCGCGCGTCCGCGTCCATCACCTCAAGGTTTGCGCCCACGAGCGGAGCCAGGTCTATCTTGTTGATAACGAGAAGATCGGAGCGCGTGATTCCAGGGCCACCCTTGCGAGGTATCTTTTCACCTGCCGCGACGTCGATCACATAAATCGTCAAGTCCGCCAGCTCGGGGCTGAAGGTCGCAGCAAGATTATCGCCACCCGACTCGATGAAGCATAGCTCCGCATGGGGGAACCTCTGGTTCATGTCATCAACGGCGGCAAGGTTCATGGAAGCGTCCTCCCGAATCGCAGTGTGAGGACAGCCGCCGGTCTCGACCCCCATGATGCGTTCCGCGGACAGCGCTTGCGCGCGTGTGAGGATGAGCTGGTCTTCCTTCGTGTAGATGTCGTTGGTAATCACGTAAATGTCGTAGTCGTCCCGGAGCCGCTTGCACAGCGCTTCAACGAGCGCCGTCTTGCCTGAGCCAACCGGGCCGCCGATCCCGACGCGCAGAGGGCGGGTTTGGGAGTCTGGGCCAGCAACAAGAGTCATGAGCGAAACAACCTCGTATATTGGGTTTCGTGCGCCATGGAGGAGAGATCCACCATGAACGCGGCGGACCCGAGATCGTCCATCGTGGCCTCGCTGGCTCGTGCGCTTGCCGCCAGCGCCGCTCCTTCGAGCTCGGCGATCGCAAGCTGCCCATCCGTCTGACCGAGCGGCAGAAGGCGAACCCCAGCAGTGACCAGATTGGCGGTCAGGCTTTGAAGGAAGGCGGGCAATGCCAGCTTGGCCGGAATGTGCTGCCTTGCCGAACGAGCTCCAAGAACTACAGCCAGGGCAGGCGAAACACGGCGTTCGCGGAGCGTTTCCGAGAGCCAGCCCAGGATGGGTTCGGACCATGCCTGGCTAAGCATGGAGAGTGAGGCCGCCGCCTGCTGTGATGATTCAAGGGCAAATTCCGATGTCCCGCGAAAAGCGGCCGCCAGCTCCGCCACTTCAAACAACTTCGCACGATCATCCTCGGCCGCACACCGCCAGGCCTCGTTGAAGAAAATCGCTTCGTTTCGTCCCGAGCCATGGCACAGATCTGCTTGTAGCCAATCGACAAGG
>Ga0209488_10003863_pt1 | contig 11887 bp, 10 predicted proteins | sample Rivendell_Oct201_8_FD_188349 | JGI IMG/M metagenome (GOLD analysis project Ga0209488, IMG submission 188349) | Vadose zone soil microbial communities from the Eel River Critical Zone Observatory, Northern California, USA -... | ecosystem: Environmental > Terrestrial > Soil > Vadose zone >...
GCGGCACTAGATTTACCGGCAATCGGGCGCTGGCGACCCGTCGAACGGGGAGCGGCTGCGATGGGGAAGATGATGCCGTTAAAGTGGATTGAGCAAGCCGAGGCCCGGCAGGTCTGGGTGATCGCGACCTCCGAGCGTATCCCGATGCCGGGCGCGCCGATGGCCGCGACGTCGTTTCGGTCCTCGCTGGTGCGGCTGCGGTCCTGGATCGCTCCAGCCGACGAGGATCGCGAGGACAAGCAACCGGGGCCGCGTGTGCCGTCAGGCGTCGTTCGGCTGCGCCGGGCTCGGCGTACCGCCGGCTGATCGCTGGGTTGCGCGGCAGACGCCGAGCGGGCGAATCGCGTCCCGCTTCCCTCGCTTTGTGGCGGGCGCTAGAGTTGGCCTCCTGACGGAAAAAACGGCGGCGATTGCCGCCCGCAAGCAACAGGAGCCGCGCCTGAACGCGAGTGACGCAACGCCCGGCGTCGCCATCGAGGAGCGTACCTCGAGCGATCGGCCGGCACCCGCCGAGAGCGGCGGCGGCCCGGCGCCCGCGAATACCGAGCGGTCGACCGAGGCGGCGGTTCCGGCTGACGCACCGGCGGATGCGTCGGTGGGGCCGGCCACGGGAGCCGACGGCGCGCCGCGCCCACGCCGGCGGCGCCGCCGCCGCCGTTCGCCGCAACCTGCCGCGATGAGCTCGGATCGTCAGGCGGAACAAGGGCCGACCGCTCAGCCCGCGGCCGAGAGCGTGCCTGGTGAAGGCGAAGCCGGGACGCCGCAGGCGGGAGCGCCTGCGGAGGACGGCGCGCAACGGCACACCCTGCGGCTTGGCCGCAATTGGCGTCGGCGCCATCGCACGGCTCGGACCGCGCCACGCTTGGGCGAGGCTGAAGGCAGCCCACCGACAGCCGAGAACAGAGCCGCCGAAGAAGCGGCAGATACGGTCGCAGAGGGCACCGCTGGGGAGACCGCGCCGGGCACCCGCGACGGCGTCCGCCCGCGCCGGCGCCGCCGGCGACCGCGGTACCCGATCCCCGAGCGTCCACCGGGCGAAAACGGCGAGGCGGCGGGCGGCGACGCGGCGCCGGCGCATGGCGGTGCCGAAGCGCCGACCCGGCCGCTCGGAACCCGGCCTCCTCGCACCCGCAATCGCCGGCGCAGACGTCCGCCCGTCGCCGGCGGAGCACCCGCCGCAGGCGAAGCCGCTGGCACGGCCGAGGCGACCGGCGCGGCGCGATCCGAGCGTCCCGCCAACGGCCGCGAACGCGATCAGCGCGCCCGCGCCCCACGGGTCGATGGCGGGCCCGGCGCTGGGCAGCGCGACAGGGGCCGGCGGGACGATGCGCGGCGCGGCGATCAGCGCGGCAGAGGCCGCGGCGGACCGCCCGGACGCGACCGTGGCCCGTCGGGCAGAAATGCCGAGCGCAAGCTCTATTCGTTCGATTCGGTGGTCGATCGCGGTTTCGACGATGTCGAGGAGGAGGCCGAGACGCGGCGGGTGCACTGGACGATCCTCAAGCGCACCACCGCCGATCAAATCAGCCGCAAACCGGTCTCGGCCGTTTACGTGTTGCAGCGCGATGGCAATGACAGCGAGTTTCCCAATCTCGGCGCCGCCCGCAGCGCGGTCAATAAGACTATCGTCCATCCCGAGAAGCTGACCCGCTCCAAAGAGGAATACGCCGCCGAAAAGAGCGGCAAGCGTTAGCCGGCACACCACGCCGTCATTCCGGGGCGCCGCGCCGCGGCGATCCCGGAATCCATTTTCCAGAGGCCGGTGTTCATGGCTTCCGGGCTGCCGCGCTCCGCTCCGGCACCCGGAATGATGATCTTGTGCAAAGCCTCCTAGATGAGCGAAAGCGCGCCGACCGGCGTTTTACCGTTGTTGCACGAGCCGGCGAGCCATGGGTCCCGACACTCTGATACGTGAAGCGACGGGGCAGTCAGCCCCATTCTCGCCGGCGAGAGCCGCGTCGGGGCGGCGTTTGCCGATCGGCGCCGAACCGCGGGCCGAAGGGGGCGTGCTTTTCCGGCTGTGGGCGCCGCGCTGCCGCGAGATCGCCGTCGAGATCGAGGGGTTGACGCCGGTGCGGCTCGCCGCCGAGCCGGATGGCTATTTTTCCGGCGCGGTGCGCGAGGCGCGGGCCGGCATGCGCTACCGGTTCCGGCCCGACCGCGGCGACGATGCGTTGCCCGATCCCGCCTCGCGCTTTCAGCCCGAGGGCCCGCACGGCGCCTCGGAGATCGTCGATCCCGGCGCGTTTCGCTGGACCGATGCCGCGTGGCAAGGCCGCCGCCGCGACGAGCTCGTCATCTACGAGATGCATATCGGCACCTTCACGCCGGACGGGAACTGGCAGTCCGCGTCGCGCGAGCTGCCGGCGCTCGCCGAGCTGGGGATCACCTGTGTCGAATTGATGCCGGTGGCGGATTTTCCCGGCGAGTTCGGCTGGGGATATGACGGTGTCGATCTGTTCGCGCCGACCCGCCTCTACGGCCGGCCCGACGATTTCCGCGCCTTCATCGATCGGGCCCACGCGCTCGGCATCGCGGTCATCCTCGACGTCGTCTACAACCATCTCGGCCCGGACGGCAATTACCTGAAATGCTTTTCCGAAAGCTATTTCACCGACCGGTACAAGAACGAGTGGGGCGAGGCGGTCAATTTTGACGGGCCCGACAGCGGGCCGGTTCGCGAATTCGTCCTCGCCAATGCCCGCTATTGGACCGAGGAATACCACCTCGACGGGCTGCGCCTCGACGCGACCCAGCAGATGTTCGACGCCTCCGACGTGCACATCTTGGCGGCGATAGCCCGCGAGGTCCGCCGGGCTGGAGGCCGCCGGAGCACGATCGTCATCGGCGAAAACGAGCCGCAGCACGCCCGACTGGTGCGCCCGCCGGAGCGCGGCGGGTACGGGCTCGATGCGCTGTGGAACGACGATTTTCACCACAGCGCGATGGTCGCGCTGACCGGGCGGCGCGAGGCCTATTACAGCGATTACCGCGGCCGCCCGAACGAGTTCGTCGCCGCCGCCAAACACGGCTTCCTCTATCAGGGACAGCGCTATGTCTGGCAGCGCAAGCCGCGCGGCACCCCGGCGCTCGACTTGCCTGCCGAGTCCTTTGTCGTGTTTTTGCAAAACCACGATCAGATCGCCAACTCGATGGCCGGTCTGCGCCTGCACGCGCTGACCAGCCCCGGCCGGGCCCGGGCGATGACCGCCTGCATGCTGCTGATGCCCGGCATTCCGATGCTGTTCCAGGGACAGGAATTCGCCGCGTCGAGCCCGTTCCTCTATTTTGCCGATCACAATCGCGAACTGGAGCGGGCCGTCCGCAAGGGACGCCGCGAGTTCCTCGGGCAATTTCCCAGCATGGCGAGCGCCGAGGCGGGCGACCGGCTGGCCGATCCGGGCGATGCCGACAGCTTTCGCCGGTCGGTGCTCAATCCCGCCGAGCGGCAGGCGCATGGGGCCGCCTGGGCATTGCACCGCGATCTGTTGGCGTTGCGCCGCGAGGACCCGGTGCTCGGCCGGCACCCAGCCGACATCGACGGCGCCGTGCTCGGCGGGCGGACGTGGCTGCTGCGGTTTTTCGCCGACGGCGCCGATCGCCTGATGATCGTCAACCTCGGCCCTGACCTGACCTTGCGGCCGGCGCCCGAGCCGTTGCTCGCCCCACTGGCAGGACAGGAATGGAAGATCCTGTGGTCGAGCGAAGCCCCGGAATACGGCGGTGTCGGCACCCCGTCGCTCTACCGCAGAGGATACCTCCGCGTCGCCGCGGAAAGCGCCCTGGTGCTGGCGCCAGCCGCGGCAGAATCCGATCGGCGAAAGCGCGCAGACAGCCGGAGACAGCGCGATGGTTGACGTGATCCGGGTTAGCCGCGACGAAAACCCGGTGGCCGACGCGCGGCGCGAATGGCTGGTGACGAACGGGCTCGGCGGCTTTGCCTCGGCGACAATCTCCGGCGAGATCACCCGGCGCTACCACGGCTTCCTGATCGCCGCCCTGCCCGCCCCGCTCGGCCGCATCGTGATGCTGAGCGATGTCGAGGCCGAGATCGAGCGCGCCGACGGCACCACCGCCAACATCCGCGAAACCGGGCAATTCCTCGGTTTCACGCTGGCGATGGGACTGCCGAGTTGGCGTTACGAGATCGACGGCATGACGCTCGAAAAGTCGGTCGTGATGCCGGCGCGCCACAACATTGTGCACATCACCTTCCGCTTGATCGGCGGCAGAAGGCCAGTGCGGCTGCGACTGCGTCCGTTTACCAACTTTCGCCGGCTTGAATCGCCGGTAAACGAGGCCTTGGCGGCCAGCTACGCATTGAGCGTCCAGGGCAAGCTTTACGAGGTCACGGCCGGCCCCGACCTGCCGGCGTTGCGGATGATCACGGTGGGCTGCGAGAACGCGACCTTCACCGCGGATGGCGGCACGCGCCGCGAGTGCCTGTTTCCGGCCGAGGCACAGCGCGGCTACGACGCGCGCGGCTGGATATGGAGTCCTGGATATTTCACCGCGGAACTGGCGCCGGATTGCACCGCGACTCTGGTCGCGGCGATCGAGCCCTGGCACATCATCCGGGCGCTGACCCCTGAGAACGCCCGCAATTTCGAGGTCGAGCGGCGCAGCCGACTGGTTGCTCTGGCGATGCCGCCGGCCCGCGAAGGACTTGCCGCCGAGCTCGTCCTCGCGGCCGACAATTTCATCATCACCCCGGTCGGCCGCATCGCCGATATCGCGCGTGCCCACGCCGAGGGCGACGACGTGCGCACCGTCATCGCCGGCTATCACTGGTTCACCGATTGGGGCCGCGACACGATGATCTCGCTCGAGGGCCTGACCCTGGCGACCGGCCGCGAGGACGAAGCCAAATGGATCCTGCGCGCCTTCGCCCATTATGTGCACGACGGGCTGATCCCGAATATGTTTCCCGAGGGCGACATCGAGGGGCTCTACCACACGGCCGACGCGACGCTGTGGTTCTTTCACGCGCTCGGGCGCTATCTCGACCAGTGTCCCGACGAGGTGACGCTGGCGATCATGCTGCCGATCCTGCAGGACATCGTACGCCACCACCTCGAGGGCACACATTTTGGGATCAAGGTCGATCCGCGCGATGGGCTGTTGAGCCAGGGCGCCGAGGGCTACCAGCTGACCTGGATGGACGCCAAGGTCGGCGATTGGGTGGTGACGCCGCGGCGCGGCAAGGCCGTCGAGATCAACGCTCTGTGGTACAACGCGCTGTGTCTGTTGGCGGAATGGCTGCGCGACGCCGGCAACCCCGAAGCCGCCGATATCGCCGGCCATGCCAAGATGGTGCGGCAATCCTTCAACCGCCGCTTCTGGCATGAGCAGGGCGGCTATCTCTACGACGTGGTGGATGGCGAGAACGGCGACGAGGCGTCGTTCCGCCCGAACCAGATCTTCGCGATTTCGCTGACCCATCCGGTGCTCGACCGGAAACGCTGGGCGCAAATCGTCGATGCGGTCGAGGCCAAGCTGCTGACCCCGTTCGGCTTGCGATCCCTGGCGCCGGACGAACCCGATTTCAAGCCGCGCTATTTCGGCGATCTGCGTGCCCGCGACGCCGCCTATCACCAGGGCACGGTATGGGCCTGGCTGATCGGGCCGTTCATCGACGCCTGGCTCAAGGTGCACCCCGATGAGCGAGACAGAGCGCGCGGCTTCCTCGCCGCTTTCGAGCCGCATCTCGCCGAGACCGGCATCGGCTCGATCAGCGAGGTGTTCGACGCCGAGCCGCCCTTTACGCCGCGCGGCTGCATCGCCCAGGCCTGGAGCGTCGCCGAAGTGCTGCGCTGCCTCGTCAAGACGGCAGCCTAGAGGCTGGACCGCGGGCGTCTCGCCCGCAAAAGATGCGGCCGGGACGGCCGCGGTCCTATCGTTTCGGCTATGCCGCCCGGGCCTGCCGCGGCGCGGCGGCCTTGATCAGCACGGCCGCTTTTTCCGCGATCATGATGGTCGGCGCGTTGGTGTTGGTCGAGGTCACCGCCGGCATGACCGAGGCGTCCACGACGCGCAGCCCTTCGAGCCCGTGCACGCGCAACTCGTCATCGACGACCGCCATCGCATGCTGGCCCATCATGCAGGTGCAGCTCGCGTGGTAGACGGTGTTGCCGTTCCGCTTCGCGTAGTCGAGCAACTCGTCATCGGTCTGGGCCCGGGCGCCCGGCAGCTTTTCTTCGCCGATATACGGCTGCAAGGATGGCGCGTTGAAGATCTGGCGCACGAAGCGCAACCCGCCGACGATCGCGCGGCGATCGGCCTCTTCGGTCAGATAACGCGGATTGATTAGCGGCGGGTCTTCGGGGCGCGGTGAGCGCGCCTCGACATAGCCGCGCGACAAGGGCCGCATCTGCCACGGGCCGCCGGTCAACCCCGGTTCCTCTTCGAGCGCGCCGATCTGCCCGTCCTTGAAGCTGCCCGGCGCAAACGAGATCTGCACGTCGGGGGTAGCCGACTCCGGCAATATCTTGACCGAGGCGGCGACCAGCGAGGCGCTGTAGGTGAGCATCCCCTTGCCGGTGACCAGATAGCGGATGACTTCGGCCGCGAGCGGCAACCCGCGCGCCCTTTCGTTGGCCGTCGCCATGCCGTGAATCGGGTAGGTAACGCGCACAACGTAATGGTCTTGCATGTTCTTGCCGACGCCAGGCAGCGCGTGATGGGTCTCGATGCCGATCTTGGCGAGATGCTCGGGATCACCGACGCCGGAGAGCTGCAAGAGATGCGGCGAGCACACCGCACCTGCCGACAGGATCACCTCGCGCGCGGCGAGGGCGCGTTCAACCCGGCCGTGGCGTGAAAAATCGACGCCGATCGCACGCTTGCCGTCGAACACGATGCGGTTCACCAGCGCGTGCGTGACGAGCTGCAGATTGGGCCGCTTCAAGGCCGGCCGCAGATAGCTGCGCGCGGTACTGGCGCGGCGGCGACCGCCGCGGGTCTGCTGGCACCACCCGATGCTGGGGCCGGCGCCGGGCGGCAGGTCGTTGACGTCCTCGCGGTATTCGAGCCCGAGTTGCGTGCCGGCTTCGATGACCTTCGCGCAGATCGGCGAGCGATCCATAGCCGCGGTGTGCAGGTACCCCTCTGTGCCGTGAACCTCGCTCGCCCCCTCTCCCCACCGCTCGGCTTTCTTGAAGAAGGGCAAACAATTATCCCACGACCAGCCGCGGTTGCCGAGCTGAGCCCAGTGGTCGTAATCCTCGGGTTGGCCACGGATGTAGATGAGGCCATTGATCGAGCTCGACCCGCCGAGCACGCGGCCGCGCGGATAGATGATCTCGCGCTCCTCATTCGCCTGTGCCTTGAACCCCCAGGTCAGCGTCGGATGGTCGAGCATCTTCATGAAGCCGGCCGGGATGTGGATCAGCGGGTTCCAGTCGCGCCCACCCGCCTCGATCAGCAATACCCGGGTTTGGGGGTCCTCGGTCAGCCGGTTGGCGAGCACGCAGCCGGCCGAGCCGGCGCCGATGATGATGAAATCCGCCTGCATCTCTCCACTCCCTCTCGGCGTGCCCGCCACACGCCCGGGCCGCCGTCACAACCAGCCAGTTTAGAGCAACTGGAGAGCCGTGCCAGCCGATTGGAGTCATCGGGTTCGAGCCGCCAGCCAGAGATGGGGTGAGCTTGACGCTGCACCGGGGATTCGCTACCTCCCTCTTGACGGCGGGTGTAGCTCAGGTGGTTAGAGCGCCAGATTGTGGATCTGGATGTCGTGGGTTCAAGTCCCATCACTCGCCCCATCTTTCAAATACTTAGACGGAAGATCCGAGATGGAGCCCGATTTTGTCTGCGGAACATCCGTAGGTAGCGCCGCAGCCGTCTGAAATGACCATAAGCCCAACCTTTCATCCGATTGACGCTCGGCCCGACACCTTCCTGATCCGATGAGCGATGACGACTTCAGGCGGATGAGCGACTCCCAGCTCATCGACATGACGCTTGCCGCGTTGCAGGGCGGGGCCGAGCGTATGCGCTATGCCCGCGCGCAAGCGGAGCTGAACCGGCGCGAGCGCGAGCATCAAAGCAGCCTGATGGCCGAGCAGTTCCAGATTGCCGGGGCGCAGGCCGAAGCCGCCACAGCCGCGGCGCAATCGTCGAGAGACGCAGCCCGGGCAATTTGGGGGCTCGTTTACCTGGCGATCATCATGGTCCTTGTCGGGGCTGCCGGTCTCGGTTGGCAGATCTTCTCGGCATTCCACGGTCGATGATCGCAAGATGCCGCGCCCGGCCGGTCAAGCGCGGAGCCGCGGAGCCGCCTCTCCGCAACTCACTCGAGCGCGGGGTTAGCTTAGTAGCCGGCACCCGGGGCTGTGCGGTAACGGCGCGGCGCCGTGCTGGAGCCGACGAAAGGTTCATACCGGTCGAAGCTCGCCAGGCAATCGGCGCGCAGCTGCGGATCGGTGATCGGCCCGCATTCCCGGCGCATCCGCGCGGCACGGAAAGCCGGGTTGGTCTGCAGCAGCAGGTCGTAATGACGGCTTTCGATGATGTTCCGCCGTGCCGACCAGTCGCCAAAATCGCCGGGGCTGGCTTTCGGCCGGTCTGTCACGACCTCTTCGGTGACGATTTGCGCATGCGCCAATGGCATCGCTGCTGCGCAGATGGCCGCGAAGGCTAGGCTTGTCACAGTCTTCATCATGACCCGGGGAACTCCCTCTTGCGGATGAGCTGCCGATACAGGACTCGATGATCCTGCGATGGCCCGGGCGCCGCCTTGATGACCGTCAACATCCGGCCGAATTTTGCGGTTGATCCGTTCTCAGATGGCCCGGTTCACCTGAGCGATGCGCCGCGCGTCGATCACGCCAACCGGGCGCAGCCGGCGCGGAGCATCCGCCGCGGACCGTCGTTTACCTGCCGCCGATCCGCAATGCCACCGATCACGCGGCCCGAAGGCCGGGCGATGTCAGCGGCTCTCGCACACGAGAAGGATGAAGACTGATGACGACCTGCCCTTCACCCCAGCATTCCGAGCATTCCCACCAGCATGGGCCGGGCTGTGGCCACCCGGCGGTGCGGCATGATGGCCATGTCGACTATCTGCATGACGGCCATTTGCACCATCCGCATGGCGGCCATATCGACGAGCATGTGATCGAGGTATCCGGCGACAACCCGGACCGCTGCACCGCGGACCATCGCTGCGCCGGCCACGAGCCGGGTCATGTGCATGGCCCGGGTTGCGGCCATGAGGCGGTGCCGCACGGCGATCATGTCGACTACCGCGTTGGCGGCCACCTGCATCATCCGCATGGCGATCATTGCGACGATCACGGGTCGCTGAATTCGGCCTGAGCTCGCCCGGCTTGCCGTCGAGCAGGCGCGGCGGCACATGATCGTCAGCGGCGTCCGAAGAGCCCCGGCGGGCCGTCCGTCCGACTGGCTTTACTGTTTTAAGCTGTTGAGCAAATCGGGGAGATCGCGAACGAATTCCCGGTCGTGACCGGGATTAGCGTTGAAGGAGTAATGCTTCATCTTGACCGGCGAGTCGCCGTAATGCTTGCCGTCCGCGTAGATCAGGCAGAGATCCCCTGACTCTTGCTCATGGGCAAAGACGGCGCGGCACTCGCAGCGGTTGCTGCCCTTGGTTTGCCAGGTGACCATCGCATCGGCCATGTAATTAAAGACCTTGGGCGAGCCAAAGACCGCGACGCGGCCGCGGAAGAGGCCACCGTCGAAGCCCCAGATCGTGTACTCGAACTCCGAATGGCCGGAGAGTTCCCACATCGATTTCTTAATGAAGTTTATATCGGTGAAATCCTGAGCGTAAATTTCCGCACGGCCTGGCATGTCTCCCGAACAGCCGGCCCACACCCACTCGGGATGCTCGGGATAGCAGAGCTTCAGGGCCACGACCTGCTCGCGGCGCCTTTGGTGGGCGCGGCGGAATGAATCAAAGCCGAAAGTGCTGCCGCGATATTTCGGCACCCCCTCCTTGAGCAGGTCGTAGGCCGCATTGATGGATTGGGCGATATCGAGATTGCCGCCCCGGTCGGGGTGATGCCGATGGATCAGCTGCCGCCGGGTCTCTCTCAGGGTATCCGACGCCATGCCGGTGACGTCGACCCCGAGCCGCCGAAACAGCAGGATCGCGTCGATCACGGTGACGTCAGGGAGGATTTCCGTTGCACGCATACCCCGCGATTGTCGGGTATATTCGATAAAATCGGATTAACGCGCCTTGGCCCGGGCGCCGCTGAAATCCGCTCGTGAATTCAGGCCTTTTCTCCTAGTGGCAGCTTGCCGTCTCGATCTGCCGGGGGGCATCCTGCACCCGTTTGACAACACTGGTTGGGGAGCTCGCCATGCGCCTCGCAGGAAAGATCGCGATCGTCATCGGCGCCGGGCAGAGCCCCGGCGAAGGCATCGGCAACGGCCGCGCCACGGTGCTGCGGTTCGCGCAGGAAGGCGCTCGCATCCTCGCCGTCGACCGCGATCTCACAGCGGCCGAGGAAACGGCCGCGCTGGCGGTCAAGGAAGGCGGCGAATGCGTCGCCTTCCAGGCCGACGTGACCCGCGAGGCGACCCTCGCCGCGGCGATGGCAGCGGCGGTCGATCGCTGGGGCCGCCTCGATATCCTGCACAATAATGTCGGGGTCAGCGTCGGCGGCGGCGACAAGCCGATCGAGGAATTGACCGAGGAGGCGTTCGACCGCGTCTCGGCGATCAATCTGCGCGGCACGATCATGGCCTGCAAGCACGCGCTGCCGATCATGCGCCAGCAGCGCTCCGGCGCGATCGTCAACATCTCCTCGGTGGCTGCGTTCGAGAACACCTATCCGCTTGTCACCTACAAGGTGACGAAGGCCGGCATGGTCGCGTTTACCCAGCAGCTCGCCTTGCAGAACGCCGCCTTCGGCATCCGCGCCAACTGCATCCTGCCGGGGCTGATGGACACGCCGATGGCGGTCGATACCCGGGCGCGCGCCAGCAACCGCAGCCGCGCCGAGATCGCCGCCGAGCGCGACGCCAAGGTGCCGCTACGCGGCAAGATGGGGACCGGCTGGGATGTCGCGAACGCGGCGTTGTTCCTCGCCTCCGACGAAGCCAATTTCATCACCGGCGTCGCCTTGCCGGTCGACGGCGGGGCGCTGGTCAAGATCGGCTGACGGCGGGCCTCAGCGCGGCGCGAGAACGCCGAGGAGGCCGAGTGCCAGCAGCACGAAGCCGGCCAATTCCCGCGGGCTCAGCCGCTCGCGGAAAAAGCGCTGCGACACGACATAGCTGAAATACAGCTCGACGAGGCCAAGGGTGCGGACATTGGCGACCGGCTCGATCGCCATCGCGGTGAACCAACAGGCCGAGCCGAGCGCACCCATCGCGCCGGCCAGCAATGACACCCGCCAGGCGCGCAACACCTCGATGACGACCGTCCGCTGGCGCCACAGCAGATAGCCGCCGAGCAGGATGGTCTGCAGCAGCTGCGCCGAGACCAGCGAATAAGCCGCGGCCAATACGATCGATGACGTCATCAGCGCCAGAGCCGCGCCGCGATAGCCGACCGCGGCCATCGCGAAGGCCGCGCCGGAGCCGAGCCCGAGCAAGGCCGCGCGCGACGTCCAGCCCCGCGCGATCGCCGCCGCCGACCGGGCGCCCGACGGCAGCGAGACCAGCACTACCCCGGCCGTCGCGACCAGGATCGCGATGATCGGCACGATACCGATCCGGTCGCCGAGCAGCACGAAGCCGAACAGCGCGACCTGAACGACGTCCGTCTTGGCGTAGGCGACGCCGAGCGCGAAATTGCGCTCCTCCATGCAGCGCAACAGCAGCGCGGTCGCCGCGATCTGGGTCAGCGAGGCGACCACCGTCCACATCAGGAAGCTGCCGGTGATCCCCGGCAATGGCTGGACGGGCGTAATCG
>Ga0209488_10003865_pt1 | contig 11877 bp, 7 predicted proteins | sample Rivendell_Oct201_8_FD_188349 | JGI IMG/M metagenome (GOLD analysis project Ga0209488, IMG submission 188349) | Vadose zone soil microbial communities from the Eel River Critical Zone Observatory, Northern California, USA -... | ecosystem: Environmental > Terrestrial > Soil > Vadose zone >...
ATACTCCTGAGAATAATCCTGCCCGTCTTTCGCTGCGCGCTCGACGATCTGCCGGAAGCTGGCAACGTCTTCCGGGTGAACTCGTTGGTCGATGAGTTCTACCGTAGGCATGGTCTCCCGCCCGTACTCGAAGATCCGGAAGGTCTCCGCCGACCAGTAGATCTCTCCGGTTGCGGGATTCCAGCCGAAACTGCCCGTTTGGCTCAGGGTCTGCGCTTGAGCCAGGTAAGCCTCGCTGCGCCGCAAGGCCTCCTCGGCTCGCCGACGCTCGCTGTTCTCCTGCTGCAAGGAGGCTATCAACGCGAAGGCCAGAATGACAAACGTAATGCCGGCAACCACCAGAGCCAGATTGGTTTGATCGAGACTTGCGTACCCTTCAGCCTCGTGAACCGGGCCGTGAACGGCAAAAGTGGTCCCTCGCATCGCCGAGTAGTGCATACCGGAAATGGCCACGCCCATGACGACGGCGGCAACGAGCTTTTGTCCAAGATCCGTGGTTCGGAATGCCAGCCATAGTGCCGCCGTCGACGCGCCGATCGCTATAACCAGGGAGAGCGCAACGAATAGAAAATCGTAGCTGATCTCGGCGTGCTCCCGCATTGCCGCCATGCCGATGTAATGCATGGCGGCAATCCCAAGTCCCATGAAGATGCCGCTGAATACGAGGGAAAGCGGCGGTGCGTTCTGACGATTGATGAAATAAAAGCCGGCGCCGGTTACGAAGATCGCCACAACCAGCGAAAGCGTGGTCAATCCGATGTCGTAGGACATCGGTATCGGTATGTTGAAGGCGAGCATGGCGATGAAGTGCATCGACCATATTCCGCCACCCATTGCGATCGCGGCCGCCACCAGCCACACGCGAGGCGCAACTCCTCGAGTGGCTGCCACGCGCCCGCCGAGATCGAGGGCGGTATAAGATGCAAAGGCGGCTACCAGAATGGACAGCGCGACGAGATGCGGATTGTATGTTCCGGTAACGACCATCGGGACGGCCCTAATTTTGGAACAGAGACCAGTGGACGACACGCCCGCGGATTGACAACCTAAGGTACATCATTCCGGTCTCCGGCGTCATCGGCTCGACCGACGATACGAGCCCGTTCGCCGTCCGATATCGCGAGCCCTGCCTGACGTTGGTCGCCAACTCCTACAGCTCGCAAGCGGACGTTTAACGAGATTTCGGCTCGCCGCCGCCTCGAGCCGCATCGAAGCATCTCGGTAGCTACATCTCCGTCGCGGCTGGAGCTGCGGCGGGAGGCTCTCCGTTATTTTCGACCTGGTATCAGGCGCACATGTGGTAGATCGGTCAGTAGCCTGCTTCTTCTACCGATTCTCTACCACCCAAAATTCGAGGAACGCCAAGCGGGTGATTCTACAGCATTTTCTGCTTTACCCAAACGGGTTAGGCGTAGTCAAGCTCACTCCTTTGCGGACGCGTCGTAGTCAACCTCCCCGAACTGCAGGGTCTGCTTTTCATTGGGCAGTGCTTGTTGAGTCCATCCGCCGCCCAGTGCTCGAATCAGCGACACCGCCGCCTGCATCTCGCGAACCCGTACTTGCACCTCGGCGGTTTGCGCCGCGAGTGCCTGCACCTGCGCAACCGACACGCTCAGGTAGTTGTCGAGTCCGTCCTCGTACAGCATCGTCGAGATGGACAGCGCCTGCGCAGCCTGATCGCTCGCCTCGCGCTGTTGCGTGGCCTCGATGGCCAGACGTTGCGTCAAGCTCAGCCCGTCTTCCACTTCCTGGAAGGCCGCAAGCACCGTCGCCCGATAATTGTCGCGCATCTGCGCGTATTGCGACCAGGAGCGCCGCAGTTGAGCGCGGCGCAATCCGCCATCGATGAGCGGCAGCATGGCCCCTGCCCCAACCGACCATAGGCTATTCGGCAGGCTCAGCAGACTGAAAGCGGAATCCTGGAATCCCGCCGTTCCGCCAAAGGTCACATGCGGATAGAACGCGGCGCGCGACACACCAATCGACGCGTTTGCGGCTGCCATCTGCCGTTCGGCGCTCGCGATGTCGGGCCGGCGCTGCAGCAGCTCCGAAGGTACGCCCGGGGGAAGCTGCGGCGGAATCAACCGTAATTCGCTGACCGCTCCGATCGAGAAGGTGCTCGGGATCGCACCCACGAGCACGGCAACTGCATGCTGCATCAGATCGCGTTGCAGCGCGGTCTCGCTCGCTTGAGCTTGCGCAGAATCGAGTTGGCTCAGCGCCCGAGCAAGATCCAGGCCGGAAGCGATCTGCCCTTCCGAACGCAGCCGCGCCACTTCGACCGCGTTCCGGTACGCGGCGATCGACTGGCGCAGGACCTCGAGTTCTGCGTCCAATCCCCGCACGGCGACATAGTCGTTCGCCAGTTCCGCCTGGAGACTCAACCGCGCTATCGCAAGGTCCGCGGCGCTGGCCTGCGCAAGGCGCTTCTGCGCGTGTGCGCTGTTGCGTATCGCGTGCCAGAAATCCGGCTCCCAGGATGCCGCTGCCCCGATCTCGTTCGATGCCTCCTCGCTCGGCCCGCTGCTGCTGCTGTTGCGGAAGAGACGATGCGCGGATTGCTTGTTCTCCGACAGCAGTGCCTGCGTACTCACCTGCGGAGAGAGCGCTGACTGCGCCTCGGCTGCCAGGTTGCGCGCCTGAGTGTAGCCTTCCGCAGCAGCCTGGAGAGTCGGGTTCGCACTTCCCAGTTGCTCCTCGAGCTGGTTGAGCTGCGCGTCACCCAACAGCGTCCACCAGTCCCCCCGCGGTGACAACACATCTTCCGGACGCGCCACCCGGAATGGGCCGGTGCCCTGATAGGATTCCGGCAGCAGGAAATGCGGCGGATCATAGACGGGCGCCAGATCACAGCCCGGGAGCAGCCCCACCCCGAGCGACGCGAGCAGCATTGCGGCACGCATTCTCATGGCGTAGTCGCGTGCCCATCCCCGATGGCGGAACCCGACAGGGCCGGCGGCTTCGGCTGCGCAGGCGTCTTCTGCGCCATGGCATAGCCTGGCGCCGGCGTTACCGGTCGCACCGTCTGCCCCTCCAGCAGGCCGGCGGGTGGATTGTTCACCAGCCTGTCGCCCGCCGCCAGGCCGCTCGTGACCTGCACGGTCTGCCCTAGGTTCTGTCCGAGGGTCACACTGCGCAGATGCACCCGGTTCTCACCGTCGACGATCGCGAGCTGCGCTCCCGCCGCACGAAAGATCAGCGCCTGTTCAGGCATCGTCAGCACCGTCGGATCGGTCGGCACTTGGAACTGTACGTCCACGTACGTACCGGGCCACAGCAGATGCTTCGAGTTATCGACCGTCAGCTCCGTCACCGCCGTTCGCGTGTTGGGGCTGAACGCCCGCGCCGTCGTCAGGAACTTCGCCTCGATGAGTTTGCCCGGTTGCGACGGCAGATGGATCGTCGCGGTGAGGCCAGCCACTAACTGGTCCGCATAGTCCTGCGGCACTGACACGAACACCCGCATCTCATGCACGTCCGCCACGGTAAATAATTCAGTTGAGCTGCCGCGGGCCGACACATCGCCCCCCGCTGCGTTGACGTAGCTGCCGACATCGGTGAGACGTGCCGTCACCACGCCGTCGAACGGAGCGACCACACGTTTGAATGACTCGAGCGCCGCATAGCGCGCGACGTTCTGAGCCGCCACCTCCAGCTCGGCCTTGCGCGCCGCCGCTCCGGCCACCTGTACGTCCACTTCCTGCTTCGAAACGGCCACCGTACCCGCCAGGGCTTGCCAGCGCTCAGCCGTTGTTGTCGCCAGCCGATAGTTCGCTTCTGCCACGCCGAGAGCTCCCTTCGCAGCCGCGTACTGCGCGTCCAGTCCCGGCGTGTCGATCGTCGCCAGCAGCTGTCCCGCCTTCACGATCGCCCCATAGTCCTCGTTCCAGCTGTGCACATATCCTGCGACCTGCCCGAATATCGGTGCCTCGTACCAGGCGCGCACCGTTCCCGGCAGGACCAGCGGGCGCGTGGATGGCCCAGGTTGCGGCGTGATGATCTCCACCGGGAGTGCGGCCTGTTCCGTCGAGACGTGTTCAAGGGCGGTCAGCGCCCATTCGCGCTTCGCAATGCCATAACCCATCAGAGCCACCACCGCCGCCGCCGCCGGCAACCCGAACATCAGCATCGTGCGTCGCTTCATCCCGCTTCTCCTCCGGCAGCCCGCTTCTGGTGCAGCAGCGCGAACACGCAGGGCACGAACATCAATGTCGCGAATGTCGCTACCAAGAGCCCGCCGATCACTGCGCGCCCGAGCGGCGCATTTTGCGTGTTGGCCATCGACATCGGCAGCATGCCGATCACCATCGCCAGCGCCGTCATCAGCACCGGACGCAAGCGCGTATACCCCGCCGTCACGGCCGCCCGGATCGCATCGCCATGCGAGGCAAGCTCGTCGCGGGCAAAGGAAACCACCAGGATCGAGTTGGCCGTCGCGGTGCCCATGCACATGATTGCGCCGGTCAGTGCCGGGACGGACAGCGTGGTGTCGGTCAGGAACAGCGACCAGACGATTCCGGTCAATGCGCCCGGCAGCGCGGTGATGATGATGAAAGGATCGAGCCAGGACTGGAAGTTCACGACGATCACCAGGTACACGAGCAGGATCGAGAACGCGAGCCCCGTCAGGAGTTGCACGTAAGCAGCCTTCATCGTCACCGCCTGACCCTGCACTCGCACGACGGCCCCGTGCGGTGCGTCGCCTTTCATCCGTTGCAGCACCTGCTCGACGGCGTTGCTCACCGCGCCCAAATCGCGCCCCTGGTTGCTCGCGTAAATGTCGACTACCGGCATGATGTCCCGGTGCGACACCTCGAGCGGCCGTCCGATCTGAGTGATCAGGCTCAAACCGCCGAGGATTTGAGCATCCTGCCCGCTCGGATCGCCGTCGCCCTTGTCGATGGGAATCGTCTCCAGATCGTTCATCGAGGTCAGCTGTGTCTGCGGGGTCTGTAGGTTCACGAGGTGCGAGACCCCGGTCTCATGATCGAGCCAGTAGGTAGGCGCCACTTGCCCGGAGCCTGATAGCGTTGCCAGCGTGTTGTTCGCGATGTCGGCCTCCGTCAGCCCGGCGCCGAGTGCGAAGGCGCGATGCGCAGCAATCAGCAAAGTCGGCTGGGCGAGCGTCTGCTGGATCGTCACGTCCGCGATGCCGGGTATGCGGCGCATTTCGGCGACCACGCGCTGCGCATAGGCCATGTTGGCTGCGATGTTGCGTCCGACGATCTGCACGTCGAGCGGGGCCGGCAGCCCAAAATTCAGGATTTTCGCCGTGATATCCCCGGCTGGAAAGGTGAAGATCGTGCCGGGAAACAGCTTCGGGAGTTGATCGCGCAGAGTCGCCCGGTACGCATCGACCGGCGAGGCCTGGTCTTTGAGGCCGATGGTGACGTCGCAGTCCTGCGGTCCGATCGTGCCGCTCGCGCTGTAGGCCTGGTTGATGCCGCTGCTGGGCATGCCGCAATTGTCGATGATATTGGTGACCTGGCCCGGCAACAATTGGCGCAGGGCCGTGTCCACGAGCGCTGCAACTTTGCTGGCCTCCTCGAGGCGTAGCCCGATGGGCGCGCGGAAATGCATGTCGATCTCGCCGGACTTGATACCGGGGAAGAAATCCTGCCCCAGCCAGGGCACCAGCAGGATCGAGAGGAGCGGCACCGCCAGAAATGCGAGGATGAAGCGGCCGCGCCGCGCAACCAGCTTGGCCAGCAGATCGCGGTAGCTGTCGCGAAACCGATCGAAATGCTGCTCGAAGCCCGCCTGGAAGCCGCCGAAGAACCCCTTTCGCTTCCCGCCCGCCGTGCGCGCCGCGACCTGCGCGCGCAGCAGGTAGGCCGCCATCGTCGGCACCAACGTGCGCGAGAGGATAAAGGAGGCGATCATCGCGAAAATGATGGCCTCGGCGAGCGGCAGGAACAGGTAGCCTGCGATGCCCGATAACTGAAACAGCGGCAACCAGACGATGCAGATGCAGAGCGTTGAGACGAAGGTGGGGATCACGATCTGATTCGCGGCTTCGATGATCGCCGGCTCCAGCTCCAAGCCGTGCTCCAGATGCGCGTCGATGTTCTCGATCATCACCGTGGCGTCATCGACGAGGATGCCCACCGCGAGTGCCAGGCCGCCCAACGTCATCACGTTGATGGTCTGCCCGAACCAGGCGAGCGCCATGATCGAGCAGAGGATCGAGAGCGGGATCGAGGTCGCGACAATCAACGTCGAACGTCCGGAGCCCAGGAACAGCAGGACGACCAGGCCGGTCAACAGCGCCGCCATCACCATTTCTTGTACAACGTCCGCGACCGATGCTCTCACGAAGGTCGAGGCATCGTTCAGCGTCGTGATCTTCACGCCGGCCGGCAATGTCTGCTCGAGCTGAGGTATTTTGGCCTTCACTCCCGCCACGACCGCGAGAGTCGACGCGTCGCCCGCCTTCAGGACCTCGATCAGCACCGACTGGTGTCCGCGCACCAGCACGGCGTTGGTCTGCGGCGGCCCGCCGAGATGCACGTGGGCGACATCGCCCACGGTCACCACAGTGCCGCCCACCTGCTTGATCGGCAGCGAGTCGAACGTCGCGACATTCACCGGCGAGGCATTGGTCTCGACCAGGAAATCCAGCGCCCCGATCTTCTGGTCACCCGCCGGCAGCACGATGTTCTGCTGTGCCAGAGCGTGTGCCACGTCCTGCGCGGACAGGCCGTGCGCCAACAGCTTGTGCTGGTCGAGATCCACCTCGACGTTGCTCGAGGTCCCCCCATAGGGTGCAGGGATGGCTACGCCCGCCACCGAGACCAGCGACGGCCGGATCAGATTGGAGGCCAGGTCATACAGCTGCGATCCGGTCATCTGGTCCGCCGAGACTTGCAGGGCCAGCACCGGCACCGACGAGGCGTTGTACGACAGGATTTGCGGCGGAGTGATCCCCGCCGGCATCTGCTTCAGCACGGTTTGCGAGACCGCAGTGACCTGTGCCTGCGCCGCCGCCACGTCCGTCCCCGGCTGGAAGAAGATCTTCACGACTCCGCGGCCGTAGAGCGACTGGCTCTCGATGTGCTCGATGTTGCCCACGGTGGTCGTCAGCGAACGTTCGTAGTAGTAAATGACGCGTCCCGACATGTCTTCCGGCGTGAGGCCGTTATAGGTCCAGACGACCGCCACGACGGGGATCGCTATATTCGGGAAGATGTCCGTCGGCGTGCGCAGCGCGGCGCGTCCGCCGAAAATGAGGATGAGGATCGCCAGAACGACGAACGTATAAGGCCGCTTCAGGGCTATGACGACAATCGCATTCATGCGTGCGCGCGCGCGGGTTCATCAGCTCCGACGGCGACCACGGTAAGCGGTCCTAACGCGCGACCATCCCCCGCCGCATGACGCTGCCATCGCAGCGACACGACCCTCCACGAATCATTCGACCGTCTCGATCGGAGCACCCGATACCTCCGAGATTCACTTCCCATTGGGTCATCGTCATCTCCCGGACGGAGTTAAGGGAGTCCCCGGGACCCTGAAACACCTTCACGAAGCTGAGTGTCACTGTCGATCCCGCTTTGCACCCTCAGGAGCCCTTGCCGTCAGATATCAATCGCGACAGATAGGCGGCCAGTGCATCAACCTGCTCGGCCGGCAGCGGCGCGCCATACGCGCTGCGCATCTTGTTGATGGTCTCTTTCCATTGTTCCTGAGTCCGCGCGGGTTGGCGCAACACCATGCCCGCGGAGTGGCAGATCAGGCATTGGGCATTGGCGATGACTGCACCCTCTCCGGCGGGAAACGGAGTCAGACTCGTGGGCAATTCCACGCTGACCTTGCTCCAGTGGGCGTCAGATTGCTTCGCAGTCTTCTCAGGCGAGCTGCCCGTATTTTCTGCCCGCAGGTGCGGAGCGCCGACGACCAGCAACCCGGCCAGCGCGACAGGTATTGTCCGCATTACCGCATATCTTCGCAGTCCGGAATCCCTGTGAATGCTTCCGATGCTCATGACACCTCCACGGCAATCGACTCGATCACGTTGCGCATGAAGCCGCCTCCGTTCCAGTTGGGACGATCGGGCTGCGTCACTCCCGCCGCGTTGACTGTCTTGACCATCAGCCTCTGCCGACCGGCAGTGGCAAAACGCAGCGGAAACTCCCACTGACGGAAGCTGTACTTCCCGTAGTTCGCGCCGAGCAGCGCCTCTTGCCATCGGCGCCCCTGGTCCGCCGACACCAGCACCTTGGCGACGCCCGTGTCGCCACCGAAGGCGATGCCACGCACGTTGAGCGTCTGCCCGCGCCCAACGGCGGCACCGTCCGTGAGACTGGTAAAGAATGAGCGCGGCACCATGCGATTGATCGGTACCATCTTCACGCCCTTCTGCTCCGGCGTGACGTTCGCCCCAGGCGTATCGGGGATCAGGTACGCCTTGCTCGTCCAGTAGTTGTCGTCCGGCTTGTCGAGCACTTCGATGTCCTCGAGCATCTTCACCCAATACGTGGCGTACCAACCCGGCACCACCAGTCGCAGCGGGAATCCGTTCAGTAGCGGCAACGGCTCGCCATTCATCTCATAGGCGATCATGACCTCCCCATCGCGGGCGTGGTCCACGGCGAGCGACTTCATGAAGTCCGGTGTTTGCGGCAGCACGCCGGTGTCGAGTCCTTTGAAGCGCACCTGAACCGCCCCGGCGCCGACCCCCGCACGATCGAGCACGTCCTTCAAACGGACCCCCCGCCAGAGAGCGTTACCCATCGCACCGTTGTCCCATTGACCGCCGGTGACGCGTGGGCTGAAAAGCCCGCGCGAATTGCCGGAGCACTGATTGACGGCGGCAATCTCGAACGGCGGGAAGTCATGCAGCAGATCGTGCAGTGTCAACGAGATGGGCTGCCTTACCTGTCCACGCACCTTCAGCCGGAAATTCGCCGGGTCGATGGACGTGGGAATGTTGGGGAGATGCCAGCGGACGTAAAAGCGGTCGTTGGGCGTGAAAACACCCTGGTCGAAGACTTCGAACGGAGTTTCCAGCAGCGGCGGTCGCGTCCGTTGCAGGATCATCGCACCCTTCTGCGGAAAGTTCGTCACGAGTTCACGCCGGCCGTTCGCAAATGGCAGCTCGATCAGTCCGCCTGCCCAGGCCGGCCAGCTCGAGGCCCCGAGCAAACCCGCCAAGCCGAGCCCACTCGCCCCTGCGAGAAAGTGCCGGCGCGGTAGCGAGGCCGGGTTCGCAACCGAGCGCTTCACCACGCCTCCGACGCAATGGAATCCAGGGTAGGTGCGCTTGCCACTAGGTTTTCTCCGTCGCTGAGTGCAGGTACTGATACAAAGCCACGCGTGACGATACGAGGCATTCGCCTATTCGGTCGCGTGTCAGACTGAGCAGGCTCGGATGCAGAATGGTTCCGAATCGCCGCCGAGGAGTCACAATTGTCATCGCGGCGGCATGCGCCGCAGCGGCAGGCATCCAGGCGCAGGAAATGTACGTCTCATCGGTGCGCCAGGACGTACCGACAGGTCGAGAGAAAAGAGTGCTACGAATGTCGCCGACATTCGTGTTTCTGAAATCGAAGCGTAACCTGGTCTAGATAAATTTTTGGTCCCGGACTTCCTTGATACCCGTCGCAACGCGCTGCGTTGCGTCAACTGAAAAGGTCTTGAGCGGGTTCGTTGCCTGCGAATAGATTCCTGAGGGGGAACTGATCATGGCCGCAATTGATACCTATGATGCCGTGGTGCTCGGCAGCGGCGAGGCGGGGAAATCGATCGCGTGGCATCTCGGCGGTACCGGCAAACGCGTCGCGGTCGTAGAGCAGCGCTATGTGGGCGGTTCCTGCCCCAATATTGCCTGCTTGCCGAGCAAGAACATCATCCACGGGGCAAGCATCGCTCATACTGCAGCCACGAGCGAGGTGCTCGGAACTCGCGTCGCAAGGAATGTGTCGATGCGGGAAATTCAGGCCCGCAAGCGGACGATGGTGGAAGGCCTGATCCAAACGCATCTGAATAAGTTCGCTGCCAGCGGTTGCGAACTTGTGATGGGACGGGGCTGCTTTATTGCCGAGCGGACCATCGAGGTCGCGCTCAACGGAGGAGGAACGCGCACGCTGCGCGGCGACCAGGTCTTCCTCGACGTCGGCGCCTTCGCAAGCCTCCCGGCGCTGCTCGGGCTCGCCGAAGCCGCTCCACTCACGCATGTCGAGCTACTTGACCTTGACACCGTTCCCGAGCATCTGTTGATCCTAGGGGGCAGCTACGTTGGCCTTGAACTCGCGCAAGCGATGCGCCGGCTAGGCAGCCGCGTCACTGTCTGCGAGCGCGAGGAGCGGCTCCTACCCCACGAGGATTGCGACATCGCCGAAGCGATCCGCCAGCTGCTGGAGGACGAGGGGATCGCCATCATCACCTCAGCCCACGTGGACCGCGTCTCCGGGCGGTCCGGTGACAGGGTGGCACTCCACGCCATAATCGGCGGCTCACAGAGGATAATAGAGGGCTCGCATCTGCTGGTTGCGCTGGGTAAGACGCCGAACACCAACGGGATAGGCCTCGAGTGCGCTGGCGTCGAGCTGACCTCCTCGGGCTACGTGAGCGTGAACGACAGGCTGGAGACGACGGCTCCCGCCGTATGGGCGATGGGCGACTGTGCGGGAAGCCCGGCGTTCACCCATATGGCGTTCGACGATTTCCGTATCGTCAGGGACAATCTCCGCGGAAGGAAGCGCAGCACCACGGGGCGGCAGGTGCCATTCTGTCTGTTTATCGAACCCGAACTGGCGCGCGTCGGACTGAACGAGGTCGACGCCAAACGGCAGGGCGTCGACTATCGGCTGACGGAACTTCCCATCTCGTCGATCCTTCGCACCCGCACGACCGGCGAAACGCGTGGCAAGCTCAAGGCACTGATCGGGGAGGACGACCGGATCCTCGGATTCACCGCGTTGGGCCCGCGAGCAGGCGAGCTGCTGCCGCCGGTCCAAATCGCGATGCGGACGGGGCTTTCCTACCATGCAATCGAGGAGTTGATCGTCGCCCATCCCACTTACGCGGAGGGGCTGGTTTCGCTTTTCTCAAACATCAAGCCACCCCTCGAACGCCACGGCACAATCAACGCTTGAGTACGGCAACAATGCCGTATCTGCCGAAAAATACGTGGCCAGATCGCGCATGTCAGTGTCGCTCGAGTGTTGATCTCGGGAATCGTAAATCCGGTTACATCGGTGACTTCCAGCCGCTCGACTCGAGGCAGGCCGGCCGGTTGGCGGAAACTCGGCAGCGCCGCCGGCGGCGAATTATGACTCGATGATTGACAATTTGACGGCCGACCGGAACCAATTCGTAACTGCGCCTCGGTCACATCCGTAACGTCAGGGTGGTGGTGCGAAACCGGCCAGTGACCCGGCGTGCTTAGTGTGATCCACGACCTAATATGCAGAAACACACTGGTCTTAGTGATGTCGAGAAACGCGGAGGTCATCATGCAATTGCTACTTTCCGTCGTCGTCGTATTCGGTCTTGCTGTCGTCGTCGTGCTTGGCACACTGAGCGTTGGTAGGGATCTACTGGCATTGACCAAACGTCGGCCACCCTCGGTTTTCGACGAATTGCGTGAAGATGATCAGGAATCAGAGGATCGGAATCGCCGAAGTACATCACCTTACGCCGTCGATGCACAGGCGAGCCGCACGGCTGCCACGAATATCAATGCAGCTCATTGACCTCCTGAAAAGGAAAAATACACCATGAATCGCTATGCCCAAGTCCTCACCGCATCCGCGCTCGCGTACACCGCTCAGGCCGGCGCAGCCGCCAAATGGGCGAGGGGAACGACTATGTCATCACCCCCGCAATTTATCGCGACGGCTGAGCAACTCGTAGCGTTGACCAAGGAGCCAAGGG
>Ga0209488_10003866_pt1 | contig 11876 bp, 9 predicted proteins | sample Rivendell_Oct201_8_FD_188349 | JGI IMG/M metagenome (GOLD analysis project Ga0209488, IMG submission 188349) | Vadose zone soil microbial communities from the Eel River Critical Zone Observatory, Northern California, USA -... | ecosystem: Environmental > Terrestrial > Soil > Vadose zone >...
CTATCCGCTCGGGGACTGGATCGAGCGCTGGGATGTTTGGGCGGAACGCGCCGTCAAGGGGATGTGGGAGGAGACCGGCAAGGAAACGCTCGAACGCCAGCGCGGAGGCTTGAAGCCGGAGACACCGGCGAGGAAGGTGAAGGATTGATGCAAGCCATGCTCTTAAAACAAAGCTCGGTCGGCTCCCTCTCCCCTCTGGGGAGAGGGGTGGGGTGAGGGGGCTTCAAACTTTATGTTTTGTCCCCCCTCACCCTAGCCCTCTCCCCAAACGGGAGGGGGTATAGTGATAGCGAAGAAAGTAGGCCACTTGAGATCATCGCGGGGACATGCTGGAAGGAATAAGTTCTTAAGCCGCATTGCCGTCAACAAACGTTTCCCAGGTGCCGAAGCGAACTGCAAGTCGTAGCGATCCGCAGCCGTTGACTCTGGATGTCAAGCAAGACTACTAGATACTATAAAAGGTTCGCGGTTTTCGATATACTTGCTCGATGGGAGTAAGTACCTGAGCGGGTCGCTGGGCACGGTAATTCGCGCGCTAAGGCAGTAGTCGTAGCCTTTAACGGCCCGGCATTTCTGGGAAAAGGAGGACACGGTGATATTTCATCGAATCGCGGCCTCGGACCGCGGCTTCTCGCCTGGACTGGGAGGCCGAGAAGATACGGGAGGACAAGCAAAATACGAAATTGACATAGGACGCTGCCTTCTGGCCGTCGGGTTTTTGGTACTGCTTTTTGTTGCATCCTTCGCAGCATGGGCGGTGAATTGGACCGACGGAAGCGCTACGATATTGCACATGGCAGAGGTCGTGTTTGGGGGCGTTGCAGGGCTGTTTTTTGGTGAGCGGGGCGCAATCAGCAGTGGTCACCGATAGAAAATTCAGTGCTGCAGAGCCGAGGCTGGATGCGGACGCTGCGCAGCTTTTAGGACAAGGCTTTGCAGAACTCCAGGCCAACTTGGACCCTCTCGTGCCGTTCCGCGAAGGTCTGGCGCTTCTCAAAAAGAGCATGCAAAGAACAAAGCTGCCCAGAGTTCGACTGGTCGCCGGACCGACAAATCCAACCAGCCCGGTGTTTACACGTCGCCGGTCTATTTCGTGGCTCGGATACAAAATATTTGTTTCGCCGGAATTTTACAGGATAATTCGGGATGCGACTGAACTTTACGGCGCCAGAATCGCAATAATATCCCAAGAAGGACATATATTACAGCCACCCGACCAGAGTGAGAAAGGGGTTATCGAAGCTATTTCTCATAAAATCGTTGGAGCGTTTCTAGGACAGTGGCCATTTAGCAGGTTTGATTTTTCCCGGGCAGAAAGAAGTGGAGATGAAATGTTTATGGCAGCTTCGCAACGGCGATCTGGGATACTTTCCTTTCTTACGCTGCAAGGCATTGTATTTACACTTGCCCATGAGCTGGGCCACATCGCGCTTGGCCACTCGGACCGACCACTGCCAGGCAGCAAGCAAGATCGTCGGGAGGAAGAAAACGAAGCAGACTTATGGGCAACCAATGCAATAATTAATTTTATACCCGCTCATTCCATATTTTTGTCCAGGTTTGGGGAAGCTGCCGCAGAACATCGTCGATTGTGGCAAGTTGGGTTGGTCTCCGGGGTATGTCTGATCTTTGCAATTTTTGAGGCAATGGCCGATGCGGCAAAGGCTTTGGATTTAAGATGGGATGAAGAGTATCCCCCGGCCTGGGATCGATATCTAAGAGTCAAGCAGAACTGTATTGAAGGTCATAATTTTCCTCTCGAGATATTCACCGGTTACGCGTCGAATATGGCCGTTCCGGAGCCCTTTATTCAGCGATTTTTACAATTGATCAAGTCGATTGACTGGCAGGCCGCCGCGGCGGCGCACCGCCAGAGAGATAAGGAGGCTACCGCCGAACTAGTTGGACGAGCGACAAGGAACCAAGGGCAACTTGAGACTGGAGTTGCTCTCGGCAAATTTGGCCAGAGGAGCAAAAAAAGAAACGCGGAAGCAATCGCAGTTTATGATGACATGATCGCGCGCCTTGGCAACGAGTCCGATCTGGCATTGCGCGAAGAGATTGCCCAAACGCTCCTACTCAAGGGCGCGACACTCAGACAATTTGGCCGGAGTGAACAAGAAATTGCAGTTTATGATGATGTGATTGCGCGATTTGGGGCGGCGTCCGACCTATCTCTGCGCGAACAGGTAGCCAGGGCGCTTATGCTCAAGGGGATGACCCTTAGACGACTCGGCCGGAGCGAGCAGCAAATCGCGGTCTTCGACGATGTGATTGCGCGATTTGGGGCCGCATCCGACCTATCCCTACACGAACAGGTGGCCAGGGCGCTTATACTCAAGGGGATGACGCTCGGCGAACTTGGTCAGGGCGAGCAAGAAATCGCAGTTTATGATGATATGATTACCCGCTTTGGCAGAGTGTCGGACGTGTCTCTTCGCGAACAGCTGGCCCGAGCGCTCCTACAAAAGGCGCTAACGCTCGGTCAACTTGGCCAGCGTGAAGCAGCGATTGCAGTTTTTGAAGATATCGTGGTCCGTTTCGCCGACGCCGAGATCGCTGTTTTTAAGGAAGTTGTCGAGCAAGCGCGAAATCTGCGAAAAGCATTTGAAAACCGCGGGTAGTCCAAAGCGCCACCAGCGATTGTGAATGCGTACCCACGAGAGAACTTATGCGTTCGGACTTCTCAACCTCACCCCCTCGCCCTTCACATCAGCTGCCAAAAACTCGACTCCCGCCTTGATCAACGCCTTCTCGATTGCCGCAACCGTGCTGGTCCGAGAATCGACCTTTCCCTTCTCCAGCCGCGTCACCGCGTTTAGCGACACGATAGCTTTATCGGCCAGCTGTTGCTGAGACCAGCCCAGAATTGCCCGCGCTGCCCTGATTTGTCGTGGGGTTATCATAAGACCACCATCGACAGGGGCAGGAAATTCCGCCACTATAAGGCGATAAATACGCCCTTATGGGTGAGTTATTCACCTATATGCGCGTCGGCTCCAACTGGGGGGTTCTCATGCTTTTCGTACGCCGGGGGCTTGTCGGTCTGGTGGGCTTGGTGCTGACGGGGTTGGTCAACTCGGCTTGCGCAGAGGGAATTTCGGGGACGTATGTCGGTGCAGGATCGGATAACGTCATCTTTGTTCAACTCGTAGAAACGACCGGTGGACAACTGGCCGGTCGCTATGAGCAAACCGTTCTCAAAGCCGAAGGCAAGTTCGAAAAAATGAACGCGTCAGTTACCGGGTCATCGGACGGCCGTACCGTCGTGGTGACGATTAAGCCCGCGGAATTTCTATCCGGCAGCATTATAGCATCAGGTACATTGAACGGTTCTCAGCTTCAATTGTCCGGTAGTGGGGGTGGCCGAACCGTTAATCTATATCTCACGAAATCGGACGAAACCGACTATCAGAAAAAGGTTGCTCTTCTTACCATGCGGGCGATTGCGAGTGCCGCCGATCAAACGAAGGCAGAGCAACTGAATCACATAAGAAGTGTCACGAAGAGAATGGCCACTGCTTCGTCTGCAACAGAGGGCCAATTGCCCAAGTTTCCGCCGATTGAAAAACGCTACCGCGACATTACTGAAGCAATGCGAGGCGCTCTTACTCGCCAGAGTTTGATTGTCGGGGATGGCCAAGCCGCTGTGGCGCGTGGTCAACTTTTTGTGGCAATCAACCAAGCGGGTGTCGAAGCAGAACAACTTCACGTTAGCGTTCAGGCTGGCGGCAGAGATATTAAGGAAAAACTGACACCTCTATTCAATGATATCGCAGTTGCAACGCAGCATTGCGAATCGGCGTCAAAGCAGAATGGTGATCATCAAGCGTCGTGTGCCACATTCTCCCAGACAGAGAAGGCATTCAAAAACAGTATTCAAACGTTGGCCAACGCTTTCGATAGGCACGAGCGAGTATGGGGCACGGTGCGACGTGAACAAGAATCAATCGTCCAAGAAGCTGATATGGCGGTTCGCTAGTACCAACCTGCCGATATTTGATATCTCTAATACTTAGGTGGGTCGTAATCATCGAAATGCATTCCCTTCAATTCGCACAATCTTCGTTGCACGGTTTCGAAGCAATCCGGATGCACAATTCCAGAAACCAACAACGCTTCAAGTTCTTCGATTTCAGCGAAGCGCACGCGGCGTTGCTCAGCCGTTTCGTCTGCGCGAAGTCCGCCGTATCGTTCGTGCAACAAGTCTTTTGGGCTTGCATTCACAATGCCTAGTTCGTCAATTTGGTCCTTTGGATTTGTTAGTGAATCAATAGTTCCTCCAAATTCCTCGAGATCGGCTGCGCTAACTTGATCCCACTCAGTCGAATCATTCGCCGTCGATTGCCTCTCGTGGCGGCAGTAATCTGCCTGTTGGTTCGGTCAGTTTGTGCCGCAGCTATTCACGAACAAAGAAACCAAATTGGTGGTTCTGTTCTGAGGAAGAGGCACAGGCGGCGACCTTTAGAAAATCCTACACCTGCTAAAGCGATCATCCACGTATGCTGGAGATAAACAAAAAGAGCACCACAAGAACGGCCAGAGCCACAATAATGATAAGTCCACCCAAAAGCTTTCGTCTTTCGGCCAAATCAATACTGGCGGCGCAATTGTCGCAAACTGCTTTTAGCGAATAGTAGCTCCGAATGTTGGCTACGCGTTTCTTAAGTAGACTGTTCAGAAACCAGCTAACAAAAGCTATTGAAGAAAAGTTAAAGCCACCAATACTGAACCCAGTATATACCTGTTTCCTTTGACCTTGACCCTTCGGTATGTCCGAACCGCATATATAGCACGTTGCCACGACACGATTCCCCTTACGGAAATGCCGCCAAACACCGAACGTAAGTCACTGTGCCGCGTTCACTGGACCATGTAAGCCTAGCACCACGAAGGGTAAATTGGATGTTAGCGTTCCAGCGCTCGCCGTTGTGTCTACAGACCGCCTGTATGCGCCACGAACGTAGCGTCTCCCGCTGGATCGAGTTGAACTCGCATACACCTCCGAATGACTCGGCGCTGCGTTCGCTGATCGTAACTGGAAATCGGCGGTCCGACCCTTCAAGCCGGCATTGAGCCGAATCGGTTCCCCATCCTCCAACGAAAGAAACATCGTGCACGCTCTCGCCATGTACGGGAGACTCTGACAACAACAAGCTCTGGGCCTGCTCGTCCCAAATGTCAGTATCGCTAAGGCCGTGAGCAAATCGAAAATCTTGCAATGCCTTCCGGGATCGCGGCCCCCAAATTCCATCTGCAAAACCGAATAAGAAACCAAAATCGATTAGCCTCTGTTGAACGCGCTTTGCATCGTCATTCTTGCGAACATCCAACGTGGGCATAGTTGCAGAATGCACTGGTGACGTTACTGGGTCGGGTTGGCCCGCCTGGGCAGTAGGAGCAACCGGCTCAATACTGGTGGGTGGTGGTGGGTCGGCTGAGTGGACAACAGGACCCACTGGTTTTATCGGAGGTTCATTAACTGACGTTCGGGGAGTCGAGGGATCGACGGTCGCACGAGGCTTTTGTTTGAGTAACTCGTCAATTAACGGCGGGGCCAATCGCGCAAAAGGTTCTGCTTGCGCGATAGCTTCTGCCGATGGCTCCTTAACCGATGAGCCTGCTCTCGATGGGTCGATAGCCGCACGAGGTAACGGAGTAGGTGCCGGAGGCGCTGTCCCAGGAGCTATTGATCCAACGGGGTCGGTCTTAGTGAACCCGCTATTCTTGTTCGATGGCAAGGTCAGCTTTGATGGCAATGTCGGCTGTGAAGCTGGCGATTTTTGCGTTGGAATGAAGGAACTCGAATTGACGCCGAACAGTTTGACTATAGAGGGCTCTAACGCACTGACGAGGAGAAAGCCTGCGACAAAAATGGCCCCGAGCCCGAATAGGCGTTGTTGCGGGGTGAGGCCGCTATTGAAAGCTAATAGGTTCGCTTCGGCTTGCTTCTTGGCATTCCAGGTTTGTGTTCCCGACGCTCTGAGGCTGTTTCGTACCCCAAGAATATGATTTGCAGTTCCTTGCAAACGGTTCAGTGATTGGCGCAGGCTCACTTCCAAATCGGATAGCCGTTTCGCGATAGCAGCTTTTACTGCGGCAACATCAATTGGATTCAGCGGCTGGTTCGGATTGTGGACGAACCTGCGCTCGAATGATGTTCTCCAAGCGACAAGGCCACCCGCTATCACGGGACCAAATCCGCTGATTTGCTGAATTCGGCTTTGAGAAATGTCAGCGGCAGTCTCGAGTCCGTAGGACCGCAGCATGACTTTTCTACTGGCGCCAATCCCCTTTATCTTCGCTCGATCAATGTAGAAGTTTTGGAGAAATCGGTTTAGCTCGGCTTCCCTCTGTTGCGCCTTGAGATTAGCTATTCGCGCGGCTTCATCGCTTCCCAGTCCCTGAATTTGCCTCACCAGCTCTTCCGCGTTCCGACGTTCTTGCGAAAAACCTCGATTGTCACAGACCTGATTCCACTGCCTTTCTATATTTTGCCATGCCGATGCACTTTGACTGATGAGTTGTCTTATCGGCTGGTCTGCATTGGATGGGCGAAAAGCAAGGAATGCACCGCCGGCAAGACCTAGGAGGCCCAACAGTGGACCCGGCTCCTTCAAGCGAAACATCACAAGGCTAGCAAGGAGACAGGCAGCTGCGGCCGCATAACTTCGGAGCCACTTCCATTTGCCCGATTGAGTTGCTTGTGATGCCTTTCCATTAAATGCCGGCATTAGAGATGATAGCTCTGGTGCATTTCCCGGATCGGAGATGCCTCGAACGGCAGCAATTAGATTTGCCAAATTAGTTGGATTCGTCGTGACAGAAATAATTGGAGGAGCAAACGCCAGAAAACCAGGATAAGCGGTTTCCATTCGGCACCAAGGGCAGTATATTGCGGCCCGAAAATGCTGGTGTCCAGAGCTATTCTTGCACTGAACTATCTCACTTTCTGCTCGTTGTAGGATACTTACCCATTGAGCCGCAATCGGCCGACCTTTGCTCGTTCCGACAGGACCGAATGCTATCTCAAATGCATCAGAAAGTTCTCTTGGGATATCGGCTAAAAGCGGCACGTTTGGAGGGGGCTCCGTTCTAGTTTCGTTATGTCGAGCGGAATAGGCGAACCGATACTGAGCTATTGCCGTTTCCAAAGGCATATCGCCCCGGCCGAGATATCTACCCGCAAATGGGTGCCTTCCCATAAAAAGTAGATTGAACAGCACCACCGCTAGCCCGAACGCGTCGTGGTTCGCTGTCCGCACACACTGATCAAAACGCTTCCCCTGCAGCTCAGGAGGGGTGAAATCCGGCGTTCCTACCTTACACAAAAAGGTCTGTCCGGCGACGTTGACTTGAAAGGAGTCGCAATCGATTAATGTTGCGATCGCATCGTCTGCGATCAGTACACCCGAATGGTTTACATCACCAATGATACAGCCGGTTTTATGGACATCGACGAAAGATTGGGCAATGTTGAGCGCGGTTCGTGTCAGAAATGGAAAATTTGCTTTTGGAAATGATGTCTTGCGACTTGTTGGAGAGTACAAATTGTGAATGGGCTTGTTGGCTGCAACAAGTGGCATGGTGAATCCCACAAATTGCGTTCCTGGTCCCATTAGGGTGTCGATTGGAAACGCAATATTTGAGGCTGCCTTGTGCCAGTGTGCGTCGACAATTGCCTCAATCTTTTGCCGACGCTCAGAAGCTTTATTGGGATGATAAATTTTCGCAGCTAGAGCCGGTTCACCCTGGACTTGATAAACAATCCCTTCTCCCCCCTTCCCCAGCTCCTTTCCCAGGGCTATCTGACGGCCGGTTTGCGTCTGCAAGTGGCGGGTTGAGGACATCTAGATTGGCTCCAGATGTCGCCGTGCTAAAATCAAGGTTTTGTCGTCATCAGTTCTTTCGCAAACAGATTTGCTATCGAGAAACCTCCGCAGATCGTTGGATAGCGCTCGGTTTTTGCCAACCACTTCTCTACCGAGTGGCGCAAACATCTTTTCGAAGAATGGGGAGAACGCCGTCTTGGTCTCAAACTCCAGAGCCAGCCGCTCCATTCCATCTGAGAAGACGGCTACTTCAGCTATACGTTCGGGAATGATTACAAATTGCAGAGAGGGCTCTGGTTCGTCCGTGACAAAGAATGTGGTGGCAGCATATTCGCCCTGTGCCGGCCAGGTAGGCACTTCCCAACTAGATGCCCCCTCTATTCTGCATACGGAGGCGCCGTCCCCCACGTGGATGAACACGGAGCTCTGCTGCCCGATCAAACAGCCCACAAGGGTAGCCGCAAAATCGCGCGGCAACGCATCCACTCGCGCCGCCGCTACGCCGATCCTGTCGCGTATACAGTCGAGCCAGTCCCTCGCAAGTTCGAGAGAAAAATCCTTTAAGTCATGACCGCGCTTAATATGCTCGACCGCGGACTTGACGAAAACACGCGTAGTTATCCACGAACCTGTGGCTGAATGGGCGGCAGATCCAGCACCATCGGAAGCAACAGCAACGAGAACGTTCTCCTCAGATCCCGCAACTTCTAGACAAGCGCCGAAATCGTCGCATCTCTTGCCCGCCTTGATGTGCGAAGTACCGATCGAGCGAGCTGCTGCCCACGTCCAGCGATACGAGTTCATTCAGTCGTGGCCCAACCAGTCGGCGCGGTCGGATTCACTAAGGGTACGGCGTCGCCAAGGTTCGATTTGGACACGGAAGATAAAGATGCAGAGAGCCACTGGAATAGTTCGCGGAATTGCAGCCCCTTCAACTTGAGCGGCTCGCGAACCGAAAGTGATCTTAGAGTGTTGAAATCTGCACCCTCAACACCGACCGCGTACATCATGAATGATTTCGATGCTTCCCCTTCACGAACAAGTTGGCTCGCTCTCGTGACCGAATCGGTGGGTGACCCGTCAGTAATCAAGAAAATCCAAGGTCTATAGTATTTGATGCCATTGGCGTTGTAAGTGTTCTTCTGCGTCCGCAGCATGTTGATTGCTTGCTCAACTGCTGCACCCATTGGAGTGTCGCCAGTGGTCGATAGATGCGGCGCACTAAAGGTTTGAATAGTGGTGAAATCGCATTCTATGTGCACCGGTCCAAATGTAACAATAGCGACTTCAACCCGTTTCGCAGCCAATGAATCCGCAAACATCTCATCGCGAAACGTCTGCAAGCCAGCATTGAGCTCTTGGATTCGTTGGCCGGCCATCGACCCAGACGTGTCTAATACTAGGACGACTGGGCAACGATTTTCAGGGTTTTCCGCAAACCGGGTATCCCCAAAGGGTTGCTGCTGGTACGCAACTTCGGACATAGCTGATCCCCCTTACACATCAACCATAGCGCAACTAAAGATAGTACTGTAAGTAGAGGTGCTATTATAGGCGTGACTTCAGAGATGGGTCAACGATGAAAAAACCTCTTTTTTTCACGACGCCGAAGGCGAGAAGTTGGCCTATATTTCCGGCTATCACTATACCCCCTCCCCTCTGGGGAGAGGGGTGGGGTGAGGGGGCTTCAAACATTATGTTTTGTCCCCCCTCACCCTAGCCCTCTCCCCGGAGGGGAGAGGGAACAGACCGAGTTCGTCGAACGGTCGATTTCTCACCAATAGTGAAGCAACAGAAGCAATTCGCTACAATGAAACCACCGCCCTTTGCCTATCATGATCCAACCACCATCGACGAGGCCGCCGAACTCATCGGCCGGCTCGACAATGCAATTCCGCTTGCGGGAGGGCAGTCGTTGATGCCGATGCTCAACTTTCGCGTGGTCGCGCCCGATCATCTCATCGATCTCAATCGCATCAAGGCGCTGTCGTTCATCCGGATCGACAGTGGCACCGGCCACTTCGGCCCGATGACGCGGCAGCGCGAGCTTGAATTTTCGCCCGATGTCAAAACCACGTTCCCGATCATCAGCGAGGCGATCCGCAATGTCGGCCATCGCCAGACGCGCAATCGCGGAACTTTCGGCGGATCGCTCTGTCACCTCGACCCTTCCGCCGAACTGGTCAACATGGCGGTGCTGCATGACGGCGTACTCGTGGTGCGCAAGGGGAACGGCACGCGCGAAATCAAATCAACGCACTGGTCGAAAGGCATCATGACCAATGCGCTTGATCCAGGTGAAATTCTAACAAGCATCGAACTAGGTGCCTGGCCGCAGGGACACGGTTTTGCGTTCGAGGAATTTGCCCGCCGTCACGGCGACTTCGCGATCACGGCGGTCGGATGTCTCGTGACGCTTGAGACCAATGGGACGATCCACAAGACCGCGCTCTGTCTTTCCGGCGCGGGTCCCGCACCCATACGCGTGGCAAAGGCCGAGCATCTGCTCTCCGGCCAGGCGCCGTCGCACGAAGCGTTTCGTGCCGCCGCAATAGAAGCCGAGGCGCTCGACGCCATGAGCGATGCCTATGTGACGGGCGCCTATCGGAAGCATCTGGCGCGCATTCTCACCTATCGGGCGCTCGCGCGGGCGGTCGAACGCGCGCGTGCAAATCAGGAAACAAAGGGGCGCGGCTGATGGGCGCGAAATGGTTCGGGGCGAGCGTCAAGCGTAAGGAAGATCCGGCCTTCTTGACCGGGCGCGGCCGTTATATCGACGACATCAAACTGCCCGGCATGTTGCATGCGATGGTGTTGCGCAGTCCGCACGCGCACGCCGGCATCGGCTCGATCGACAAGAGTGCGGCGCTGGCGCTGCCGGGCGTGCATGGGGTTTTCACCCACGCGGATCTGCCCGAATCGATGCAGCGGCAGACAGTGCCTCTCCTCGTGCCGAGCCCGGCAATCAAACAGGCTTTCATGCCCTATTGCCTCGCCAAGGATGAAGTGTGCTTCGTCGGCGAGCCGATCGCCATCGTGGTGGCGGATACACGCTATCTCGCGGAGGATGCGGCCGCGCTCGTCGACATCGATTTCGAGCAGCTTCCCGCAGTGTCGGACTGCGCCAAGGGCCTTGAAGGCGGGGCGCCATTGGTGCATCGCTACTCGCCCAATAATCTCGGCGCTTTCATCCCAATCAATGTCGGCAACACCGACGCCGCGTTTGCGCAGGCGCCACATGTGTTTCGTGAAAAAATCTTCCAGCATCGCGGCGGACCCTTCTTCGTAGAATGCCGCGGCATGATCGCGGTGCCGGATCCGGCAACCGATGTGCTGACCATACACGTGTCGTCGCAAGGCCCACACCGTCACAAACGCGTGCTGCTCGATCTCCTGGATTGGGGCGATCACCAGCTGCGTATCACGACGCCGGATGTCGGTGGCGGGTTCGGTCCGAAAGGAAGCTTCTACGCCGAATATGGAGCGATTGTGGCGGCTGCGCTGTCGCTGCGTTGTCCCATCAAGTGGATCGAAGACCGGCACGAGAATTTTCTCTCGACCCAGCAGGAACGCGACCAATATTGGGACGTCGAGATCGCGGTCGACGATGATGCACGCATTCTTGGGGTCCGCGGCAAGCTCATACACGATGCGGGCGCTTACATGCCCTGGGGCGTTGTGTTGCCGTGGATTGCGGCCACTTCCGTGTCGGGGCCTTACGTGATCCCGAATTTCCGTCTCGATGTGTCGGTCGCCTTCACCAACAAGGTGCCGACATCGCCGGTGCGTGGCGCCGGGCGCCCCGAAGCGGCGGTCGTGATGGAGCGGTTGATGGACCGCGTCGCGCGCGAGATGAAACTCGATCGTGCGGATGCGCGCCGACGGAATTTCATCACGCCTGACCAGATGCCCTACAAAGTCGGAATCATTTTCCGCGATGGACGCCCGGTTACCTATGACAGCGGCGACTATCCGACCTGCCAGCAGCGTGCGCTTGACGCCGTCGACTACGAAGCATTTCGGGCGCGCCAGGAGATTGCGCGC
>Ga0209488_10003869_pt1 | contig 11870 bp, 9 predicted proteins | sample Rivendell_Oct201_8_FD_188349 | JGI IMG/M metagenome (GOLD analysis project Ga0209488, IMG submission 188349) | Vadose zone soil microbial communities from the Eel River Critical Zone Observatory, Northern California, USA -... | ecosystem: Environmental > Terrestrial > Soil > Vadose zone >...
GCACGCTATTCGCAGCAGTCCGGAAAACCCCTGCCGGGAACGGCTCCGGTGGCCATGCAGCAGGGTGGATATATCGGACGAACGATTCTGGCGGACTTGCGAGGGCATACGCGAACACCATTCCAGTTCATCGACAAGGGACAGATGGCGACGATCGGGCGAAACCGCGCGGTAATTGAAATCGGCAGGATTCGGATGGGTGGATTTGCGGCGTGGATTTCCTGGCTCGCCGTGCACATTTACTATTTGACGGGATTCGAACATCGATTGCTGGTGGTTCTTCAGTGGGCGTGGTCGTATCTCACCTTCGGTCGCGGCGCCCGCCTGATCGTCGGCAAGGAATGGCAGTCGGGAAAATCGGATTAGGAAGTAGCGCCCACATTGCCCTCCTGAGTCAGGAGGGCAGCGGGATCGCGAAGCAGATCCCGCGAGGGGTGGTTCCCATCGGAACCACCTCGCGGTTTTGCGTCGTTACTTACTTTGAATCCAGCTGCGCGCGAATCAGCGCTGAAAACTCTTCGGGGCTCCCGGACAGCTCAATCACTTTGCCGTTTATCAGAAACGTCGGCGTGCCACTGAACTTCGCGTCCTGTGCCCGCGTCAGGTCCGCCTCCACCCGCTGTTGGGTCACCGGCGACTGCAGCGATTGACGGAACTGATTCACGTCGAGCCCGATTTCTGCGGCGTATGCCGCGAACTGCGCTTCCGTGTCAGCGGAACCTCCCCATTCCTTCTGCCGCTGATAAAGAATCCGGTGCATATCCCAGAAATGGTTCTGCTCGCCGGCTGCCTCCGCTGCAATTGCGGCGCCCATTGCATTTCGATGAATACCGGTCAGCGGGAAATGATGATACTCAAATCGGAGCTGATTCGGATGTCCCCGCAGCAGTTCCTCAACGATCGGGAAGTAAGCGCTGCAGGCCGGGCATTGGTAGTCTCCATACTCTTCCAGCGTGATCTGACCTTGCTCGGGTCCAAGCGCGTGCCCTCCACCTGCGGACAGGGCAACGTGCACCGGACTCCCGGCGACTTTCGCCGTCGTCCCGCCGATGGAACAGGCTGAAGCACAGTTGGTGATCACCAAACCTGCTGCGCCCGCCAACGCGACAGCAATGCCAATCACCGTAAGTGAGGACACCAGTCGGGATTTGACCCGCACGGCGGGTTTCGCCGATGCGGTTAAGTGTCCGGCGCGGGAAACCACACGCTCCGCAAATCCTTCCGGCGGCTCACAGTGTCTCAATACTTCACGAAACTCATTCTCTGACGGGTTCATAGTTTTCCTTTCCGGCGGATCGCGATGCCTTGTCTCTTAGCAATGCAATCGAGCGTTGCAGGTGACTCCAGACGGTCCGAACCGGCATATGCATCGCGCTTGCGATGTCATCGACCTCCATCTCTTCGCCATAGCGAAGGATGACAATCATCCGTTGCTTTTCGGGAAGAGATCCGATCAGCCGCCACAGCAGCTCCTTCATCAAAGGATCCGTTTCCGTGGAGGTGCCCGCGGTATCGGGCAGTTCGTCCATCGGGATCTCTCCCTGAACCTTTCGGTGACGGAGCAAGTCAATACAGCGATGTGCCGTCGTCCTTCTCAGCCACGAAACAACATGCGAATCCAATGTCGGGCCGCTTCGATCCTGATAAAGCTGGAGGAAGACTTCCTGAGCCACCTCCTCGGCCATTCCGCTGTTGCGAAAAAAGTGAAAGGCAATGCTGTAAACCATCGACTGATGTCTTCGAACAACGGCTTCGAATTCGGAGTTCGTCATCTTGTTCTCTTAACGGAATACGCCCGAGAGCCCGCGCATTACGCAAAACATTTTGCAGGTTCCGTTGAAGCGGACCGCCGGGAATAGGTACTCTTTCGGAATATGGATTTTCTCTCGCATGGTCTGTGGGGTGGTGCGATTTTTGGCCGGCATGACCGGTTGTCGTGGAGATGGGCGTTTTTCTGGGGCATGGCGCCGGATCTCTTCGCATTCCTGCCGGCCATCGTGGCCGGACTATTCACCGGCAACTATTTTGCCTGGGCCCGCTGGCTGCCGGACGGAGCCAACGTTTCCCTCATGACGTGGTATTCCAATCACGCGTACATGGTTACACACAGCCTGGTGGTATGGACCGGGATCGCTGCTGCCTATTTCTTTTTGCGAAAGAAGTTTCCATGGGTCTTCGCCGCTGCTGCGTTGCACATCCTGTGCGACATCCCGCTCCACGACATTCAGTACTTTCCCACGCCGTACCTCTGGCCGCTGCATACTCCGTTGCACGACGGAATCCGCTGGGCCAATCCGCGAGTGATGCTGCCAAACTATGCGCTCATTATCGTGGTCTATACGGTGAGAGTACTCTGGAGAAAGCGCACGCGGACCGAAGAGAGAGTTTGAAGCGGCGAAATTGCTTCGACCTTTGTTATTTTCCTCGTGCCGCATCGAGTTCCGCGACACGATCGAGAAACGCCTTTTCCGAAGTATCAATCAGGGCCTTGTAACCGGCCGGATCAATGAATGGGTTCGCCTCTCCCTTTTCGAGGCGCGCGTACTTCTGAGACATTTGATAAAAACCGTTGTGCGAACCCACAAAGACATCGGCGGGAAGCGTCCGCATCACCTTGAAGCTCTTTGCGAAGTCTTCCCGAATTTTGGGATAGCCCGGATTGTCGCCGAGATTGGCGGCATTCAGGCTGAGGCTGCCGACAACAACGACATCGTAGGTCTTGCCGTTCTCGGTGGTCTTGAACGTCCAGGTCGTGCAGCCCTTCGTGTGGCCGGGAGTGAGATGCGCCGTTAAGGTTGTTCCACCAAGCGTTACCGTGTCTCCGTCATGGAGCACGCGGTCGATCGGGTGAGGCTTTCCGCCGGGACGAATATTCGTCAGTGCAGGAACGTCTTCTTCCATTGCCATGACTGTGGCGCCGGTCAGCTGTTTCACCATGGCATCGCCCGTCATGTGATCCGGATGCGCATGGCTGCCCAGAAGAATCTTGATGTCGCTGAATTTGAATCCAAGCTTTTCGACGGCCGCACGGATGACGGGAACTGTTTCTTCGTAGTCGCTGTTGATCAGAATAAGACCCGCCGGAGTGGTGATCAGAAACGAGCCGAGCTGCTCGGACCCGACGAAGTACATATTGCCGACGATCTTGTGAGCCGGGAACGGCTTGTTCCAGTCGATTCCCGCCAGAGCGTTGCCGCGTCCCTGGGAAAATGCGATGGCCGACAGGAAAGCCAGCAGTAGCGGAAGTGCAAATTTGAGGTTGCGCATAGTGAAATACAGGGACATACGGAACAGTCCCCTCACTCCCTCATTTATTTGTCGATCAGGATGAAGTTACCCGAGAAGGAACCAATGTGAAGGGTGATGTTGTACCGCTGGGTTTCGTTCTCGTCCAGATTGATCTTTGAGACGGTTGAGGTTTGAAAACCCTTCAAAGCCGCTTCCAGCAGGTACTTTCCGGCTGGAACTTCAAAACTGTAATTCCCGGAATCGTTCGTGAGTGCACTGAATCGGACCTGCGATTCCGTATTGGTCAATCTCAACGAGACTCCCGGAATCAGGTGTTTTGAGGTGTCGGACACCACACCACTGATGGTTCCCTTTTTCGTATCGGTCCGTGATTGGGCTGTCGCACTTCCGGAAACCAACGCCACACTGAACATGATCGCCAAAGCCAGTTTTGAAATCATACTGCCCCCTCCCTCGGTTGGTTGTGGCGCCATATTAATACAGCTCCAGAAATATGCCTACTTTACCTGCTGTAGGAGTTCCCTCGTTCCGCGAGTTTGGCATCACACGCGCAACTGCAAGGACGACTCAACGCATAAGGCGTTGGGTCTATTGAAAAGGCCACCCGGTCATCTGTGACTGCAATTCACAGTGTGCCGAGGCAACTGGAGGATCGTTATGAAACGCTCGGTGCTTGCCATTCTGTTCTGTGCCGGAATTGCCGCGCAGGTGCAGGCGCAACCGGCGATACTGGGATTCCGAACGCCGGTTGAGCCTGTAAGTTCCTCTCAATTGCTCGCTCCCGAGACTCTGGTACTTCCGGCCGGAACGATCATCACGATTGAAGCTTCCGAACTGCTCTCCAGTAATAAACAGCATGCCGGGGACATCTTTGTTGGGGAATTGCAGCAACCTCTCGTGGTCGATGGATGGGTGGTGGCGCGGCCGGGCCAGACGGTCATCGGACGCGTTGCGGAAGCGAAGAAGGCGGGGCGCGTCAAAGGGAAATCCAAACTGTCGTTGGTACTGCAGACGCTCGCATTGGTCGACGGACGGCAGCTGCCCGTCGAAACCACGCTGGTAGAAAACAACGGACAGTCCTCTCACGGCCGCGATGCCGCAGCCATTGCGATCGGCACGGGAGTCGGCGCTGCGGTCGGCAGCGTTTGCGGCGCTAAAGGAGCGGCGATCGGGGCGGCGATCGGAGCGGCCGCCTCCATCACTGGCGTGCTGCTGACGCGAGGCGAAGAAACCGAGATTGGTCCGGAGAGATTGCTGACGTTTCGCCTGGCATCTCCATTGACCATTACCACGGAGCAAAGTCCGCAAGCCTTCTGGCAGGTGACTGCCGATGACTACCTCCTTCCGGAGACCGTACCGGCCGTCGCGCAGCTTTCCTCGCCCGGAAATCCCGGCCCGGTGATTGTGACGAGCCCGCGTCATCGCGTGCCACTGTCAACCTGGCCGGAATCGCAAGGTCTCGCGACCGCACGACCCGGCCACACCGCCTGCAACGATTAGCCGGAATGCGGGGACAGAGGGGACAGTCCCGTCTGTCCCCGCATTTTAGTTATTGCCCTTGGTCGTTTCGATAGAGATCGGGCCTAGCAACGACGATCCGGCATTCGGCCCCGGCGGCTGTGCCGGCGGCGGCATGTTGTCCTGTTGGGTGGTGAGCCGCATTTCATTTTGTGCCACACGAACGGTGGCCTGGTTGTGAAACGGTAACGATCCCGGACCCCAATCCTCATGCAGAATGTTGAACGTCATTGTGTCGCCCTTAATCTCAAAGTCGTCGAGCGCCGCCATCGTGTAGGGATTGTCGCAACGCCCGCAGACCATGCCGCGCAGCTTGTTCCCCACCTTGCGAACGATGAAGTACTGCTTGTTGATACCGACGCCAAAACCCAGCCACACACCGACGACATCGGCCTGCGTTAATTGCTTCCAGGGTGCGGGCTGAAGATAGCCGCCTCCGCGTGGCGGCGCAGCGGCTCCACCGCCGCCGCGTCCTCCGATCGCCGGCACCGGCCCGTTGCCGGCGGGAAGTATCGACACCGGTAATGGAAGTGGGTCGGGTCCGCGCTTATCCTTGATCACGATCCGTTGGAACTTGCCACCACCGGGACCGCCGCTGGTGCCAGTGACGATCAAATTGCCTTTATCGAATTTGGCGGTCGCTCGATCCAGATATGCCGTGCCACCGTCCGCCTTCACATGAGTGACGACAAACGTGATGCCCTCCGGCCCTAACTTACCGTCGATGAAGGCCAGCGTTGTGGCATCGCTGCAGTGCGTGCAATAGATGCCTCGAACCTGATCGCCTCGAATCGAGAACTGGTAGGTATGGGGATCACCGGCATCGGTTCTCCACCCACCCCGGTAATCGTCCGCATTCTGCGCCGCAGCCATTCTCGCCACACAGAGCATGCCCAGAAGTGCAATCCACTTTTTCACCAGCGGCCTCCTTCACGAATCCCATTCACAATCGCAGGCAGCATACCGCATCTAATTGGGGTCAGACCCCTCGTTCCCCTATTTCTCCGAAATAGGGGAACGAGGGGTCTGACCCCAATTAGCGAGAAGGAATCACGAACAGCTGAGCCTCGATCGGAATGTTGGCGGACACGATGACGGAGGTTTCCTTCTCTTTGTAATTGCTGAGGACGTCGGCATTCATGTAGGCATCCGGCGGGATGGATTCCCACGCGAGAAGCTTGTACTCGTCCGGCCGAATTCCGGACATCGCAAAACGGCCGGAGGAATCCGCGATTGCTGTTTTGTAGAGCGCGGGGTTTTGACGATGCTGAACCGGCGGAATCAGAACCACGGTTGCTCCGGCGTACGGCATCCGATTCGCGTCCAGAACGACACCAACGACACTTCCACCATCGGTTTTCAAACGAACATCCAGCGGCTCGACGGTTTGGGCACCGATGAAAATTCCATTGTCGAAAACCGACAATCCGGACTGCAGGATGTCGGCAACATAGGCGCTGCTCTCAATCGGAGCGCCAGGCAGAGAAACCGTCGCCAACGGCGGGACCGCAGCTGAGACCGGCGCCGTTTCGGCCCGAGCAGCTTGAATGACTGGTGTGATGAGACGGCTGAACGTGAGCTGGAAGCGATACTGAGCTTCCGGCACAGCGGGAATCGTAAAGGCGCCATCCGAATCGATCACCGGCTGGAATCGGCTGACCTGCTGATAGACATCAAGCTTCGATGCGCTGTCATCTGGTTGAAGGGAGATGTGCACGTCGTTCATGGAGGGCGAAGTCCCACCGTCGACCGTTACTCTTCCTTTGATATTGACGCCATGATGCACATCGACGGTGACGCCACCTTGATCCCCGCCGTGGACGTCGATTGTTGTCCTTCCATAAGCGACAGGCTGGGCGGCGCGCCCCGGCGGTTGTGCCGGTCCGTATCCCTGGATATCGGGCAAACTTGCATACAAATCGTAGACTCCCGGCAAAACGTCCGGAAATTCGAAATGGCCGTTGGCCGGATCTCCGATGGTCGTTGAAATGGAAATCGAGGAGGTCGGATCCAGCAACGCATTCCTGTCGTGTGGCAAGAGCGTGAGTGTGGTGTTCACCGCCGCCGGTACGCTCCCGCGTCCAATCTGCGAAGGGAGAATCATTTCAGATGCCGGTATGGAAGTCCGAACATCACCAGAAATTCGGCCTCCTAATGCAACCTTGAAGCTGAAGCTGATCCCGGACACTTCCTCGCCGGCATGAAGCCGTATCCGAGACGCCTGCGCGATATTGGTGGCATTCGGAAAAAACGTTCTCACTGACGCTGGCTCTGCGGGGGGTGAGGCCGGAGCTGCCGCGCTCACGGCGGCAGTCTCACCGCCACGCCCGTCCAGGGCGAAGTTCGCGAGCCGTTGACCGGCAATGGCCTGCTTTGGATTCGCCGCGACATAGTATTCGCCCGGCCTCAATCCGAAGACACGATAATTTCCACGATCGTCGGTCGTCCGAGAACCGGCAATCTCCACCGCCGATCTTCCATTCGAATATGCGACGAACAATACCTGCACGTTGGCGTCAACCGCGGGCGCACCGCGATCATCGAGGATGCTTCCACTGATGGTTCCGCCTGGCAGCAACGCCATCGCGATGCGGCTGGATTGTCCTTCCGTAACCTTGATGCTCGTTACAAGACCCGGAGGGACGGTGCCATTGAGTTCGGGCCCGAAATATCCATCTCGAAATGCACTCACAGTGAGGGTTCCAACCGGAACACCGGATATCGAAAAGTGCCCGTTCTGATCAGAAAGCACACTTGTCTGCGGTGAGCCATCCTCACGCCGCACCGAGACCTGGACATTCGACAGAGGTTGTAACGTGACGGAATTCACCACGACGCCTTCGATAGATCCTGTTGCCTTCTGCGGTGCAGATCGAAGGGTGATGCCCGATGCGATGAATATCACAGTCGACATGAAGAGAAGCTTCTTCATGGCTAATAATCTAACTCAAAGAAGACTTGACGAGATATCAATCCAGACGAGTCACGAATGAGGGAATCCGTATTTGTGCTTTTTAATTCCCGACCAGGCGAACCGGCGCCTGCCAGAACGCCACCTTCTGCGAAGTGGGTTCGAGGATCGTGACCTGGCAGAGGTACTGGCCTGCCGGAATGCCGGCGAGCGGAATCGTGAGTTTCAGCGGGACAGCCTTTGACTTTAAATCGATCCCGTCAGCCACCGCGAAAGGTGTCGATTCAAAAACTTTCTCCTCCCCGCGATAGAACGCAACGAATGCGACTAGGGGCTGAGTGGCCGGGGCGTTTCGTTCATACGCCTGGAGGTAGACGTACATGTCGCGGCTCCGGTTGAACACGCGGGTCACGCTGGGCATGAGCTTCACGCCATTTTCAATCAGAGGATTGGCGACCTGCTCTTTAGCCTTCTTGTCCTTCCCGGCATTGAACAGCGCGTCGTCCATGGCCACGCGCTGGCTGCTGAGCACCACCGAACTGATCGGCAGCCGGACCAATTCCTTATTCAGGTTTGGAACCTCAAAGTCCGCCTGGAAGGTTCCAATCCGCCCGGTGTCGGCATTACGCGCAAGGAACTTGATAACGTATTTGTCCGGAAGTAATGTAAACCCGGCGTCGTATTGAATCGGGCTGGTCGCCAGCTGGCTCGCCGCTTCACCCTTCAGTTTGATTTCGACCTTGTCGCGGATGTTCGTGATGGTCGTGCCAAACTTATCCTTGATCTCGCCGATGATGTCGATCACCGTGCGGTCGGCGCCCGCCTTCTGCGCCAGCACCAGTTCGTTGCCGGGAATCTTCACGGCGATGGGAGTGAAGTATTCGGCGCTGTTCAACTGAAAGTAATTCACCTCCATCGCGATGGTGATGTCCGTGATGGGGTCACCCAGCATGAGCGCCTCCTCGAGCTGCCGCTCTTTGTCGGATGCCGTGAACTTGCTGAACTCCTTATTCGCGTAATAGGACTCGCGATAGGACAGCTCTCCGGCTTTGTTCTTCAGCGTGATCTTCACGCGGCGCAGGCGGCCATCGTTCGCCGTGTTTGTGGGGGAGTACCCGAGAATGTAGTAGCTGGATGCCGCGCGCTGCGCCTGCACGATGCCCTGCGACAGATCGTTGTAATCGAGCAGCGCCTTCCCGCCGGTATCGGCCGCGAGGGTGTAGAGCGCATCCTGCGAACGCTGAAATCCTCTGATCGTTGCCATCGACGTCGCACCGGCATACATCGCCAGACTCCCAGGCGACGGGCGGCTTGCATCGCCCATCGGCGGAAGCGCGACCAGACCGCGCGAATCGACCGGATAGAATGCAACGCTTGCACGCCGGGCTGCGTTGAGCGTTGCACGAAGCTGTGCCTGATTGTCGACACCGTTGAGATTCATGCCGCTGCCGAAATAGATCAGCGATTTCTTTTCGTTGAGTACGCCCAGCATTCGGACGGCAGTCTGCAGCGCGGCGAGCTGACGGTCCGTCGTGAAGATGGTGAATTCGCCGGAGTCCTGGCCGAAGTCCGAAGTGTAGTCGTCCTGATCGTCTCCGTTCAGGAGCGCAAGGATGGTCTCCTGCAGTGCGCTGCGATCGCCGGTGAAGTCACGCCGCACGCGGACCGCGCCATCGGAGTAGGTGAAAATTGCCACCAGATCCGGTCCGGTCATTTCCTTGCGGATAAATGTCTGTGCGGCGGCGAGTGCGCGATAGCGGTCCGAGTCGGACAGGCTGGTCATGTCGAAATACAGGGCCAGCAGCCTCCGGTCGCGGTAACGATTGTCGCCGAGGGGGATCGGCGCAATTTGGCTTTGAGCCGGAGGTCGTGCTGGCGCTCTGTTCGCAGCAGGCGCGGGAGTGGGTGATTGCGGCAGGACGGCGTCGTCCAGTTTCTCGAATTCGAAGACGCTGATGGTTTGGGCCACGCCATCTTCGGTAAGAATGAAGTCGTCTTTTGTGAGACCTTCGATCGGCTTGCCGTCCTTGTCTTTGACCGTGACCGTTTGCACGACAAGCCGCGTGTTCACTTGCAGCGTGAATGTGGGTTCCTGACGGTCCTGCGCGCGCAGCGTAGAGACAAGCATCAACATTGCGAGCACTGCGGAAAGTTTAGGGCGAAACCTTCTCCCCCAGGGAGAAGGTGGCCCGAAGGGCCGGATGAGGGAATCAATTTTCGCGCCATTGATTCCCTCACCCGCCGCTTCGCGGCACCCTCTCCCTGGGGGAGAGGGATGCGTCAAATACTGTCCTCCAATTTTGAAAATACGCATCCTCAGAACCTCACCCGTATCGATGGCTGAATTGTCCGCATGGCGTTGGCATTTGTCGGCAGGCCGAACTGCGAACTGTTCAACGTCGTGTTCCATCGCGGGAACGTCACGTGGTTCAGCACGTTGCTCGCGTCCACTCGAAGGTCCATCGTGACCCGCTCCGACAAATGAAACGTCCGCGCAACGGAGGCATTCAGGCTGAACTGTCCCGGCCCCGTAATCGAGTTGCGTCCCGCGTTGCCCCACTGCCCAGACGCCGGCGCTGCGAACGCCAGCGGATTGAGAAACTCGCTCGATGAGTTCGTATACGCCGACAGGCCTGTCGTATCGGGACGCAGGATCCCCGTCATGCCGGTGCCCGGCACCGGTGCAAGAATCACCGGCGTCAGCGGGCTGCCGCTGCCTGCGCTAAGCTGCGACGTCACGGTCCACTCCTTCATCGCCTTCCCTCTCCAGCCGTCCCAGAACGTCCCGATCTTTGCGAACATTCCCGTTGTGTACTGCGCCTGCACCGTCACCTGATGCCGTTGATCAAAGTTCGACAGCGCTCGCTCGCCGTGACGGTCAAGCCAGTTTTGGGCGATCGATGAGCCGCCGAGTCCGGCATCGTCGATTGCCTTGGAGAATGTGTACGCTGCGCTCGCCTGAAATCCATTCCGTTGCCGTCGCCGGACTTCGATGGTGCCGGCATTCCGATTCGTATTGCCATTCGAATTGAGATAAACAAATCCCGACGGGCATCCGGGACACGGGTTCACCGCCCCCACTGGAAATGTGTTCGGCAAGATCCGTTGCGGCACATGCGTTCCTTTGATTCCCAGATAGGTCACCGTCATTTGCATCGCAGCGGGAAGATCCTTCTGGATGGAGAGAGTCCAGTTCTGCGCGTTCCCCAAGCGAAAGTGCGGATCGATTGCGAATGTCGTGGCCGTAATCGATGGCGAACCCTGGAACCCATCCGCGAGGGTCAACGGATTCGATGGACTGTTCTGCACGCTGAGGCTTTTCGACAACGGCGATTGCTGAGCCATTTGATCCGCGATTGACCGATATACCGACGTGTCGCGATACACACCATAACCGGCGCGGACGATCATGGACGATCCCGCGCGCGGCCGCCACGCCAATCCGATACGCGGTTCGAAACCGTTCTTGTCGGGACGCACAAGCGAAGTTTGTGCGTCGCCCGCCACCACCGGTGTCGCAGAGACAAAGCCCGGCGCAATGTCCAGGTTCACGAGCCGTCCGTATCGTTCCGTAATCGGCGCTTCGTACTCCCATCGCACACCGAGGTTCAATGTGAGGAATGACTTCACCTGCCAGTTGTCGGTCACGAACGCGTTATAAAACGACTGCCGGAAATATTTATCGGGATTGCCGAATGCAATCGAGCTCGCCGTGGGGATCCCCAGCAGAAAGTCCGCGAAGTCGATGCCGGAGGCAGCGCCGGTGAAGGTAAAGCTGCCGCGCGCATCCTGCTGCGAAAAAAGATTGAATTGCTGCCGTTTGAAATCGGCGCCGTAAGTGAAGCCATGCCGCTTGTAGCTCCAGCTGCTGCCGTAGGACACCGCGCTGGATTGATTTCGATTGAAGGAAAACGTGCCGTCGGACAATCGCGCGATGCCGCCGGAGAAAATCAGGTTCGGCGGCCCCCAGTTGCGTGGATCCGGATCGTTGCCGGAGATGCCGGCATCGCCGGAAATGTTCTGCTGATTTGAAAAGTAAGGCGTCGATTTCGAAACCGTCCGGTTGAATTGATATCGCATCGTCCCGGAAACCCTCTGCGTAAAGCGATGCGTCCAGCTGATGAATCCACTGGCCGCCGATGCGTTATTCCTGTCGACAAATCCGAACAGGTCCGGGCTGTCGGTTCGGGTG
>Ga0209488_10003871_pt1 | contig 11869 bp, 9 predicted proteins | sample Rivendell_Oct201_8_FD_188349 | JGI IMG/M metagenome (GOLD analysis project Ga0209488, IMG submission 188349) | Vadose zone soil microbial communities from the Eel River Critical Zone Observatory, Northern California, USA -... | ecosystem: Environmental > Terrestrial > Soil > Vadose zone >...
GCCGAAGGCCATCAGCGTGAGCAGCGCGCCCAGGCCCGCGGTCGGCAGGCCCGAAAGAATCGTCAGCGGGTGAATAAAGCTCTCGTAGAGGATGCCGAGCACCAGATAAATCACCACGATCGAGAGCAGGATCAAGAGGCCCATGCCCTGCAGCGAGCTCTGGTAGGCCTGCGCCGTTCCCGAGAAGCTTCCCGTCAGCGTCGCCGGCACCTGCATCTCGCGCATCGCCCGGTCGATCTCGGCGATCGCCTGGGAGAGCGCGACACCGGGCCGCAGGTCGAACGAATACGTCACCGAGGTGAGCTGGCCGAGGTGCGTGACCTGAAGGGGTCCGACGCCGAAGGTCATCGCCGCAACCGCGCTCAGCGGCACCAGCGCGCCGGTAGTGGAGCGTACGTAGAGCATCTGCAGCACCGAGGGATCGGTCTGGTAGCGCGGCGACAGCTCGAGAATCACCCAGTACTGATTGGTGGCGGTGTAGATGGTCGACACCTGGCGCGCGCCGTAGGCATTGTTCAGCGCGAGCTCGATGCTCTGCGCCGACACGCCGAGCGCCGAGGCCTTTTCGCGGTCGATCTGCACCGTCACCTGCGGACGCGTGATCTGCAGGTCGCTCGACAGGTCAACCAATGAAGGCAACGCGCGCAGCTTCTGCTCGATGCCGGGCGCCCATTGATAGAGCTCCTCGGCGTTGGCGCTGCGCATGATGTACTGGTAGGGGCTCTTGGTGATCTGCCCGCCGATGCGGATGGAGGGGATGTTCTGCAGGAACACTTTGGCGCCCAGCACGTTGGCGATCTTCGGCCGCAGCTCACGCACCACCTGGTCGGCGGGCTGGCGCTGGTTGAACGGCTTCAGGTTCACGGTGATGCGCCCGACGTTGAGCAAGGGCGAGGCGCCGCTTGCGCCGACGAAGGACATGGTGGCGTCGACGTTCGGGTCCTTGGCAATGATGTCGGCCACCTGGCGCTGGATGTCGACCATGGCCTCGAACGAGATGTCCTGCGGCCCTTCGACGAAGCACAGCAGCTGCCCGGCGTCCTCGCTCGGCAGGAAGCCCTTCGGGGCGCGCGCGAACAGCACTCCGGTGAGCACGCAGATGCCCAGGAAGCCGAGCAGGATCAGGCGCGGGTGGCGCAAGGTCCAGGCGAGCGACACGTCATAGGCGTCGCGCCAGGCATCGAAGCCGCGCTCGAACAGCATGTACAGGCGGCCGTGGCGCTCGTCGGGGCGGTGCGGCTTGAGGATGCGGCTCGCCATCATCGGGGTGAGCGTCAGCGAGACGAAGCCCGAGATCAGCACCGCGGCCATGATGGTGACGGCGAATTCATGCAGCAGCCGGCCGAGGATGCCGCCCATGAACAGCACCGGTATGAACACCGCGGCGAGCGAAATGGTCATCGAGATGATGGTGAAGACGATCTCTCTTGAGCCGTCGAGCGTGGCTTGCATCACGCTCTTGCCCTGCTCGATGTGGCGCGTGATGTTCTCGAGCATGACGATGGCATCGTCGACCACGAAGCCGACACATAGGGTCAAGGCCATCAAAGAGATGTTGTCGAGGCTGTAGCCGAAGAGGTACATCACCGCGAACGTGCCGATGATCGACATCGGCAGCGCGATCGCCGGGATGAGCGTGGCCGGGATGTTGCGCAGGAAAAGGAAGATCACCAGGATCACCAGCATCAGCGCGAGGTACAGGGTGAACTTGACCTCCTCGACCGAGGCGCGGATGGTCTGCGAGCGGTCATAGAGCACTTCGATGCTGATCGCCGGCGGTACTTCGGCGCGGAAGGTCGGCAGCAGCTTCCGGATCTCGTTCACCACCTCGATGGTGTTGGTGCCGGGCTGGCGCTGGATCGCGAGCACGATGCCGCGCTGGCCCTTGAACCAGGCGGCAAGCTTGTCGTTCTGCACGCTGTCGATGACGCGCCCGAGCTCCTGCAGCCGCACCGGCGAGCCGTTGCGGTAAGTGACGATCACCGGCCGGAAGGCGGCCGCGTCCTGCAGCTGCCCGCTCGCCTGGACTGCGAACATGCGGTCCTTGCCGTAGAGCGTCCCGGTGGGCAGGTTGACGTTCGCCTGCGAGACGGCCTGCTCCACCTCGTTGATGCCCACGCCGCGCGCGGCGAGCGCGTTCGGATCGACCTGCACGCGCACGGCATATTTCTGCTGGCCGAAGACCTGCACCTGCGCCACGCCATTGATGGTCGAGATGCGCTGCGCGAGATTGGTCTCGGCATATTCGTTGACCATCGAGATCGGCAGCGTCTGCGAGGTGAGGGCCAGGAAGAAGATCGGGAAGTCTGCGGGATTCACTTTGCGGAACGACGGCGGCGCCGGCATGGTCGCGGGCAGCTGACGCGCCGCCGAGGCGACCGCCGAGTTCACGTCCTGCGCGGCAGCGTCGATGTCGCGGTCGAGGCTGAACTGGATCGTGATGCGCGTGATGCCCTGGCCGCTCTGCGAACTCATCTCGTCGATGCCCGCAATGGTCGAGAACTGGCGCTCGAGCACCGTGGCCACCGCCGAAGCCATGGTCTCGGGGCTCGCCCCGGGCAGCTCTGCGGTCACCTGAATGGTGGGGAAGTCGACATTCGGCAGCGTCGACACCGGCAACAGGCGGTAGGCGGCGAGACCGAAGATCAGGATGCCCGCCATGACCAGCACCGTCATGACCGGCCGGCGCACGAACGGTTCGCAGAAATTCATCAGGCGGCCGGTTTGCCGATCTGCACCCGGGTCTTCGGCCCGAGCCGCAACTGCCCTCGCGTCACCACGCGCTCGCCCGGCTTCAGGCCTTCGTCGACAACCGCGCGCTCGCCGTCGCTGCGCGCGACCTTCACCTTGCGCACGTCGGCCAGCAGATCCTCGCCGATCACGTAGACGTACTGACCCTCGGGGCCGTTCTGCAGCGCCTGCGAAGGAATCACGATCGCGTTCTGCTGCTCGTAGAGCCGCAGGCTGATGTTCACGAACTGGCCGGGCCAGAGCGTCGCATCGGTGTTGTCGAACTGCGCGCGCAGCCGGATGGTGCCGGTGCTCGGATCGACCGCGTTGTCGATAAAGATCAGGTGGCCGCTCGCCGGGGGCATCGACGGATCGGTCGGCACCACATCGGTAGCGAGCGGTCCTTGCGCCTGGTACTTGCGCACTGCGGGCAGGCTCTGCTCCGGCACCGCGAAGTTGACGTAGATCGGCCTGACCTGGTTGATCACGACCAGCGGATTAACGTCGTTCGCGCGCACCATGTTGCCGGCCTGCAGCAGGACCTTGCCGACGTAGCCATCGAGCGGCGAGCTGATCGTGCAGTACTCGAGATTGAGGCGCGCGTTTTCCAGCGCCGCCTGGCTCGCCTGGGCGGTCGCTTCGGCGGTCTCGGCATTGGTGCGGATCTGTGCGTACGCTTCCTTCGAGATGAAGTTTTTCGCCAACAACTCCTGGTAGCGGCGCTCCTGCGAGCGCGCCTGGTCGCGTGCCGCGCGGTCACGCAACGCATTGGCTTCAGCCTGGCGCAGCGCCGCCTGGTAGGGCCGGGGATCGATGCGGAACAGCACATCGCCCTTGGCGACCGCCTGGCCTTCGCGGAAGTTGACCGTATTGATCTGGCCGTCGACGCGCGCGCGCAGCGCGACCGTCTGCGAGGCTTCGACGTTGCCGATCGCGGTCAAGCGCACCGGCACGGTTTCCTGTGCTGCGGCGGCCACCGTCACCGGCACTGCCGGCGGGCCCTTGCCACCCTTAGGACCCTCCTTCGCCCGGCTGTCGGTGCTGAAGTAGGTCGCCACGCCGCCCGCCGCCAGAGCGACAAGCACCGCCCCGGCGATGAGCACGCGGCGGCTGGTTCGGGTCATGGGCGGGGTCTCAGTCACGTAAGGAACGCGATTGTCGTCCCGGAATCTCTTCGGCCGCAAACAGTTCGTCGATGGCTTCGCGGCGGCGCACCAAGTGCGCCCTGGCGCCCTCGACCAGCACTTCGGCGGCGCGCGGCCGCGAGTTGTAGTTCGAGCTCATCACCATGCCGTAGGCGCCGGCCGAAAGGATCGCGAGCAGGTCGCCTTCGCGGGCGGCGAGGCGGCGTTCCTTCGCCAGGAAGTCGGCGCTTTCGCAGACCGGGCCGACGACGTCGTAAACAGCGGCGCTCGCGCCGGCTTCCATCTCGCGCACGGTGCGGATCTCGTGCCAGGCGCCGTAGAGCGGCGCGCGGATCAGATCGTTCATTGCCGCATCGACGACCAGAAAGTTGCGCGTCGCCCCGGCCTTTACATATTCGACGCGCGTCAGGAGAACGCCGGCATTGCCGACGATGGAACGCCCGGGATCGAACACCACCGCATGCGGCCGCTGGCCGAGCGCGGCGAGCGCCCCACGCACGAACGCCTCGATCGGCTGCGGCGCCTCGTCCTTGTAGCGGATGCCCATGCCACCGCCGAGATCGATGTGCCGCAGGCGCACGCCAGCCGTTTCCAGCCGGTCGACGAGCTCGACCAGGCGCTGTGCCGCAGCGACGAAGGGCGCTGCATCGTTCAGCAGCGAGCCGATATGGCAGCCGATGCCGACCACCTCGAGCTCGGCCATGCCCGCGGCGCGCTGGTAGAGCCGCTCGGCGTCGGCATAGGCGACGCCGAACTTGGTTTCGCGCAGCCCAGTCGATATATACGGGTGCGTGCGGGCGTCGATGTCCGGATTGACGCGCAGCGCGACCGGCGCTTTACGCCCGAACCGCTGCGCGATGCGCGCCACGCGCTCGAGCTCGGCTTCGGATTCCAGGTTGATGCAGCCGATGCCCTTGGCGAGCGCGAATTCGATCTCCGCCGCGCTCTTGCCGACGCCCGAAAAGAAGGTTCTGCCCGCGGTGCCGCCGGCGGCGAGCACGCGCGCGAGCTCGCCGCCCGAGACGATGTCGAAGCCGGCGCCGAGCTCGGCCAGGAGCGCGAGCACCGCGAGGTTCGAATTCGCCTTGACGGAGTAGCACAGCATCGCGTCGCGCCCCGCCAGGGCGCGAACGAACTCGGCGTAGGCCGACTCGATCGCCGCGCGCGAATACACGTAGCACGGCGTGCCGAAGCGCCGCGCAAGCTCATCGAGCGGCGCCTGCTCGGCGCACAGCATGCCGTTGCGGTAGGCGAAGGCCATGGCCCTACTGGTTTTCTTCCGGTGCCTGACGCGGGTACGGGACCGGTTTGTAGGTGTCGCGCTTCTCCGGTTTGACGCCGGGCGGCGGGTTGTCGCGCAAGTAAAGCGGGCCCCTCTGCCCGCAAGCGCTTGCGGCCAGCGCCATGGCGGCGAGGATCAGCAGCAAGCGCATAAAATCACGATGTTAACGCATGGACGAAACCGAGTTTGCCGCCGCCGCAGAACGCGTGCTCGAGCGCATCGAGGCATCGCTGGAGGAAAGCGGCGTCGACGCTGATGTCGAGCTCAAGCCGGGCGGGGTGATCGAAATCGAGTACGCGGACGGCTCGCGCATGGTGATCAACCGGCATGCCGCGGCGCGCGAGATCTGGGTGGCGGCGCGCGACGGCGGCTTTCACTTTCGCTGGGACGGCTCGGCGTGGCGCGATACGCGCGAGGGCACGGAGCTGTTCGCGGCGCTATCGAAGCTGGTCTCCGCGCACAGCGGCCAGCCGGTGCGGCTACACCCCTAGCCGGGGGGATTGGGCGGCTGGAAAGGCTGGGGCTGCGGGACGGGCTGGGGCTGCTCGCCCATGGCCGGCGCCGGATGCAGCACTTCGGGGGGCGGCACCGCCTCTCGATAGAAGAACTCCGGCACCAGGCGGCTCTCGCCGCCGGCCGACGGATAGGGCCCGGTCGGGAGCACCACGATACCGGGCGGCATTTCACGCGGCATCTCGGGAACGTCTTTCAGGATCTTTTCCATGTACGAGACCCAGATCGGCAGCGCCACCACGCCACCGGTCTGGTTTTTGCCTAGCGTCTTGGGCTGGTCGAAGCCCACCCAGGAAATCGCCACCAGCGCGGGTTGGTAGCCGGCGAACCAGGCATCGACGAACTCGTTGGTGGTGCCGGTTTTGCCGGCGATGTCGCTGCGCCCGAGGCGGGCGGCGCGCGCCGCGGTGCCGATGCGGGTGACGTCCTGCATCATGTTGTCCATGATGAAAGCGTTGCGCGCGTCGATCACGCGCAAGGCTTCGTCACCGGCGCGGTGCGCCTCGGCGAGCGCGAGCACGTTGCCGCGGTCGTCGACGATCTTGTGAATGAAGTACGGCTGGACCAGGTAGCCGCCATTCGCGAATACCGAGTAGGCGCGCGCCAGCTGCCACATGGTGACCGAGCCCGCGCCGAGCGCCATCGTCAGGTAAGGCGGGTGGCGCTCGGCATCGAAGCCGAAGCGCGTCACGTATTCCTGCGCATACTTGGCGCCGATCGCATCGAGGATGCGGATCGACACCATGTTCTTCGATTTCGCGAGCGCGGTGCGCAGGCGCATCGGGCCTTCGAACTTGCCGTCGTAGTTCTTCGGCTCCCAGCGCTGGCTGCCAGTCTCCTCGGCCTCGAGCACCACCGGCTCGTCGGGAATCACGGTCGCCGGCGTGAAGCCCTTCTCGAGCGCCGCCGAATAGATGAAGGGCTTGAACGACGAGCCGGGCTGGCGCCAGGCCTGCGTGACGTGGTTGAACTTGTTGCGCCCGAAGTCGAAGCCGCCGACCAGCGCGCGGATCGCGCCATCCTGCGGATCGAGCGAGACGAACGCGGACTCGATTTCCGGCAGCTGCGCGATCTGCCAGGTTTTGCCTTCGCGCTGCACGCGGATGATCGAGCCGCGGCGGATGCGTTTCTGCGACGCGGTCTTCGGATCGAGCGCGCGCGCCGCGAAGCGCAGCCCTTCGCCGCTGAGCGTGAGCTTCTCGCCGGTGCGCAGCGCGGCTTCGATTTCCTTGGCGTCGACCGAGAGCACCACCGCCGCGGCGAGATCGTCGCTATCGGCGTGGTCGGCCAGAGCGTCGTCGTACTCGTCTTCGCCGGCGTTCGGACGCAGCTCGAAAAATCCTTCGGGCCCGCGGTAGCCCTGCCGGCGGTCGTAATCCAGCGCGCCTCTGCGCAGCGCGTCGTAGGCGGCTTCCTGATCGGCCTTACGCAAGGTTGTATAGACGCGGAAGCCCCGCGTGTACACATCCTCCGGGTAGTGCTCGGCCAGCGCCTGGCGCACCATCTCGGCGGCGTATTCCGCATGCAAGGAGTATTCGCTTACTTCCCGCCTTGCCCGCAGCGGCGCTTTTAGTGCCTCATCATATTGCGCTGCAGTAACGTAGCCGAGCTCGCTCATCCGCCGCAGCACGTAACCCTGGCGCTGCTTGGCGCGCTGCGGGTTGGCAATCGGGTTGTAGAGCGAGGGCGCTTTCGGCAAGCCGGCCAGCATGGCGATCTCGCCAAGGCTCAACTGGTCGAGCGCCTTGCCAAAGTACGTCTGCGAGGCCGCGCCGAAGCCGTAGGCACGCTGCCCGAGGTAAATCTGGTTGACGTAGAGCTCGAGGATCTGCTCCTTGTTGAGGCTGTGCTCGATCTTGAAGGCCAGCAGCGCCTCGTAGAGCTTGCGCGTCAGCGTTTTTTCCGACGACAGGAAGAAGTTGCGCGCCACCTGCATGGTGATGGTGCTGGCGCCCTGGCGGCGCCCCCCTGCGACCAGGTTGGCGTACGCCGCGCGCAGCACGCCGATGTAGTCGATCCCGGGGTGCTGGTAGAACCGCTCGTCCTCGGCGGCGATGATGGCGTTCTTGAGCTGCGGTGGCACGTCGGCGATCGAGACCACCGCCCGGCGCTCCTCGCCGAATTCGCCGATCAGCGTGCCTTCCGCGGTGTAAATCCGCAGTGGAATCTTGGGCTGATAAGCCGTCAGCGCGCCGAGCTCCGGGAGGTTCGGATAGGCGAGCACCACCACCAGCCCGAGCACCAGGACGGCGGCCGCGGCCAAGCCCGCCAGCATGGCCAGCGGAAAGCCGAGAAAACGAAGCCACATCGGGAAGTTAGACCGTCAAACGACCGCTATTGCGTGCGCTGCATCGATCGCCGCATGATACCGCGTCCCCCTTCGCGTGGATAATTAACTAGACACCCGGAGGGGTTGTTGCTAGGATTTCACGCAAATTCTACGTATCGCTCCTAAGGTGCGATGCGCAAAGGGGAAAACAAAGAATGCAATTCGACCTGTTCACGCCCAAGGCGCCCCCACTCTTCGGCCTCGACATCAGTTCGTCCTCGGTCAAGATGCTCGAGATCGTCGAAGCCGGAAAAGGCACCTATCGGGTCGAGCGCTATGCGATAGAACCGCTCGCGCGCGACGCTGTGGTCGACGGCAACATCAACAATCTCGAAGCGGTCACCGACGCAGTGCGCCGCGCGCACAAGCGGCTCGGCACGCGCACCAAGCACGTCGCGATGGCGGTACCGACCGGCGCGGTGATCACCAAGAAAATCGTCGTGCCCGCAAGCCTGCGCGAGGAAGAACTCGAAGTGCAGGTCGAAAGCGAAGCCAACCAGTACATTCCGTTCGCGCTCGAGGAAGTGAATCTCGATTTCCAGGTGATCGGGCCTTCGCCCACGAGCCCGGAAGAGCAGGAAGTGCTAATCGCCGCGACACGCAAGGAAAAAGTCGAAGACCGCGTCGCGGTGGCCGATTCCGCCGGGCTCAAGGCGCTGGTGATGGATGTCGAATCCTTCGCGCAGCAGACCGCGCTCTCGCTGGTGGTGCAGGCGCTGCCCAATGCCGGCAAGGATCAGAACATCGCGGTCGTCGATGTCGGCGCCAACGTCATGCAGGTCACGGTGCTGCGCAACGACCAGTCGATCTATGCCCGCGAGCAGGCATTCGGCGGCAATCAGCTGACGCAGGAAATCGTCACGCGCTACGGCATGAGCGCGGAAGAAGCCGAGAACGCCAAGCGCTCGGGCGGGCTGCCCGACGATTTCGAGGCCGAGGTGCTGCGCCCGTTCATGGAAAACCTGTCGGGCGAGATCCAGCGCGCGCTGCAGTTTTTCTTCACCTCGACGCAGTACCACACCGTCGAGCACATCCTGCTCGCCGGCGGCTCGGCGGTGATTCCCGGGCTCGACGAGGTGGTGAATACGCGTGCCCAGGTACCGACCAGCGTCGCCAACCCGTTCGCCCAGATGCAGACCTCGCCGCGCGTGCAGTTGAAGCGCCTGATCATCGATGCCCCTTCGCTGATCGTCGCCTGCGGCCTGGCGATGAGGAGATTCGATCCGCAATGAGCACGGCTCGCGTCAACCTACTGCCGCACCGCGCCGAGCGGCGCAAGCGCGCGAAGCAGCATTTCGCCGTGGTTTCGGCCGGCACCGCGGTCATCGGCCTGTTGATCGTGGGCCTGGTGCACAGCTATTACGCCGAGAAGATCAGCACGCAAGAGGGCCGCAACCAGTTCCTGAAGAGCGAAATCGCCAAGCTCGACACCGAGATCGCGGAAATCAACAAGCTGAAGGACGAGATCCAGTCGCTGCTCGCGCGCAAGCAGATCATCGAGACGCTGCAGGCCGACCGCGCCCAGACGGTGCACCTGATGGACGACCTGGTGAAGCAGATGCCCGAGGGCGTGTTCCTGAAGTCGATCATACAGAACGGCATGCGCATCCAGATCCTCGGCTACGCCCAGTCGAACGCGCGCGTCTCGACGCTGATGCGCAACATCGAATCGTCGCGCTGGCTCGGCGATCCCGAGCTGATCGAGGTCAAGTCCGCGGGACTCGAGAAGCGCCGCGTCTCGGAATTCACCATGTTCATGTCGCTCAAGCGCGCGCCGGCTGACCCGACGCCGCCGGCAGCGGCAAAGAAAGGCTAGCCATGGCGGTCAACTTCAACGCCATCCTCGAGGAATTCAAGCGCACCAACTGGAAGGATCCGGGTACCTGGCACGCCTTTCCGAAGCTGGTGGTGCTGCTCGCGATCCTGATCGCGATTCCAGTCGGCGGCTACGTCGCGCACAACAGCTCGCAGGTCGAGGACCTCGAGCGGCTGCGCAACGAGGAGAGCGCGCTGAAGGACCAGTACCTGCAAAAGAAGAAGCAGGCGATCAATCTCGATCTGCACCGCCAGCAGCTGCGCGAAATCGACACGCAGTTCGGCGCCCTGCTGCGCCAGCTGCCCAACCGCTCGCAGATGGACGCGCTGCTGGTCGACATCAACCAGGCGGGCCTGGGCCGCGGTCTGCAGTTCGAACTGTTCCGTCCGGCGCCTTCGGAGATCACGCGCGAGTTCTATGCCGAGCGCCCGATCTCGGTCAAAGTGACCGGCAGCTACCACGACATGGGCGCGTTCGCGAGCGACGTCGGCCAGTTGCCGCGCATCGTCACGCTAAACGACGTCAAAATTAACACCGGGACGGGCAACCAGCTGACGATGGATGTCACGGCACGCACCTTCCGCTATCTCGATGACGACGAGCTCGCGGCGCAGCGCAAGTCGGCGAAAAAGGGGCCGGCCAACAAATGAGGCTCGCGCTTGGCCTAGCGTTCGGCGCCGCGGCGCTGCTCGCCGGCTGTGGCGGCGAGGAGCACGGCGACCTCAAGCAGGAGCTGGCGCAGCTCACCAAGGATTTCCGCGGCCAGGTGCCGCCGCTGCCGCAGGTCAAGCCTTACGAGCCGGTGCCGTACACCGCCGAAGGCCAGGTCGATCCGTTCCGCACCGAGCGCATCGAGGTCGCCCAGGTGGGCACGCGCTCCTCGAACGCCGCGAGCAAGATCGCGGAGCATGAAAAGCGCATCAAGGAGCCGCTCGAGGCGTTCCCGCTCGAGTCGATCCAGATGCTCGGCACCATCACGCAGGACAAGGAGACCTTCGCGCTGGTGAAGGCCGGCCCCAACCTGTACCGCGTGAAGAAGGGCAACTACATGGGGCAGAACTTCGGCGTGATCACCGGGATCGACGAGGGTCAGATCAAGCTGAAGGAGCTGGTGCAGGACAGTGGCGGGGAGTGGGTCGAGCGTGCCAGCGCGCTCCAATTGGTGGAGACACAAAAATGAAAACTAAAACGCTGCTCTACGCGCTGGCGCTGTGGCTCTGGGCCATCGGCCTGGCGGCCGCGCAGACCAACAGCATCGAGTCCTTCGAGGTGCTGCAGCAGGGAGGCAAGACCGTGGTGCGCGTCACCACCAAGGAGCCGCTGCGCAGCGTGCCGCCGAACTTCGCCGTCGCCAATCCGGCGCGCATCGCCTTCGACTTTCCCAACACCGTGAACGCGCTGGGGCGCTCGAACCAGGAGATCGGCCAGGGCGAGCTGCGCAGCATGAACATCGTCCAGGGCGCGGATCGCACTCGCCTGGTGCTGAATCTGCGCCGCTCGGTGGCGCACGAGGCGAGCATCGATGGACGCAATGTGCTCATCACGCTGGCCGAGCCGCCGGTGGTGCAACCCACCCCCGGCGGGCAAGTGGCGCGCTTCGCCGAAGGCCGCGCCGATACCAAGCACGCGATCCGCGACGTCGACTTCCGTCGCGGGCGCTCGGGCGAAGGCCGCGTGGTCGTCGACCTGTCGGACACGACGACCGGCATCGACATCCGCACGCAGGGCCAGAACATCGTCGTCGAATTCCTGCAGACCGCGCTGCCCGACAGCCTGCGCCGGCGCCTCGACGTGATCGACTTCGGCACGCCGGTGAATACGGTGAGCGCCTTTCAGCAGGGCGACAACGTGCGCATGGTGATCGAGCCGAAGGGCCAGTGGGAGCACACCGCCTACCAGTCCGACACCCAGTTCGTGCTCGAAGTGAAGCCCGTCACGGCGGATCCCTCGCGCGCCGCCCAGCAGCGCGGCCGCTACACGGGCGAGAAGCTGTCGCTCAACTTCCAGAACGTGGAAGTGCGCGCGGTGCTTAATGTGATCGCGGACTTCACCGA
>Ga0209488_10003872_pt1 | contig 11869 bp, 13 predicted proteins | sample Rivendell_Oct201_8_FD_188349 | JGI IMG/M metagenome (GOLD analysis project Ga0209488, IMG submission 188349) | Vadose zone soil microbial communities from the Eel River Critical Zone Observatory, Northern California, USA -... | ecosystem: Environmental > Terrestrial > Soil > Vadose zone >...
ACGAAACTCTACTTATATATTTCCCGCCCTTGCGTTTTTTTTTTTTTTTCGTGGATCGCACTCTCTTGTACGCTTTGTAGCCCTATGTCGAGCACACAATTCGCCAGCATTCATCTGTACTTTATATAATGATCCCCTTTTCTTGAATTCTGTTCTGTTCCAGCCAGTAGGACTTTCCGCTGAACGAAAGTACGCGCCGCGTCGGGACCCACTCGCCGGAGCCGTCGCTCTCGCTCACCTCACGCTCGGGTTGACGTTGAAGCTGAGCGACCAGAACGCGGAAAACTGGAACTCCGCAATGGGACTGAGACTTGGCCCGGCCTGGCCATTGGAGCCAAGAACCAGAACTCGACAAACCAAATCCCACCGCGAAGTCCGGAGGAAGTTATTAATATCATCGGAGCTCCCTGCGGTTTAGTCATGCTTTTCATATGTCGCGCGCTGGCGTCAACTTGCTTGCAAAAATATGCCTTGCTGAAATGGTTGGCGGTATCCTTTCATCCTTGATTGATGAAGACGCGGAGAGGACGCGGAGTGTCGGCAATCCAAGGGTCGCCGAGAAGCTCATGGAACTTGAGCTGACCCTGACCCATCCTTCGCTCCGACTTGGGCTGCAAGTAAACGCCTTAGCCGGCCTTATTCACGACCCTTATCACGCAATCCACTGTTTTCTAGGTCTCAGTTCGCAGATATGAGGTTACTTTTGCCCGCGTTAAGCACAACATCAGCAAGGGATCCTCGGTATCGAAAGCAAGCCAAACAACAGGTAAAAATACAGAGAGCAGCTGACAGAGATGAGAAAATCTCAGGGTACGGAACAGGTAACAAGATATGTACGCATGAAATTGAAGCGGGTGGGGGGATCAGGGGGATAGCACTTGAACCGCAAAAAATGAGCACATGGACGAAATCCAACTAAATCCACAAGGGAGGAGGGACAGTCATATGATAATTGAACAGGCGATAAAGACAAGACGAGAAGAGAAGAGAAGAGAAGAAAAGCAAGTAATAGATAGGTGCAAAACTGGTGTGTCAGGGTAGGTGTGGACCGATACCTCCCTGTCTATGATGTAGAGATAGCCCACGCTTGATCTGGGGTCTCCATCGCGCCGTCCCATCTCCATCCTTGAGCTTGATGGAACATCTGGTCTCCGCCTGCAATTTCCTGCAAGACCGTCGGACGAAGTAAATCATACGCCACCTCTGTCTTTGCGTTAGGAATCTGGGGAGAAGGACCTGCGCGTCCCGTATGGGGGTGATCCTGGTCAGGCGCGGACTCTGGGCTGGGATTCGTGGACGAACCCGCAACGAGATCCGGGGTAGGGGTGTCTTCGAATGCCGTGTAGTCGATAAAGTCTCCAAATATATCCTGACTGGCTGCATGTGGCGGAGATGTTGGTGGGAGATCACCAAAGCTGAATGACGGTGGCACCGTTGGGTCATCCATGTCTGGTGCCGGGGGATACGTCCGAAGGATCGCATCCAAGGCATTTGAGGCTGCCTCGGCAGACTCTGGATTCTCGTCAATAAACTTGGTGACGTGCTCAAACAGGGCCATAGCTTGTTCGTCAGTCTTTACATTCTCAGCCTGCTCGTCACGCTTCCGGACTTCCTCATTGGGTGGCCCTTCCCAATCAGGTTTTGTCCTCTTCGGCGATGGTACAGAGGTAACCCCTGGTGTGGATGCCCCGCTCTCGTCTTCCCGAGCCCTCTTCGGACCACCCTTTGCATCCCCAGGCGTCAAGGCGGAAGGAACGGAAGGGACAGATGGCGCAGATGGTGGTGTTTCGACGGTAACCTTCGCCGAGACCTTGCGACGAGCCTGAGGCTTCTGCTTCGCGGCGGCCTTCCCTTTGGGGGACTTCGGTGTCTGAGGAGACGGTGCGGTAATACCGGGTGTTGATGCCTGTGGTGTCGGAGTAGAGGCAGTTGGTATTGGTGGCGGCGTATGGGTGGTGATCGCCGTCCCGGGGGCCGCCGCCTGAGACGGTTTCTTTCTGTGTGTCGGCTGCAAGGGCGGAACAGGAGGGCGTGACAAGGCTGCAGGTACTGCTGGCGCGGTTGGTGGAACAGGCTGGGCAAATGACGCTGGAGTGGCCACGGAAGGTGGCTGTGGCGGGGGTTGCGATGTAGAAGGGACACCACCAGGGGGCATCACATGGGGCTGGGCCCTGATGCCAAGGACCGTTTTTAAACCCTTGTCCATGTTGTCTGCCTCCTGTATCATTCCCCGGATCGTGTGGAGTTCGAGCACGTATCGCGGCTTGGGTTTCTTAAGCTCATCTAACTGAACTTTCGAAGACGCCATCTAGATACATATTAATCGCAGTCCTGACATCAACCAAATCGACTGACCATGGTGAACATCCTTAGGACGACGTCTTCTTTCTTCAACGCGGCAAACGCAACGTGAATGTACTTCTCAATATTGGCAAGCACCTGGTCAAGACGTTCCAGATTGCGGTGGTATTCTTGAATATCATTTTCTGGAATTGTGGGATATCCCGCAACCCCATCAAAGTCTGGGAGGAAAGGGATTAGATTAGAAAGCAGAAGAACAAGGAGACGAGACTTACCACGGCTGAATGCCTTTCTCTTCTGATCTTCGACCCACCGCTTCGCAGCCATGAGCTCTTCTGTCGTTGGTCGCCGTACTTGAACAGCTCCCACACCATTCACAGCGACGGGATGCATTGGTACAGACATCGCTCCCGGACCCTGCGCTCCGCCACTTGAGCTAGGACCGGCTATCTGCGCGCCGATAGACGGCATGCCGGACCCAGCCATTGATTGTGCAGTCGATGGGCGCGGGAGAGGACCACCGGGAGAGTTAAATAGTTGGGAATTTGGCAGCGTGTTGGGTTTTCCTGGCCCCTGGGCTAGAACCTGCCGCTGTAATTGTTGTTGAAGCATCTGGGGACCAGGAATAAGCTGCGGGGGGCGAGCTAGTCCTTGATGAGCGGGTGCCTGGCTGATCTGAGTACGGTTGTCGTGCGACTGATTCTTGGAGGTCAGAGCGATGCGAAAGCCATTCTGATCTTGTGCAGCACGTTGTAGATGCTCCCGATTCTGTTCCACGAATGCGATGACATGCTGTGGGACGCGATGTGCTTCCAAGTCAGCGCCAGATGTATGCGAAAAGCGCGGCAAAATGCTCATCGCATCGGAATTCAGAGTAGAGGGTTCGGATGTGACGCTAGCCAGAAGAGCCTGATAGTCGGCCTCGGTGGGTTGATGTGGTGGCGCTTGTGGTTGCGTAGGTTGAGGGGGGATCTGACCTGACGCCTGCGACTTCACCCGAGCAATGACGCTGGTGATATAAGCTTGGTCGAAGTGGCGTAAGATGTCATTGTATAACTGTTGTAACCGGTGCGCAACGGCAGGGGCGCAACGTGGAGGCTGACCAGCATCCCCACCTGCAAACGAAGGGAAACCGAGAGCGGCCCCGATAATAGGCCACTCGTCGTTTGTGGTGACCTGATACAGAGGTTGGTCGATACATCAATCAAGGAATCAATGTGAGACGTACTGCTTCATAACCGTTCCGCATGAACACCGCCTTGTGCAGAGCCCAGAGATTGGCCTGTCGCCCTTCGACCAAGAGGTCACGTTCAGTGAGCCTGATGCGAGTGGCGGCAGTAAATTGCGAAAAAACACTCTTGAACCGATCTTCTGGTAATGGGGGGATTTTATGGAGCGGATTAAGTGGTTGTGTGGGTGGATGTGTGATTTGAGGCGACTGCTGCGGTGGAGCACTGCCTATCTGCGCAACCGCGCCATTTAAAGGCAAGGTATTGCCAGATACGTGGGGCGAAATTTGCGGTAGATTCGACTGCTGTGGCGTAGAAGTTAAGAAGTTCTGCTGCGGAGTAGGAATCCTTCGTTGAGGCGCTACATGGTTGAGAGGCGCCTGGTGTGAGGAAGGGCTATTATGCTGACTAGGTCGTTCAGCTACAGGAAATAGCCCCGTAGGCCGTTGACCCGACGCTAGCCACGGCTGTCCATTAGCTCCTTGTTGCGCAGGATCACTGCTAAAACCCCATCAGAGGATAACATGGCAAAACAAAGTGTGGCGTACCTGGCCCTCAGCTTCGCGTGGATGAGGTCTTGCAATGCACGTAACCGTTGTTTATGGACTTCAAGTTTGTTCTGCAATTGCCGCTGCATCTCGCTATCGCCACTAGAACTACTGGCCGCTTGGAAATTCTTCTCTCCCTCCATCATAGCACGCATCAACTGGGCGTAAATGTTGCGAAGTTGCGGTAAAGGTAGGTCGGCGAGATTACCGGAAAGACTGGGGACCTGTTGCCCACCCGTTAAGGGGGCTTGGGACCCTGAAGGGGCCGAAGAAGGTTGGGCATTCGCATGCGGAACGGAAGGTGAAGGTTGGACGAAATTTTGTTGGAGCGACCCTGGTCCTTGAGGGAGACCCATTCCGGCCGCAGGGCCTACATTTTGAGCGGCAAGAGAGGTAAAGCCAGAGCTGTTCTGCTGCTGCTGATTCTGTGCGAGGAGCATATTACGAGCATGCGAAGGGTCCTGTGCCTGAATCACCCGCTGGAGGGGATTAATCTGATTGTTATTTGGGACCTGGGCGCGCTGCGGGAACGTAGGCATCTGCTGCTGAGAAGTTCCACTTGGCATTCCGCTGGGAAAACCTGGTGGCAACTGTTGCGGGGGATTCTGGTCCTGAAAAGGGTGGGATTGAAGTTGAAACCTGGTTAAATGTTCCCGTGCTTGTTGTTGCGTCATGGCGCCTAACGCGACCTGGCGACGCAAGGAAAGTACAAACTGAGCAAAAGCAATGAGGTGAGTGAAAGGGTCGAGGACGGGGGCAGAGAGAAAAGATTCAAGATTATGGCCCCGCAGCTGACTAAGCACTCGATTCGTATGTCATGGCAAAAACGATGTGCACCCACGAGCTGAGGGAGGACGAGGGAACAGGCGAACGTATCAAAGAAACAATTGGCATGGTAGAAATGAGAGTGCATAACAATGTTACGCTACTTTGGAGTAATACGACTAAAGGGAGGGCTGACTGAGGGCAAGACACACCTGTTGCTGCTGCTGTGGCAAGGATAAGTTCATCACACCTCCGTGCATCAGTTCTCCACCAGGGTGCTGCTGTGACTGCTGCTGCTGTGGTTGCTGCTGCGGTTGTTGCTGTTGCTGTTGTTGTTGTTGTTGTTGTTGCTGCTGCTGCTGCTGCTGTTGTTGTTGTTGTTGTTGCTGCTGCTGTTGCTGTTGTTGTTGTTGCTGGTACCGATACTGCCACATCTCGGGTGTTCTAATCCCAACTAGCGTGGACTGAGAACCGACTTGCTGGGGCTGTTGTGGGGGACGGTGTTGAGCCTGCTGCGAGGGAAGACCACCTTGGGGAAAGTTGTTCGGGAAAGTAGGGTATGCATTTGGGAGCCGATCGGACATCGTTCATAGGGCGGAGGTGAAACGGAGGGGGAAGGACGAATTGGGTCTTAAAAACGAAATATGAGGAGGATAAGGAGAAAACAGCAAATGCAATGGGTCCGAAGCGAGCAGCAGGGGGGACGACGGAGGGAGCGACGGAGGTGATGGAGGGGATGGCGGTGGGAGGCAAGAGCTGTTGTCCTATTACTGTACTGGGGGAACGACACGGCCCTTGCTTGCAAGTCATAGCGGAGTTACAAATATGAATACTTATTATTTTTTAAATGTGGTTATCACCCTCCTCACAAGCCATCCCTCCCTCAAACCTCTTTCAACACTCCCCGTCGGGGAACCCTCTCTCAAATCCGCCTTTCCCTTCTCTACCGAAGGCGCAGCCCACTTTCAGCACCGCACACCCGACCACGTCGCGAGTCCGTGGGCCGCGGGGGTGGAAGGAAGGGACCCCCTTTAAGTCTCCTTAATTTCATTCGTCGGCATGTTCCGTTTCCTGTCCTTCCCTCAACACACACCCTCGCGTTGGGTTGGGTTTGGACAGGAGAGGCTTTCATTGCCGCCTCCCCCCCAAACGCCCGTTGATCATTCGTAGCACAGCTCATCTCCGTGCGTTATGATACCTGGTTGTGAGGCTTTCCGCCACTTCTATTGTCTCTCTCTTTTCCCATTCTTTATTTCGTTAGCTTTATATGCACCGGTTTCTCTCCGCCTATGGTACCCCGCCCCATGCCCTGCCTTGCCTCCTTCAGTCTGTGGACCACAATTAACGTGGTGATTTCGGTGGAATTTCCTGCTTTGCATCGATAGCCGTGTCTCTACTAGTCCACACCACACCTTTTTCTCAGCTGATTCGGCTCAAATAGTCTTTCCTTTTCGGCTAGCGCTCTATTCCCGCGCATCCGACATGCTTCCCCTGCACCTGACCTCCACGCCCCTACCGTTATCATCTGATGTAGATATTCTCTCTGAAATAGTGAATTATTAAGCCACAAGCAGAATACAGTGAATTTTCCGTCCGAATACATGCTGCTGCTCCATGGTCTCGATTTTGTAAACATCCGGTAGCGTAGCGGTCAGTACTGTCTCCCATACCATACACACAATCTGCACCAAGACATTGTTTTATGTGCTCGCTGCGCCCCAATTGAGGTCTCGCAAGTTTCCTGCCACCAGAACGCAGGCTGTGCCTATCGGCAACGGCTCCCCAAAAGGGAAAGTGCGTTGTATCACGTGGTCTATGATCGAATCACATGGGACAATGCGTGCTAACTTATTCCTCGCACAAGGTGTATGTTGCTCTTCTACCCTTCTATCACACGCAAGGCGAGGCCATTGACAGTGTTGTACCTTATTTTCCATGTTTAATTCGGTCTTGTCTTCAGGTTGGTATGCTCTGGCTACTCCAAAGTAAACATGCGTTCATCTCTCAACGCAGCTTCATCTTTCTTCTATCCCCCCATCAACGATGGACATCAACCAAGTGAATTCTCAACATCTACTATCCCATATCCATATCCCATGTCGTTATCGTGGGACGGCTCAGAGGGGTCGTCCACGGACCACTCTGACGACTCGACAACCCGCTCATCCAGCCCAATAACCTTGCCACCAAGTCGGCGTCGACGACACCAGGAGATTGCGGACATACTCAAACAGAAGGACCTTTACGACGTCCTTGGCTTATCCCGCGCCGCAGCTTTTGATAGGATGGAGCTCAGACGAGCATACTTATCCCGGAGTCGTGCCTGTCATCCCGAGTAGGTCTCTGGCCCCATTCATTTCTTTCCATCTACCTTCACATCTTCCTTTCACCCGACAGCAAATTTCCTAACAATCCTGAAGCAACGCACGCGTTTCAAAAAGTTTCTGTCGCGTACAATATTCTGTCCGATCCCGCGTCAAAACAGGTCTACGACTCGCACCCTGCCTCACATGAGTTCGCTGTCAACAACCCCGGGACCACTGCGGGCGCGGAGGAGACGCTGAGAACTGTCATCGTCAGTATCTTCAACGACTTTCTAGACGGTGATTTGGAGATAGTTCGCACGTTACTCCGTAGGTCTCTTTCAATTTGTGTGGTCCAGCAAGATAACGATATTTCTCGCCCATCTAGGCGGCATCAATGACCTGAGCCCATCACTACGACTTGGTGACGAGGGCATCGATTCAATCTTTCTTACTCTCCAGAGCCTACGCGATCGCATTCTCAGTATATTTTCCTCTCCTGACTACATTTGATAAATCTGTTGACGCACTTTCGTTCTGCGCTTCCAGCTTGCCGGGCCCTTACACACACTGTAATCTCAACGTTTTCTCACCTACTTGACACGCATGCTTCTCTCGCCAAACTTTCTTACTTTTCACTCCGCCCTCGCGCACGTCTCTCCCTTCGCCTCGCACGGATTACCCTTGCCCTCCCGCTTGCGCTTGAGCAGGAACTACGCCACCAGCGTACTGTGCGCGCACGCAGCCGCGCACGGCGCCTTCGCGAGCACCGTGAGCGATTCAACCCCACAGCCGCAGATTCCGACGATGAGGCCGACAGAGATGCCGACGCGCGCAGTGACCGACTCTTCTTCCCTCGGAGAGTCATGACCCTCATCGAGGGCGTCGTGCTTAACCTTGAGAAGTTGGAAGGCGTGCTCAAGTAGATAACGTGCGATGTTGTAGCCGCTCTGCTCCTTCAGGATTCCTCATGACGTGATTCTTTTGTTGTCATGTATTTCATCGATTGGTATGGTGTTGCATCAGCTCCTCCATGCAGGAGATTAAAAGGCTCTGTGGACACGGATCGACCCTGTATCGAGCTATAAATCTTGTAGGTTTTACCTCTGCGACACACCCCACCACCTCTATATGGTCACCCTCTGTTCCAGGGAAAATGAAGGTCGAGGTCGCCTTGCATTCTTTGATACACTTTCCATTTCCGTGTCACGACCATTTCAGATATTGTCAGAATCACTCATCATGCAACGTTATGCGAAATCTCGCTTGGGATTTGACAGCTTCATTGATGTGCTCTATCATAGATTCATCATACAGACAGAGGGACCTGTGTCGTTGTTCCTGATTATTACTGTTGTCCGAGGGACGCCAAGGACTTCATTGGACGATACACAATGCATAGGGTACAGTCAGTATCTCCTTGTCGCACCTCTATGATCCGTGCTACTGCGTCTTCCCTTCTCCAGATATTTCGTTTATCCTTATCGATATGAGTGTTTATGCACGCCCATACGATGACGATGCGGCACGGATCTGTTCTAGACCCGCTCACACGCACTTGCACACACATCCTCACACACACACGCACACACAAGCGCACAGACCACCGGCAGGGTTATCTCACAATCTAAGTTACAACACGAGGTTGTGGTTGTTGTATTTCATCCGCACAACTAATTTTAAATTAATATATGCCTCAAATCCAAATTCGAGCAGTTGGATTTTGGTATTTAAAATTTTTTGGTATGTCTCGCGTACGCGTTCGCAACTCGGATGCGAGTCCCGAGGGCCGGCCCGGGGAAGGAACGTTGTGGGCGTCACCGCGACATGCCCCGACGTCAAACAAGCCACACACACAAGCCACACCGTGCGTATCGGGAGTCGTGCATTTCCTTTTTTTTTACTATATGAACTGTACATGCGCGCCTCCGTACCCCACATATCCCACAGAAAGAAAAATGCCGCCCACACACCCGTACGAGCGCTCGCGGATTGAGATCGGTAGAAGAACAAGGGACCGGAGATGACGATGCCAATGGTGAATGAATGCCAGTAATTTACCGGAATCGGACGCTACTGTGCCCCTTTCCCCCCTGCTGCCCCCGCTTGTAAGTTAAGGATGTCAGGGGAACTGTGTACGTGTTGTTGTGGTTTTCCTTCCCCTTGCTTTGCACCCTGGGCCATGATGGATGGCGCGTTTCCTTTGTTTTCTTTTTCTTTTGCCGCTGAAGGCTCGGGCTCGGAGCTCGGAGCCGCGACAATAATGACCGGCTTCACTCGCGCGTGATAGCAGGGCCTGAGGCCCTGACGAGCTCAGGCCCCAGTCGCCGCGGCGGCCATCGGTCTTCAATTGCCAGTGCCCCATATCGGTCCGTTGAGGCGATGTTGATTGAAACCCGAAACCGGTGATGACGGTGAGAAGGAGGTCGGTAACTAACGAGCTCACTACCCGTAGCGGCCGTATCCAGTGGCGTCGGGTTTTTCGCCGTACTGATAGTAACGGTGCTGTAGCGTACTTACAAGTCCTTGTTGTTGTGCTGCTTTTTTTCTACCCTTTCTTATTGACGGGGTCATTCTCAAATGATTCTTCCTTTATGATGGTGGCCCGGCCGCTAGAGGTGGTGGTGTTTTTGGTGAGAGAGAGAGAATGGAATTCTCCATAGTTGGTGGTTTACGCGGACCGAGGACCGAACGAACGCCGAGTCAGGTTATTCGTTTCGTGAACACATGCACTCGTCTGCTTCCTTGGACCTCCGACGCACAGCGACAGTACGTATGCCACTTCGGTATTGAGTGGTGTGGACTTGCTGTATAACCGCTCTTTCTGAATCCTACGCATCAAGGATTGTCTTTATACCATTTTCGGAACATAGTTCACTGGCAAAGCTTGCCCTCTTTAAGCTGAAGGCCCATCATGATCGAGAGGGTTTGCATGATGAAATATTCACTAGATTTATTAGCGCCCGCAGCTCGGCGGCCTTTGCCGGTGTTATCTGGGGATCCCTGCTCAGAGCGAGATGCCTGCAAGAGCTAACTGAAGTAACGTGTACATGTCTACTTTGAAGCCATAGAAGAAAGACTTCCTATGTCTTCAGTGATCCGTCTCACCTGTGACGTACTGAAATGCGATGCCTTCCCGTAGTCTCCGGGTCACACCTCGGGAGCGAGATGTCTGCGTCGCTGCGATGGTGTGCATGTCTGCTCTGGAACCCGTCACGGAAAGCGACAAATTCTGATACAAAAGCGCCTGGTACATTTCTTCCGTTGGTTCTATATTGCTGCGCATCCTTTCCGGGGTTGTTCGTGAGCTGACAAGGTATCCAGTATGGCTCCTGTGAGTGCCTTATTCGAGGAATGGTCGATCCAGCATCCGTCTTCCACGCGCTGCAAGGATGCCACTCCGCGAATGCGTCGCGGACCTGTCATGCATCGAGTCGCACTGGAATGCAAAAGCGACACAATCACTTCGTGCTCGTTCGCAATGACCTGGTAACAGATATCACCCGTCAGAGGCGTGCATGATGAATATCGTTGTTTCCGCACTAGGCACTAGTATCTCAGCAATCGAAAGCAAGTCAAACAACCTAAGATACAGAAAGCAGCTGACAGAAATATAAAATCCCAGGGTATGGGACAGGCGACACGATGTGTACGCATGGAATTGAAGCGGGTAGGGGGATCGGGGAGGTAGTACTTGTACGGCAATAATTGACAACATCGGCGAAATCCAACTAAATCTATAAGGGAGGAGGGAAACGGTCTTACGATAATTGAGCGACGAGAAAAGGAAGAAGCAAGGTACAGAACTGGTGCGTCAAGGTAGGTGTGAACCGGATATCTCCCAATTTGGGGAGATGAGGTTGGTCTGGGGTCTCCATCCATGCCACCTCCGCTCTTGAGCTTGGTGGACATCTGGTCTCCGCCTGCAATTCCTTGCCAGACTGTCGGACGAAGTAAATCAAATGCGTCCTGCCTCTGCATCAGAAAAGGAACCTGGGCGCCGTATGGGGGTAAGCTTGACCAGATGCGGACCCTGCTGGGATTCGTAGACGAACCTGCAACGAGATCAGGGGTAGGGGTTTCTTCGAATGCCGTGTGGTCGATCACGTCTCCAAATATATCCTGGCTGGCTGCATGTGGCAGAGACATTGGTAGGAGATCGTCTACATCAGAAAAAGAACGTGCGCGGCCCGTATACGAGTGGTCCTGATCAGACGTGGACTCTGAAGCTGGAATTCGTAGACGAACCTGTGATGAGATCCGGGGAAGGGGTGTCGTCGAATGCCGAGTAATTGATAAACTCTGCAAATATATCCTTCATTGCCAGGGGATTAATCTGATTATTAGTTCGGACCTGGACGCTGTAGAGAAGGCTGCTATTGCGGATACCAACAGATGAAGATAAAGAGAGGGTGTGTGTGTGTGTGTGTGTGTGTGTGTGTGTGGACACAAGCAGGCAACGTGAAATTGCTTGACCTCCAGCTGGGAGATTGTTGGTAGTGTTCGAACTGGAGGGAAGTTATATACATCTGCAGTAAGCGAAGGCTGTAGCCATAAGGGTATGTCGGCCGTGCTTGGGCACAGCACAAAATGGGAAGTAACAAGACTAAAGTATAAGCGACACAGCAAAGGGGCGATGAACATAGTGCGAGACTAGAGAAGGAAAGGGAAGGTATCCGAGCACAACTCAGAGGAGTACCTTACAGCGCGTTGCGAGAACGTA
>Ga0209488_10003873_pt1 | contig 11867 bp, 10 predicted proteins | sample Rivendell_Oct201_8_FD_188349 | JGI IMG/M metagenome (GOLD analysis project Ga0209488, IMG submission 188349) | Vadose zone soil microbial communities from the Eel River Critical Zone Observatory, Northern California, USA -... | ecosystem: Environmental > Terrestrial > Soil > Vadose zone >...
CGGCGGCAAGAGATTCACGGTTAAGGCTGATTACTTTGTAATGGCTACCGGCGGGCTCGAAGCCGCACGTCTGCTGCTGCTATCTCGAGATGGCGGGACGCAGGGAATAGGCAATGCCCGAGGCCTGGTCGGCAGATTCTACATCTCGCATATAACGGGCGATCTGGGCAGGGTGGCCTTCACACCGGATGCAGCCGCCCAGATGTCGAATTATTTTCATACGAAGGATTTGGTTTACTGCCGCCGCGCGCTGTCGATCAGCGAGCAGAAACAGCGGCAAGAGAGGCTTCTCAACTTTCGCGCCATTGTCAGCCATCCGCCTCCGGCAGACCCGAGCTGACGAGCAGCAACGCTTTTCGCCGGCCGTGGAGGCCGGCCATCATCTTGATGGCGGACTCGAGGCCGACCATCGTATCCAGGCCTTCGATCAGTGCCTGCGAGCGTTGCGCGGCACTGAAGCTCTCCGCGAGCCGGGCGCCGCCCTTGGACGCCGGGTTGTCGTCGGACACTGCCTGCGGCGGCGCGTCTCCAGGCGGAAAGCCGCCCATGAACCGATCGAAGGCGGCGAGCAGCAGCCGGGGGTTGTTCGTGAACGGCTGCGCGGCGTTCGGATCCTGATGTCCGAGAAACACGACGGCGCCGCGATCGTTGGCTGCGAAATGCTTCCGCAGAAATCCCTTGAGGAAGACACGCGCGCGCAGGGCGGCCTCGGCCGCGACGCCGTCGAGCATGAACAGGTACACGCGGCCGTCGGTGTGGTCGTTCGTGAGGACGTCAGGCTCGACGGCGGGGGCTTTCGCGTCAAGCGCATCGGTCCGTTCGTCGAACGGGATGTCGACCTGCGTGAACGACGTGATGGCCTGCGGCTTCCCGTCTTCGAGAATCTCGAAGTCGTCCATGGTCAGGCCGCGGACGGGATTGCCTTGCGCGTCGGTGACGAAGGCGTCGAGCTCGATCGCGTCGACCTGGACGCGGAACGTCGGCTGCTGCGCGATGAGCACGGTGCCCGTCAGGGCCGCCGCGACGACGCCGGCAAGTCCCCGGTGCATCCTAGCTGGCTCGCTTGCCGTGGAGCAGCATGTCGAGCGCATGCTCCATGGATCCGGCGGGCACGATGTCGCCGGCGTTGACGAAGAAGATCTCGTCGGCTCCCGCGATCGTGTTCAAGCGATGGGCGATGATCACTTTCGTGGTGGACGCCGGCAGCTTCTCGATGATCTGCTGCAGCAGCTGCTCGGTCACGGTGTCGATGTTGGCGGTCGCCTCATCCAGAATGAGCAGCTCCGGATCTCTCAGCACCGTCCGCATGAAGGCGATGAGCTGTTTCTGCCCCAGGCTGATGGTGGTGCCGGCCGCCGCCACCTTCGTCTGAAGCCCCTCGTCGAAACGAGCCAGCAACCGATCGAGGTTTCGTTCGGCAAACAGGCTCAGCAGCTGTTCGTCGGAATAGGGGTGGTACCGATCGTTGCCGTACAGGATATTGTCGCGGATCGTGCCGGTAAAGAGCAGGGGATCCTGGAGAATGAAGCCGATCTTCTGGCTCCGCTCCTCGGGCGAACACGATCGGATGTCCCTGCCGTCGAGCAGAACGCGTCCCGCTGTCGGGTCGTAGAGCCTCGCCATCAGCGACGCCGTCGTCGTCTTGCCGCCACCGGTGGGGCCGACGAACGCATACGTCTTCCCCGGCTCGAGCTTGAAGGTCGCGTCCCGCAAGACTTCCTTTCCGCCGGGATAATTGAAGGCGACGCGCTCGAACTGCAGCACCGCGGCGCCCGAACGGACAGGCTCGGTTGACGGCACCACGGGCAGGTTCGACTCGAGCGCGAGCACGGCGGAGATGCGGTCGAGCGCCGCCAGCGCCTGCTGGTACGCGGTCCATACCGCGGCGAGCTGACGGAGCGGAATGTAGAAGCTGTTCACGTACAGGAAGAACCCGATGAGCAGGCCGACGGTGAATTTGCCCTCGGTGATGAGCACCACGCCGTAGGCCAGCACCGCCACCTGTGCGAGGTTGTAGGCCAGGCCGTAGATGGGCTGGAACACGTTGTTGGCCAGCCCCGCTCCCACCGACGCGGTGTACGTCTGCTCGTTCGCGGCGTTGAACTTCCTGCGGAAATAGTCGAGCCGATTGAAGGCGACGATGACTCTGAAGTTGCTCAGGCTCTCCGTGATCTCCGCGCTCATGCCGCCGAGCGATTGCAGGCTCGCGAGGTTCTTGCGCTTGACCCAGACGGAGAGGAGCCGCGTTACGACGACCACGCCCAGCGCGGGCGCCAGCGCGGCCAGCCCCAGGCGCGCATTGAGCGTCAGGATGAAGACCGCCGCGCCCGTCATGAAGAAGAGATTGCTGGCGAACTGCATCAGCGACTGCGCGAAGAACACGTTCAGCTTGTCGGTGTCGTTGTTGATGCGCGAGATGAGATCGCCGGCTTTGTTCTGGTTGAAAAAATCGAGCGGCAGCTGCTGCAGCTTCGTGAAGATGGCGTTGCGCAGCTTGAACAGCATCTGCCGGCCGACGCGTCCCATCTCCTGCGTCTGCACGTAGCTCGCGCCGAGGCCGACCAGATAGATCGCCAGTAGAATCGCCGCCCATCGCAGGACTCCGCCGAAGTCTCCGCGGCGGACGTCGTTGTCCACGGCGCGGCCGATGATGACGGGACCCAGCAGGCCGCACAACGAGCCGGTCAGCATGGCGCCGACGGCCAGGGCGACCGTGCGCTTTTCGTCCGCCATGAGCGGCGCGAGGCGCCTCAGCGCCGATCCGAGCGTGGCCGTCTTTACGGCTTTGCCTGCCGGGTCCGCGGGGTTACTGAGCGCGTAGTAGTTCGTAGTGGCTGGTGCTTCGCTGGGAGTCATAAATCTGCACGTATTCCGGAGACGTTTCCATCAGCTGCGCGTGGGTGCCGGACGCCAGCACCTCGCCCTCCATCAGGAGCACGATCTGGTCGTAGTCTTCGACGGCGGCGATCTTCTGCGTCACGGAGATCACGGTGATCCCTGGATAGTGTCTGCGCACGTTCTCGAGAATCTGGCGCTCGGTCGTGGCGTCCACGCGTGCGGTGAAGTCGTCGAGCAGCAGCACGCGCGGATTGAGCGCCAGGGCCCGCGCCAGCATGACGCGCTGCTTCTGGCCGCCGGACAGGCTGGTGCCGCGTTCGGACACGACGGCGTCGAGCTTGCCGGGCAGCGACTCGATGAAGTCCTTCAATTCGGCGGTGGCCACGGCCTTCTCGAGGTCTTCGTCCGTCACGGTCTTGCTGAAGGCGATGTTCTCGCGAAGCGTCAGGTTGAACACGATCGTGTCCTGGAACACGAAGCCGACTTGTGCGTGCAGACGCTCTTTCTGATAGTCCCCGATGTTCCGGCCGTCGTACTCGACGTCTCCGGATGTCGGCTTCAGCAGTCCCGTCAGCAGATACAGCAGCTGCGTCTTGCCGGCGGCGGTGGGACCGATGACGGCGGTCCGCGTGCCCGCCTTCGCCTCGAGGGAGACGTCCCGCAGGATGTTCTTGCCGGCGAGCGTCAGGTTCACATGACGCACGGCGACGTCGCCTCTCAAGTCGGCGGCGACCGTGCCCTCGTTCTTCGGCTCCGGCGCGTTGAGGACCATGGAGAGGCGCATGTAGGAGGCGCCCGCCTGGGCCATCACGTTGCTCATGAAGCCGATCATGATGACGGGGAAGATCAGGATCGACAGGTAGCCGTTGAACGCCGAGAAATCGCCGAGGCTCATGGAGCCGCGAATCACGAAACGGCCGCCGATCGTCAGGATCATGAGGGTGGCGAGGTTGACGGAAAACGTGATGACCGGAATCAGGGCGGCGAACAGCTTCAGGATGCTGAGGCTGATGTCCCGCGCGGCGCCGCTCGCCTCCACGAATTTTCGGTACTCCTGCTGCTCGGCGTTCACCAGACGGATGAGCGCCGCGCCCAGGATGCTTTCGTTGATGACCTTGTTCAACCGGTCGATCGCCTGCTGCGCCTGCATGAACAGCTTCCGCACGCGGCCCAGGACGATGTTGAACGTGACGCCGATGATGGGGAGGACGGTGAGCACCGCCAGGCCGAGCTTCCAATTGATCGACAGCAGCAGGATGCTGGCGCCGATGATGAGAAAGACCGACGCGATGATCGACGCCACCGCCTGCGAGATGAACATCTTCACCGCGTCGACGTCCGACGTCAGGTTGGTCAGCAGGGTGGCGGGCGAGACCTGCTGGATGAACGCATGATCCTGGCGTGAAATCTTGTCGACGAGCCGCGTCCGCAGGTCCCTGGCCACGCGCTCGGACGCCAGCGTCTGCGCCAGGCTCTGCAGGTACAGGAACACGAAAATGCCGACGGCGACGGCCGACAGCTCGATGACCACCGGACGCACCACGAGCTGCCCCAGCGTGTACGCATCGATGGCGCGCGCGACGATCTTCGGCACCGCCAGATTCAGCGCGTTGCCGGCAATGGTCAGCAGCGCGAGCAGGATGACCAGCGACCTGTAGGGCTTCAACAGCGCCAGCAGGTTCGGTCCCTTGGGTCGGGCGGGCTTCGTGGGAGGTGTGGTGTCAGCCATTCAGCGCTGCAAGTAGGCGATGAGCAGTACGAGTGTAATCGGACTGAGGAGCGTCGTGAAAAAAACTACGCTCGTGGAAAAACCGGCATCCAGGTTGAACTCTAACGCAAGGACGGTAGTAATGACCGCGGCCGGCATCGACGCTTCGATGATGGCCGCCTGCCGCGCCGCGCCCGTCAATCCGAGCAGCGCCGCGAGGCCGAAGGCCGTGAGCGGGGCGACGACCAGCGACAGCACGACCGCGGCGCCGACGGCGACGGGATGTTTCGGGAAGACGGCGCGCTCGAGCTGCATGCCGAGGACGAGCAGCATCACGGGAATGGCGGCGTCGCTCAGCAGCCCGACGGGCCGCATGATCGCCGCCGGCACGGTGGTGCCGGTCGCGAGCACGATGATCGCGGCGGTGACGGCGTACACGGCGGGGACCTTGAACAACCGCATCAGCGCGCCGCGCATGCTGCCGTGGCCGGAGGCGGCAACCAGAATGCCCGCCGTATAGATAAGGATTGCGCTGGTGACGAAGTACACGGTCGCGAACGCCAGCGCGTCTTTGCCGAAGGCGAACAGCACGACCGGCAGCGCGTAGTTGCCGCTGTTGCTGAACATCGCGACCAGCAGGAAACTGCTCAGCGTGATCCGATCGAGCTTGAGCGGGAGCGACGTCAGCCGGGCCGCGACGCCGATCCCCAGCGTCAGCAGGACGCAGAACGCGGCGACGCGGATCGACTGCGTTCCGCTGACCTGCGCCGTGACGAGCTGATTGAAGACCAGGCACGGCGAGAGCGCGTTGAACGCGACCGTGGACAGCGTCTTGACGCTCGCGCCGAACCGCCGGGCGAGCACGAAACCGACGGCCGCGACGACGAAGATCGGCAGGATGTCGGACGCGAAAATGGACGCGACGAGCTGCATCAGGTAGCGCAGGCCTTCAGGCCTGCTGTCGTGCAGGCCTGCCTCACCGCACCGGCTCCGCGAACGAGAAGATCGGATCGACGTCGATCGGCACGTCCTTCGCGGCATCGGCCAAAACCTTCGTCAGCGCGGGCGGCATCCTGTCGTACTTCGCGAACCACGCCTCGGCGCGCGCGCGATTGCCGGTCGCTTCCTGCTCGAGCAGTTCCTTGGCCAGCGCGGCGAGCGCGGCGGGCATCTTCGCGTACTCGACGTGATAGCGCCCGTTCGCGCTCGTGATCGCGCCCTGCTCGGAGAGGTAGTTGAACTCCATCATCTCGGCCCGGCCGTGCGCTTCGCCGGTGCCGAAGCGGACGGTGCGGAAAATGCCCGCGACGTACGAGGCGTAGTACTCCTCGAGCCGTGCCTTCGGCAGCGCGCCGCGATCCACGAGCCATTTCAGCGCGTGCATGCCGACGACGTCGGCTTTGGCTTCTTCGAGGCCGCCGAATCCGCCGCCGATGGCTTCGCGGATGTCGACCTGTTTCCCGCCGACCCGCGAGAACGCCGGTCCGAGCCCGTGACAGATCTCATGCATCAGCGTCGACGCCATGTAGCCGTCGGCGGAGGCCTGCTTCGCCTGGGCCGGATCCATCACGCGGGCCGCCAGCGGCAGGATGATCTCGGTGACGCGCGCGTCCATGAAGTTCTTGAAGAAGATCTTCTTCGTGCCCTTCTGCTGGTGGATGCGCGGATCGTTCGGCAGGTTGTCGGCGACGGCCTGGTAGCCGTGGCGCAAGTCGCCGGCGCGGAAGGGCGCGTCCATGACTTCCATCGGCGTCACGTGTCCGCGGACGGAGGGGCGATCGTCGGCGGCGAGGGGGAGGGCGTCCTGGATGTCGGGAATGTAGCGCTCGTAGATGGCGAGCTTCTGGCTCTCCGGTTCGTTGCGGATCAGGATCGACGCGCCATAGGACGTCTTCACGCCCAGCAGGTCGTCGAGGTACGTCTCGTACGGCGCGTAGATGATGTCGAATTTCGGGTTCTTCAGATCGAGCCACGCGATGTCGCTGTTGTAGTAGTCGTCGGTCAGAATCGCCGTCGCCCGGAGACGGAGGAAGTTCGCAAACGCCGGGTCGTCGGACAGCTCGGCCGCCCGGCGCAGCGCCGCGGCCGCCGGCCGCGTGAACTCGACGAACTTGCTGTGATACCACTCGCCGGAGAGATCGCTGTTGCCTGGACCGGTGCGCGTCACGACGCTGTACGGGCTGTAGAGCGCCGCCTTGCGCGCCGGGTTTCGCGCGACGTACGCCTCGACGTCGGCGCGCGTCAGGCCGGCCGGGTAGAGCGCGTGGCCCGGCGGCATCGGCGCCGTGCCGACAAACGGCTTGTTGCCGTCCACGAGATCGAAGCGGCTGCCGTTGATGAAGAGGTAGTGGCGGAGCTTTTGCGCCAGCGGCGTCTTGTCGCTCTCGAGCGCGTTGTAGAGCGCGAGCGCCTCGGGATCGCTCTGCCGCCAGTACATGCTCTCGAGCTCGCGCAATGCGATCACCAGCTGATCGACCATGTCGCGCTCGCGCCGGCTGAGTCCTGCGCCGTTGTACGGCATCTGCACCGGCTTGAATCGCGCCAGCCGCGCGTCGAGGTCCGGCGTGACCGCTTTGAGCGCCGCGGCGGTATCCACCCGAGGCTGCGCGGCGCCGACGGCAGAGAAAATCAGAACGGCAATCGCGATCGCTCGCTTCATGCGGGCATTTTGTCACGTACGAGCCACGGAGGCACAGAGGATCACGGAGGACGCACAGAGTTTCGTTCTCCGAGCCTCTGTGGCTCGTACGTGATTCGGTTACTATTAGCGCCCTGACCATGACCGCGTTCACCGACAGCTGGCTGGCGCGCTTCCGCGACCGCGTGAACGCCGACCCGGAGATGGCGGTCATCGGCGACTGGTTCTCCACTTCGTTCTCGCTCGTCTGCGGCGACCGCCGCTGCATCGTCCGCTTCGAGAAAGGCAAACTGGTCGACACCGTCGTGTCGCCGAAGATCGACGCGCGATGTGCGTTCGGCTTTCGCGCGAGCGAGGAGATCTGGTCCAGGTTCCTGAGCGAGACGCCCGAGCCGCTCTACCACGACTTCTTCGCGATGCTGATGCGCGTGCCGGGCTTCGTGCTCGAAGGCGACACGCTCGTCGCGATGCAGAATGCGCGGGCGCTGCACCGCGCCATGAACGTCATGCGCGCGCTTGGGCGATAACGCGGTGCCCGCGACTTTCGAACCCATCGTCGGCCGCTACTTAGAGGTGGAGATTGACGGCGGGGCTCACCGGATCTTCGTCGAAGAAGCGGGCCAGGGCATTCCGCTGCTGTGCCTGCATACGGCCGGGGCCGACAGCCGCCAGTATCGACATCTATTAAATGATGCGGCCGTGACGTCGAAGTACCGCGTGATTGCGTTTGACATGCCGTACCACGGGCGATCGAATCCCCCTGACCAGTGGTGGCTCGAAAAGTACAAGTTGACGACCGCCGGCTACCTCGCGCAGATCCGCGCCGTGTGGAAGGCGCTCGAGCTCGTGAAGCCCGTGGTCATCGGCTGCTCGATGGGCGGCGCCATCGTCCTCAAGCTCGCCGCGGAGTTTCAACACGAACTGCGCGGCGTCGTCGGCCTCGAAGCGTCCGCGTACGCGCCGGGACGGTACAACGAGTACCTGCATCATCCGGCGATTCACGGCGGCGAGCTGGTCGCGAGCTACACGTACGGCCTGTGCGCGCCGGCAAGCCCTGAAGCCAACGCGCGTGAAAACTGGTGGTACTACAGCCAGTCCGGTCCGGGCGTCTACGCGGGCGACGTGCACTTCTACAGCGTCGACTGGGACGGCCGCGATGATCTGAAGAAGATCGACACGAACGTCTGCAAGGTCTCGCTGCTGACCGGCGAGTTCGATTACTCGTGCACGCCGGACATGACTCGCGCCGCCGCGAAAGCGATTCCGGGCGCGCGGCTCGTCATCATGAACGGCATCGGCCACTTTCCGATGATCGAGAACTATCCGATCTTCCGGACATTTCTTCTTCCGGAGCTCGAATGGATGATGTGAAGAACGCCGCGAACTCCGATCGTTGGCTCGCGTTCTGGGCGACGATGAGCGGATGGATCCTGGATGCGTTCGACTACAACATCCTCGCGATCATCCTGCTCGATATCCAGAAGAGCTTCACCGTCGACAGCGCGCTCGCGGGCGCGCTGGCCACCGTCACGCTCGTCATGCGGCTCATCGGCGGCGTCGCCGCGGGCGCGTCCGCGGACCGGTTCGGCCGCAAGATGCCGCTGATGCTGTCGATTCTGTGGTTCTCGATCTTCGCGTTCCTCAGCGGCTTCTCGAAGTCGTACACGATGCTCTTCGCGCTTCGCGCGCTCTTCGGCATCGGCATGGGCGGCATGTGGGCGGCGGGAATGCCGCTGGTCATCGAGCACACGCCGGCGAAGAAACGCGGGATGGTCTCGGGGCTGTTGCTGGGCGGATGGTACTGGGGCTACCTGCTGGCGGCGGGGGCGTTTCAATATATCTACCCGATCTTCAACACCACACCCGACACCGCGTGGCGTGCGATGTTCTGGATCGCCATCGTTCCCGGCCTGCTCACGCTGTGGCTCGTGGGGAAGGTGAAGGAAAGTCCCGTCTGGCTCGAGCGTCAGCGCCAGCTGACGGCCAATCCCGCGGCGTTCGCGAACGAGCCGAAGTTTTCGCTCGTGCGCATCTTCCAGCGCGATCTGATCTGGACGACGGTGCAGACGACGGCCGTGATTGGCGCGTTCATGTGTTCGTTCTATTCGATCGGCACGTGGTACGCGACGCTGCTCCGGCTGGACGGGCGGGTGCCGCTCCCGTACCTGGTCGCATTCAACCTCGGCGCGATCGGCGGGACGGCAACCTGGGGACGCCTCTCCGAAGGCCGTCTCGGGCGCAGGGGCGCGACGACGATCACGGCGCTGCTGGGCGTCGCGTCGATACCGTTGTATCTGCATACGACAAATCCCACGTTGCTCGGCGTTGGCGCGTTCATGATGGGCGCCTTCGGCTGCGGGATCTGGGGCATGGCGCCGGCGTACGTGACCGAGCGGTATCCGACCGAGGCGCGAGGCGTCGGGCCGGGCTTCTGCTATCACGCCGCGGCGGCCATCGGTTCGCTGATGCCGATTCTCATCGGGTCGATGCGCGATCACGGGATGGGGCTGGCGAACGCGATGTCGATTCCGATCGCGATCGCGCTGTCGTGCTCGGCGGCGTTCATCTGGTTCGGTCCCGAGACGCGTGGCCGTCAGCTCGGCGCATGACGGAGACCCCGACGCTCGGCTGGCTCCGCTTCGCGCCCGCCTCGTCGAAGCGCGCGCTGGTTGCCGCCGCGCTCGGCTGGATGTTCGACGGCTTCGACATCATGGTCTACTCGATGGTGCTGACGGCGGTCATCGCCGACTTCGGCATCTCGAAGGCCGTCGGCGGTGCGATGGGCTCGCTGACCCTCGCCGCGTCGGCGCTCGGCGGCGTGCTGTTTGGCACGCTGGCGGATCGCCGCGGCCGGCGGACCGGCATCATCACCAGCGTCCTGATGTATTCGATCTTCACCGCCGCCTGCGGCCTGGCGCAGAGCGTCTGGCAGCTCGCGATCTTCCGGTGTTTCCTCGGCCTCGGCATGGGCGGCGCATGGACGGCCGGCGCCGCGCTCGTCTCGGAGAGCTGGCCGAACGAGCATCGCGGCAAGGCCATCGGCCTCATGCAGAGCGCGTGGGCGATCGGCTACGGCGGCGCGGCGCTGCTCTCGGCGATCGTGCTGCCGCGATTCGGCTGGCGGGCGATGTTCCTCATCGGCGGCCTGCCGGCGCTAACCGTGCTGTGGATTCGCGGCAACGTCGAAGAACCGGAGATCTGGAAGAGTTCTCAAGGTTCTCAAGGTGCTCGGGGTGCTCAGGGTTCGCTGGCGCTGATCTTCAGACCGCCGTATCGCCGAATCACCATCTCGATGGTGTCGCTGAGTCTGTGCACGCTCTACGCTTACTGGGCGTTCAACTTCTGGGTACCGTCGTATCTGCTGCTGCCGCCGGCGCAGCATGGCGCGGGGTTCAGCACGAACACGGTGGCGATGCTGCTCGTGTCGATGAACGTCGGCGGTTGGTTCGGGTACGTGACGTACGGCTACGTGGCCGATCGCTTCGGCCGGCGTCCGAGCTTTGTCACGTACCTGCTGTCGGCGGCGGTCCTCGTCCTCTTGTACGGCGCGACGCAGTCGCCGATACTTCTGCTCGGGCTGGGGCCGTTTGTCGGCTTTTTCGGCACCGGCTACATGAGCGGGTTCGGCTCGACGATCGCTGAGCTCTATCCCACGGCCGTCCGGGCCGCGGCGACCGGATTCACCTTTAATATTGGTCGCGTCGCCAGCGCGCTCGCGCCGTTCCTCATCGGCTCGCTCGCGCAGACGCGCGGGTTCGGCGCCGCCTTTGCGACCGCCTCGGCGGCGCTGGTGCTCGGCGCGCTGACCTGGATGTACATTCCTGAGACGAAAGGGCGGGCTCTCACGTGACGATCAAGGAAGGCTGGACCGGGCGCGTCTACGAAGACTTCGAGGTCGGCGACATCTATCCGCACCCGCTCGGACGGACGGTGCTGGCCGCCGACAACGTCTGGTTCACACTGCTCACCCAGAACACCAACCCGATTCACTTCGACGCGGCGTACGCCGCGCAGACCGAGTTCGGCAAGCCGCTCGTCGACTCGACGTTCACCCTGGCACTCGTGACGGGGCAGTCGGTCACCGACATCTCGCAGAACGCGATGGCGAATCTGGGCTGGGACGAAGTGCGGCTGCCAAATCCGGTATTCGAGGGCGACACGATCTACTCGCGGAGCGAAGTGCTCGAGAAGCGTGAGTCGAAATCACGCCCAAACGTCGGCATCGTGAAGTTCAAGACGACGGGATTCAATCAGGACGGGACCGTCGTCATCGATCGCGGCCGCATGCAGTTCCGGCCCGCTGCTGACCCGGCCCGCTGCTGACCCGGCCCGCCGCGGCCGACTACCAGAAGATCGCACCCCCCGGATCGAGGATGTTCGTCGAGGCCATTGACGGCTGACGGCTGACGGCAGGCGGCTGGCGGTCGGCCCGTCGGGCCGGACGTCAGGCCCGCCTGGTACCGGCGTTCGCGGTCTCGGGAAGCGGGTCCCGAGCGGAGTGAGCAGGTCGGCGTCGGACCGGGCGGCGACGCCGGCACGGAACACCGCCCACGCGCGGCTCATCATGGCTTCGGCCTCGTCCGAGCTATCGACCCAGGCGGTCTCTGTGAGCCCGGTGCCGGAGGCGGCGAAGGCGCGGCTCGAATAGCTGTCGAGGCAGTCGACGGCGATGTGCCAGCCGCG